>QXGG01168563.1_pt1 | contig 11286 bp, 17 predicted proteins | sample 1982491 | NCBI WGS metagenome assembly QXGG01 (sample SAMN09924614, study PRJNA488089) | Wastewater metagenome, whole genome shotgun sequencing project. | isolation source: South African research farm wastewater | place: South Africa: Irene, Agricultural Research Council, Animal Production... | reverse complement strand
TGTTGTAGACACCAATAAAAGGGACATCGAGCGCATCAATCAAGCCGCTGATGAGGAGCTGGAAATCCTACAGGAACAGATTGCTGAAAATCCGAAAAATGCGGCCAAATTAGTGCAGGAATTGATTAGGAAGCGCAAGCAGAGGCGAGCAAATGCTGTGAATAATGAGGGCATTATCAAAGCGGCCGCCGTTCTTAATCAGATGCATGGCTACAATGAGGAAACGGTAAATCTCAATGGCTCTGTGGTATTTAGTGGCGAAAATGAGCTGGAGGATTAAAAAATCGGCCTCCTGAGACGAGTTGTACGCGACGAAAAAAGCATCCAGCATATAATTATATGCAGAGAAAAAAGGGCTATTTGTACAGAATAGCCCTTATTTTTTATATTTTGGAGGTGTTTATCTATGACTTTAGAGGAAAAGGTAGAACGTATACAGGAATTGGCGCAGGAAGATGGAACAGTTATTCTTAGGGATCCAGATTATGCAGATGCGCTTATTGGCATGACTGAAGAAGGACGAGCTGTTTATGATCTGAACAAAATGGTAGAATGCCTTGTACAGAATGATGGAATGACTGAGGATGAGGCATTAGACTTCATTACATATAACACTTTTAGGTCACTTGCTTATATGGGGAAAAAAGCCCCTATTATCATGACATCTTTGGAGGATTAATATAATGAGAAAATCATCTCCATGCCAAAACTGTACAAAAAGATGTCTGCATTATCATTCTGTTTGTACAGAATACATAGAATACAGAAATCAGCAATTGCAGGTATATGAAGAAAAGATAGTAGCAGGAACAATAAATACCCAGGTAAAATGCGGATCATTCAGATATTGGATGAGCCCTTACAAAGGGAAAAGAAGCACCAGATATTAAATCAAGGAGTATTTAACCATGGATGAATTAACAGAAAAGAAGCATCTGCCGAGCCTGATAGGCAAGGGCTACAAGAGTTTCTGGAATTTTACCGGTAGATATAGATGCTTGAAAGGAGGACGCGGCAGTAAGAAGTCTACAACAGCGTCCTTTTGGTATCCCTACAATATGATGAAATTCTACCACCAGTATGGACTTAAACCAAACACTTTAGTAATTAGAAGGTATTACAACACCCATAAAGACTCAACTTATGCACAGCTGAAATGGGCTATAAATCAATTAGGAGTGAGCCATTTATGGAAATGTACAAAATCACCATTAGAACTTATCTACAAGCCATCAGGGCAACGTATTATGTTTAGAGGCCTAGACGATCCGCAGTCTATTACATCAATCACTGTAGAAGATGGCTATCTATGTTGGGTATGGTGGGAGGAGGCATTTCAATGTACGAATGAGGATGATTTCAACAAAGTAGATATGTCCATCCGAGGTGAAATACCAGCCCCTCTGTTCAAACAGCATACACTTACATTTAACCCGTTGACTTTAGCGGCATAAGCAAGTGATTGTTTATGAAAACCTCTTTAATTCATGGGAACCCCTTATTACAAGGGCAATCATGAGCCAAGTTTTTAATTATGATTAAGAAAAGGTGCAACGACTATCCCGCAAGGGAGTACACTCAAGCGAGTGGAAATGGGAGGCAACTCCAGAAGGAGTTGATGATATAGTCTATTCTGCATGGTAACATGTAGCAGTTCATAAGAGAACGAGGCAGGAAGTAGCGCGCCTGTCTGAATATCAAGGGGCAGACAAGATATGGATAAAGAAGCGGTTTTTTGATAAGGTCGGAAGTTCTGGTATTTCAGATGACGGAATGATAATGGCCCTGACAAGAAACTACGATTGCAATGAATTTCTAGGCGATGACGATCGGGCCATATTTGAATGGATGAAGGAAAACAACCCGAGACGATTTGCCATAGAAGGCCGAGGAGAATGGGGTATAGCAGAAGGACTTGTATATGAGAACTGGACAGAATTAGATTTTGATATTGACGCCCTGAGGAATCAATGCAATCAGTACGGAACCCCTAGATTTGGAGAATACTTTGGTATGGACTTTGGTTATACGAATGACCCTACAGCTTTTATAGCGCTGTTGGCTAGCGAAAAAGAAAAGGTCATCTATATATTTGATGAAATATATAGAACCCGAATGAAGAACCAGGACATCTATGATACCATCACATACAAGGGGTACAAGAATGAAATTATCAGGGCGGACAATGAAGACCCGAAGACTATCGATGAGTTAAAAGACCTAGGACTGAACAGAATTAGGGCGGCGGATAAAGGCCGCGGTTCTGTAAAGGCCGGAATACAGAAACTTCAAGACTACAAAATCTATGTACACCCCCGATGTACAAATACTATTGTAGAATTGAGTAATTATATATGGGCACCAGACAAAGACACCGGCAAACCTACAACAGAACCTGCAGATGAATACAATCATCTTATGGACGCACTCCGCTATGCTACAGAAAAGCTAGGGTCTATGAACTTTAGTTGGTAGCAAAAAAGCCAGCCCAGGTGATTTATATCTTAATATGTAGTATAATATTTATAGAAGGCGAGGAAAAGCCTTTAAGCAAAACTTAAAAACTTTGAGGAGGAACCGAAAATGGTTAAAAGAAAAATTCCAGAGAACAACCGCTATTTCACTTATCACAATGTAAACCCGAAGGACAAATTTACCGGCGATTGCGTAGTACGAGCGCTAGCCTATGCAAATGACATGACATGGGATGAGGTCTTTTTTGAACTATGTTCTATAGGAATAAATAAGAAGCTAATGCCGAACAACGAAAAGGTATATGAGCAATTCCTCAAAGACAAAGGCTGGAGAAAACAAAAGCAACCGGTACATTATGACGGGACAAAATATAGGGCCTTTAACTTCTGCAATGCATTTGCAAGACCTGAAAAGCGATATATCATCAGCATGAGGCGCCATCTGACGGTCATTGCGAACAAGAAGGTAGTGGATATCTGGGATTGTAGTAAAGAGGTCGTCGGAGTATATTGGACAAGACCATAAATCATAGGCTGGGAAGCATCCCGGCCTTTTTTGTTTATAATAAGGTCTGTTGTTCATCCTCCTGTATAATAAGACTCAAAAGGAGGACGAACAATTATGAAATTTTTACCTGATTATCAGTCATTATCATTCAGTGCAATAAAAGCTAAAATTAGTCAGCTTGAAGAACTAGGCAAGCCGGAGCAGGATTTTCTGTATGCAAATATTACAGACTGGCTCCATAGCGACAGAAGGAAGCTGATGCAGACTGCGCAGAAATATTACAAGAATGAGGCCGATATTACTGAGCGTAAGCGCTACTACATTGACCGCAAGGGAAATCAGCAGGAAGCAAAGAACCTGAGTAATAGCCAACTGTGCCATCCATTTATGAAGAAATTGACAAACCAGAAAGTGAACTACCTGCTTAGCAAGGAGTTTACTATCAAGTCAGAGGATGAGGCCTTTGCAGAAAAGCTGGGTACATATTTAGATAAGAGGTTCCTGCGCATGCTCAAAAACGTTGGCCGAGACGCTGTAGTAAATGGTTTAGCATGGCTACAGGTCTATTATGATGCTACCGGAGAACTCAAGTTCAAGCGTATTCCTTCAGATGAGGTCATTCCATTTTGGGCAGATGCTGAACATACTGTTTTAGATGCAATCATCAGGGTTTATTCTCTTGTGCAATTCCAGAAGAACGGGTACAAGAAGGATATTACGAAGATTGAATATCATACTCGTAAAGGTGTCTGGTATTTTGTCATGGGAGAAAAAGGGCTGGAGCCGGACCCTGAGATGGGTGGCCTTTTGCATGGGCATTTTACCGCAGAACAGAATACCGGCCGAAAAGACGATAACGGCAACCCTATTATGAGTGAAGTCCAGGCTACATGGGAACGGGTACCTTTTGTAGCTTTTAAATACAATCCTGATGAACTTAGCCTACTGAAGTGGGTCAAGCCACTTATTGATGATTATGACCTGAATACCTCTGATACTTCAAACAACTTGCAGGATGTTCCCAATAGCATCAAGGTTGTCCGCAACTATGATGGTACAGATAAGGGTGAATTTGTACAGAATTTGGCTACATTCAGAACAGCTTTTGTAGGCGGAGATGGCGATATGTCTGTACTGAATACTCCGTTGGATACAACTGCAATTGACGCTCATCTGAACCGCCTGCGCAGAGATATTTATGATGCTGGTAATGGCGTAGATATGCAGGATGAGAACCTAGGCAACGCATCTGGCGTAGCCCTGAAGTTCCGCTATGCTGGTCTTGACTCAGATGCTATGGATATGGCCACGGAGTTTGTAGCCGCGATGGAGGACCTTGTTTGGTTTATCCGGACCGATATGGCGGCAAAGGGAATGGGCGATTATACAAATACTGAATTTGACATTGTCTTTAATACTGACATCATTATCAATGAGGCCGAGGTCATCAACGCCGCAAAAAATAGCGTAGGTGTAATCAGCGATGAAACAATTGTAGCAAATCATCCATGGGTAACAGATGCCGTAGAGGAAATGGACAAACTCAAAAAGCAGAAGGAGGAGGCTATGCAGGAGAGTATGGACATGATGGCGTTTGAGAACGGGTTTGGAGAAAACAGCGAAGATGACAACAAGGATGATAATTCTGGTGGTGATGAATAATGCCGAGTGTTCCGAGTCAGGAGTATTGGATTAAAAGAGCAGAAGATGTTTTAGTGGCTGGTGAAAAGTCCGAGTTACAATATGAGAAGGAACTTACAGCGGCCTATAAAACAACCTTGCAGGAAATCAGAAAAGAGATTAATGCCTTCTACACAAAGTATGCCGATGAACAAGAAATATCGTTGGCTACAGCTAGGAAGCGTTTATCTCCTAGCCAACTAAAAGATTTTCAAACAATGCACAATAAATATTTGGCTGAGGCAGAGAAATATGGCCTTGACCCAGCATATCAGAAGTATCTGCGCAACCTATCTGGAAAAGCGTATATTAGTCGACTGCAGGAGCTGAGTTCCAACATAAGGCATCAGGTAGAACTACTCGCAGGCCGTAATAAAAATGCTGTAGAAACGGTTCTACAGGATGGTTTTGAAGACTCTTTTTACCGGACTTTATTCAATGTCCAGAAACAGGCTAAAATTGGGGTATCTTTCACTCAACCTGGAAAAGAACAGCTGGAAGCGGCGGTCAAAGAAAAGTGGCTAGAGTCTAATTACAGCGATAGAATTTGGGCAGATAAGAACCGGCTGGTGAGTCAGCTCAATCAGATTATCCCGAGAGAGTTTGTACGAGGCCGCGGCCCCGTGGCTATGGGACGAGAATTAGCGCAGAAAATGAACACCAGCTACAACAATGCTGTCAGACTAGCCCGTACTGAGATGAACCATATTAGCAACAAGGGAACTATGGAGGCCTACAAAAAGTCTAAGGTGGTATCTGAATATGAATATGTAGCAACCTTAGACTCTAGGACTTCAGATATTTGTGCTAGTATGGATGGCAAGATATTCAAGTTGTCCGAGGCTCAATCCGGAATTAATATGCCGCCCCTGCACCCTCATTGCAGGTCTACAACTATCCCACATTTTCCAAAGGATGAGATTGGCGCCAATATTATAGACAGTATTGCCAGGGATGAGAACGACAAGTCTTATTTTGTAGGTGAGGATGTTACCTACAGAGAATGGACAGAAAAATACGCCTCTGCTAGTTATGCAAAGAAAATTGTAGAGCAAGAAAAGAAATTGGCTGTACAGTCTACATCAAAGCCTGCTCGGAAGATGGCTGTGGTAGTTCCTCCAGCTGAGCCTGAGGAAATCAAACTGGACACCTCTATCCCATCTTTACAGAACTATGGGAAACACTCCAGTCGTTGGGAGTCTTCTATTGAGGAAAACTATAAAGTAACCAGCAGGGGCATTCAGATGGTTGATGATTTTATGAAGGAGTTTATCAACAATAATGATTTCTGTATGAGGGTTCCGTCAGAGGTTCTAAAAACAATTATGGATGATGGCAGATTTAAAAATCAGTTTGAGACTATGACCAGTCAAGGTGTGCTGGATCTTACTATACGAAAACAGGCTACTAATGCCCTATTTGGTTCAGACACCACCAAATTAAAAGATAGGGAGTTTGAAAAATATGGATACTTAGGACCAAAGGATACAACTTTTGATTACATGGAGGCTAATCATTGTCCTAGTCTATATGGTGCAATTAGAATAACCTTTAAAAAATCAAGCCTACAAAGACGAACAACCTTTACTGTAGATGATAGTTTACGACATGCATTAGATGAGGCGATAATAGCTGGTGATGTCAATAATCCCCGGGTTGGAGGACTTGAGGACAGAAAAACACCTAAATTAATTGGTCGTCTTAAAGCATTGAAAAAAGAGGGCGAACTTGCTAAAATTACGGCGGATTTTAATCGCACAATGGGTGAATTGCTCGATAACCCTAGATACATTGAACTCCAATATCATGGAGATGTCACTACAAAGGATATTGAAAAGATTAGCATACCATGGACTGAACTTGAACTACTGAACATTGAGGGTGTGACAGAGAATACCCCACATAAGGATATACAAAAGATGTTCAAAGACAAATATGGGGTAGAGGTTGAAATACTTGACCTTTAATCTATATAATAATTAGGAGGTGGTAACTATGAAAGTTCTTTTTACCAGAGGAGATGGCATCTACATTGTGCAGAAGGACGACACCTATTATTTAGTGAACCTGGAATTACCAGATGAGGAACCCCTGCAGAGTAAGTATGTAGACAGCTTTTTGAAGTTCGGATACTTTGACATGGTATCAGAAGTTCCAGAGGATATCCGGAAAGCAATCGAAGAATGCATCAGTCAGTAAGAGGTCAGCAATGACCTCTATTTTTTTTTTGCATTTTGTACAGAAATTGGTTGCAATTTCTCTTAATATGTGATATAATATTATCAGAAGGTGAGAGGAACACCTGATAACTTGAACAACTTGAGGAGGAACAGAAAATGAACAAAATGACTTATTATTGGGCAAATGGCGAGGTTGTAGCTAGGAGTTATAAGCACTTCTTTGATAGAGGTGCAAGATTTGAAGCAAGAGATGCAGTAACTAATCTGCATCGTTTTTGCCCAAGCTCCCATCATAACTTTAGCGACAGCGATGATGTAGCCGCAGACATTGCTTATCAGGTTCAGGAGTTAGTTGAGGAATATGGTTCAATCAGTGTAACTGTTGAGAATTACCGATAAGTGGAGGGTCTGACGATGAGTAAAGTTGTAGAAATATTGATGAAACGCGACGGTTTGTCCCGCACTGAGGCCCAGGAGCAATTTAATGAGGTCCGGGAGATGATTCAGGGGTGCAATTTTGACCCCATCGAAACAGAGGATATTTTGATTGAGGAACTCGGCCTGGAGATGGATTATATTTTTGAATTTCTGTAAGAACTGAAATTTGGTGGATATCTGAAGTTGGATATCCACCTTTTTTAGTGCAACAACAATTATAATAATTCTATACAGTTTTAGTAATGTAAAATAATTAATGACAAATCATGGACACCCCCCATGTAAAAAAGTGCATGTCAAAAAGGAGAAATGTTATCATGAAAAAGGAACAACTGTTAAAGGAAGGTTTTACCGAGGAACAGGCTACAAAGATTCTGGATATGTACCTGGACGCTATTAAGAACAAGTATGTACCAAATCACCGGTTCAATGAACTCAATGAGGAGCTGAAAAGTGCTAAGGAACAGCTGTCTGACCGGGACACCCAGATTAAGGCCTTGAAGAAGTTTAAAGGCGATGCTACAGCCCTTCAGGAGAAGATCAAGGAGCTGGAAAAGACCAATGCTGATAAGGCGGCTGAGTATGAGGCTAAGATGACATCCGAGCGTAAGCGTAATGCTGTCCGCATGGCTTTGCTGGAGGATGAGAACGGCAAGCCTTTTGATTCTGACTTGGTGCTGGGCATGTTCAATTTGGATAATGTAGTTCTGGACGAGGCTGGCAAGATTACTTCTGGGTTCAAAGAGCAGAACGATACCCTGCGGAAGGATAAGTCCTTTTTGTTTGAGCAGAAGGTCAAGGACAACAAGCCTGATGGAATGAAGTTCAAGGGTAAGACCCCTCCGGATGGTGACCCTAACAAGACTCCAGATACTTCTGAAAACTATGGTAAAAGTCTGGCGGCAGTTAAACTTGGCATGATGGGCATTTCTACAAGCGAAGAATAAATATTTTTGTAGGAGGAAATTCACATGGCTATGAAAATGAAGACAGTAAGTTATGTATCTGCAAAGCATATCCTGGCCATTCCTGACCACTATGTAGCACTTGGTTACAAGCATGCGAAGGCAGATGTTGGTACTCCAGGTTTGGCTACTCTGGTAGAAGGCCGCTATATTGTAAAGGCTGGTACAATTTTCACTCAGGACAGCAAGGCTGTAGGTATTGTTCTGAATGATTATGATGTAACCGACAGCGATGCTATGATGGCTGTTGTAGTTCATGGGTTTATCAAGGAAGCGGCTATGCCAGTATCTCCGAATCCGACCCAGAGGGCTGAGATGAAGCTCATTCACTTTGTAGCTCCTGTAGAGTAATTTAGGAAGGATGATGACAATGGATAATGTCATTGAAGTCTGGAAAGACATTCCTCATTATGAGGGTTTATATCAAGTTAGTAATTTAGGTAATATTTATAGTGTCAGATATGGCAGACGCCTTAAACCTGTCATTATGAATAATGGATATTGTGCGGTGACTTTAAGAAATATTTATGGCAAACAGAAGATCGAACTAATCCATAGATTAGTCGCTCTAAGTTTTTTGCCAAACCCGAACCAATATCCACAGGTAAATCATAAAGATGAAAACAAGGCCAATAATAAAGTGAGTAATCTGGAATGGTGTACCGCAAAGTATAATTATTCTTATGGGACAAAACCCCAAAAAATGCGTGAAGCGGCACTTCGGAATGGATTAGGTAAAGGAACTCCCTGGAATAAGGGATTGACAGCTGAAACAGATGAGAGGGTGCGAGCTTATGGGCGAAAAGAGTCCCTTACTAAACAAAAAAGAAAAGGAGAAATGCGAAATGAAATCTATCTATGATATTTTCGAGTCGCGTGCGATTGCCGCATATTGGTCTGATATCAATTCACATATGCAGGACCCAATGATTGGCGCTAAATATTTCCCAGTAAGTAAGCGTACCGGTTTGGAGCTGGCTTGGATTAAGGGCAAGAACAACCTACCTGTAGCACTCCAGCCTTCCGCTTTTGATACTAAGGCACCACTGCGTGACCGTATCGGCGTATCCGAGGTCAGCACCAACATGCCGTTCTTCCGTGAAGCAATGCGCATCGGTGAGAAGGACCGTCAGGATATTGAGACCCTGTTGGCTAAGGGTGAGCAGTTCGCACAGCCTACAATTCTGCGCATCTTTGATGATACCACCAACCTTGTAGATGGTGCTCTTGTTCAGGCGGAGCGCATGCGTATGAGCCTTCTGTATAGCGGTACTATTGATATTACTGCTACTGCAGACAATGGCCGTCCGCTGGCGTACAATTACAACTATGATATTTCTGGTGACTGGGCCACAAACAACAAGAAGACTCTGTTGGGTACTTCTACCTGGACGCAGGCGAACAAGGGTACTTCCAACCCTATCGAGGACCTGCTCGATGCTACTGAGTACATGGCCGAGAAGTACGGCGTCCGTTGTACTGAAGTTCTGATGAACACTGCGACCTTCCGCGGCATGATTGCGTCTGAGTCTATTGCAAAGGCTATGAACCCGCTTGGTGCTTCTAGCATCATTGTGACCCGTCGCACTGCAAGTCAGTTCGTAGAGACTGAGACCCAGCTCAAGATTACCTTGTACGACAAGATGTACAAGAACGAGCAGGGTCAGGATGTGAAGTTCTATCCGGATGGCTATGTAACCTTGTTGCCTTCCTACAATTTGGGCAACACCTGGTTTGGCACTACCCCTGAGGAGTTTGACCTGATGAGCGGTACCGCAAATGCTAGCGTTTCTGTAGTGAATACTGGTGTAGCTATTACCACCATCAAGGAGCCACACCCGGTAAATGTTCAAACCATCGTTTCCGAGATTGTACTGCCATCCTTTGAGCGCATGGATGACATTTATGTTATGAAGGTATTCTAAGAAGGGAGCTGGGTACCATGAAGATGTGTTTCCCTACTAAGTGCAAGTATAATGGTAAGAACTTTGCCGCCCACACTACTTTTGATGTAGCTGAACAGGATGTGGCTGAGTTGAAGTCTAAAGGCGGCTGGGTTGTAGAGGTTCCAGGGGAACCGGCCGAGGTTCCAGCAGATGAACCTGCCGAAGCTGAACCAGCCCCTAAGAGGACGCGGAGGAAAAAGGAGGCCTAAGTATGGAGGTGTCCGAGATTGTAGATGTAAAGCTGACGGACATTCTCATTGCGGAGGCTGAAAAGGAGTTGGCTATTGCTGAAGTAGAGCAGGTTATAACATCATATTGCAATATCGATAAGGTTCCTGTTGAACTGAACTTTACGTGGGCAAACATGGTGGTTGACCTACTCCGCTTCCAGCATGCGGCAAACAATCCAGGCGGTGGTGAACTCGATGATATTAATGTCGGAGATGTCAGCGCCTTAAAAATTGGCGATACCAATATTACTTTAGGTGGCAATTCGGCTAGTGCATATTCACGAGGCATTAAGAGCCACCAGGCAGATTTGGATAGCCTAGTAATGAGTTACAAGTCGCAATTGCAGAAGTTTCGTAGGATGGTGTGGTAAATGAAGCTATCGTCTTTTGGGAATATCTTGAGCGTTCTGTATTTAGACCGCTTTGATATACACCGGTATGATGAGTCCTTGAATGAGGACGGCACGGTTAATAATTTGCCATCTGCTGACCCCACACTATCTGATATTCCCTGCAAAATTAGTTATAGCAATTCTGACCTAGCTGAAAGTTCCCGGGAAGATACAAATCCCATTGAACAAAGCATTAAACTCTTTTGTAGACCGGATGTACAGGTCAATAAAGGGGATGTGCTTATGGTTCGTCGCATGAGTGATGATGGTGAGGTCGTACAGACTTTCTCAGGCACTGCAAATGCTCCAAACAAATTCTTAACCCATCAGGAGATTATGTTTACTGAGGTGGGTGATGCGTAATGGCCGGTTCTGATTTTTCAGAATTAGAAAAGTTTGCAAAAGAGTTGGAAGGGTTTGAGCAAAAGCATCATAATTTTCTTGAGTCCTTTTTACTTGAAACGGCTATGAGG
>QXGG01388727.1_pt1 | contig 11295 bp, 15 predicted proteins | sample 1982491 | NCBI WGS metagenome assembly QXGG01 (sample SAMN09924614, study PRJNA488089) | Wastewater metagenome, whole genome shotgun sequencing project. | isolation source: South African research farm wastewater | place: South Africa: Irene, Agricultural Research Council, Animal Production... | reverse complement strand
GTAATAATACCTTTAAAATCAACCTTTTACGTTCCGACTTTTGTTTTTTAAACAAAAGAAATAAAAAGAAAATCACTTTTTAATTACTTTTGACCTCAAAAAGTATCATTTATGATAACTATTTTTAAATCTCAATAGTTTTATAATACCTTTTTACTCTTGACGTAATTTAAGCCGTTTTGACGCGTTATTTTATATTGAGTTGATTAATTTATTTACTTTAATACGAAACGCGCTGAAAAGGGCTAAAAAGGGGCAAATTTAGGGGGTAAGGGTATTTTATTACATACGATGTTATTTAAAGTACTACACGGAGCGAATTTTTGCCCGAAATGACCGTATATTTAAAATTTTATGTACTTTTGCATTGATTTACGAACCTAATCGAGGTATGATATGGAAACGAAACCGAAAAGAAAATACAACATCAGCCCTGAAGGGGCAAAAAAGAGAGCCGAAACACAATTTGGCGGACCGAGGGCGAACCCGCAATACCACCAAGCACTCGCAAGCAATCAGCGCACTTTTTACAGGTGGGTGGAAACTGAAGCATCTATTGAAGAGTTGCAAGATTATGTAAAAGATAAAACAAAGCCCGCAATAAGAAGAAAGTTCGTGAAAGCGATGCTCGACTGCAAAAAAGCACAGGACTTTTTCGACTTGACGAACCAAACTCACGGAATGCCGAAACAACAAGTCGAGGTAACGGAATTACCGAGTATAACAATAAATCTTGAAGAATGATGAAACACGGATTTTTGATTTTGGCGCACAAGTACAATAGCGCTGTCGTCTGCCTGATAGAAACAATATTATCTGATGAGCGTACACACGTTTATCTTCACCTTGATAGCAAGTGCACCGATGATTTGTTTCTAAATCATTATATAACCAACAAAAGGGTAACGATACTACCACGGCACAACCTACATTGGGGGCACACGTCAATATTACGGCAAGAGCTTCGAATGTTGGAAACGTCTTACCTTGACGGGTGCGATATGTTTTGGCTTTGCTCCGGTGACGATGCTTTTATTAAACCTATTGCCGAATGTCTTGACTTTGTCGAGCAACACCAAGACGTGAATTTTATTGCGACCCGCCCTTTTGTGCCTTGCTACCTCTTTTGGTATCATTTCGGTGTAAGACTACAGGGCAGACGCTACCCTCATGGTTGGGCAAAGAAACTTTTACTGAAACAAATCGAAAAACAATGGTTTCGGAAAATTCCGTATGAAAAGTATGCTCTCGGCTCGCAATGGTGGACCATTAACCGCACCTTTGCTAAATTCTTGATTTGCGAAAGCCGCACCCTCCGTTTCCGCAAGACTTTCTTTTTGTCGTGGATGAGTGACGAGGTGGCTGTGCCTATGATGGCTCGCAATTTCGGTTTCCCTCTTTATTCGACAAAATCGCAATGGGAAACGTGCGAGAATAACTTTAGACTGATTGACTTTTCTGAAGCTGACCCAAGCAGAAACGACCCGCCTAAGACTTTCGGAATACAAGACCTTGACAAGGTTATGAGTTCCCCCGCGTGGATAGTGAGAAAAGTCGATGATACTTTAGCGGAGGAATTATTTACAATCTTAAATAAATAAAGAATATGGAAGAAATTAAATTTGACAAAAGAAACTACCGCAAGCACGATAAGAAGAATAAATCGCTGATAAAGAAAAGCCTTGAAAAATTCGGGGCGGGTCGCTCTATTGTCGTAGATGCCGAGGGCGAAATCATTGGCGGAAATGGCGTTTACGAACAGGCGCAGAAGTTAGGACTAAAAACAAAAATTGTAGAAACTGACGGGAGCGAACTTGTTGTCGTTAAAAGAACTGACTTAAAGACCGATGACGAAAAAAGAAAAGCCCTTGCCGTTATGGATAATTCGACAAGCGACACATCAGAGTTTGATTTGGAATTATTAACCGCTGATTTTTCCGTTGATGAGCTCGAGGACTTTGGAATTGAATTGCCGGAAGATGAAGAAGACGACGAATATAATAATAAATATTCGATAAAAATCACGCCACCTATTTACAGCCCTAAAAAAAAAAATAAACCTAAATTGTCCGATTGTGTCGATTTAGAAAAATATAATCAGTTAAAGAAAGAAATCGAAAACAATAAAAATATAAGCAAAGAAGAAAGAGAGTTACTTTTGCTTGCGTCTACTCGACACATTTGTTTTAATTACGAAAATATTGCAGAATATTATTGTCATTGTTCTGATGATACTAAATCGTTGATGGAAAAAAATGCTTTAATTATTGTAGATATAAACAAAGCAATCGAATTTGGATTTGTAAAATACACCGAGGAAATAATTAATATAATAGAAGAAAATGAAGAGATATAACTATAAAATATTCATTGTTTCGCATGGCAGACCCGATAGGGTATACACTTACACAACGTTATTAGAATACGGAATAGATAGTAATAATATTGCTATAGTTATTGACGATTCGGATTCGGATCTAAATATAAAAGATTATAAGAGTAAATTTGCAGAGGTTTATGTTATGCAAAACGATAAAATTAATTTAGATACAATGGACAATATCGGCGATAAAAATTCAGTTGTTTATAAACGGAAATTTTGTTATGAATTGGCGAAAAAATTAGGTTATCGTTATTTCCTTGTGTTAGATGATGACTACACCGAATTTTATACTATGTTTAAATTAGGCGAATTTGTTAGCTTTTGTTCGGGGTATAAATTAAAAAATAAATTAAACGACGTTATATGTTATTATTTTTCGCTTTTGGATTTAAACAAAAATATAAAAGCAATAGCGATGGGGCAAAGTGGAGATTTTTACTCTAAAAATTTTCCGCTATTTCCGAGAAAAGTTATGAATTCATGGTTTTGCGACGTACAAAAGAAAATAGAATTTAAAGGAAGATTTAACGACGATGTAAATACTTATTTGATTAATAATAAAATCGGTAATATTTGTATATCTTCTATGTTTTTTGCCTTAAGACAAAAAAACACACAAAAAAACAAAGGAGGGATGACTGAAGCTTATTTAAATTACGGCACTTACGTAAAGTCATTTTATAGCGTAATCTGTAGTCCGTCTTCCGTTGTAGTAGAATTTAATAAGGCGGTGGGGCGAATTCATCACAAAATAAATCATAAATTTAACGACGTAAAAATAGTTAATGCAGATTAATATCAACAAAAAAATAGTTTACTTTTTAGAAAAAGGATTGAAATCCGGCACGACACTCTTTGCCATACAGGGCGGAAGGCGTGCCGGCAAGACCTTTAATATTCTACAATGGCTTTTGCTCCGAATGTGGAACGAGGGCGAGCAAATTATAACGGCATCGATGACCCAAGACCAAGGGCGTGAAGGAGCGTATGCTGACTGCAAGGAAATCCTCCGCCTTTGGCAACCGCTCGACAATTACTACGAAGTCTTGAAGCAACCCCGTGAGATTACGTGTGTACGGAACAACACCCCCAACAGCAAGAACGGCAAAATGATTTTTCGAAGTTATCAAGATGCGGAAACTGCAAAGGGTGGCGCGTGCGATTGGGTATTTATCAACGAGGGCAACAAATTCAGCAAGCAACAATACCTTGACTTATCCGCTAACGCAAGAAAAGGTGTAATCGTTGACTTCAACCCGAACGAACATTTTTGGGTTGATGAATTCTTGACCGAAGATAAAATTTTAAAACTAACGTGGCAGGACAACATCCGCCACCTTACCGACGCGCAGTTGCAGTGGTTTAAAACATTAAAGGCGAAAGCCTTTGCCCCAACCGCCACCGATGTAGATAGATACTATTATAAAGTCTATTATTGTGGCGAGTATGCCGAAATCGGGGGAGAGATATTTACAAAAGAAAATATCCATACCACTGCCGAATCACCGAGCACCTTTGATTTTATTGTTATCTTCTCCGACCCCTCATCGTTACGTGGTGCGGATTGGTTCGCTAATGTAGTGGCGGGGTATAAAGACGGAAAATTTTACATCCTTGAAACTTTTTCGATAAATCAAGGCAGAAAAGAAGAGGTCGCAAGGTGGGCAAAAGAAAAACTACTTGAGTACGAGAACGCTCGATTTTTTGTTGAAACAAATGGACTAATCGGAACTGACTTTTACGAATTTTGCCAAAGGTCAGACCTACCCGTCGAGGCGTGGTACTCTACCGCCAACAAGTTCGACCGAATAATAGCCAAGTACGAAGATATAACGAGTAATACTTTTTTTGTCGAAACTGAAAGCCTTGAGCAATACCTTGAGCAAATATATACCTTCAACAAACGATGTGAACACGACGATAATATAGACGCCGTGGCATCGGCTATAACAATATTAAAAATTATGCAGTAACTTTTTTTTACTCAAAAGTTTGCACATATCAAAAAAAATGCTTTTCTTTGTGCCATTATGAAACTGAGAGAAATAATAAATGAAATAATACCAAGCCGCTATCGCTTTGTCAATAGAACACTCCCGATAACTACTGCTTTCGAAACCATCAACCGAGCCTTTGCCGATATGGTTTGGCTGAATTGCTGTGAATTGCTTACCGACCTGTGCGATGATGTAACGCTGACTTATGCAGGCGCAAATTCTTATTCAGAGAGGTACAAGTTCGGAGCATTCAAAGCCTTCTTCTATATGAGCGGGGCGCAGACGATGCAAACCCTCTTTGATAACGGCTATGCAGTCATCGGCTATAATGGCATTAACTTTTGGATAATGGATCCAAGCGAGTACCGCTTACAGACGCAAGGCAAAATCAATACCGCAACACCGGTTAACCCACAGCACGAGCTCTATGTTATGCGCTCTTCGGTGTTTGCCAAGACCAACAAAAGCGACAAACAAATAGCGTTGCCGTGGTTGCAGATGTTAGATGATATAGCGAACGCAAGCAATACCATAACAAAAAGAATGGGTGTTGTTGTTGTTGCAAGTCCGAAAAACAATAACAACGTAAACGTAATTTTGACAAAATCCCAAAAAGATGAAATCGAAAAGGAATTACGTACTGACTACGGAGCGTTGCGCAACCAATCTCAAGTAATGGTATTACCTCGTGAAATGAATTGGGAAACTATCAATTTAGCGGGGCTCGACCTTAAAGCCTTTGAAAAAATACGTTATTGTGTGCAGTTGCTTTGCGACCGAATTAAAGTCCCGGCAAATCAAGTTTCCTTTATTGACGCTAACGCAAGCAAGGCGTTGAGCAATGGCTCGGAATTGCGGGAAGGCGACAAATTGAAATATAAATCATTCCGCAGATTATTCGAACGCACTTTTGCCGATATGGCGAGAAACCTTAATATAACTATAACCTACACTATAGACGGAGAACCGATTTAATAATATGGAAAAGATAAAAATACAAGATGCCGTTTTGATCGACAATTACGAAGAGGTCGACAACCTCGAACTATCGAAGATAACCCACAACCCGACCGATGCTCAAAGGCTGTCGGGCTTGATTGTGCGTGGGTACGAAACAAAATTTGCCAAAGGCACTAACGAAAATCGAGAGCAGTACGACCCGCACTGCTTTGATGAATTCGTCGAGAATTACTTTGTAAAAAACAAACTGAATATACCCGTTACCTTTGAGCATCAACGTGATGAACTCATCGGGCGTGTGCTTTGCTTTGAAGTAAATTCGGTCGGCTTTTATTTCGTCATCTATATTCCGAAGAGGTTGAAAGATTACGATGATATAAAAGTAATGATAGAGGAGGGGCTTTTGCAAGGCTTATCCAAAGAGGGGTGGGCTACCGATTACGAATACATTTGGAAAAAAGACGGCTCTTTTGATTATATGCAGATTAACAAAATGGAAATCGTTGGCGTTTCCCTTGTCGCTTGTCCTGCAAATGGTGAAAGCCTTGAGCGTGCGGAAGAGATAAAGAACGCCACCCACTTTAAAAAATTGGAGAACAAAAATAATACTAACAATATAGACGAAATGTTTGTTTAATTATTAACGTGATAATCTTATGAAAAAGAAATTTGTATCTATCAAAAATTTTGCTGATTTGTCCGCAATCCGTCGACAAATCAATAACGCTTTTAGCGAAAAAGGTGCAGAAGTGGCGAAAGCCCTTAACGACCTTTTAACTGAACTTGAAGGCTCAGACGTTGAAGTCAACGAAGAAGAGCTCAAAGCTAAAGTAGAGGAAATCTTCAAAAACCTTATGCCGAACACCGAAGAGGTTGTCGCTAACGCATTGGCTAAAAAAATGGCAGAAATCAAAAACGCCATCAACCCTGAACTTTCCGTTGAAGTGAAAAATCAAATCACTGCTGCTATCCTCCGCAGTAAAAAAGAAGAGGTTAAGAATGCCGTTAACGAGGTACTCGTTAAGAATGGCGTTACCGGTATGACTTTCGAAAATGCCGTTGATTATGTAATTTCCGAAAGTTGGGGCAACCTTAACCCACTTTTGATGATGTTCAAAAAAGTGCCTTACACTAAATTCTTCTATAATTCCGCTGATTTATCGGAGGCAAAAATCCTCGCTAAACAATGGGATAAATCGGGCAAAGCCGAGAAAGCAATCCAAGAAATAGAGGTGAACGGCAAAACTATCAATACCAAGTATGTGTACAAACGTCAAGCAATCGCCCAAGAGGATATGGACGAAATCGAACGCGTTGGCGAGGGTACTAACTTTTTGCGCTTTATCAATGAAGAGCTCGACCGCCAAATTGCCAACACTATCGTTAAGACTATCCTCGTTGGCGACACTACCAACGCATCTGCTGACCGCTTGACCACCTTTGAGAGCATCGGCACTAAATCCGCTTCCGATGTGTTTACTTCCGTCGTTACTGGTAGTGCAACCCTTGCCGACGTGCGCTTAGCTTCCGATAAGGTTAAAAATCCGAACGGCTTGAAAAAAGTTGCTATCATGAGCCAAGCCACCCTCACCGCTATTTCAACCTACATCGCCGCCACAGGTGCAACTGAGGACTACCGCTCTAAAGAGGAAATAGCAGGCAAAATCGGCGTTGACGAAATCGTTGTTGTTGATGTATTGCCTGCAACTACTCACGCTATTATAATGATACCTGAGGAGTATTGGTACGTTGAGAAAAATAGCCTTGCCGTTTCTTACCCTAAATATGAGATGAACCAAATCAACTATCAAAAAGAACGTAATTGCGGTGGCGCAATCCACGGCTTGTATTCAACTGCAGTCCTCAAAAACTAATACGAAATGTTAGTTGATTGGTATAAACATAACGGGTATGAGGTTTCATCGTTGATTACTCAAGATAAAATCGATGCGACGGAAGAGATAGTGCGCAAAGCATATCTTCTTCCGCTCGGGTCGGTTACTAATAACGACGATGTCGTAGAGGAAGCCGTCGGGGCTCTCACTATGTGTTATTTGTTGCAGGATAATACAAAAGTAACACGGGCGGGGGCAAAGGTAAAGACAACCTTAAACTCGACAAATGCTTACTCCGATAATTGGACTATCGTTCGCAAACGTGCTGTGATGGCTCTTGAGCAGTACGCCACCGCTTGCGGAAAAAATAGTTTATCAGAAGTCAACGATGTGTGCGACCTTTTGTTTAAAAAACAATTTTTTTACGAATAATTAATCATTTAATATTATGGGAACTTGTTTAAATAATATTGCAAAAAATATCGGAATGGATTGCGACGCCCCTATTGTCAGTGGCTTCACGGGGCGAGGGGTACTCATTCCCTTGTCAATAAATCCAACCTTGACAAAAAACGCCCAAAACCCACGAATTATCGAAGCCGTTACAATCCCGGAACAAGCGAAAATATGTGCTATCGATAACGAGGGTACTTCACCTTTCGAGGGTACAGCAGTCGCATCTAATGGCGACAGCGGTTTTGTCCAATATTCAAAGACTGTGACAATGCGTATTCCGATGCGTGGAGCGGGCAACTCTAAAGATATTGTCGAACCTATCACCAAATCGGGACAAGGCTTTATCGCAATTTTGGAACGACGTGACAAAGTGGGCGACGGCTCTTTCCTTGTTGTCGGAGCTCTTCAACCACTCCGTGCAAATGTCGACGGAATAACTCAAAGCGAAACCGAAAACGGCGGTGCGGTGATGGCAACTATGTCGTGTGTTGAGCAGTGGTTCGAATGTACTTTCTTTAACAAGGACTACGAAACCACGAAAACCAATTTTGAGGCGTTGCTCGCCAAAGCCTTCTAATTTCTTTCATATCTTAATTTTTTTGTTATTTTTATTGTTATTACTAATCGGAGGGAGGTGGGAATTTTTAGTTTTTACCTCCCTTTTTAAATTAAAATTTTTATTATGAATTACGGAAGTTTTAAATCATTTAAAACCTACACCGATAAGAAAACAAAAGTTATCTTCGGCACAGGTAGAAAACAAGTAAATATAAAAGTTGCGCAGTTGTCAACCTTTGCCAACTCGGACACCAAACAGCAAGGCTATAAGTTAACTGAGGTTAATAAATTAATATCTACGATGCTGACGGGTTGGGATGTTAACGGCAACAAACCAAAATCAATGTCGGATAATTATTTGGATTTGACTTTGTCTTGTGATAACGGCTTTGTAGTTAAAAAAAGACTGCAATTTCCGCATATTATAGCGTGGCAGGATGACAGCACGCCATATAATATTGCAGGTGTTTACGCTCCATTTAGCATTGATAATTGGCTAAAGGCTGACGATTTTCAAACCCCTGATATTACGTTAGTTGTAGAGCCTACTGATGAGATATTAACTACTACAACGGCAACTCCTCCCAAAGCAACAACGGGACAATCGGGAAGATTTTACCTTTATTATCGCAACCTCCCCGTTGGCGTTAATCGTGTGCACATCGAATTCCATATCAAAACAAAAACCGAGCCGATAGACTTCGATTTGGAAGTTATAGACGGCAATTTCGCAGTTTATGCAGAAGTTCCAAGCAACAAAAACCTAAAATACACCAACGTAAAAGAAATTTTTGCGTATAATGGTGCGAAAGGCAATTTCGAAGATATTACGATGTATAAGTGGAACACATTGTACGGAGTAGCAAGTACAGAGCTACAAGACTTCCAAACCCCAATCACTCACGACCTTTTCTTCTATCCATACGTATAACAATAGTTTCCACGTGGGGCGGTTAATGTTCCACGTGGAACATTATTTGAAAGTTATGAATTCAGCAGTAAATTATCTTTTGAAATGTAAGTACCTTATCATCGCTATTGTATTGGCGTTGGTGGCAATAACCCTAATTATTGCGGGTTTCTTTGTGCCTCCGCTCGGTATCATTGACGGCTCCGTACTTACCGCAGTGGGTGAGATTGTCTTTTTGGTTACAATCTTTTTTGTTTGGGATTGTGTCACAAAAGGCAAAATTGCTAAAATCAAAAAAGGCGACATCGAGGCAAGCATCAGCGATAACGATAACCTCCCCGATGATTAAAGGTATTGTTAAATTGTTGGTTATTGTAAGTGTATTACGCAATATATTTGCAGTGACCAACATTTTTAAAATTATTTAACTTATGAATGAAATTGAAAAACTAAAGGAAATATATAAAAAGAAAACCTTATCAAAAGCGACTTTGTCAAAAAAAGATAAAGCATATATCGAGGAGTTATGCACGGAATACGATGTAAAACTCAACAAAAAATGCTCCTCCTGCTATAGCGATGCAATACTGATTTTAATAAAAAAAATAACGGAGGATAATTTGCCAAAAAAGGAAACCGCCACAGCCGACAATAGGAAATATATATTAAAATCGGGTGTCGATGTATGGTTCGGCTCAATCCGAATTAATGCCGTAACCTTAACTGATGAGTTAGCGGAAAAAATTATCGCCAAAGGTTTCCCGACCCGATACTTTGAAAAATACGAAAAATAATGATTTAGTAAGCAAACAAAAAAGATATGAAAATCACTGATAAAACATTATACGCTGATTTACTTTGCATAGAAAAATATATACCTGATGCAGAGAGGGAGAAATTAATACAAGCATCGCAACAACGATATAAAGAGTATTACAATTTGACAATATCGGAATTTTTTGCACTCCTTGACAAAGACTACACTTTAATAGAGTATTTCGGGAATTCCGAACAACTGACGGCGTTACAATATTTTTATTTGCAAGGCTTCACTGCCTTTGTCGCCGAGCTTCAGACTATCTTTGAAAAACTAAACCTCAAGCCGTCTTTTGACGAACAACGCAATATGCAGGGTGTGTTACCGATGACTTTTTCGGAAAGCATCATCGTTTTTGTGCAGGATTTTTTCGGGCTTAAATCTTACTCCAATGCTGAAAAAATAACCCTTGCCGATGTAGTGCTTGCCAAGAAAGTACACTACAATCGCACATTATATCAAAGAAACGCAATGAAAAATTTGAAATTTAAAAAACCACAATAATATGACTATCATTGACAAAATAAAAAATTCAGTCGAAAGCATCACCGGGATGCAATTTATATACGAAAGCCCGCAGACTATCAATACACGCCTTGACAATATGCCGATGCCGTGCGCCTTTATGAACATCATCGACCAAGGCGTCGCCATTGACGAAAACGGAATAATTCGGGAGCAGATGACAATACAGGTAATGTTTTGCGACTTGTGCGACCTTGATTTTGACGGAATAGACGCAGAAAAAATTTTGGATCGTCTCAAAAAAATTGCTTTCTCATGGGTAGCGAACGCCATGTCAAGTAACGAATTCAAAGTCAAAGAAATTCTCGGAACAAATCGTTATTATGCCGATAACGATGCCATAGTTTGCGCTTTTTCCGTATCTTTGCAAATAGAAGAAATCGACGGAATTTCGAAATGTACATTAATATGAAAGCATCAGTAATTAATATATTGAACCAAGCGAAAACCGATATTCAGAGTAATATGTCGAAATTCGGCATAAATGCTTCCGGCAGAACCTCCGCATCGCTTGTCGTTGAAGAGTATGAGAACGGAGTGCGCCTTGTCAGTCGTGGCGAAAACATTGCACCTTTTGCAACCCTTGAAGTCGGCAGAAAAGGTGGTAAAGTGCCAAAAGGCTTTTATTATATGCTTATTCAGTGGTCGAAAGACAAAGGAATTCAGTTTGCCACTGAAAGCGAGCGCAAAACCTTTGCTTATTTCTTGTCGCAGAAGATAGCGAGCGAGGGCACGGAAAGGCATCGCAACCCGAACACCGAAGTGTATACACCTATTATTCAGTCGGTTAAAAGTCAAATCGAAAAGATTTTTACGGCAAAAATAATCAAGGAAATTAAAATACACGTCAAGTG
>QXGG01210927.1_pt1 | contig 11300 bp, 12 predicted proteins | sample 1982491 | NCBI WGS metagenome assembly QXGG01 (sample SAMN09924614, study PRJNA488089) | Wastewater metagenome, whole genome shotgun sequencing project. | isolation source: South African research farm wastewater | place: South Africa: Irene, Agricultural Research Council, Animal Production... | reverse complement strand
CGCCGCACCTCTCGATTGGCGCCGAGCGCGTCACGATCACCCAGTCGCCTGGCGACGCGAAGGGCTCCACCGTGGAGGCCACGCACGTCACGGCGCGTGCCGGCGACACTCCCTTCCTGTGGTGGCCCTACCTCAAGGGATCCCCGCAGGACATCCCGCTGCGCGGCGTGGCACTGGGATTCAACGACTTCCGCGGCTTCGAGCTCGAGTCGCGCTGGGACCTCTTCTCGCTGCTGGGCTGGGAGCGGCCCGGCAGCACCGATGTCGAGATCGTCCAGGAGGCGTACAGCAAGAACGGCGTCGGCGGAGGCGCGCGCATCCGCGGCACTGCGCTCGGCGGCAACGGCGAGCTTTCGGCGATCGGGCTCTACGACTTCGGCAACGAGGAGCAGACGGTCGCCGGTGGCACGGTCACTGACCAGCCCGAGTGGCGCGGTGCGCTTGTCGGCGACTGGATGGGCTACCTGACGTCGGACATGACGATCCAGACGCAGCTCTCGGTGATCTCCGACCAGAACTACATCAGCACCTTCCGCTGGGAGGACTACCTCAACCGCCGCGAGTACGAGACAAGCGCATTCCTGCGCTCGCAGTCGGGCAACTCGTCGTTCTCGCTGCTGGGCAAGTTCAACCCTCAGAACTTCATCAGCAACGGCTACATGATGGCCTCGCGTCCCTACTACGTGGACAAGCTGCCCGAGATCGCGTACCGCCGCCTGGGCGACTCGCTCTTCGGCGACTCGCTGAGCTGGACGCAGGAGTGGAGCGGCAGCGTCATGAACCTGCAGGTGACGAGCGGGTCGCCGAACTCGCTCGGCATCCAGCCGCGCGCGTTCTCTCAAGATCCCGGCTTCGGCCGCAACCAGAACATCAAGAGCGCTTACACCGCCGCGGGCTACGACGACAGCTACCGCGGCCGAGTGTGGACGCGCCAGGAGCTTGCGTACCCCTTCATGTGGGAGCGCCTGAAGATCACGCCCTTCGGCCACATCAGCGGCGCCGCGTACATGGGCGACAGCTTCGCCCTCTACTCCACCGAGGCGGAGAAGTGGCGCGTGCTCGCCGGCGGCGGCGCGCGCATGTCGACCGAGTTCACGTCCAACTACGACTCGGTGCGCAGCGACATCTTCGACATCAACCGCCTGCGCCACGTGGTCCAGCCGCGAGCGATCCTGTGGGGCGGATACGACTCCAACAGCGTGCTCGACACCCCGATCTACGACCAGGACATCGAAGGCCAGAGCGGCGCAGTCGCGGCGATGGTGGCCGTGACGCAGAAGCTGCAGACGATGCGCGGCGGTCCCGGCAACTGGCGCAGCGTCGACTGGGTCGTGCTCGACGTGGGCGCATCCTTCGACAACCAGGGCAACACGCTGCAGCGCTCGTTCACCGCGGCTGACCCGTTCGGCCTCCGCTACGCGCAGGCGCCGAACCCCAACTTCTACGAGTGGCGCCCCGAGCTCTCGCAGTGGGGCGACCACCTCTTCGTGAACCTGAAGTGGCAGATCTCCGATGCGGTCGCGGCCTACGGCAGCGGCACCTACCTCTTCGAGGACGGCCGCGGCAACAGCATCAACAGCTTCGGGCTCGACAATCTTGGTCGGGGCACGCTAGGAATGTCAGTGCGCCAGTCGCCCGACGTGACCGTCTACGCCGAGTACCGCTACGTCAACACCTTCGACCCCTCGGGCCGCTACCCCGCCGACGAGCTCCTGCAGTTCGGCGCCAACTACCAGATCTCGAAGGCGTACACGCTGGCGGTCACGCCGCAGTACGACCTTGTCGCCAAGAACATCCGCGCGATCTCAGGCACGCTCACGCGCAACTTCCCCGACTTCCTGCTCTCGGTGGGCGCGTCCTACAACCAGATCGTCGACCAGGCGACGTTCTTCGTCAACATCAGCGTCGGAGGGCGCGGCTTCGGCACGTCCTTCAACCCCGACCAGCCTGACGGAACGCCCGGCCTCACCGGCCTGCCTGACGTGTTCTGATTCACGCGCGGAAGAGCTGCTCACCCGCATCCGCATCGGACTCGCGCCACATGAGGCCCATGTGCGCTGCGCCCGCGCGCGTGATGCGCCGGCCCTGGCGCGTGCGAGCCAGGAACCCCGCCTGCAGCAGGTAGGGCTCCACCACATCCTCGAGCGTGCCCGCATCCTCGCCGAGCGTTGCGGCAAGCGCCTCGACGCCGACCGGCCCGCCCTCGTAGGTGGTGCCGAGCGCGCGCAGGTACGAGCGGTCAAGGTCATCGAGCCCCAGCGCATCCACGCCCTCGAGCTCGAGCGCGCCCTCCACGGCGGCCCGGTCGAGCAGGCCCTTGGCGCGCACCACCGCAAAGTCGTGCGCACGCCGCAGCAGCCGCAGCGCCACGCGCGGCGTGCCACGGCTGCGTTCCGCGATCATGCGAAGCGACTCCTCCGATGGCGCGGCGCACCCGAGCAGCCCCGCCGCGCGCTCGAGGATCCGCAGCAGGTCACCCACCGGATAGAAGCCAAGGTGGTGCACGATGCCGAAGCGCGTACGCAGCGCCTGCGTCAGCAGGCCAGGGCGCGTCGTGGCGCCGATCAGCGTGAAGGGCTTCAGCTGGATCGTCACGACCTTCGCGTGCATGCCGCTGTCGACGGTGAAGTCGATGCGGCAATCCTCCATCGCCGGGTAGATGTACTCCTCCACCGATGCGGGAAGCCGGTGGATCTCGTCGATGAAGAGCACATCGCGCTCCTGCATGCGGGTGAGCGTGCCCACAAGGTCGCCAGCCTTCGTGAGCGCAGGACCGCTGGTCACGTACGCGCGCGTGCCAAGCTCGTTGGCCACCACATGCGCGAGCGTCGTCTTGCCCAGGCCCGGAGGCCCATGAAGCAGCAGGTGCTCCGCCGGAGCGCCGCGAAGGCGAGATGCCTCAAGCGCGATGCCGAGCCGCTCCTTCAGCGCGGACTGCCCCACATAGTCGGCGAGCCTCTGGGGCCGGAGCGTCGAGACGACGGGCTCCTCCTCCTCGGAGGGCCGGGCCGTCGCGGTGACAATGCGCTCCTTCGCCATGCGTGATGCGTGCCGCGTGACGCGCAGGCCGGTCTAGAACTTCACCTGCGGGACGGCGCGCTCGCCATCGTCGACCTTGAAGAACTCGAAGGCACGGAAGCCGAAGATCCCGCCGATGATGTTCGTGGGGAACTGCTGCAGCGTGGAGTTGAATCCCTCGGCAGACCCGTTGTAGCCGCCGCGCGCAGCTGAGATCCGGTTCTCGATGTCCGAGAGCTGGCCCTGCAGCTGCATGAAGTTCTCGTTCGCGCGAAGCTGCGGGTAGGCCTCGGCGACTGCCATCAGGCGTCCGAGCGCGCCGGAGAGCATGCCCTCGGCCGCGATCTTCTCGTCCACGCTGCGCGCGCCCATCGCTGCAGCGCGGGCCTGCGTGACCGCCTCGAAGGTCCCCTTCTCGTGCGTCGCGTACCCCTTCACCGTCTCGACGAGGTTCGGGATCAGGTCATGGCGCCGCTTGAGCTGCACATCGATCCCGCTGAACGCGCTCTCGGTCGACACCTTGAGCCGCACGAGCGAGTTGTAGAGCCCGACCACCCACGCGCCCACGATGAGGACGAGCAGGATCAGTCCGCCCAGGATCACCAGCGCAACAATTCCTAAGCCCATGGCAGGAACCTCCGCGCAGTGTTATACCCGCTGGCGCTCGCGCGACAGCCGCAGCACCGCCGCGAACTCCTCCGGAGTCACGGGCGTCACGCTGAGGCGGTTCCCGCGCTTGAGCGCGAGCATCCCCGACAGCGCGGGCTCCGCACGCATCCGCTCGATCGGGATCACCTCGCGGAACCGGCTCACGAAGGAGATGTCGACCATCATCCATGTGGGATCGTCGGCATCACTGCCTGGGTCGAAGTAGGGGCTCCGGCGGTCGAACTGGGTGGGGTCGGGGCGCGGGGCGCCCGCGACCTTGGCGACTCCAGCCACTCCCGCAGGATCCGCGTTCGAGTGCCAGAAGAGCACACGGTCGCCGGGCCGCATCGAGTCGCGCATGAAGTTTCGCGCCTGGTAGTTGCGCACCCCGTCCCAGCCCGTGGAGCCGTCCCGCTCGAGGTCAGCGATCGAGTAGACGTCGGGCTCGCTCTTGCACAGCCAGTGTCGCGTGGGCATCGCCTCCACCTTACATGCCGCGTCGGCGCGCGTGCCGCGCCGCGAGCTGCGCCGGCATCAGTTCCAGCTCATTCCCTTGGGCCACTCGCGCGAGCCTTGGCGGTCGGCTAGCGCCAGCAGCCGGTCCATTCGCTTGAGCTCGCGCCACACGAGGCCTGCACGTCGGTTCGCATCACCCTCGCTCAGGATCGCGTATCTCGCCTCCTCGTCCTTCACCATCGCGTACGCCACGAGCTCGATCGCCACACGGCATGGGAGGTCATCGCGCTCGAGCCACGGGAGCACCACTCGCGCACTCTGCAGGCGCTGCAGGCGAGGACCCGCGAGCAGGCTTCGAAGTTCCCTGCGTGCGCCCGTCAGCCCGCTCACCGCCTGGTCGGGAAGCTCAAGAGGACCGAGCATCGCCTGCCGGTAGAGGCGCTCGCCCTCGGGCTCCTGCAGCTCGATGATGCGCGCCCGGCAGAGCCCGCGCAGCACAAGGTCGAAGCGGCCATCGGGGTAGGACTGGTGCTCCGCGATGTGGCCGATGCACACCACATCGCGCACCCGCGGCGGACGGCCCGTGTCCCGAGGCGCGGTGGCCAGCGTGGCCATCGCGAACTGGCGCGTGCCTCCCTCATCGCGAAGCGCATGCTCCACCATCTGGCGGTAGCGCGGCTCGAAGATGTGCAGCGGCAGCGCGGCATGCGGCATCAGCAGCACCCCGGGCAGCGGGAAGAGCGCGATTGGCTCTGAGAAGTTCACGCAGACCGTCTCGGCCATCGGTCCAAATGCTAGGCAGCGTGATTCCACGGCGCCTAGCCTGAAGCCCGTGAGCGAGCTTCTCCAGCCCATTGCCGACCGACCATGGACATGGATCACCCTGCTGTGCGTCACAGGGCTGGTGCTCGCGTGGATGGGCGTGCAGTCGGGGCGATGGCGGTGGCTTGCGGCAAGCGCAGCATGCGGTGCGGCAGCGCTCGGCGTGGCGCTCATTGCGCGGTTCGTGCCCACACCCGCGCTCATGGCCACCCAGTGCGTGCGCGGGCTGGTCGCCGCTGCCGAGACCGGCGACATCGCCACAGCGCAGGGCCATTTCGCGCCCGATGCGTCGTGGCACATGCGATCCCGCGAGAGGCCAGGCATCGGACGCGAGCGCATCGATGCTGCACTCAATGCGCTCGGCAGCCGGCACCGCATCGAGTCGAACGAGGAAGTGTCGCTCGAGGCGACGACAGAGGCACCTGACCTTGGCGTGGTCGAGGTCGGGTTCCGCACCGTGACCGCATCGAGCTACGGCATGGTGCCCACGCGGTGGCGCTTCGAGGTGCGCCGCGCGAGCGACGGCTCATGGCTCATCGAGCGCGTCACCTGGCTCACGCTTGCAGGCCGCGACCCGCCCGACGGCGGATGGTGAACGGCCCCGCGCGACACAGCTGATGACGTGGTGCGCATGATGCGCGATCGCCGCGAATGCGCCTTCCGTAGCATCGCCATCCCATGCACGTGATCGACCTGCGCAGCGACACCGTCACCCGCCCCACCGCGGACATGCGCGCGGCGATGATGGCCGCGCCACTCGGCGACGATGTGCTCGGCGACGAGCCCACCGTGCAGGCGCTCGAGTCGAAGGTGGCGGCCCTACTCGGCACCGAGGCTGCGCTCTTCACGCCCAGCGGCACGATGGCCAACCAGCTCGCGATCCGCTGCCACTGCCAGCACGGCGACGAGATCTACGCGCACCGCGACAGCCACATCGTGCACTACGAGACCGCCGCACCGGCGGCGATCTCCGGCTGCGCGATCAATCCCCTTGATGGGCCCGGCGGCCTCTTCGATGCGGGCACGCTTCGGGGCGCGATCCGGCACGCCGACATCCACGCACCCGCACCGCGCCTGGTGGTGATGGAGAACACCCACAACCGAGGCGGCGGCACGGTGTGGCCGCTCGCGCAGCTCGCCGAGGTCGCCGAGGCCGCCCGCGAGCGGAACCTCTCCGTGCACATCGATGGGGCGCGCCTGTGGAACGCATGCGTCGCCGCGGGCTACGCGCCGCGCGAGGTGGCCGCGCATTCGGACACCGTCAGCGTCTGCTTCTCGAAGGGCCTCGGCGCGCCCGTCGGAAGTGCGCTCGCCGGTCCCGCCCCGCTCATCGCGCGCGCACGCCGCTTCAGGAAGATGCTTGGCGGCGGGATGCGCCAGTCGGGGTTCCTCGCGGCGGCCGCCATCCACGCGCTCGACCATCACATCGAGCGGCTCGCGGACGACCATGCCAACGCGAGCCTGCTCGCCGACCTGCTGCAGGGCGCCGAGGGGATCGATGTCGATCCGCGGCCGCAACCCATGGCCACCAACATGGTCTTCTTCACGCTGCGCGCGGGCATGCCCGAGGCCCGCCCGATCTGCGAGGCGCTTGCGCGCCACGGGGTGCTGCTGATCGCGATGGGCACGCGCCGCGTGCGCGCGGTGACGCACCTCGACGCCCCGCGCCGCGACATCGAGCGTGCCGCAGCCATCATCCGAGATGCGCTTGCGCTCATGCGGCGCGAGATCTCGGAGGCACAGCGATGAGCCAGCACGTGACGGACCCTCATGCGACGGGCCAGCATGCGACAGGACCTCTCGGCGCCATCTTCGACCTCGACGGCACGCTCGTCGACACGTGCGCGCTTCACGAGCGCGCGTGGGCGAACCTCGCGCATTCGCTGGCGCTGCCGATGTCGCGCGCGTTCTTCCTCGAGCACTTCGGGCGCCGCAACGAGCCGATCATCGCTGCGCTCCACGAGCGCGCGGGACGCGCAGCGCCGCCGGCCGCACGCATCCACGAGCTCGCCGAACGCAAGGAGGAGGAGTTCCGCGCGATGCTTGCAGCGAACTTCCCGGCCATGCCTGGGTCTCACGCACTGCTGCGCGCGCTGCGCGCCGCGGGGTGGCGCATGGCGATCGGCTCGAGCGCACCACCCACGAACGTGGACGCGCACCTGCGCGGGCTCGGCTGCCCGGAGCTCTTTGACACGGTCGTCACAGGGGCATGCGTCTCGCGCGGAAAGCCTGATCCGGATGTGTTCCTTCTCGCTGCAGAGCGCCTGCGCATACAGCCCACGCATTGCATCGTGATCGAGGATGCTGTGCCAGGCATCGAGGCCGCACACCGCGCAGGCATGGTGTGCGTCGCGCTCTGCTCGGAGGGCCACACCCACGCAGAGCTCGCGTCAGCCGACCTGGTCGTCGACTCTCTCGACGAGCTCTCCGCGGCACGGCTCGCCGCGCTCCTACCATCGGCGCATGCCTGATCCGCGCATCGCCCGGCTCGCCAGCGTCATCGTCAGCCACTCGACATCGCTCAAGCCCGGGGAGCACGTGCTCATCGAGGCCTTCGACGCGCCCGACGACATCGTCATCGCATGCGTGGAGGAGGCTCGCCGCGCCGGTGCGCACCCGCACGTTGCGATCCGCTCCATGCGCGTCATGCGCGCGCTCAACGAGTCATCCGCGCCTGAGGGGCTCGCCGTGTGGGCCGATTGCGACCTGCACCGGATGACGCGCATGCAGGCCTATGTGGGCATCCGCGGCGCCGCCAACGCAAACGAGATGTCAGGCGTTCCCGACGAGCAGATGCGGCTCGTTGCGCGCACCTACCAGAAGCCCGTGCACTTCGAGCGCCGCGTGAACCACACCAAGTGGGTTGTGCTCCGCTGGCCCACGCCGAGCATGGCGCAGCTTGCGCGCCGCTCCACGCGCGACTTCGAGGACTTCTACTTCGACGTCTGCTGCGTCGACTACGCCGCGATGGCGCGCGCCGTGGAGCCGCTGGCCGAGCGCATGCGACGCACCGACAGGGTGCGCATCACCGGCCCAGGCGATACCGACCTCACCTTCAGCATCAGGGGCATTGGCGTCGTGCCGTGCACCGGCGACCGCAACATCCCCGATGGCGAGTGCTTCACTGCGCCCGTGCGCGACTCGGTCGAGGGCACCGTGCACTACAACGCGCCCACGATCTACAACGGCGTGTCGTTCTCGAACGTGCGCCTCACGTTCCGCAAGGGCCGCATCGTGGAGGCCACTTGCGACGGCGACAGCGCCGCCCTCAACGCGATCTTCGACACCGACCCCGGCGCGCGCCACGTCGGCGAGTTCGCGATCGGCTTCAACCCGCGCATCCTTCACCCGATGCAGGACATCCTCTTCGACGAGAAGATCGCCGGCAGCTTCCACTTCACGCCCGGCCGCTGCTACGAGGAGACCGACAACGGCAACCAGAGCGAGATCCACTGGGACCTCGTCTGCATCCAGCGGCCCGAGTTCGGCGGCGGCACGATCAGCTTCGACGGCGAGGTCATCCGCCGCGACGGCCTGTTCACGGTGCCCGACCTGCTCGGCCTGAACCCAGACCGCCTCGCCGGCGCTTCAGCCTGACGGCGCGGTTCCGCCGAACATGGCGGCTACCCTGTGTGACATGAGTTCCGTCCCGAGGGACATCGACGCACGATTCCTTGAGGCGCAGGACGCGCTTGGCACTTCGGAGCGCGTCGCGCGTGCGTGTGCACTCGCCGGATGGGCACGCGATCTCATCACCCGGCAGATCCTCGCCCAGGAGGGACCTCTTCCGCCGGCGGTGCTGAAGCTGAAGCTCGCGCTCCGGCTCTACGGGTCCGACCCGGCGGCCCGGACTCTCCTCGAGCGGGCACTGCGAAATGCACCCCGCTGAGACGTTCCGGCAGTCGCTGCTGCGGCTGCTCGAGATCCTCTCGCGGCATCAGGTTCGCTTCCACCTCACTGGCGGCATCGCGAGCGTGGCCTATGGAGAGCCGCGAATGACCCAGGACATCGACATCGTGGTGGACAATCCCAGCATCGCACGGGCCGCCGATGCATTCCTGCGCGAGGCCGAAGAGGCCGGCTTCATGGTCGATGCAGCATCCGCGCATCGGGCGATTGCCGACGGGTCGATGTTCCAGGCCTATGACATGAACGAGGCACTGAAGTTCGACCTGTACCCGCGAGAGCTGATTCCCGGTGAGCTTGGGCGATCCACGCTCCTTGAAGTGTTTGGCGGCGTGCGCCTGCCTGTGGTGTCACGCCCTGACGCAGCCGCATCGAAGCTGATCTGGTCATCGAAGGGCAGCCACAAGAGTCGGCGTGACCTTCGGCACATGGCGCGTTCCCTGACTGGTGCCGAGCGCGCCGAGCTGGTGGGTTTCGCGAGTGCACGGGGACTTGATGGCCTGCTCGATGAGATTCTGCGGGAACCCGACGCGATTTCTGGGTGACTGATCTGCGTGCCCGTACGGGTACCCTGTCCCCATGCGCACCAACCCACATGCACTTCGCCGAGCGTGCGCTGCCAGCGCCGCGGCACTCGCTGCCCTGACGGTCGCGGCGGCCATCGGCTGCGAGCCAAGCGTCAACCGTGGCCAGACGAAGCGGCCCGAGGAGGCGCCCCAGCCCACCGAGAGCCGGCAGCAGTCCTTCGACACGATTCCCGACGGCGGCAGCAAGTCCGCGCTCGGCAAGTCGCGCGACGCGGCCGTCCGCGTGCGCGACAAGATGCAGCAGCGGGATGACGAGATCGGCAAGATGGCCGACGACGTCTTCAAGAACCCGTAGCCGCAGCGCAGCGCAGCGTGCGGCGAACGCACGCGCGCCAGAGCTGGCATTCACGCCAACCGACTCTTTCGGTCCGCTCAGGGAGCGGTCGGTCCGTCGCGCACCACGTCGAGCAGCTCGACGTCGAACACCAGCATCGCGCGCGGGGGGATCACCGGCGGCCGGCCCTGCTCGCCGTACGCGAGCTTGTAGGGGATGATGAGCTTGCGCTTGCCGCCCACCTTCATCGACCCGACGCCCTCGGTCCATCCCTTGATGACCTGGCCGAGCGGGAAGTCGATAGGAGTACCGCGGTCGACTGAGCTGTCGAACTTGCTGCCGTCGACGAGGTAGCCGGTGTAGTGCACCTTCACGACCGACTGCGGGCCCGCGGGCTGCTTGCCGGTGCCCTCGAGGATGTCGATGTAGGTGAGCCCGCTGCCGGTCTCCACCATCTCGCCTTCAGTGTCGATGCCAGGAAGTCTTCCGTTCATGGTGTCCGAGACTACCGAACCGTCGACGGCGCTGACGGTGACCGAGTGCGACTTGCCCGCAGCGAGCACATTCACGACCCACGTGGGCGGGTCGGCCGCGAAGTCGGAGACGACGCCCTCCACGATTCCGTCGACCTTCGCGAGCGCGGCCTTCACGGCACCCGCAGCGTCCACGTTCGCCACCGTCACGGCACCCGTCGTGCCGTTGACGATCGCACGCTTGGTGATGCCGGGTCCGAGCACGATGACCTCGTAGGTGATCGTGCCGTCGGCGCCGATGCGCGCCTCCGCCTGCGCGGCCGTGCCGCCGCCGGTGGTCTGCGCGAGCTCGACAGCCTTCATGAGGTCAACCTTCGCGGCCGAGATCTTCTGTGCCTTCTCGGCAGGATCCGCGGGCAGCGCGCTGTAGTCGGTGCCAGGCTGCAAAGGCTGGCCCTGCAGGGCGACTGCGAAGGATGCGACAAGCGCCGCCGCGGCGGACGCGATCAGGACGATGGGGGTTCGGGGCATGGGCGGAAGCATAGGGCGCGATGACCTTGTGCCGCACCCGTTCGGGCACATCCGCCACGCACTGGCCACACTCACCCCTGCTTCATGAAGCGATCCTCGATCGCCTGCACCTTCGACAGCCGCCGGGCATGCCGCGGCTCGCCGGTGTAGGCGGCTCCGAGGAACGCCTCCGCCATCTCCATCGCCACCATCGATCCGACGACGCGCCCGCCCATCACGAGCACGTTCATCGCATCGTGCTCGACGCCCTGGTGCGCCGAGTAGTGGTCCATGCAGTTGCCGGCGCGCACGCCAGGGAACTTGTTGGCGGCCACGCTCGCTCCGATGCCGCTTCCGCAGAAGAGGATCCCGCGCTCGACCTGCCCCGACCTCACCGCCTCCGCGATCTTCGCCGCGTAGTCGGGGTAGTCGACCGGGTCCGTCGAGTGCGTGCCGAGGTCCACCACCTCATGCCCGAGGCCGCGCACATGCTCTGCAACCTCCTGCTTCAGCGCGAACCCTGCGTGGTCAGACGCGACAGCGACCTTCACTTCGAGCCTCCGCAGCGGGCCATCGACGCCTTCGCGCGCGCGACCACCGCATCGG
>QXGG01133380.1_pt1 | contig 11303 bp, 25 predicted proteins | sample 1982491 | NCBI WGS metagenome assembly QXGG01 (sample SAMN09924614, study PRJNA488089) | Wastewater metagenome, whole genome shotgun sequencing project. | isolation source: South African research farm wastewater | place: South Africa: Irene, Agricultural Research Council, Animal Production... | reverse complement strand
CGGCGGCGATCAGGCGGGCGTTCGCTTCTTGCTGCGGTCCATAACCGCCGTCTGCTTTTGTTGGTCCGCAGGCTGCGACCTCCTGAATTAGCCCGCCGTCAATTCGCGCTTCGACATATCGCGTCAGCTTGCCTGTGACATACCACGGCCCCGGCGTTGCCGCTTGCGCCAGTCGGCGCAGTTCGTTCGTGTCGATCATTTCATTCTCCGCGTGCAATGCGAATCGTGTCGCGCACAAAGCTGGTTGATAGTGTGCCGCACACAACCGAATCAGAGTCGTTACAGCGAATCGACAAAGACTCAAGCGCGCCGTCCATGCGCTCGACCTTGGCTCGGAGGGCGTCGACTTCGGCCCGAATAACATCTGCCCGGTGCTGCCCGAGGTATCTCATTGGCAGCATCCAGTTGTTAATCTCAGCTTGGACCCACTCCGTCTTCTCAAGCCACTCTTTGTTTGCAGCTTCGACTTTCTTCAAGCGGTCGGTCAGTGCAAGCCACTCGTTACCAACCTCGTCCGGCGTACCGAGGTGACCGAACACGGCCTCCCACTTGGAGAGCTTTTCCTCGGCTTCTGCACGCCGCCACATTCTGTCTGTTTGTTTGCACACTCATCTCACTCCTTGCTTGCGAACAGCGTCTGAGGTTTAGTGGTGCCGCGTGTTTTTCCTACGCTCGCAACCAGATCAAGGTTGCAGAGGCGACGCAGCGCGCACATCACGCTGTTATAGTTGATTCCGGTCCTTGCGCTAATCTCTGCGGCAGTGCAAGGCTTGCCAGCCTCGTCGAGTAGTTGAAAAATACGGTCTGGCTGCCGCCCTTCCTTCAGCACACCTGTTCTGGGTTGCGGAGTTGGAAGCCTGCTTAGCCTGCCTAGCGCGTCTACTTGAGCCACAAGCGAAAACATTTCTATTCTTCTTTTTGTTGGGTGCCCCGCCAACACAGGGTTGTTCCAAGACCCGACCCCGGTTCTCCTTTTTAAGTGAGAGGTTGGTCGAAGTGTGGCGGGGCGTTGACTGTTAGCTTGCGAACCAGAGTCGACGACGGCGACCGTGTTCTCGCGCGATGACGGTATAGACCTTACCTGCGCGCTTGAGCGCGATCAGGTCATTCTCGACGCGCTTCTCGCTGAAACCGCAGTCGGCAGCGATGTCGCCTACGGCGAAGCCGGCGTTGTCCGCGTCTTGGCGCATGTAGCTGAGGATCATGTGGAACCGGTCCAGTCGCGGTGACTCATCACCGCCTGCCGTGCTCGTTGTTTTCGCTTGTGCGCTGCTGTTGCGGATCGAACGCACGAAGCGTGCATCCGGCAGCGGAGGCAAGGGTGCTTGCCCTAGAAGGTACTCGATCATGAGAACTCCGTTCAGTTGTGTCTCAGCACGAGACGCGTTCACTTTCTCAATACTCAGATGGCAACAATAATACCCAAAAAGCAGGGTCGCGGATGACGTAGAAAGTGATCTCGTCGAGCGGAAAGTCCGTCCACGAGATGTCTTGGGAGGCATACACCGTCTGCGGCGGGTTATCGTCGGCCAAGGTGAATGTGGCCGACCCGTCTGCGTGTTTGGAGAGGCGGGCAAAGGCGAACGCCTCACTTTTGATCCTCGGCAGGTAGCTCCAAAGCACGTCCATCAACCAGTACGCCCCGCACGCGTCGGCCACGAACTTCGAGCCGTCCGTAAGCACCAGGTTGCTTTGGTAGCGGTAGTACCGCTCGGTTCCAGTGAAGTACCCAAGCTGGTCCTGAATCTCGTTCGGTTCCATGCAGCCTCCTTAACTCGACTTAGCGAGTTGCGTTGTCGGTGTCGACATCTGGCGAGCGCAACCCTTGCCGCAGCTCTCAACCCACGAAGCTTGAGATTTGACGCTGTCACAGACGACGTAGTAGACGGCTCGGTTGTCCCAAAAGCGGTAAACCTGACAACCTTCGTGCTCGAACAGACACTCAACCTTGAACTCTGGGTTAGTCGTGTTGGTCAGGACTTCTCCAGGCCGAGAACAGCCCAGAGCAAGCAGCGCGAGAGCTGCTGCAAGTAGTTTCTTCATGGTGTGGTCCTCAAGCAGCCAAGCTGTCGAAGGCGCTGTAAGTGTCTTCCAGGTTTTCGTGTACAGCCAGCGCCAGCGTCAGAACGGCGTGCAGATCGACGTTACCTACGCCAACTGCGGCGACCAGTTCGTCCATGCCGACGAAAGCGGATTGGTGTCGGTTCCAGTTGTTGATGCAGTGCGCGACGAGCACGCCTGTCTCTTGCGGGGTGAGCATGTGAACTCCTCTCGGTTGTGGCCTTGCAGGCCAGTAACAGTGCCGGGCCGTCTTGCGACGGCCCGCTCCTTGGTTACTTGAGCGTCAGTCTGCCGGTCTGGAGGTCACGCATGGTGAGGCTGACCAGCTTGCCGGTGTCGTTGCGGCGGATGAAGAGAAGCTTGGCGTCGTAGTCTCTCCAGCCGTTGACGTCGGTGACGTCGTCGCTGATTCGCTCCACCACACCATCGAACTCGAACTTGGCCCCTTTCCAACGGACTTCGGTGTCGAGGTCGATGTGGAAGTCGATGTCGTCGGCCGTGACGATGCGCACCAGATCGTCCGAATCTTCGTCTGAGACGTGCGACAGGCTCCCTACCTTCAGGTCATCCATCGTGAGCGACACCAGCTTGCCGGTGTCACAGCGGCGCAGCCAGACGAACTTGTCGTCTTGGTTGAGGGCGCGTCCGATTTTCTCGATATGTGCGTCGAATTCGAACTTCGCGCCCCTCCAATGCACCTGGTCGCCGACGTGGAATCCGTTGAAGCTGCGGTAGACCATGTCGCTGTCGAAAGGGTCATGGGCAGGCGTGTCGGTGTCGTTGGCTTCAGGGTCAACAGCCATGACACCGGAGCTGGTGGTGCCGTGCAGCGCCATACCAAGGGTCATCAGGAATTCGAAGGACGGGTTGGTGACAGTGATCTGGACTTGCATTTGGACTTCTCCTTGAGTGTGCCCGAAGCGGGCAGTAAAAAGCCCGCGCGGTGGCGGGCTGAGTGGTTGGGGTAGTTGGTTATCACCAGTCATACACAGGCAGCGCGCTCACCGCGTCGCCGTCGCGGTCGAACCGAAGCCAGAACTCGTCCTCGAATCGAGTCTCGAACCAGTCCCGGATCGGCTTGAACCACTTCGGCATGTCGCCTGCTTCAAGACCGACAGGCACGAACACGAACGCGCCTAGGTCGTAGCAGGCGACGCGATTCACGAACGCCGGGTGTCGCCCAAACTCTCCAAGCGATTCGGCGTTGGGCAGGTGTGCGGTGCTCAAGACCGGGACGGTGGTGGTCCAGACAGGGTCGTTCACTCGCATAGCGCCTCCTCCAGCCCTTCAAGCTCCTCGGGGTCGAAGTCCGGGTCGCCGTGGTGCATCGAACGCAGATCCTCAAGGCGCCTGCGCTTGCGCTTCTCCCACGCCGCTTCTCGGCGCAGGTCGTCTCGCTCGTCGTCAGCGTAGTCGTAGTCGGTGAAAAACAGGCGGCTCATGGTTCCTCTCCTCCGTAGTTGCGGGCGACGTACTCGCACAGCTTGACGAATCGCTGACGCGCGCCGTACTCAGCCGACTGGGTGTGTGGGTCGATGTCGTCATCCAGGTGGTCGATGTACTCCTTCATGTCCTCGACAGCGTTCTGGAATAAGCAGTAGCTCATGGATGCCATGTCTGAACCTCCAGCGTGTCGGTGTCGATGTGGGTGTCAGTGCCGTCGTGCCGCGCCTTCTTCAGTGCCTCGACGAAGGTGTAGAAGTTCTTGGGCGCGATGGCGATGCAGTACGGCCCGTCCCCGGTCCCGTCGTATTGTTGGATCAGCACCACACCCTCAGCGCAGGACTCCACAAGGATGTCTTGCGTGGTGTGGTGCTCACCACAGTCGCGGTTGGGGTCGAACGTCAGTTTCATTTGAATCTCCTTTCAGTTGAGGGCTTGCCTGCCAGCCGCAAAAACCTCTCGCATATCATGCACAGCGACGGCCGCAGTGTCGGACTCCACAGGCTCGGCGCGCAGAATCAATGCGCTGCGATCGAAGAAAAAGAACGCGTAAGCATCTTCGATTACTTGATCGCCCACTACGAAGGTGCCGAACTCGGGCTCAACACCTATCTTGTCAAACATCTCGAGGAAAGCGTCGCGCACGACCTCCGCACCGTCCGGGTTGTCGAGCACCTTCTGCAAGAAGCGGTCTGCTTGTTTCAATTCGCCTTCTCCGCAACGTAGTTCTGGATGTAATCCCACCGGTCGCCCATGTGAATCGACGGCTGATCAAGGCAGCAGAGAAAGCACAGGTGATCGAGGATCATCTGCACAGCCGGGTCGAGCCGTGGGTCGTGCCCTTCGTCTCGGGCTTCTTTCATGGCGTCGAGCAGCGCGTTGGCCACGCCAGTCGGGTTGCTTGCACCGACGTGCCAGATTTCGTCGGCGTTCTTGAATCGTTTGGTCACTGCTCGATCTCCTTGAGTTGCTGGAAAAGAACGGCGTCTTCAGCTTTGGCGAACTCAGCCACCCACTCGTAAACAAGTTCTCTGCCTTGCGGCACGAGCTTGTAGACGCCGAAGCTGTCCACCTCGACCTGCTGCAACTGGTCATCCACATACACCCCAGTCGGACTGAGCGCCGCACCGTCGAGGCGTCCATCTTTTGCATAAGCCCAACGAGCGTGACCCTCATCGTCGGTGTACAGCGCTTTAATTTGATACGAGTTCATTTCACCCTCTCCACGCATACGACATAACGAACATCTCCGAACTTACTGTTTGAAACAGCAGTAAAAACTTGTGTTCTGAATTGCCACTCTTTCATTGCTGCAGGGCAGCGCGTTGGGGTCAAGTTGGTGCTTATGTCTCGCTGGAATCGCTTGTAGTCTTCGTCGTCGTCAACTTCGACGTACCACCTGGCGCCGACTTCCATCGCCATCAGGTGCGTGAGGCGGCTGCCGAGTTTAGGGTCTGGCGTCATACTCATTCCTCCCACTGAAGGTCGCCACATGCCGCACCCTCGTAATTGCCTGCGTCGTAGTTGGCCATCACGAACCGCTCCATGTCGTAGGCGCTCAACTCACGCATCCACGACACGACCGGGATCACGCCGCAGCAGCCTCTGTCGATGTCGTGGAACCGAATCCCAGAGCAATTTCCGAAATAACCCTTTGCCGTCTGGGCAACGACACGCTGCCCGACCTCGGTGTAGCTGCGGCCGGTGTTGAACTGAATTCGCATCAATCAAACTCCTCGCCAGCATAAAACCCAAGGCTTCGAATCGCCTGGATCACTTCTTTCGGCAGCTCGAACACACCGTCGTAGTCTGTAAGGTTCATGTCGTTGTCGAACCAGAGACCGCCACCGTATTCGTCGCCGTGTTCCTCGTGCTCGAACCAGCCACGGTGTTTTTCGGGGTCGACCTCGCCGTAGAAGTTCTTGGTCTTAAATTTCATTTCAGCCCCCAACAGCTTGATTGCACGCTGAACCGTCTCCTCAGCCTCAGCGCAGATGAAGTAACCGCCGTCTTTGTCCTCGTTCAGCACGGAAACCAAGTCCTGTAATGCGGTGCGTAGGTTCGCCAGCTCATGCTTCAACTCGGACAGGTACTTGATGTCCCAGAAGAGGTCGAACACGTAAGGCAGACGTGGGTCACGAGCGTTCGGAAAGTCGCGCAGGTCGGTCAGCTTCCACCGCTCGTTTACGTCGTCGATCGTGACTTCCGGCGTGTCGGTGTCGTCTTCGTAGCGGTACATCACCTTCCCCTCCCGAACGCCATAGGCATAGACGATCTCGCCAGTGTCGGTTGCGTAGTACGAACCAAGCCGAATGCTCATAGCAGTTCCTCCGGGATTTCAACTTCTTCACCAAGGTGCTTGACAACAAAACACCTCATCGCCGCCTCAAGCTGCGTCTCACCGTAGACATAGTGCGACCGCTCCAGGCAGGTGTAGCCCTGCACCACGACGGGATGCCACTCGCAAGCAGCCCACTGATACGGCCCGTCCAGTCGGTGCTTTTCAACCCCGATGCACACGCGTTCGATTAGCGGTCCCGCCACGTTCCAGTCGGTTGATGGGCAGTAGCACATTGACGGCACCCAGCCTTTTGCGAGCACTTTGATGGAGCCGTTAAGCGAGAACCCCCAAGTGAACCCGTCAAACTCAAAATCGGTAGCCCCTTCCGCCTTCGCCACCGCAACATCCAATGCACGCCCACTCAACTTGAAGACGCTGACCTTCATGACAACTCCTCCCTGACCATCCCCAGAACTTCCGGGTTATCGACAATCTGGCCACACAGCGCCAGCAGGTATGTGTAGGTGTCGCAGCCAAGCAGCCCTACCTCGCGCAAGGCGCACAGATAGCCCACCGTGAAGCTGCGGTTGCTTGCTGTCGGATGGCGGGCGAACGTACTGATGCGCTCGCGCACCCGCCAGCCTGCGTCTTGAATTGTTTGGGTCAGCAGCTCGCGGTTCATGCTTTTTCCTGTCTGACGTGAAGCATGGCGTCGGCCATCGTGTAGGCGAGCCGAGCCCACTCTTCAGTACCCCCTGTCACGTCTCCACCAGCAGCGAATAATCCCTGAATAGACTTTGCTGCAAAGTAGTCACGCAGGCTCATGCCGCTTTGGTGAGCAAGGCGCCCGCTGCTGTTGTGCTCAAACGCGGCCGCTGCAAACGCCGGCCCGCCGTCATTAGAGTGGTTCATGCTTTTTCCTTTCGAATGCAAAACGTCACGCCCGGAATCGTCCCGACGCCGTTCGTGAGGAAGTCGTAAGGCTTCTCGTGGTCGTAGCCGCGAGTGCCTAAGTCGACATGCCGCCATGAGCTTTGGGGTGTCATGTACAGGTCGAACGCGTCACGTATTGCCGCGTAGGTCTGCTGCCACTTCAGATCCCGCGTGTGCCGAGTGCCGCAGCCAGGCCCGGCGTCGCACCAGCGGAAGACCGTCACCTTCACGAACTCCCATTTCTCAAAGAACTCGACCTCAACATCGCGCTCAGTCAGGTAGCAGATGTCGTGCAAGGTGCAGAGCGAGATGAAGTGCTTTCCCAGGGCGTATCTCCGGTTCTCCACTACACGCGGCAGACGTAACAAGTGTCTGTCGTGACCGTTCATCTTCGCAATGAACTCCGTCGCGTGTTCTTTGCACGCGAAGTCGGCCACCCACTCGGAAAAGTTTTCGAAGGTGTGAAGGTACACGCTATGCGTCTCCGGCTCGTCGCCAGGCTTACACACACGCACCTCGCCACGGCGCTGGCCTGGCTTGCGGTATTCGCGCATCGGTTGGTAATAGAAAGTCATTGCTCAAACCTCGATCTTCAAGCCGCGACGCTGCGCCTCTGCAAGCTGCGTGGAACGCTTCCAGAAATAGCGTGGGCGCTTGTGGCCGTAGTTGATGACAAAGTCGGGCTTTGGGAAGCAGCCCCGACGCGCTCCGCAGATAACGCCCGTCAAGCTCAGTCCGAAAAGCTCAGCCACTTCTTTGGTACTGCGGCTGGGCTCGCCGCTCTTCGGTTTTTTGAAGCTGTTGGTCGGCACATCGCGTGCCTCGGCCATAAAGCCGCGTTTGTGTCTCATGCAAACTCCGGTCAGTTATGCCGCTCCCAACGCTGGGAGCGGCGGACTACTTGGTTACCACCACGAGTCGTAAATCACCGCCAAGCCGCCTTCAATCGCTTGCTTGCTGCGCGCAATGAAGTCGCGCAGCGCCTGCGCGTCCTCCTCGTACCAAACATCCCCGCCGAAGAAGAACCCCGCCGTCGCAGCAAAGTTGTCTCGCGTTCCTGCCGTCTTGGCATTCAAGTCGTCTTCGAGTTGGTTGATGTCGGCCAACGTCAAGCGGAGCGTGTCGCAGTTGAAGTCACTGCTCTTCCCGCCTTTTTGCTCGTACAGCCTGTGCATCCACCCGTGCAAGTGGTTGAACTTTCGCCAATAAGCGAAGTCGCGGTCGATCGAGGAAAACTTGCCCATGTCGAAATCGACTTGCTGATCGCCGGCTTCGGCTGCCGGAACGGTGTAAGCGTACATATCGAGACCCATGTTTCACTCCAGTCAGTTATGCCGCTCCCAACGTTGGGAGCGGCTGTCATCGAATAAAAGCCGTTTGACTAATCAAACGGTGTCATCAAAGTCCGTCAGGAATCTTGATGAGGAATCTAAACAGGTTGTGGTTTTCCTCACTGAGTTCCTCGATGCGCTTGTCGTTTTCCTGCACGGTACTTAGCAGGTCTTGCTTCACCTCTGCCCAAGCTGCGGCCTCGGATTCGAAATAGTCGCGGGCACTTCCTAGAAACGTGTGCCCGTCAGCAGCCTTGGCTGTGATCGACGGTGCTGAGCAACCAGGCAAGATGCCTTCCCGTAGGACGGTGATCGGCGTTACCGTGCAGTGCGAGAACACGGTTTGCTCGTCGTCCTTGTAGTGCCAGTTGATTTCGTAGAGGGTTTTCATTTTGATTAATCAAACGGTGTCAGTGTCGGTGGAGCAGCGAGTACAGCAACTCGGCTGCCTCTTCCGGGTCGTTCATGGCCCAGACGAGCAAGTCGTCGTAGGTCAGGTCGGCCGCTTCCACCGCCGACAACGGCCCGAACAGGTTGTCATTCACGCTGGTGTAGTCGATGCCAGAACCGAAGGCCGACTCGTAACCCACCACGTCGTCCGCATCCTTCTCCAACCAGGAAAACGACTTCGACTTGGAACTCGAACCGAACCCGCCCCACGCCTTGTAAGAGCGCCAGTCCCAGGCGTCCTCGTCGACTTCGCCGGGTTTGCGCTTGATCGGCAGCGCAGCCCAATCGATCGTGCAAGCTGCGTCGCGCACCCGGCGCCAGACGGACAGATCCAGCGTCTCGTTCGGGCCGTGCTCGCGGCTGTAACCCACGCTGATGTTGGTGCACTCGCCCACGAGGTCGGTCAGGTTGGCGGTGTCGGTGAAAACACCGCTGTCGTCCGGGTCGAACATGTTGTCGCCGTGGCAAGCATTGAACGCTTCAGCAAGGGCTTTGGCGAACGCGTCCGAGCAGCACCGACTACCGGCCTGATGCGTAATGACGCTCGTCTCGCCACGCCGGTCGAACGCCGCGATGAAGTCAAGTGTGTCGAAGAACGACGCCTCCTTCCTGGCAGCGTGGCTGCTGCCGCGCCCGCCCACCTCTTCCTCGGCGAAGAACACGAACAAGCCCCGAACGCCGGCTTCGATCATCTCCAGCAAGATGGCGCAGCCAGCCCCGTCATCAGCCCCCAGGCAGGTCGATCGCCCATTGGGGACGCCTACTACATTGCCTTCGAGTGCGACCGTCACACGGCCTTCGGTGCGGCCGACGGTGTCGGTGTGAGCGCACCAAGCGCGGCGCGGCTCGTAGGGTCCAACCTGCACGTACAGGTTGCCGAACGCATCCCACCAGAAGTCATGCGAGTGCTTCTCCGCCACCGGCAGAATGAACCGCTCGATCCAGTCCGACTCGGTCTGGGAACCTGCAGGGCGCAAGTAGGTGAGCATCTCGACAAGGCGTGCTTCGCCGGTCAGCGGTTCGGCCTTGACGGCCTTGATGTTTGCGAATGTCATGGCGAATTCCTCAAGCAGCGAGCGCCAGCCCGTCAGCAGGTTGGTAATCAAGGGGTAGCTCCTCAGTTTTCAGGGACTCAAGCCGCATATAGACTTCGTCACCAAAGTCATCCCACAGCGCCTCGACCACCTCGTCCGAGTAGTACGCGACGTTGTCGGTAAGCAAGCTGCGCTCGTCGCTGCCCTCGCCTGCCGCCAACAGCAGCTTCGCCCAGGCGTCGAGCAGGCACTCGCCTTGCGTCGTGGTGCCGAACTCGGTGGCGTGCTTCAACTCGCCTTCGTGGACGTACCACTCGTCGATGTCGAGGTCGTCTCGCGGCTGATAGCCACCTTCGTAGATTTCAAGGCAGTCGTTGGCAAGTCGCCAGTGGCCGTCGATCGTCTCGACTGCATCGTCTTCTTCCACAACCGAGCCGTCCTCCAGCTCGACCAGGCCAAAGTCCGAATAGCTCAGGTTCTCCGACACCCACATGTCGTGATACTCCGACCACCAACAGTTGTCGCGCCAGCAGACTTCGGTGGAGTGATGCCAGCGGTTGTCAACGGTTGCCCATACGTAGCTACACGCCGTGTTGTCATAATCGTGGCTGCCAATGCAGTCCGTGCAGACACGCTCTCCGTCGTCCGCTGTATAGAGGTCATCGTCGTCTACTCGATCTCCGCAGCACGAACACCGCTCACGCCTGCTGGATGCGTAGCCGCTTGTGTCGCAACACTCAATGTCACCAGCTTCAGTCAGGATCAGCCAGTCGCCGTCCTCGTCGGCGTTTTGAGGTCCGTCCAGGTACGGCATGACGATGCGGCCGTGTTCCTCGATACGGCGTACACGGGCGCCTTCGAGGTCGCCGTTTTGATACCCCATCCGCTCAAGTGACCCGCGCAGCAATTCGTCGCCGTAGATCCGCACGTAAATCTGCTCAGCCGGCCAGACAACCGCACGGGCTGAAATTTGGCGCGACTCCAGGTCGCCCAGGTAAGCCACGGCAAGGTCGGGCGAGTCGCCGTAGATCCGCACACAGTCCTTGCCGCGCATACAAGATCGCGGACCGTGCTCATAGATGCGCACGATCTCGGACGGGTCGGTCGAAAACTTCACGTTCCGTTTGCCGACCTCGTTGCGGTGGGCGTTGACGATGTCGCGCACCTCATGGTCCAGGAGGTGCGGCCAGAACTTTTTGATGAACCGCCCGACACTGATCTTGGTCGCAATGTCGCGGCGCAGCTTGTCATCGGTCTGGAAGTAGGCGAGCGCTTCCGGGTCGGTCTGAGACAAGTGGAACCAGTGCTTCCGGTCAAGCTCGGCCCATCCTGGCAGGGAGAGAAGCGCCCAGGTGCGCACCTCGTACGTAGAGGCACCCTCGCCACGCCGGGCGTGTTCGCGCAGCTTGGGCCAGAGCCAAGCAATCGGGATGCCGGTTCTGTGCTGCTCGCAGGCGAACCAGTAATGCACGGCATCGTCCGCTGTGGCAAGGAGCGGGTACTCCAGCGCCGAACCACGATGATGAGCCAGACAAAAGAGGCGCGGCTTGTAGGTCGCGTCCCCGCGTCGATCGTAGCGAGGACTGAGCGCCCACTCACGTTCGCGCATTGCCCCGTTTGTGTAGAAGACGTAGCTGGACCAACTTACGTAGTCGTACAGCTTTTTGATGGAGTCGCAGCGCGGCGACCCGGCAAGGAATTCTTGCTGGTTCATGTGAAGCTCCGGTGAGTTGTGGCGCAAGGCGCCGGGTGGGTGTGCTCCCAACGTTG
>QXGG01257795.1_pt1 | contig 11310 bp, 11 predicted proteins | sample 1982491 | NCBI WGS metagenome assembly QXGG01 (sample SAMN09924614, study PRJNA488089) | Wastewater metagenome, whole genome shotgun sequencing project. | isolation source: South African research farm wastewater | place: South Africa: Irene, Agricultural Research Council, Animal Production... | reverse complement strand
GGCGCTACCTGCGCGCCGAGGAGGCTCCGCATGTGACTGCGCATCCCGGGAGCCGAGCCTACCGCTTCTTCGATGCCAGCAAGGAAGTGGCTTTCCTCCTCCGCATGATCCAGCAAGCCGTGGAAGACGAGATTCCCCGCGAACTGGCTTGGCTGAGCGGCTATGACAAGGCCTTCGCGCAGCTGGATGCAGAGTTCGATCTGCCCAGGAAGGACCTGTCGGCCTTGATCCGCATGGCGCAGTCGAGTCAGGGACGGCTCTCTGCGAGGCGGCGAAAGCAGTATTTCCATCTGCCTGCCAACGTGCTGGACCGTGTTGAAGAAGTGGTGCGCGAGTCGTTTGGGCTCACGCCGGAGGATGGCTCCGAGGCAAGGTAGGTTTTCGTGCTTTTCGACTCGATCGCCACGACAGCTGAAAGTTGTGAGGAAAATTCGAGTCCTTTGAAGATTTCTCGAGTTCAGTGGCCGGGACGGTGCCATTACAAGCCTCTTCAATCGTCACATCGGCATTCGGCGGCAAAGTCCATATTCATCCCGCCGCTGCCCGATTCGCCCTCCATGTTGAACACCACACGCGTGCCCCGATGCCCTGCAGTTCGCCCGTGGTGTTTTGAGCGTTGGCATCGTTCTCACGCGCGGTGATGGAGCACGCACTTTTCACACCAGCCTTGTCCCCAGCCGATGGGGACAGGGATGTGAGTGGAGCTGTGGATAAGTCTTTTCGGGACCTATGGCGTCTGGCGGTTTGGCATTTGCCTACAAATGAGGCAGTGCCTCGTGTCGGCACGCTGATCGACCTCGACAGTAGAATCGGTGCCCGAACAAGCGATCGCCCCCGACGATGACAGAAACCGAACGATGACAGAAACCGAACTCGAAGAACTGGATGTCTTGCTGTCGTCTGTCGAGGGGGTGAGCGCCTCGCTCCCGGTCGACGGCCTGCATGGCTTTCTGACGGCGCTGGTCATGAGCGGGGGGAAGCCGCGGGTCGAACCGCTCTTGCCGTGGATTCTCAAGCCGATGCCGGGCTTGCCACTGGATCTGGAAGCTGTCCCTCAGGCCCGGCGCGTGGGCGAGTTGGTCGGCAAGATGATGACCCGCATCGACATCGAACTCGACGACCCCGAGTATCTCTTCGCGCCGATGGCGCGGGTGTACCCACATCGGGATGAGGAGCGCTCGGACGGCAGCGTCTGGTGTGCGGGGTTTCTGCGCGGGATGGTGCTCGCGTGGGACCGCTGGGGGCCTTTGTGCGATGCGCTCGACATACAGACCCTGCTGTGGCCGGTCCATCAACTCGCCGCCGCGGCTCAGGAGCCCGCGCTCGAGGTCGAGGTCGAGGTCGATCAGAGGTTTCGCCATGCCGTGCCGGACAGGCCGCTGAGCCCGACACAGTGTGAGGCCCTCACCGATGTGCTGCCTCAAACTTTGGAGGCCATTGCCGACCGGATCACCGAGCATGAGGTCAGGAGCGCGATGGCGGCGATGGCGCGCGGGGAGGAGACTCCGGCGTGGCAGGAGGACGCGCCCTGTCCGTGTGGGAGCGGACGAGGCTTTTCGGTGTGCTGCGGCGGGAGCCGGGTGCTGCACTGAAGCGGCCTGGATGCCCGCTGGGAGTAAGCCCGATCCCGCATCACCTGACGGCATCGTGGCCATGTGTTTGCAGAATCATGCTCCCGCGTCACAATACCCCCGGGTCCAGGGCCTTCATTGCTCCCCTCTTACTCATGAGCGAAACCGGTTCGGCTTGAACCGGACGTGTTCGCTCATCCCTATATTACGTAAGAGGAGTCGGACCATGTACAAGATCAAAGCCATGCCAGAGCGGGTGTGCATCTGCGACCGCTGCGGGCGCGTGATGCGCACGGAAGACCACGACGAGAACCAGGAACGGATTTCCATCGACTTCACGGCCGGCTACGGCAGTGTTTTCGGTGACGGCAATCGGGTCCAGGCCGATCTGTGCCAATACTGCGTCAGGAAAGTACTCGGGCGCTGGCTGCGCGTGACCGAACCCACTCCGCAGACACCCCATCGGGCCTTTCAGCCGCATCAGCACCCGGACTGGCACCGCCGCCGCTTGAGCAGGCCCGGCGTACGTAGCCTCTTGTCGGGGCTTGAAAACGACGGCTGAGAAAACGCGTTCCAACTTCGCGACCACACCGACCTCTGCCCTGCCGACGATGTACGCGAGGGGGCCTTGGTCGGGCGTGGTGCGACCTGCTCGACGAGCCTTTCTGCAGATCCTTGAGAGCGGGACGGAGATGCCGGCCACGGCCAGCCAGCCCCCTGCGAACCAGGCGACCTTCATGGAGGCTGAGAGCTATCGCAGCAAGGCCTGACGCGCAGCAGCGGTACCACATGAAGGAGCCGTGAGATGGCGACTTTTTCTGATCTTGAAGTTGTCGTTGCCCGATTCGGCTTCCCTGATGAAGGGATTCAAGCCGGTCAGGTGGGTACAGTCGTGCATGTATTCAGAGCGCCGACCGAGGCCTACCTTGTCGAGTTTGCCAACATGAACGGCGAAACCATTGCGATGGTGACGGCCGAGTCTCAACAGCTTACTCGGCAAGACTTGGTGTGAAGATCGGGGACAAGAAAAGCCAGCAGGGGTCCATCGCTGTCGTGTGATGCTGGACTGTTCGAAGCCCCCCGGCACACACATCCCTGGTCATGATCCGGGGGAGAGACCGTGTGCGCCACGCTTACGCTGGACGACGCGTTGCTGACCACGTTTCTGCTCCTCGGTCCCCGCCCGTGCCGACCCGTTGGTATGGACCGGTCAATCTGTGAGAATGCGACGTCTCTCCCACTTTGCAGTCACCATGGTCACATCCGAGCGAATCCCCAAAGTGATGGCCGAGAAGTTCGCCGCCATCACCGCACTGACTGACGCGTTCTGCGCACAGCACCTCAACGAGGAATATCGTCAGATGATCCACCGCGTCGTCGGTACGCTCGCCCGCAAGCGTCCTTCGCCGCTGTCGAGCGGCAAGGAGAGCGTCTGGGCGGCGGCGGCCGTGCATGCGGTCGGCCGGGTGATGTGAATTTCCTCGACGATGCCTCTCAGACGCCGCACTGCAAGCCGAAGGCCATCTATGCGTTCTTCGGGATCGCCGAGAGCACCGGGCAGAACAAGTCGAAGGCGATCCGGGATGCGCTGAAGATGGGGCCGTTTTCACACGAATGGACCCTGCCCAGCCGCCTCGCAGACAACCCGATGGTGTGGATACTGCAGGTCAATGGCCTGATGATGGACATTCGCACCGCGCCGCTCGAACTGCAGCGCCTTGCCTACGAGAAAGGCCTGATTCCCTTCATTCCTGCGGAACAGGGAGAGACGCCCGATTGAGTCAAATCTCGGCCGACGCCGTGGCGAAAGCGCGCCCCCGTCTGCATCATCGCAAGGCCTTCAGATCAATGCTTCAAGGCCTTTGCGCTCAAGCAGGTTGAGCAGTTTTTGTGATGGACCACTGGGGTGCTTGCCGCCCAACTCCCACTGGCGCACCGCTGACGGACTCGTGTTGAGCAGGGACGCCAGGACGGTCTGGCTGATCTGATAGCGGTCGCGAAGGGACCGAATCTTCTGGGCGTCATAGTCGGGAATCGGGTCCAGGCACAACACGTCGTATTTGCGCATCTTGCGTTGGTCGATAAAGCCCAACCGGCTCAGATCCGCCGCCGTCTCGTGCACAGCCTCCAGGATTCGGCTCTTAGCCTTCGTCTTTGTCGTCATCGCAACCACCGCCGAGATCCGCGTCGATCAGCCCCTGAGCCATCTCGCGTACTGCGCCACACAGGGCCTCGTCAGTCAGTTCTGTCTTTCGCATCCAGCGGCTGAAGTGGCGAGTTTTGAAGACGCGATTCATCGCCGAACTATAACACTTGGTGATGGGTATCAGAAGGCTCTCTGAGCGTCGTCTCAAGCGCGAGCGTGCCCAGCATGCAGGCGATCCCAGCCAGGTGACCCAGCCCGCTACCATTCGGCTCGGTGAGCTGGATACCCAGCCACTTGGCGTAGCTCGACGCCTTGGCGAGTGAGGGTGGGCCGATGCGGCGGATGCGTACGGGAAGCTGAGCCTTGAGCGTGGAAGGAACCCAGGCCGGAGGACGGGCTTGGCCGTCCTGGGTGCGCAGCACGCACTGAAACTCCGACTCCTTGATCCCGAGTTCGCCCAGGAACTGGATATAGCTTGCGAGCGCATCGCCATGCTGGGGCCCGGTGAACACGACATCATGCTTCTGGCGATTGAAGTGCTTCAGGTGAAGTTGCAGGCCAGCACGGCACAACGCCGGTGATTTGCGTGCGAGCACCGCCAGACGCGCTTCGAAACTGGCCAGAAACGCGAGCTCGGCTGGCAAGCGCGGCCGGGGCAGCTTGGGCACGTTCGTGTCCGTGAGCGCGAGCCCCAGCAAGGGGGCATAGACCGGTGCTTGTGCGAGGATCGAGGCCACAGCGGCTGGCGCCATCTGCAACTGCTCGGCAATCTGGGCCTGTGAGAGGTCGGGCAACGCGGCCAGATGCAGGACGGCCCGGACCTTGTCGAGTGCAAGCCAGTGCGCGCTCAGGTGGGGTGGCGGTGCCTTGGGGCGCCCTCGGGGACGCTGGCAGGGGGCAGGCACCATGGGCGCCGTCGGCTCGATGGGTTCCTCGACTAAGGGCGCCGGCAACTGGGGTAGTCGCGCCAGCGTGCGCGCGACCAGTGCCAGGGCAGACGACTCGAGGTAGCGCATCGCCGTGCTCAAGGGCAGACCCGATGCGGCGGCGAGCACAGTGTTGGGCAGCGCACGCAGTTCGCGATCGGTGAGGGCGGCCATCACGATCTCGGTGCCATGGATATAGTGTCCCATCGACACGGTGGGGCTCGAATGCCCGAGCAGCCGCGCGACGGCAAAGCCATACACTCGGCTCGGCGCGCTGACATGGCCGAGCAACAGCAGGCGCGCTCGACGCCCGTTCGCAAGCCAGCGCGCGGTGGCGGGGTGCGCTGCGAAGAATTCCGGGATTTCGGGGGCGTCGGGTGCGCGAAGACGCAGCATCGTCCACGTCGCAAACGCGTGCCGCAAGTGGTGAATGAACAGCAGCCGGTCTCCGGTGGCGCGGCGCAGCGCCGCATAGACACGGTCCGAGATGCCCTCGTAGGACACACTGGTGCGGCCCGTCTTGACGCTCGCCAGGAGCAACGCGGAGCGTGTCACCCCCGATTCGACCGCGGCCGCATCTTCTGCTTGTCGCCTGCGAACCCAGGCTCTCAGCATCGTGCGCTCGCCCGGTGCAAGCAAGGCGTGAGCAGGGAGGATCCGTTTCGAGTTCTCGGTTTTGAGGCGATGGCCGGGATAGTCGCGGACCAGCACCGTGAGGCCGCGGCCGTGCAGGTGGACGTCCTCGATGCGCAGCCCGAAGATCTCCATCGCACGCAGACCCAGCCGAAACGCCATCATCAGGACGAGCTTGGCGATGCGCACGAGGTCGGGTGCAACCCCGCGGGCGAGTTCCTGATCCAGGCACGATTGCGCTGTCCAGTACTCGTCGATGGTGACCAGGTTGGCGTCGACCGGCATCAAATGGGCATCATCACCGAGCACGAGGTCCAGCCGCTGGATGTGGGACAAACCATGTTTGCGCACGAGGTAAGCGTGAAACTCGCGCAGGCCCGTCTTGAGTGCGAGCCGGGCCGACTCGATGTCGCACTCGTTGCTGATCTCTGCGTAGAGAGCCTGCAGGTCCTCGAGCGGCATCTGTATCGGATCGGCCGACCCCAGATGAGACAGCAAGCGGCGAAGAGACTCGGTCACCCGGTGACGAATCGTTGATAGGGCCAGCGGCTTTCCGGTCGCGCTGTTGCCGTCGACGAGGAACTGGATGAAACCGAGATAGCAACGGGCGAGTGGCTCGTGCGGGTGACGCGCCATCAGGGCAGTGATGGCCGCGAGGGCCGTCGAGTGCTGATCGGTTTCCAGAGCGGCCAGCGCAGGCTCGAGCCACGGATACATTATCGACAGATTCTCTAGCAGGTCCGCGTAGTCGGCGTCTGCGTCTTCGGGTGAGACGTACGCGCTGGATCGCAGCCGCGCCGCGAGTGAGGACTGCGAAGCGCCAAAAATCCGCTGCCAGCTTCGGCGGTGAATCGCATGCGCGGGGAGCGCGCGCGTCATCACGCCGACGTCGAGCGAGGACGCATGGGCCCGCCACCAGGTGCTGGCGGATTCGATCAGGTCCTTGACCCCGGTCGGCTGTCGTTCGCGCGAGAGGCCTTGCGCGGTGAGGAAGCGCCGGATAGCGACCTGAGCCTTCGGAGCAGACGGTGGCGCTGAAGCCGCCACGCCGGCCTGACGCTCGATGAGGCGGATGAGCAGAAGCGCGGTCAGTGCATCCGGAAACCAGCGCTGCAGATGCAGGTTCCCGAGTCCCTGGTGGGGGAGGTCGAACTCGAGGTAGCAGCGGGGGACGGTGCCGTGGAACCGGCCGCCTTGGCTGATGTGTTCGATCAGCCGGTTGAGCTTGACTGAATCGAGCAGCGCGCCGTGCAAGACCGCCGAAAGGAGGGTTGCGCCCCAGACTTGAAGGGGATCAATCGGGTTGCTACCGAGTGATTCGATCCCGCGATGAAGTGCTTCGCGCCATGCCGCGGTGCGCGCCGCGGCGGCCATGCTCGGTTCAGAAAACGGGCTGGGCGTGCTGGGCAGGGTCGCCGGTAGTCGTGTCTCGCCGACGCTCACCCCCGCAGTTCGCAGATTCCGGATGACCAGATACAGGATGCGAAGCCAGTCGGCCGCCTCAGCGCTTTGCAGCTCTTGTGTGCGGATACGGCTGACAATGCGCGCTTCGAGCGTTCGCGCGCTTGCGAAGTCGGTCGCGGCGGTATCGTCCTGCGACTCGCGACCGCTCAACAGCCGTGCGTGCGGATTTTCAAGCTGCGCTAGGTATCGCTTGAGCCCGGGCATCCGCTGGCGCGTGCGCGGTGAGAGGCTCCATTCCGTATCCGACCACGCCGTCTCCAGCGTTACATTCAGGTTCATCGACTAACCCCGCCGGTCGAGGTGGTGAAGGAGTCGGCTCTTGAGCGGAACGAGTTCGAGCGCCTCGTGCAGGGACTGCAACGCCGGCATCAGCTGGGCGCGATGCAAGCCGTAATCAAAACTGGAGAACCTCCCAAACGGGGACTCGCCGTCGTTGAAGTGCCCCAGGAACGCGTCGATCACTTCGCCGGTGACGCCGCGGGCGAGAAGCTGCGTGCGCAGAAATGCGCGATGGAAGTTGGCCGGCAGTGGCGCGCCACGCGCGGCAAGCTGACCGGCGACCCACGTGGGCGTCAGCGGCGCGAGCCGGCGGCGTTCATCGAGCACGACGAAGGGCTGCCAGTCAGCAGCCTGTTTGCGATCGATCTGCGGCTGCAGCCGCTGGAGCAGGTTATCGACATGGTCGCGGTAGTTCTGCAACTGAAGGCACAGCGACGCATCAACGATTGCCAGCCGTGCGCGGCTGCTGCGTTCGTCATCCTTGTCTGACAGTGCCGCGTCGAATGCATGCACTGCGTCATCTTCGCCCGCGAGAAAGAGCGTATTCGCGCGCGGGCTCGTCAGCGCGCGCATGCTAGTCGAGAGGGCCGAGTAGAGCCATGTGTAGAGGGTGTAACTCGCGTGATACGCAACGAGCAGTGCGCCAAACAGCGGCGTGCGGCGGGAGGTGCGGATCTCGGCGCTGAGGGTCCTGAGCAGGTCATGGACGACCCCGAGCGGTGCGACGAACCGGGCGCCGACCCTCATTGCCTGATCGCTCGTGATGGCCTCAGCGGGCACGCGTGGCAAGGCGGTTGCGGGTGTAATGCCGAGCTGACGTGCGAGCCGATGGCTTGCGCGCTGATACAGCTGGATGAGCGCATCGACACGATATTGGGTATAGAACATGCGCGGCTCATCGCCGCGGTCGGTCTCCGCGCAGAGCAGCCACGTGGCAGGGGCATCGGCGCCGAGGCTGCGTAGAAGGGTTGGCAGGGCACGGGCGACGCGCACGGGGGTGAGTCGCTCGAGCCCAGGCGCGCTGAGCAACTGCATCACCGCCTGCTTTGCAGTGCTCGGTTCGATGCCGAACACGCGCTTGTTCGTTCGATGCTCGCTTCCCAGAAAGCGTGTTAGCAGGACGCCGATACCCAAGCAGTCGGGTAGCAACAAACCGGGGGCCAATGGTGGCTCTTGCATCTTGCTCAGTGCCTCGGGCAAATCGGTCTTGTAGCTGGGCCCGATGGCTGGAATCCAGAACCCTCTAGTGAGCACCGCAGGCGCGCCCAGGGCGGCACCGAGCCCTGCTCCTGCGTTGAGAATGAGCGTGGTGTGTTCAGTTCTTAGCGACAGTTGCTCAGAGGGTTCCATCACCTCGAATCGCAACTCCCGCACCCGGCGCAGGGGTTGGCCGAGCGCAAGCATCGTGAGCAGGATCAGCGCGCCGATACACTCAAGCCTTGCTTGGGCCCGGTTTTTTGCGTTTCCGGCCAAGTGACGCTCGACGCGCCGCAATAGAAACCCATGGAGCGTGCGCAGTTCAACCGGGGTGGGTGTCGCATAAAAGAAAGGCAGCGGCTGTGCTTGCATCTCGATTGCAAGCTGCTGTCTGCGCAACTCAGCGAGCTTGGTGCCGATTTCCTGGCTGGCATAAAGCTGAAACGTCGGCTCAAGGGATTCGGCGGGCGAGAGCCCTGCGGCCTCCAGCGCGCTCGTCTCTTCGTCTTCTTCAAGTCCGATGTCGATAAAAACCGTCGTCGCCTCAAAATGGGCAAAGTCGTCGAGATCTTCATCGAAGTCGGGTGCCTGCTGATGCTGCATAAAGACGCCGGCGACATCAGGCAGATTCACATATCCGGGCCGACGCTGTCGCCCGCCCGTGTTGTAGCGTTCGGAGCGTGCGCGACGGTACAGCCGGAACACGACACCCTGCGTCAACAGGTTGGCGTATCGCGCGAAGTAGCGTTTGAGGGAGCCGAGGTAACGACCGATCCGGTCGGGTTTGCCGTCCGCGCCCTCCCAGGCTGAGAGGTCGATGTCAGCCATGGCTTTCGCATAGTCCTGCGCCGTTTGCGCCTCCGGCAGAAGCGACACGACTTGGTCATGCTCAGCCAGGCTCAGTTCGCGAATCGCGAGCCCGACATCCGAGGTGGGGGACGGCGCGATCGGCCATTCGCGCGGGCCGTCGTAGTGTTCGAAGTGCTCGAGTCCGGCGTATCCAGTCCCCGCCCGGGTCTGGTCATAGGTAAAGCGAGCCTGCATGTAACTCGCGAGGGTTTGCAGCTGAAGCTGAAAATACCGGAGCGCGGCGATCGGACGGCGCTCATCCGGTGGGTAGTCGAGCGCTGCATGATGGCAATTCCATAATGCAGCGACGAGGCCGTGACGTGATACGCCGTGACGCAACAGCGGATGGTCGTGCTCGTGCTGGGGTTTGCGGTCCAGGAGCGCCAGTGCGGGGGCTTGGGAGAGCGCGGAGCGTCGCTCGCTGATCCAACGGCACAGCTCGATCCATTGAGGCAATTCGTCCAGCAGCGCTTGCTCACGAAAAATGCCGGGCATCGATTGCGCCGATGCGAGCAACGCCCCCACATGCTCGAAAACTTGCGCGTGCGCGACCAAATCAGGGTGGGCATTGATGAGCCAGAGCAGCCGGCGCAGCGCCATCGGATCGAACCCGGCATCGGTACAGGCCGCGATCAGACTCTGGTGCGCTGGGGCCTGGACGGGGGCGCTGAACTTCAGAGAGCGGGTTCGCTGTCGGGTTCATCGAACCCCTGTCGCTTCTGTCGCGGCAGGACTGCATCCAGGCTGTAGCCCGTGGCGATGGCAAAGCGCTTGGCGCTGGCAGGGCCGTATGTCTTCGTCTTGGGATCGGTTTCCGCGATCGCAATGAAGCCTGCCTCCGCGATTGCCTGATGCAGGCAATAGAGCTGGTGTGGAAGATGCGGGCGCGTGCGGGCCAGGGCGTGATGGATGATCAGGTCAGCCGCCAGGATCTGGAGCTTTTGCGCCTTGCGCAGACGGCCGCTTTTGATCCGGAGCACCACCACGGCATCCTCCGGGCCGTACAGCTGCTGCGCGAGCCAGTACGCACGACCTGCGCCCAGGACATCGTAGCCCTCCTTGCGCCGAATCACGGTCATCGGGTTCATCGCGTAAGCGAGTTCCAGGAGTGCTCGATCGTGATGGCGAACCGCAAAACCGAAGTCCGGAACCACCCAGTGCTGCTCCATGAACGCTGCAAGGTCTGCGTCCAGCCCGAGTATCTCGGCGAAAGGGAGGGTGATGTGCTCCATCGCCGGCAGTGCAGGGGAGGTCGCGCTTGATTGGGTCATATCCGTGAGGCGCCGAGCTGGGACGGTCAGGATGCGGTGTGAGGGGGCTGGCGCCCTCTCGACTACGTTGTCGTGGCCTTGCGCGGCCGCCCTCCAAGCCGTCCGTTGGCGCGCGCCGCGGCCGCCTTGGCTTCCGAGGTCTGGCGTCCCCCGGCTCGCCCTGCTTCTGCGCTCATCCAGCGGCGGGAGCCGAGCATGCCTTCAAGCAGGGCAGGCAGGTAGAGATCGGCATCGAGCTGCGGGAAGTGCAGGCCGAGCCCTGAGGGGCTGATCTCAATTTCGCTCAGCGCTTGCGGTGCAGCTTGGCCGAGGCCCTCGGCCAAGCGAGGCTCGAACGACACCTCCAGCCCGGAGCTCAGCACGATCACGACGCGGCCACGAAGCGCATCAAAATGCGCCTCGGTCGCCACGGGGCCTTTTGCGCGGCGGTCTTGTCCGCGGCGGTTGGCCCGCTCGAATTCGGTCTCAGAAATCGTCATGAAGGTGCTCCCATTCATCACACAGCTTGCCCAACGCCTTCGTCAGGGCGGCGCTGAATTCGCTCAGGTCCTTTCGGGTGAAGCCGAAGTTCTCACGCAGCTCGGGCGGCCCGTCGGGACAACGAAGCTTGAAAACTGCCTCGCATCCACCCCCGATCACATGGACGTGGGCGGGGCGGTGATCGTTCGGATAGATCACAACCCGGGCGCTGGCGAGTCGCAGGATAGTAGGCATTATAGCAATTAACCCAAGCTACTTAGGTTTAATCCCTCGCGTGAGGGTAGGGGTCGTCTAGGTAGGACCATGTTACGTTTACATCTTAACCATATTTTTTGTATATACTAGGGTTAGATCGTGGCCGGATGGTTTGTCAAATTTCGCCTGATGCCTGACGAAAGCCTTGTAGATACTGAATAAAGCCGATTGTGGCCAAGGAAGACCTGGAGGCGCCGGTAGACTGGGCTAGACTCCGAAGGGGTCGGACGTTCGAATCG
>QXGG01395453.1_pt1 | contig 11317 bp, 29 predicted proteins | sample 1982491 | NCBI WGS metagenome assembly QXGG01 (sample SAMN09924614, study PRJNA488089) | Wastewater metagenome, whole genome shotgun sequencing project. | isolation source: South African research farm wastewater | place: South Africa: Irene, Agricultural Research Council, Animal Production... | reverse complement strand
CCGCATAGACATCGTGCGAGACGGTGCTGGGACTGTAGTTTTAGCAGCGGGAACTGGAGTAACTTCTTGGGGTGGCGCTGGGACTGCCGGCACTACAGTCACTTTCAAGATAGATCAGCAATACAACGCCGCAACGGTTTACAAGGTGGCTGCTGCCACTTATCGAGTAGTTGGAAAGATAGCTGTCTAATGCCAATTCCGTTGGGAATACTTGCGGTGGCCGGAAGCTCGTTACCGCTTACCGTTGATTTTCTGGTTATCGCTGGTGGTGGCGGTGGTGGTCGTAATGGTAATGGCGGCGGCGGTGGAGCAGGTGGTTACCGCACAAGTGCTGGAACTTCTGGCGGTGGCGCTAGCGCAGAGAGCGCTCTGTCTCTAGCAATCAGCACAAATTACACAGTCACAGTTGGCGCAGGTGGAACCTCAGGTCAGTTAGTGCCAGGTAATGGCGGAAATGGCTCTAACTCTGTATTTTCTACAATAACTTCTACCGGTGGAGGTGGTGGTGGTGGTCAGGGTGGTGCTGGAGTATCTGGGGGTTCTGGCGGTGGTGCAGGGCATGCGTCAACTTCACCTGGCGCTGGCACTTCAAATCAAGGCTTTGCTGGTGGCAACGGTGGCGGCAATGTTGACCCTGTTTATGGCTCTGGTGGTGGTGGTGGTGCAGGGCAAGTCGGACAGGCAGGAAGCGGCACTAAGGCTGGCAACGGTGGAAATGGAGTGGCATCTTCAATTACAGGTAGCTCAGTTACCTATGGCGGAGGCGGAGGCGGCGGCGCTAATACTGCAAGCGGCGGAGATGCAATAGGAGGAACTGGCGGCGGTGGAACTGGTTATAGAACAGGAACAGCAGCTACAGCTGGCTCAACAAACACCGGTGGTGGCGGAGGCGGAGGCGGCGGCTCAGGTGCAGCAGGTAATGGCTCATCAGAGGCTGGCGGCTCTGGAATCGTAGTCATTCGCTACCCATCTGCTTATACAATCGGTGGCGGTGCAGGACTTACATTTAGCACCTCGACAGTCGGCGCAAACAAGGTCACTACTTTTACCGCTGGCACAGGCAACATTAGCTTTAGTTAGAATTGACAAGAGGTTAGGAAAAAATGAGCGGATACAGAACATGGACACCACTTGAGGTCATCACAGCCTCTAATGTTCAGAGCTACCTACAAGATCAAACAGTCATGGTCTTTGCAACTTCTGGCGCTCGCTCAAGCGCTATCCCTGTTCCAACGGAGGGGATGCTCTCTTGGCTAGAATCCGATGACAAGTATCAGTATCACGATGGCTCAAGCTGGGTTGACCTAATAACACCAATTCAAGGTGGCACACTGGGTCAGGCTTATGTGTCAGGTGGCACAGCCTCACCAGGCTTTGGAGATGTCAAGGCTGAATTTATTGCCACAACCCTACAGGGCAAAAGCACTAATTACACAGTTGTAGTCGGTGATACCAACACAGTCTTGAATGTCTCTGCCGCTGCTACTATCACAGTGCCAGATGTATTGACTGCTGTGGGTGATCGAGTGGACATTTTCCGTAACACAACCGGCACAGTTTCAATAGTCGCTGGGACTGGAGTTACTTCATGGGCTGGCGCAGGAACAGCCGGCACAGCCATACCATTTTTTGTCAACACACCCTATGCTGTGGCAAGCGTTATGAAAACTGCTGCTAACGAATACAGAGTTATTGGTCAAGTATCTCCATGATCCCTATCTATCTTCTCTCTGGCGGCGGCATAGATGTCCAGTATTTAGTTGTCGCTGGTGGTGGTTCTGGCGGTCAAAGCATTATGGACTTTGCTGGTGGTATTGCCGGTGCTGGTGGTGGCGCTGGAGGTATGCTCACCGGCACAACAACGCTCCTCAACATCACAAGCCCTTACACAGTCACAGTTGGTGCAGGTGGAGGTTCGCTAGCTAGTGGTTCAAATTCAGTTTTTGGAAACTTAGTTGCTACTGGAGGAGGGCGCGGTTACGCTCGCTTTTTCAATGGTGAAAATGGTGGCTCTGGTGGTGGTGGAACTACCGATGCTAATGCCAATAAAGGTGGCACAGGTATAGCCGGTCAGGGTAATGACGGTGGAGAGGCATACGGTTCTGGCAGCGGAGGCGGCAGATCGGCTGCTGGTGGTGGTGGCAAGTCTGCTATAGGTGGCAGACCAGGCACTAGTTCTTACAACGGTGGAGACGGTGGTGCTGGACAAGCTTCTGCAATTACTGGCACTAGCGTTACTTATGCGGGTGGCGGTGGTGGCGGTGCTGGTAATGTGACTGGTGCTGGGACTGGAATTGGCGGTGCTGGTGGAACTGGTGGCGGTGGCAAGGGTGGCAATAGAAACGGTGTTGACACAGGCTTCCCAGCAGTAGCAGGGTCGGCTAATACTGGCGGTGGCGGCGGCGGAGATGGTGGCGGTGATGGAGCTACTGGAGGCCCTGGTGCAGCGGGTGGCTCGGGAATTGTAGTCATTCGTTACCCAGCATTTAGGACTCTCACAGTGGGTGCAGGGCTAACATCCACTACCTCTTCAGTAGGATCGGACAAGGTGACTGTTTTCACCGCTGGCACAGGAAACATTACTTTCGCTTAGGAGAAAAAATGGCACACTACGCATTTTTAGATGAGAACAACATCGTCACAGAGGTAATAGTTGGTATTGACGAGACCGAGCTGATTGAGGGACAAGACCCTGAGACCTGGTATGGGGAGTTCAGAGGACAGCGCTGTGTTCGCACTTCCTACAACGGCAATATCCGCAAGAACTACGCTGGCATTGGGTTCAGCTACTCAGACGAGCTTGACGCGTTTATTCCGCCTAAGCCATTCCCTTCCTGGGTGCTTGATGAGGAAACAGCTCGCTGGGTTGCTCCGGTTCTTTACCCTGCTGACGGTCTAATCTACGCCTGGAACGAGGAGCTTGGTGACTGGGAGCCTGTCATTTACGACAGCCAGAATGAGCTAAACAGCTAACTGATAAACTGACATCATGGCAGACGAAACAAACTCCGTAAGAATTACCAACGCTCAAGTCTACGAAAAACTGATGGAGATCAACGCCATCCAGATTGAGATGGTTGCAGACCTACGCAACATGAAGCACCTGCCAGAAAAGGTTGCAGCCATCGAGCAGGAACTAGCCAGGCTGAAAGTAATTGCAGGGCTGTCTTATTCAGTATTCGCAGCAGTGCTAACAGGCGTTGTCGCAGCGCTTCTACAAACGCTATGAGACACCCGTTCCCTAAAGCAACAATCACATCCCGCTATGGGGTAACTGCCAACCGACCTAACGCGCACCGAGGCCTTGATTACGCGGTCAAAGACGGCACTTGGATTCCGGCTGTCTCCGCTGGCACAGTTGTCTTGAATGTCTGGTCAGATGTCTTGGGATGGTGTCTGGTTCAATCGGTCTGGGACACGATCAACAACCGCACGATGTTCGTAGGGTATGCACATCTCAAAGCAAAGTCACCGCACAAGGTAGGGGCAAAGCTTCGCGAGGGCCAGGGTATCGGCAAGCAGGGCAACACAGGCAGCGCAAGTCGCGGAAGTCATTTACACTTGACTGTAGGGCCAACCGCTAGACACATCTTTGTTGGGGCTACCGTAAACCCCGAGACATTCATTGACGAAAGGTTATGACATGCACTTCACTCCACAGGTTCGCAAAGCTATCTATGCAGCAGCAGCCGGACTCGTTCCCCTGCTGGTCGCAGCCGGAACAATTAGCGATGCACAGGGTCAGCTCATTCTCAACTCAGTAGCAGCAGCGCTCGCCTTCTTCACTAGCATTATGGCGATGGTGAATGTCGCGCCTACCCTGCCGGAGTCAGAGGAGTTCGAGGATGTCACCGAGGGAACCGAACCGCCAACTATTCCTGGCGTGAACTAGCCTTTTTCAATCCCCTAATCTTCATACGCTCTCGGGGAGTAGTCCCACCCCAAACCCCGTAAGGCTCGTAAGCGGCTATCGCATACTCAGCGCACTCGGCTCTCACCGGACAATCTTTGCACAGTTCTCTAGCCTTCCTGAGCGTTGACCAGTCACCCTGCTCACAATAGAACGCGTCAGGATCAGTCTCTTGACATGGCGGGTTTGACTCGGCGTTACGGATGGCTTCGGCTAGTTTCAAATAGAGCTGTTCGGTTTTCATAAAGCAGACACTAGCTTGCGTTTGTTGCAAGAGTCAAATCAGAAGTCTTTGGCCTCTACCCCACCCCAGATACCATGTCGCTCACCGTTGCTTATTGCATAGGTGAAGCACTGTTCTACAATCGGGCATTGTTGACACAGGGCTTTGGCTAATCGCGTGACTGCTCGGCGCTGATCGGGGTCGGTTATGTCTTCGGGAAACCAGGCGTTAGGTGACCGCTCACAAGGCACACTTCCGACTTCCTTGATTGCTCGTAGCAACAGGAAGTAATCATTGTTTGCAAAGTGTCTGAGGGTCATGCGAAACTAAGCCTATTAGTGAAAGGGAGCAAATGGAGCTTTATGCACCGGAAGTTTTCAACAAGGCAAAGTTGCTAGGTGTCTTTGAATCCGGTTCGTCAGCATGGCATGAGCTACGCGCAGATGGACTTGGCGGGTCAGAGATAGGCACGATACTCGGTCTGAATCCTTATGAGTCTGCCTATTCCCTTTACCTGAAAAAGACGGGTCAGATACCGACCCCTGAGCTTGACTCGTTTGCAGTATGGCGCGGCAGTGCCTATGAAGCACCGCTGCTGGAATACTTTGCACGACTGCACCCTGAGCTTGAGCTATTCGTTACAGGCACTTATCAAGATGCTAACCTGTCATACCTTCACGCAAACCCCGACGCACTAGCGCGTAATCGCAACACAGGATCGTGGAGCATTGTCGAGGTCAAGACTGCTCGCTCATACTGGGACAGTATCCCGCCACACTATGAGGCTCAGGTGATGCACTACATGGACATACTTGGCATTGACAAGGCGTTTCTAATCGGTGATGTCGGGTCAACCTGGTTCGAGGCTGTAATCCCCTATGACGGGTTCAGAGCAGCTGTCCAGCGTGACAGGGCAACCGAGTTCTGGTCGGGCGTTGTGAACGGCATACAGCCCGATTGGGATGGGTCTCAGGCTACCTACGAAGCGGTGAGACAACTGCACCCTGAAATTGACGATGAGGAAGTCGAGATTGACGGGGGTCACCTGCTCGCTTTGGCACAGGCGCGGTTCGATGAAGCGCAACAAGAATTGAATAAACAAAAGTCAGAGATGCTGGCTTTGATGGGTCGCGCAAAATACGCCTATGTTGAACATGAAGGCGAGCGATTTAGGGTAGCCTCTAGGCAAGCGCGAGGTAATGGCGCTCCGTTTCTGGTAGTAACGAAAGGCAAGAAATGATGATTTTGATGGGCGATACTGTCACCGTAAGGCGCGAGGTTGCTGGGGAGCCGACATTCGTCACCGGCAGAGTCTCGGGCATAGTGCAGAACGACAACGGGGATCTCAAGTATTTCTACATTCGAGGGCTAGACACCGCGCTTTGGATGTCAGACGGATGGGCGTTTGAGGAAGAATACACAATCGAAGATGAAGGGGATGAAGAATGAAGTTTGACCTAAGCAAGTATGCAACGGTGGCCGAAAGGCTTGCTAAGTTCCATGAGGATTATCCGGATGGCCGAATTGTCACCGAGTGGTTGAATCAAAGCCTTAGTGATGGAGTAAACACTTGGGTAATCAAGACCACTATTTACCTGAGCGCAGGTGACCAGGCTAACAACTTGCCTAAAGCCACCGGACACGCCTTTGAGATTGACGGCACAGGCGGGGCAAACAACGGGTCAGCGCTTGAGAACGCGGAGAGCAGCAGCCTTGGTAGGTGCTTGATGATGATGGGCTATTCGATGAACAAAGACCCAAAGTCACTTGCCTCTCGAGCTGAGATGGAGAAGGTTGCCAGAATAGAAAACACAGACTGGGCTACTGAGCTAAAGGGTGCAACTGACCTAAAGTCAGCGCGGGCGTTATACGCTAGAGCTATGCAACATGGCGCACCTGCCGAAGTATTAGAACGGATCAAAGCTTATGGCGAAAGCTTGGCTACTGGAAGCAAGGGTTAAGGAACTCGAACACGCTTTCAACACATCCGTCAAGGAGAACGATGTCGAGATGTCTCGGCATTGGAACGCAGAACTAATCAAAGCACTATTGGAGTTGTTACATGTTCAAGGACATCCAGAACGAACTAGCGAGCCTGACAGCGGAGTCTAGTCGTGGGCCAGATCATCTCTACAGCGCGATGACGGAGCTTGCCAGATTAGAACATGAACTAGACACAACAGAGCAGAAGGCGTTTCTTGACGCTCAAGGGACAGTTGCAGACAGACAAGCAATCGCACGACTGGCAGCAGCTCGGGCGAGGTTCGAGCGTGACATCGCAAAGGCAAAGCTAGAACGCATCAAGCTAAAGGTCAGGGTTCTTGACACAAACATCGGGGCGCTACAGACACAAGCCAGGCTGGTTCAGGCTGAGGTCAAGCTTTGAAAAATAGCGACCTACAAAAGCTCAGAGTGCGCGACCCTTGGTGCTGGCACTGTGGCGCTGAATCAGACCTAGTGCCACATCACAGAGCCAATAGGGGCATAGGCGGGTCTAGGGTGCTTGACGGGTTGCAGAACCTAATAATGGTTTGCGCGGCTTACAACGGGGCGATGGAATCTGACGCTGATGTCGCAAGGCTGGCGCGTGAATACGGACATAAGCTGTCAAAGTTCATGTCACCTAGTCAACCCTTGTTTGATGTTTGGGCGCGCAAGTGGTATGTTCTTGACGAAAAGGGAGATAAACATGAAAGCGAACCACCATCATTTCTCATTTGAGGAGCTAGTCCAAAGGCTAGAAGCCGAACGAGTTGACATTAGTTATCGGAATCCGATACCGAAGCCGATAGTCAAGGTAGAGACCAGGATTGTCAAGACCTTTCCTGAGCGACTCAAGAAGATTTATTTTCATGCCGGCAGGTATGCAGCCGGTGATCGTGACAGACTCGCTGAACAGGCATGGGCAGACTATGCAAGTGCAGAAGGGCTGTAGAATAGAAGCAGGGCCAGAGCGCAACACTCTGACCCCGCAAACCGATAATCGCAGTATCGGCAGGGACAAGTCTACTGCCGGAGAGAGGCAGTAGCAACATGAGCGACACCGGAATCCAGAGAATTTACCGGCACGAATCCACGCAATACACGACAGTTCCGAACTGGGTCGTGCGTGATCCTAATTACTCCCCTAATGCTTTCAGGCTATTGGCATACTTGCTAAGCCACCAAGACGGCTATGAACTGACCTACGGGCAGATAGAACGGCAGACCACCTTGGGGCGCTACGCAATCAACCAGGCGGCTCGATTCTTGATTGGTGAGGGCTGGTTAGAGTGGCAGCAGCAGAAGGGCGCAGACGGGCGTTATCTGGCTAAACAGTGGATTATCAAAGACCCCAATGCTAATGGTTCCACTGCGGTTGATTCCGCTACCGAATCATTCCACTACGGAACAGTCAACGGACATATAGAAGAACACTTAATAGAGAAAAACACTTTTAAGAGAAACACACTTACTGAGGCGCAAGAGCGTGAGTTATTCAATGAATTCTGGAAGGAATACCCCAGGAAGCTAGACAAAGGTGCAGCCTATCGAGCTTTCAGGTCTGCCCTAAAGCGAGCGTCTTTTGAGCAGATACTCTCAGGCGTGATTGCTTACCGGAATGACGATGACAGAGAGACTGAGTTCACCAAGTATCCGGCCACCTGGCTAAATGCCGATAGCTGGGAGAATGAGATTGCACCTTCACCAGACTCCGAAGCTGCTGAGCGAGCCAGGCTACGGCGCGAGCGTGAGAAGGCGGCTAGTGATCAGTTCCTAGCAGAGCAAAGGCGCATGGAATCAGAAGCTTCTGCACCTGTAACCTGCCAGCATGGAAAAACAATCGCGCTATGCCTGCCATGTTCAAAGGACATAAATGCCTAATCAAACCTGCGTTCGCTGTGGCTGGGTGTGGGAGATAAACATCTCACGCAACACTCACGACACCTGCGAGTCTTGCCGGACTAGAAAGCAATACAAAGTGCGTGAGTGCATCGTGTGGCATGGACACTTTGACACCGACCTAACAACCCCTATAGACTCAGACGGTAACCCTGTCCTGCCAGGGAAGCGCGTCTGTGGGAACGCTGATTGCGTTTCGCCGATGCATATTGAAAGGATGAAGTAATGATTAGGAATCAAGCACTAGTAACAGTGACCGGATGGTTGAACGACCCCAAGATTTTCGACTGGGGAAGTGCCGCCAAGGTCTCGGTAGATGTTCGCAAGCAGAACGCTGCCGGAGTATGGGAAACAGTTGACAAGGTTGTCTACGATGTCACCTTTGAGGGAACCTTCCCGGATGTCAAGCAGGTAACAGTCCAGGGTCGCATTGTAAGTCTCAACACCTTCGAGAAGCGTGACGGGGGAATCGGGGCCAGCATCAAGGTTCGGGCTGAGTCTGTCATTCCGGCTGAGTCCCTAGAGGTTGACGCACCATTTTAGAAATTCAAGTTTTCGGCGATCCAGCACCGCAAGGCTCTAAGCGTGTGTTTCAAGGCCGGATCGTCGAAGCCGCCGGGCCAAAGCTAAAGGTCTGGCGTAAGGCAATCGCAGCAGCTTGCCACAACCTACTATCCGAAGAACATTCGTTGCTGTTAGGGCCGGTGCGGGTTGAGGTGGATTTCTATCTGCCTCGACCAGCTTCGGTCAAGTTTTCAAAAAGACCACTCCCCATAGTGCCGCCTGATTTAGATAAGCTGGCGCGGGCCTGCTTAGACGGCATAGGTCAAGGGTTGAACGGCAAAGTCGGCGATGGCGTGATCTACGGCGATGACAGCCAGGTTGTCGAGTTACTAGCCTGCAAGTTCTACGCAGACGAGCGAGACCCAGGCGCAATCATCAGGGTTATTCCGTTATAGAACTGTTACAAAACTCGGCATAAATAAGCTTGACACCATAGTTTCGAAACAAGTAGTGTCTAGGTAAGGGAAGAAAGGAACCCGAAATGCTACAGATTATTGACAACCTAGCCTGGCTGATTGAGCCGGCCATCTTTATCATCGCGCCCTATTTGGGCTACAAGTTAGTAACAAGAAGGGGAAAAAATGCCTAACGCACGAATCAGCGATCCTGAGACATCGCAAGCAGCAGCCAAGTCAGTCTCAAAGCTCAAGGAGATGTATGACACTATGCTCATCGCCTTCGAGTCACTAGGACCAATGAATGACGAGCAGCTAATCAAGCTCTGGCGCGTTGGTGTCAACGAACTAGGCTGGCGCTCTGCCAGCGAGTCCGGTATCCGTTCACGCCGAAGCGAGCTAGTTGCACAGGGCAAGATTGTTGATTCCGGCAAGCGAGTCAAGATGCAGTCAGGTCGCATGAGCATTGTTTGGGAGCGGGCATGAAAAGGGCAGAGAGTAAAGCTAAATTAGAAACGCTAGAAGCAGAGAAGTGGCGTTTGGCGCAAGCTATGGACAACGCGGAAAGTGTCTCGGAATCTATGTTTGTGCTGATGAGGCTAAATGATGTTTCAATGGACATTTACTACGAGAAAATGCGACTAAACGGCAAGACAAAAAGCCAAGCAAAAAAAGAACTATTCAGAGTTCTAGAAGAGTCTGGTTTCAAATACGCAAAGGAAGTTAGGGCAATTGCATGAGCGAGACAACCAATCAGCTAAGGGACTCGCTAGAGAACATGCTCGATGTCCTAGAGATGGCCGGATTCAATGACGGCTTCGAGGCGTGCCTAAACGCCATTGACGAACTATCAAATCAACTACACAACAACGGCGATTCACTCGGCGCTGAGGCGCTGCTGTGGGCCGCAAAAGAGCTAAGGGGAGACAATGCTTAAGACTATTGACCGAATCTATTTCAACTTCCGCAACATTTTGCGCGATCCTGACGAACTCTGGCAGGAAGGCTACACAGCCGGAGTAGAGGCTAATCATGCCGCCCTACTTGCCAAACTGTCTCAGAAGTCAATACAGGGCTTCTCCGACCCATCTCTGGCTCTCGGATACTCTCACGCGGTATCAGTTGTAAAGGGTGAGGTGAAATGAACCGCCTGGAAGCACTCGACAAGCTAGAGACCATCATGAAGCACATCAACAACAGGGAACTTGCTAAGGCGATGATGGCAGCTGGAATGAATGACGAGCACTTCCCCGAGGGTGTCCCACTAGAGGAACTCACCCAGGCGCTTGAGGTGCGAGTCGCTGACCTATGCAGGATTGCCGGAGTGAAAAAGTCATGATGAAAATCGTCTTATGGTCGAACGGGCCAGCTTGTGTTCAATGCGCTGCAACCAAGCGCGAGTTCGATAAGCGCGGGATTGTTTACACCGAGCGCGATCTCAGGCGTAACCCTAAAGCTGTCGCACGATTCCTAGAGATGGGACTCACCGCTGCACCGATTGTCGAGACTGACCGGAAGCAGTGGTCAGGATTCCGGCTAGAGAAAATCAAGAGCCTTGAGTATCACCTAAAGAATGAGCGCAGGCAGGGCATCAATGTCCCGCTCGAACCAATCAAGCAGGTGGCAGATGAGGTCGACGATGAAGGAGAGCAGAAGTGAGTGATGCACTAGAAGATGGCTACCTAGTTTTGGCTAAAGACCCTGAAATGGCAAGGCCAAACCGAAAAAAGCACTGTGGCTGGCATTGCACTTTCTACTTTACCGAGAATCAAAAAACCGCTCAGTGTAGCGGGTGCGGCTCGGTAATGACTAACCCGAATTTTACAATCCAAGGAGAGCAGAAGTGAGCGACAAAACACAAATCATTATGGGGGCTAATCAACCAAGTGAAATTTGGCAGGGTATAAACAAAGACGAAGCAACCATAGCCAGATTCGAAATGCTTATGAAGGCTTTTGGTTTAGATGATAATCAAATTCGGGAAATCAAAGGAGAGCAGAAGTGAGCAGAGAAGAAGCCATGCAAGCACTCATCGAATCTGGCATGGAACTACGCCGAGATGACATTGAGCTAGGCAAGAAGCAAGAGCGTGAGCGCATTATCAAGCTGCTAGAGCCATACTCCCAATGTCAAAGTAATTATTACTGCTGGCCTCGTTGCGAGTGTGTTCGCTCAGACTTTTTTCTTGGCCTAATCAAAGGAGAGCAGAAGTGATGACAAAGCAAGCCAACACCAACATTTACTCAGCTAAGTGTGAGCAAGGAGATAACAAATGAGTGATTTACAAGATGTAATAGCAACCGCAGTCTCACGCGCTTACAACGCAGGGTACAAAGCCGGAAT
>QXGG01075681.1_pt1 | contig 11324 bp, 9 predicted proteins | sample 1982491 | NCBI WGS metagenome assembly QXGG01 (sample SAMN09924614, study PRJNA488089) | Wastewater metagenome, whole genome shotgun sequencing project. | isolation source: South African research farm wastewater | place: South Africa: Irene, Agricultural Research Council, Animal Production Institute... | reverse complement strand
GGTAGTAGTAGCTGACGATGAACACGCCCGCATCGCCGTCGAGCCCGTTGGCGAAGTTGCGCTGCAGCTCGAAGATCTTGATCGCCGGGTAGCCCAGCCCGAACACGAAGCCCGCCACCATCCAGCGCACGCAGGTGCTGCGCTGGCCGGCGCGCATGGCGTGCAGCGCGCGCGCCACGCACCAGCCGCTGGTGAGCAGCATCAGCGTGTAGCCGGTGCCGGCGAGCAGGGAGAGCCGCTCCGGGCCGGCCTGGAAGGCCTCGGGGTTGTGCGCGCGCGCCACGAAGAAGACCGCGAACAGCAGCGCGAACTCGGTGATCTCGCAGAAGATGCCCACCCACATCGCCTTGCTGCCCGGAATCCGCCCGCGGGCGGCGGGGTGGGCGGCCGGCGGCGAGGGCGGCAATGCAAGGGATGGCGGGAGGGGCACGGCGATGGACACGATGGGCGGGCGGGGCGGTTTTCGACCCGCGCTGAGTCTGGAATGCCTCGAATGCTGCGCGTCGCGCGCGCGATGTGCCTTGATTCTGCTCAGGAATGACTGCCCGAAGGCCGGTGTGCGGTGCGATAATCCCCGCCCCGTGTTCAGGAGGCCACCATGTCCAGGATTTCTTCCCGTCTGCTGCTGGCGCTGACGCTCGCCTTGCCCGCGCTCGTTCAGGCAGAGACGGTCGGCCATGTCGACACCGCATTCAAGTTCATCGGCCGCAACCACCAGGTGGTGGTCGAGGCCTTCGACGACCCGCGCGTCAAGGGCGTGGCGTGCTACGTCTCGCGCGCCCGCACCGGTGGCATCAAGGGCACGCTCGGACTCGCCGAAGACACCGCCGACGCCTCGGTGGCCTGCCGCCAGGTCGGCGAGATCGCCTTCGAGGGGCCGCTGCGCGAGCAGGAGGAGGTGTTCTCGCAGAGCGCATCGATCCTGTTCAAGAAGGTGCGCATCGTGCGCATGGTCGACGCCAGGCGCAACACGCTGGTCTACCTGGTCTACAGCGACAAGCTGATCGAGGGCAGCCCGCAGAACAACGTGACCGCGGTGCCGGTGCCGGCCTCGGTTCCCATCCCGCTGCGCTGACCGTGCGCTGCGCCCGCGTGCGCTGCCCATTCCGGGTGGGTTGGCCGCGCCCGCTGCAGCATGACTGATGGTGCTTGATTGCGATCAAGCATTGTTAATGACAAAAGCCATTGAAAACAAGCCATTGGAATTGGGTTGACTTCGGTCAAATCAGTTCCTGAGCGGCTTGCCAGAGTGCGCCACCTGTTCAAACACGAGGGTGGGTACAAAATGATTTCAGCGACGTTCATGAAGCGGCTTCGTCTGGCCGCGATTCCCGTACTGGCGGTGGCCATGCAGGCCGCTTTTGCCGAGGCGCCCAAGGGGCACGGCGACGAGGCGATGAAGGAGTACCAGGCCGGCGGTTCGCCGATGGCCGATGTGCCCATGCACCACGACATCAACCCGGCCGCGCCGCGGATGTCCGAACCCGAGTTCGAAAAGGCCAAGCGCATCTTCTTCGAGCGCTGCGCCGGCTGCCACGGCGTGCTGCGCAAAGGCGCGACCGGCAAGGCGCTGACGCCGGACATCACCCTCGAGAAGGGCCTGGAATACCTCAAGGTCTTCATCAAGTACGGCTCGCCCGGCGGCATGCCCAACTGGGGCACCTCGGGCGTGCTCAACGACGACGAGGTGGACCTGATGGCGCGCTACATCCAGCAGACGCCGCCGGCGCCGCCCGAGTACGGCCTGAAGGAAATGGAAGCCTCGTGGAAGGTCCTCATCCCGGTCGAGCAGCGGCCGACGAAGAAGATGAACGACCTCGATCTCGAGAACCTGTTCTCGGTGACGCTGCGCGACGACGGCAACATCGCGCTCATCGACGGCGACAGCAAGCAGATCGTCCGCATCCTCGAGACCGGCTACGCGGTGCACATCTCGCGCATGTCGGCCTCCGGGCGTTACCTGTTCGTGATCGGGCGCGACGCCAAGATCAACCTGGTCGACCTGTGGATGGAGAAGCCCGACACCGTCGCCGAGATCAAGGTCGGCCTCGAGGCGCGCTCGGTCGAGAGCTCCAAGGCCGAGGGCTGGGAAGACAAGTACGCCATCGCCGGCACCTACTGGCCGCCCCAGTTCGTGATCATGGACGGCGACACGCTCAAGCCGCGCAAGATCGTCTCCACCCGCGGCATGGTCACCGGCACCCAGGACTACCACCCCGAGCCGCGCGTGGCGGCGATTGTGTCCTCGCACTTCAACCCGGAATTCTTCGTGAACGTGAAGGAGACCGGGATGGTGTATTCGGTGGACTACCGCGACCTCGAGAACCTCAAGCTGAAGATGATCGAGGCCGCGCCTTTCCTGCACGACGGCGGCTTCGAGTCGAAGCACCGCTACTTCATGGACGCGGCCAACGCCTCGGACAAGATCGCGGTCATCGACACCAAGGAAGGCAAGCTCGAAAAGCTGGTCAGCGTCGGCAAGGTGCCGCACCCGGGCCGCGGCGCCAACTTCGTCGATCCGCAGTTCGGCCCGGTGTGGGCCACCGGCCACCTTGGCGACGAGACCATCTCGCTGATCGGCACCGACCCCGAGAAGCATCCGGACAACGCCTGGAAGGTCGTGCGCACGCTCAAGGGCCTGGGCGGTGGCTCGCTGTTCCTGAAGACGCATCCGAAGTCGAAGAACCTGTGGGTCGACACCACACTCAACCCCGAGGAGAGCGTCAGTCAGTCGGTGGCGGTGTGGGACATCGATAACATCGACAAGGGCTACGAGCTGATCCCGATCGGCGAGTGGTCGGGCATCAAGGAAGGGCCGAAGCGCGTCGTGCAGCCGGAGTACAACAAGGCCGGGGATGAGGTATGGTTCTCGGTCTGGAACGGTGCGGACCAGGAGTCGGCCATCGTCGTGGTCGATGACAAGACGCGCAAGCTCAAGGCCGTCATCCGCGACCCGAAGCTGATCACCCCGACCGGCAAGTTCAACGTCTACAACACGCAGCACGACGTCTACTGAGGCTGTCGCGCGGCGGCGGCGGGTGGGGGCAACCTTCCGCCGCGCCGTGTCCGGCGGTTGATATGGACGCGAAGGTTTTACTTTGCTCGCCCGACACTTCAACCGCCGTCAGGTGCAGCGCGACTTCCTGTCGCGCTGCCCGCTTTTTTCCGCCCTCGGCGCCGCGCAACTGGATGAACTGTACGCGGCCAGCCGGCTTCTCGAACTGCCTGCGCAGGCCTCGCTGTACCGGGCTGGCGATCCAGTGCGCGACGTATTCATGCTGTGCGACGGCAGCGTCCTGCGCTACCGCCTGGTCGCCGGTGACACCCGCAAGATCATCGAGCTCGTGCAGTCGCCGCAGGTGCTGGCGCTCGGCGAGGTGTTCGGCGCGCAGCACTATGCGTCGGCGTGCGAGACCGTGTCGTCGAGCATCGTGATCGCGCTCGACGTACGCACACTGCGCAAACTGGTACGGCAGGACAGTGTGCTGAGCGCCAGCGTGATCGAGGCGCTCGCGCAGCGCCAGTGCGCGATCGAGTTCGACATCACCGGTCACCGTTCCGGGCTGACCGGGACCCAGCGCATCCTCGACTACCTGATCGAGCTCGCCGGCGGCGAACTACCGCTCGCCGGCGAGACCACGGTCGAGCTGAAGGCGAAGAAAAAGATCCTCGCCTCCCGCATCGGCATCACGCCCGAGGCCTTCTCGCGCAGTTTGCGTGAGCTTGCCGACAAGGGCGTGATCGTCGTGGACAAGAACCGCATCTACATCCAGAACGCGGCCGTGCTCGAGACCCGCGCGGGCGCGTCGCCCCAGCGCGTGAGCTTCTCGCGCAAGCTCCGGACCCCGCGCGGCGGGGAGGTGCAAGCCATGCCAGCGGGTGAGCTGGTGAACCTGTGCGGACGCTTGCGCCTACTGACGCAGCGCCAGGCGATCGCCTGGGCGATGGCCGCGCACGGCATTGCCCAGGCGGAGGCTGCCGTCCAGTTGCGTCAGCGCGTCGCCGAGTTCGAGCGCACGCTCGCCAGGCTGGAGAAAGCCAAGCTCGACCCCGCGCTCGCGGCGGCGCTGGCGCTTGTAGGCACCCACTGGGTCGCCTATCGGGATGTGCTCTTTGCTCACGAGCCGGACGCGGACGCGACGCGCGTCTCGAGCGCCAGCGAGGACATCCTGGATGCGGCCGACAAGCTCACCACGCTCGCAGAGCACCATGCAGGCAGCGAGCGGGTGCACTACGTCAATGTGGCCGGGCGCAACCGCATGCTGTCGCAGCGCATCGTCAAGCTCTTCCTGTTCCAGGATCTCGCGGACTGCGCCGAGGCCGCTCAGGCACAGATCGACGTTTCGGCGGCGGCCTTCGATGCCAACCTCGACGAGCTGCGGCGCAGCGCCGGCTCCGTGCCGCAACTGGTCGCCCAGCTCGAAGAAGTCGCGCAGCAGTGGGGGCGGCTGAAGACGGCGATGGCGCCGAGTGCGCAACGACTGCGCCGCAGCCAGCACCTGCGCCTGGTGGTGGCCAAGGGCGGGCGTCTGCTGCGTCACGTCGACACCGCGGTCAAGCTCTGCGAGCGCCTCACCCTCCAGCCCTGAGCGCGCGCGATGCAGGGGCGATACGGCCTCGCGCTCAGCGTCCCGGGCCGCCGGCGATCCAGTGCGCGAGCGCTGCCACGGCGTCCGGCATGTCCCTTGCCGGCTGCGGCGGGCGGGCGGCGAGGCTGTCGATCGTGCGCGCCACCAGCCCTTCCTGCGGCAGGCTGACGCCGTAGTGCAGCGCCTGGCCGGCGCGGAAGACCGCGAGCGTCGGAAAGCTCTCCACGTCGATATCGCCCACGAGCTCGGCGTCATCCTCGATGTCGGCCCACGCGAACACGATCTCCGGCCGCGCCCGGGCAAGGCGATCGAGCATCTGCCGGAAGTCGCGGCAGGTGCCGCACCAGTCGGCGCACAGCGCCAGCACGACGAGGGGCGAGGTGGCCAGGCGCGGATGGCCGGCGAGGGCGGCGACGGGGGTCAGCAAGGGGGGCGAATCGTGCATTGAGCGGCCTGCGGGACGGCGGGCGCTTGCAGCCGCGCCTCGGTCGCGCCGGCCCGCCTCCCCCGACTCGGGGCGAGGAATCAGGCCGGACTGACTTCCCGCATGCTGCACTTGGTGACGCCGTATTCGGTCTCGACCAGCAGCGGGTAGGAGGCGCCGCTGAAGCGGCCAAAGTTCGAGATGTTATAGCCGATCACGCTGCCCGGCACGCGCCCCAGGCGCACGTGGCGGCCGATGCGGTAGCCGGCGTCGATGGCGCGGTGGATCGATTGCTCGACCGTGCCGTGGTAATGGTGCGCCGCCGAGCACGGGCGCTGGCCATTGACGACGATGAGCGATTGCGTGTTCATGATCTGCCTCTGCTGCGGGAGCTGCCGCGAAACGGGAATCGGGTTCCTGTTCCTGTTGACGGACAACGTACGCCTTCGTTGAGGCAGCGGCAGGGTATATCAGCGTCTGCTTGTGATGTCGGTCACGCGTGCCGGCAAGTGGGCGCCCGCCTCGCGCCCGGCCGGGTTCGCGCTCAGTGGCCGGCGGTGGCGCGCGGCACGAAGCTCACCTTGTGTGCCACCACCGTGTCGCGCATCTTCGCCACGTGCGGGCGCAGCGCGCCGATCACGTGCATCTCGCAGCGCTTGCAGTCGAACTTCAGCGTCAGCGTCTCGTCGCCGTTGACGAGCTGCATCGGGTCGGGACGGATGCCCTTCACTTCCTTGGGGCACAGGTTGAAGCTGTAGCGCAGGCAGTGCTTGGTGATCATCAGCGAGACCTCGTCGCGCTCCTCGTTGGCCTCGTAAGCGGCGTCGATCAGCTTGACGCCGTGCCTGGCGTAGAAGGCGCGCGCCTGCTCGTTCGACACGTTGGCGAGGTAGCTCAGCGCATCCTGCGGGTAGGGCACCGGCGGCTCGACCGCGGCCGCGCGCGGCGGGCGGGCGTGGGCCTTCAGCCGCGCAGCCTCCAGTTGCTCGACCGCCTCGCGGCGCAGGGCGTTGAGTTGGCTCGCGGGCAGGAAGGGCGCGGCAGGCAGGTCGAGGGCGATGTCGCCGGCGGCGAAGATGGTGTTGCCGAACTTGCCGAGGTGCTCGCGCAGGGTGGCGAGCGCGCGCTCGGCGTTCTGCGCCGGCTCGAAGGCGGCGGCGAGCGTGGCGGTGGCGGCGACGCCGTCCTCGTCGGTCAGCGTCAGGCCAAAGCCGTCATCCGTGGCGAAGAAGCGCGCGTCGACGTGGATGCGGCGCTCGGCGGACTTCTTCTCCAGCGCGCGCTCGAACTCGTGGTCGTGGTTGCGGAACAGCGAGGTGCCCGGCACCAGGTCGGCCGGCAGCGGCTCGGACGGGAAGATGCGGTCGATGCCTTCGCCGCCGCCGTCGGCCTCCGCGCGGTTGACGCGCAGGCCGGTGAGTTCGCCCTTGGGGTCGTACCAGGTCAGGCCGTCGGCGTTGTGGATCGGCGCCGCGCGCTCGACGTCGAAGAACTTGCGCCCCTTGGTGTCGATCTTCTTCACGCGGCCGATCGGCTCGCCGACGAACTTGGGCGACTCGAAGGCCTCGATGCCGTGGCGGCGGTCGTTGGTGAAGTAGTCGGTGTAGCCGCGGTTGAAGGTCTTGTCGGCCTGCGGGGTGAAGAAGAAGGTGGTGCGCCCGCTCGAGGCGCGGCGGTACTCGGGGTCGTCGGCGTCGGGGTGCGCGAGGATCTCGTCGATCAGGCTGCGGTAGTGGGCGGTGATGTTCTTGACGTAGGAGAGGTCCTTGTAGCGGCCCTCGATCTTGAACGAACTCACGCCCGCGGCGGCCAGTGCGCGCAGGTTGGTGCTCTGGTTGTTGTCCTTCATCGACAGCATGTGCTGGTTGCTGGCGACGGTGTGGCCGGCGGCGTCCTTGAGGTCATAGGGCAGGCGGCAGGCCTGCGAGCACTCGCCGCGGTTGGCGCTGCGCCCGGTGTTGGCGTGGCTGATGTAGCACTGCCCGGAGAAGGCCACGCACAGCGCGCCGTGCACGAAGTACTCGAGCTGGCAGGTGGTGGCCGCGGCGATCTTCTTCACCTCGGCGAGCGAGAGCTCGCGCGCGAGCACGATCTGCGAGAAGCCCACGTCCTGCAGGAAGCGCGCCTTGCTGGCGTCGCGGATGTCGGTCTGCGTGCTGGCGTGGAGCTGGATCGGCGGCAGGTCGAGCTCGAGCAGGCCCATGTCCTGCACGATCAGGGCGTCGACGCCGGCATCAAAGAGTTGCCAGATCAACTTGCGCGCCGGCTCGAGCTCATGGTCGAACAGGATGGTGTTGGTGGCGACGAAGATCTGCGCGTGGTAGCGGTGGGCGTGCTGCACCAGGCGGGCGATGTCCGCCACCGAGTTGTCCGCGGACGAGCGCGCGCCGAAGGCCGGGCCGCCGATGTACACCGCGTCCGCGCCGTGGTTGATGGCTTCGATGCCGAAGTCGGCGGTCTTGGCCGGGGCGAGGAGTTCGAGGGTGTGGCGGTCGGTGCTCATCGGCGTATGGAGTGCGCAAGCGCTTGATTGGAAAGGCCGCGATGATAGCAAGCGGGCCCGGCGTCTGACGAGGCCGATCGCGCTGCGCGGCGTACGCGGTGGGCAGACGCGCGCAGGCTGGGCAATAATCGCCCGGCCCGTGCAGCGGGCATCGCAACGAAACCACAGCGCCAAACTACAGCGGAGAGACCCCATGAGCACACGCAAGGCCATCATCCCCAAGGGCATGGAAGCGGTGTACGACAAGATCCACTACGCGCCCGGCGTGCTGGTCGGCAACACGCTCTATGTGTCCGGCCAGATCGGGCGTGACGAGAACATGCAACTGGTCGAAGGCACCGAAGCGCAGATCGTGCAGGCCTTCGAGAACCTGAAGAAGGTGATCGAGGCCGCCGGCGCCAGGATGAGCGACATCGTCGATCTCACCAGCTTTCACACCGACATGCGCGACCTGCAGGTCTTCATGCGCGTCAAGGACCGTTACCTGACCGAGGCTTTCCCGGCATGGACCGCCATCGGCGCGGCACAGCTTGGCGGCGCGGCGGGCTATCTCATCGAGATCAAGGCGGTGGCGGTGCTCGGCGGCTGAGCGCGCGCTGCTTCCCCGGGCGGGTCGGGTGCCTGGCGGCGGCGCCTCAGCCCAGCCGCCTGCGCCGCAGCACGAAGGGCAGCAGCGCCAGCAAGCCGACCGCGTCGGCCAGCCAGTCCCAGGGGTCGCCTACTCGGTGCGCGGTGAAGGACTGCGCGACTTCCATCGCCGCGCCGTAGGCCAGCAGCCCGAGTGCGATCGCCAGCGGCCGCTGCGGCCAGGCGGCGAGGGCGAGGAGGGCGAGGCCGGCGAAGAGCGCGGCATGTTCGATCTTGTCCTGCCACGATACCAGCTTGACCACGTCGGGCGCGGGCAGCAGCGCGAGCCAGAACACGGCGAACAGGGACGAAACGAAGACGAAGCGCAGCAGTTGGCGAACGGATGGGGGCATGCAAAGTCCGAAGAACGTTGATGTCGCGTAGATGTCGATTGTCACTGTTGGCAGGGCGGACACTGCGCAGGTTCCCGCCCGCCGGAAAATGAGGAGATCCGTCATGCGTCCTGCCCTTCGCCTGTCGCCGCAATTTGTCCTTGCCGAAGCGGCGCGATCCGGCGCCCGATCTGCCCCGCTATCCCTGCAGGCTTTGCCCGCGCGGCTGCAGTCCATCCGATTGCGGACGCTGTTGTTCGGCACGCTGCTTGCGGCGGCCTTGGTGGCCGGACCGGTTGCGGCGCGCGACCTGATCGTGCGCACCGAGGCGGGCAGCGTCAAGCTCACCGAGGTGGCGAGCGGGCTGCAGAACCCGTGGTCGCTCGCCTTCCTGCCCGACGGCCGCATGCTGGTGACCGAGCGCGCCGGGCGGCTGCGCATCGTCGGTCGCGACGGCAGCGTGTCGGCGCCGATCGCAGGGGTGCCCGAGGTCCATGCGCGCGGGCAGGGTGGGCTGCTCGATGTCGCCCTCAGTCCGAACTTCGCCGACGACAAGCTGATCGTGTTCTCCTACGCCGAGCCGACCGCTGGGGGCGCGCGCACCGCGGTGGCACGCGCGCGGCTCGACGCCGAGGGCCTGCAGCTCGAGGACGTGCGCCGCATCTTCGCGCAGAACGAGGATCCGTCCGGCAACCACCATTGGGGCTCGCGCCTGGTGTTCGCGCGCGACGGCACGCTGTTCATCACCCTGGGCGATCGCTTCCACTCGCGCGATCGCGCGCAGGCGCTCGACAGCCACCTCGGTAAGGTGGTGCGCATCGCGATGGACGGCAGCGTGCCAGCCGACAACCCGCTCACCGGCCGCGCCGACGCCCGCCCCGAGATCTGGTCCTGGGGCCATCGCAACGTGCAGGGCGCGGCGCTGCACCCGCAGACGGGTGAGCTGTGGACGCACGAGCATGGGCCGCAGGGCGGCGACGAGATCAACCGCACGCGCGCCGGCCTCAACTACGGCTGGCCCGAGGTCACCTACGGCCGCGAGTACGTCACCGGCCGCAAGATCGGCGAGGGCGAGGCGCGGGAGGGCGTGGAGCCGCCGGTGCTGCAGTTCACGCCGTCGATCGCGCCCTCCGGCATGGCCTTCTACACCGGCGACGTGTTCCCGCAGTGGAAGGGCAACCTCTTCGTCGGCGCGCTCAAGTTCCAGCTCGTCGCGCGCCTCGTGCTGGAGGGCGATCGCGTGGTGCATGAGGAGCGCCTGTTCACCGAACTCGGGCGGCGCATCCGCGACGTGCGCCAGGGGCCGGACGGCCACCTTTGGCTAGTGGACGAGACCGAGGGCCGCATCCTGCGCCTGGACCCGGCCTGAGATAAGGACCCCCACGCTTGCCGCTTCGCGTCTGCGATGCCCCCCGAGGGGGCGCAGTTCGGCTTGGGGCGGCCCGGCGCCGAACCGTGCGAGATCGTCCGGCCAGCCGCGTGAGTAAGCGCTGCGAACGTGGGGTGGCGTCTCAGCCCGCCTGCTTGATCGCCAGCACCGCCTGGTTGCGCAAGGTGCGCAGCAGGGCGAGCTCCTGCTCGCTGATGCGGATCTCGTCCGCATGGTCCTTGTCGGCGTAGATCAGCGCCACCGGGCGGCCCTTGATCATCAGCGGGAACAGGCAGAAGGTGCGAGACGGCACCGACTTGCGATACCACGGCGGCACGCGGCTCGCGATCTTGGGGTCGTCGATGTCGGAGATGAGGATGTCGACGCCCTTGGCAGTGGCGACGTTGAACACGTTGTCCGGGTGCGCCGACAGGCTGAAGCGCACGTGCTTCGCGAGTTCGCCCACCTCGGGGCCGAAGCCGAAGCGGCCGGTCATGCTGTTGCTGCGCCCATCGCGGATGCACAGCAGCACGCGCTTGAAGCCCATCGCCCGGTACATGGTCTCGAGGATGATGCGCAGCACGTCGTTGAGCTTGAAGTCTTCCACCAGCGAGTTGCTGATGTCCTGGATGCCGGAACTCAGCACGGCCTGGGCGTCGGCCGCCTTCTGCCCCGCGGGCGGCGCTTCGACCGGGGTCGATTGTTCGAGCAGCGCCGAGGTCGGCACATCGAGCGGCGCGGCCTCGAGCGTGGGGTTCGCCGGCGCCCCGGCGATGAACTGGTTCAGATGGCGGCCGATCCGCGTCTGCCCGAGATTGACCTTGATGATGCGGGCGAAGTCGCCGATCTCGTCGATCGCGCCCTGCATCACCTCGCGCGCGTTGCGCACGTCGACCGGCACCGCGTCGGTGAAGCGCGCGGCGATGGCCTGCATCGCGCGCTCGCGCTCGGCGGGCGCCAGTAGCGCGACCGCATCGCAGTATTCGTTGGCGCAGGCGGCCAGCGCGCGCAGGCGCTCCTCGGTATTGACCGGGCGTCGCGCCGGGCCGTCGGGCAGGCGGCGCATGCTCTGCTGGATCACGTCCGGGAAGCCCCAGTGGCGCGCGAGCGCAATGCCGAGCTCCTCGAAGCCGGTGCCGATCACGCGCTGCGCGGCGCTCTCCTCGCTGCAGCCCTGCTGCTGGGCCACGCGGCGGATGTCCTCGCTTTCTTCCGGGAAGTAGAACTGGCACAGCAGGCGGCCGAGGTTGTGGAACACCGCGCAGATGTAGCTCTGCTCGGTGTCGCGCAGGCGCATGCGGGTGGCGATGTCGCGTGCGAACAGGCCGGCCAGGCAGGCGCGCAGGAACTCTTCCTTGAGGTGGCTGGCGTTGGTCTTGTTCTGCAGGTGCTCGAACAGCAGCACGGTGATCGCGATGTTGCGCACCGCGTCGAAGCCGAGCACGACCACGGCGCGCGAGATCGTGCTGATCTGCCCGCC
>QXGG01129828.1_pt1 | contig 11325 bp, 11 predicted proteins | sample 1982491 | NCBI WGS metagenome assembly QXGG01 (sample SAMN09924614, study PRJNA488089) | Wastewater metagenome, whole genome shotgun sequencing project. | isolation source: South African research farm wastewater | place: South Africa: Irene, Agricultural Research Council, Animal Production... | reverse complement strand
CCCTTCTACGCCCCCACCGGGCGCAGGCTCGACTACGTGCTCACGCTCGAGCCGCACAACCGGCGCTGGTTGCTGGCACTGGACTATCCGGGCGCGGCCGGGCCGCACGTGCGCTTCGCGAGCGATCACCACGCGTTGAGCGTGCGCCCGGTGCAGGCTCGAACCCGCCTGGCACTCAGCGCCTACCCCGACGCACGCATCGGCGAAGCCGAATCGCCCGCCGTACTCGCTGCCGCGACGCGACTGCCGGCCGGCAGCAACCCCCGCAGCCACGAGCTGGCCGCGCGTCTGGCAGCCGGCGCCGCCTCCCACGCCGAGATCCTCGAACGCGTGATCGCCCACATGCGGGCCGCGCGCCTCAAGTACACGCTGCGCCCGCCCCTGCTGGGAACCCATACCGCGGACGCGTTCCTGTTCGACAGCCAGCGCGGCTTCTGCGAGCACTTCGCGTCGGCGTTCGCAGTCGTGATGCGGGCGGCGGGCGTTCCGACCCGCGTGGTGACCGGCTACCAGGGCGGCGAGATCAATCCGGTCGATGGCTATCTGGTCGTGCGCCAGTCCGATGCGCATGCCTGGGCCGAGGTGTGGCTGGACGGTCGCGGCTGGCTGCGGGTGGACCCCACCGCGCTCGCCGCGCCCGAGCGGATCGAGGATGGGCTGGCCGCCGCCTTGTCCGCCGAGGGTGACCTGCCCTTCATGCTGCAGGCCGACATGGCCTGGCTGCGCGACGTGCGCCATCGCTGGGAGGCCATGTCCAACACCTGGAACCAGTACGTTCTTGGCTACAATCCAGACCGCCAGCGCGAACTTCTTGCCCGTCTCGGGCTCAGCCATGCAAGCGCCCTGGAGCTCGCCGGCATGCTGGGCGCGATTTCGGCGGTGCTGCTCCTCGGCCTTTACGCCTGGGCGAGCTGGCAGCGCCGAAGCACTGATCCCGTGCAGCGCGCCTGGGATCGCTTCTGCGCCCGCATGGAACGTGCGGGCGTGAGCCGCCCCTCCTGGGAAGGCCCGCTCGCCTACGCCGACCGCCTCGCCGACGCCTTGCCGGAACAGGCCGGCAGGCTGCGCGCAATCTGCGCAGCCTATGCGCGGCTTCACTATGGTGCGCAGGGTTCGAGCGCCGGCTTGCGCGCACTGGAAAAACTGATGAAAGAGATCCGACTCCCATGACCTTGACCTCCACCTCGACCACGCCCCCGACGCAGCGTCCGACGATGCCCGCCACACGAACCGGAAAGCGCCGCGTCGCCGTGAAGCTACGCCTGCTCGGCGCCAGCCTGGCCGCGGGGCTATGGTTCCTCGGCCTGCCCACCACTGCGTCCGCCTCCTATTCAGACCGCGCGGAGACCCAGGCCTTCATCGCCGAAGTGGCCGAGCGCCATGCCTTCGACCCCACGGAACTCGACCGCGCGCTGTCGCAGGCGCGCCACGACCCCACGGTCATCCGCCTGATCACGCCCCCCACCCGCAAAGGCGCGCGTTCATGGCAGAACTACCGGGCCCGCTTCCTGGACGACACCCGCATCGACGGCGGCACTGCATTCTGGAACCAGTACGCCGATGAACTGGAACGTGCTGCCCGCGAGTTCGGCGTGCCGGCCGAGATCATCGTCGCCATCATCGGCGTGGAGACGATCTACGGCCGCAACACGGGCAACTTCGAGACGCTCTCGGCGCTTGCCACCCTGGCCTTCGACTATCCGCCGCGTGCCGAACTGTTCCGGCGCGAACTCGAAGCCCTGTTCCTGCTCGCACGCGAACAGGATCGCGACCCGGCCAGCTACAGCGGCTCCTTCGCCGGCGCGCTCGGTTACCCGCAATTCCTGCCCAGCAGCATCCGCGCCTATGCGGTGGACTTCGATCGCAACGGCCAGATCGACTTCGACGCCGACGCGATCGACGCCATCGGCAGCGTTGCGAACTACCTGCGCGTACACGGCTGGGAGACGGATGCGCCGGTCGCCGACCGCGCCCGCCTCGCCGCCGAAACCGACAGCGCCACGCTGATCGCCGCCGGGATCGAACCCAAGCTGGATCCGGCCGTCCTTGACCAGAACGGCGTCACCACGCTCGATGGGCGCCCGGCGGCGGCCACCGCCACCCTGGTTGATCTCGAGACACCGGGGGCGCAAACCGAGTACTGGCTCGGCTACCGCAATTTCTACGTCATCACGCGCTACAATCGCAGCAGTTTTTACGCCATGTCGGTGTTCGAGCTTGCCGAGGCGCTGCGCCTGCGCAGGGTGGTCGACGGGATCCGCGCCGAGCGACGCTGAAGGATCCTTACGCCATGTCCGATCGCCCGAGCACCGCCGACACTTCCGCGAATCTTCGCCCCGCGCCGATCGCGCTGTCCGACATCGGGGGGTCGGTGCGTTTCGGCATCGACCAGTTCCGGACGATCCCGCTGCTCAGCGTGGCCTTCTCCGCACTCTTCGTGGCAATCGGCCTGCTGATGTACTCGGTGCTGGAGTTCGGAAAGATCGCACCCATGAGCCTGTCACTGGCCGGGGGCTTCATGCTGGTGGGTCCGATCCTGCTCGCCGGCTTCTTCTCGGTCTCCGACAAGGTGCGCAAGGGCCGCCACGCCGCCTTCGGTGACATCTGGGACGGCTTCCGGCGCATGCCTCGCGGCGGCTGGGTCATATCCTTCGTGTGCGGGCTGCTGTTCCTGATCTGGGTCACCGATGCCGGCATCCTCTATGGCTTCATGGTCGGACGCGAGCCGTTCGGCTTCCTGCGACTGCTCAGGATCGAAGGCCTGGTAGTGAATTACGCCGCATACAGCGCGATCATGGGCGGGATATTGGCCTTCATCCTGTTTACCGTGTCGGCGTTCTCGATCCCCCTGATCTACGACGGCCGCGCGCAACTGGTTTCCGGCGTGGTCGGCAGTGTGCGCGCGGTGTTCGGCCGCTTCCGGGTGATGATGTGCTGGGCGCTGCTGCTTGCGGGCGTGATCATCGTCAGCACGCTGCTACTGCCGCTGCTGCTGCTGACCCTGCCGGTGATGGCCTACGCGAGCCGCGAACTGTACTTCCGCACCTTCCCGCCCGAAGCGGGCGCGCACACCGCCTGAGCGCTCACAGCAGCGCGTCGCGGGAGATGCCGTGGCGCTTGAGGATGCGGCGCAACTGCCCGAGGGCTTCGAGCTGGATCTGACGCACGCGCTCGCGCGTCAGTTCGAGTCGCGCGGCGAGTTCTTCCAGCGTCAGCAGTTCGCACTCGTCGATGCCGTAGCGATGGCGAATCACCATGCGCTGCTTGTCGCTCAGCATCGTGATCCACTCGCGCACCAGGGATTCCACTTCTGTGCAGTGGATCTGCGAATCCGCACTGGCCTGATGCTCGTCGGCCAGCGACTCGCCGATCGACAGCGTGGGATCGATATCGAGCGGCGCGTCGAGTGACGCGGTGTGCTCGCTGAGCGCCAGGATGCTTCGCACTTCCTCGATGCTCTTGCCGAGGCGATCGGCGATCGCCTCGAGCGACGACTCGCCGTTCGAGTTCGCCTCGATATGGCGTTGTGCTCGCAGAACCTGGTTGAGCTCCTTGACCACATGCACCGGCAGGCGAATGGTGCGCGACTGGTTCATGATCGCGCGCTCGATGTTCTGCCGGATCCACCAGGTCGCGTAGGTTGAGAACCGGAAGCCGCGCTCGGGATCGAATTTTTCCAACGCGTGCATCAGCCCGAGGTTGCCTTCCTCGACCAGGTCGAGGAGTGGAATGCCGCGGTTCAGGTAATGCTTGGCGATGTTGACGACGAGACGCAGGTTGCGCTCGATCATCGTCTGCCGGGCGTCGAAATCGCCCATGCGCACACGCCGGGCGATTTCGAACTCCTCCGCTGCAGTGAGCAGCGGATTGGCCCCGATCTCGTTCAGGTAGAGTTGAGTGACATCGCTGAAGAAGTCGTTCTCGACCACTGGCAGCACATGAGCCGCAAACACCTCCACCTCGGGCGGAAGATCCGGTTCATGACTTTCCAGTTCGTCAAGATTTGCCGGCTCTTCCATGCTTTCCCCTTATCGTGCGGGCAGATATCCCATCGGATCGACGGCCTTGCCCTGCTTGCGGATCTCAAAATGCAACTTGGGCCGGTCCGCCTCAGAGCTGCCAAGCTCGGCGATCTTCTGCCCCTGGACAACCTGATCGTCTTCCTTCACGAGCAGTTTGTCATTGTGCGCATAGACCGAGTTGTACTCCTGGTTATGCTTGATAACAATCAGCTTGCCATACCCGCGCAGACCACTGCCGGCATACACCACCTTGCCCGCAGATGCTGCGTACACCGGGTCGCCCACGCTGCCACCGATATCCAGACCCTTGTTGGATGCCTCGTTGTAACCGGCAACAAGCGCGCCCGCGGAGGGCCATTGCCACTGACCGTTGGCAGCGCCCGCGGGTGCAGGTTCGCTGACCACCGGTGCCGGCTGTTCAGGCACGGCCGGCTCGGCAACGGGCGCGCGGCCCCCTACAGGCTCGCGCACCAGCGGCACCGCACCCGCTTCAGTGCCGGTCGGCGGCACCGGCGTAGCTACGGCGCCCCCTGCGGACCCGGGCGCAGCGATCGCAACCGGTGCGGCGCCCGCAGGCGAGACCCGGATCGTCTGACCGACGTGAATCTGATTGGGGTCGGTGACATTGTTCCAAGCCACCAGATCGGGCAGCGTCACACCATACTGGCGCGCGATGCCGAGCAGCGTTTCGCCCTGGCGAACCGTATGGAAACCAGACGCCGGCGCGGGCATCGTCGTGCCAGTCGAGATGCCTCCCACGCCGTCACGCACCGGGGCAGTGACCTGCGAGGCGCAGCCGGCGCTAAGCAGCGCGGCAACTAGAAGAGAGAAATAGCTTGAACGTGTGTGCATCCGAAATTACCGTTTTTCATTCCGTACCGCCGAGGAGCGGGACGAAGCGGACCGCCTCGTAACCGCTTTCCCGGAAAACATTTCCCTGGCGTTCGATCAGCACCAGCCGCTGGTCAGCTCCGCCCACCGGCACAATCAGCCGGCCACCGGGCGCGAGTTGTTCCTTCAGGGCTGGCGGCACGCCGATGGCCGCAGCAGCGACGATGATGCTGTCGAACGGTGCTGCTTCAGGAAGACCCAGACTACCGTCGGCAAGTTTCAGCCGTACGTTCGGCAGACGCAAGGGGCGCAGGTTGGCGCGGGCGCGATCAAGCAAGGGCCTGATGCGCTCGACCGCATAAACTTCGGTGGCAAGCAGCGATAGCACCGCGGCCTGATAACCGCAGCCAGCGCCAACTTCCAGCGTCCTGCCGAGTTCCCGGCCAGCCCGCAGCAATTCGATCATCCGCGCGACGACGAAAGGCTGCGAGATCGTCTGTTGAAATCCGATCGGCAGCGGCGTGTCGTCGTAGGCACTGAACGCCAACCCTTCCTCGACGAAGGCATGGCGCGGTACCGCCTGCATCGCAGCCAGCACACGCTCGTCGCGAATTCCCTGCGTTCGCAGTCGATCGACCATGCGCGCACGCGCACGCGTCGCCTGCCCCGCGTCGGCCACCCGTGTAATCACTGCTGAAGCCAGTCGAAGACCGGCGCGATCAGGCCGGTGTGGGTCAGATCGATCTGCAGCGGGGTGACCGACACGAAGCCATTGGCCACCGCATGGAAATCGGTGCCCTCGCCCGCGTCCGCCGCACCGCCAGCCGCCCCGACCCAATACACCGTCTCGCCTCGCGGCGTCACGCTGCGCACCACTGCCTCGGCCTTGTGGCGCTTGCCCAGACGGGTCACACGAGTGCCCTGCAGGCGGTCATAGGCAACATCGGGCACATTGACATTGAGCAGCATCGGGCGCGGGAACGGATTGCGCATGAAGCGCTCCGCGAGATCACGCGCGACCCGCGCCGCTGCGGTGAAATCCGTGGCGGACTTGCTGACCAGCGACACTGCCATCGAGGGCACGCCGAGCAGGAAGCCCTCGGTCGCTGCGGCAACCGTGCCCGAGTACACCGTATCGTCGCCCATGTTCGCGCCGTGATTGACGCCGGAGACGACCATGTCGGGCAGATGGTCGAGCATGCCGGTCACCGCAAGGTGGACGCAGTCCGTGGGCGTGCCGTTGACATGATAAAAACCGTTGGCCGTGCGCTTGAGCGAGAGCGGCCGATCCAGGGTCAACGAATTGCTTGCCCCGCTGCGGTCACGCTCGGGCGCCACCACCGTGACCTCGCCAAGCGTACTCAAGGCTTCGGCGAGCGCCGAAATACCCGGAGCGAAATAACCGTCGTCGTTGCTGACCAGGATACGCATCTGAAATCCGTACGGGTTGCCGAGAAGAACGGCTGGAGCCCGGGATGTTAGCACAGCGTCCTTGTGCTACCGGCAAGGACGCCATAAAACAAAAAACCGGCCAGAGCCGGTTTGTTTGATTGGTCGGGGCGGCGGGATTCGAACTCGCGACCCCTTGCACCCCATGCAAGTGCGCTACCAGGCTGCGCTACGCCCCGACACAAGCCGCCATTATAGCAGCGGATTCTGGAATTGCCAGCGATTTCGCAAGCGATGTTCAGGCCCGCAGCTCGCTCAGCGTCGCCTCGATCTCGGCGCGAATCTCGTGCATCAGACCCTTGAAACGATCGACCTCGATCTGGCTTTCCTGTTCATGGATCGCGCACTCGCCGAGCCGGTTGCGCGCACCCGAAATCGTGAAGCCTTCCTGGTAGAGCAATTGCCGGATTCGACGGATCAGGAGCACCTCGTGGTGCTGGTAGTAGCGACGGTTTCCACCGCGCTTGACCGGCTTCAACTGGGTGAACTCCTGCTCCCAGTAACGCAGGACGTGCGGCTTGACGCCGCATAGATCGCTGACCTCGCCGATCGTGAAATAGCGCTTGGCCGGGATCGGGGGCAGATCCTGTGCGCCTGTATCAGGGCTGCTTGCTTGCATCGCTGAGTTGCTCCACCGCGGCCTTCAGTTTCTGGCTAGCGTGGAAAGTGACCACACGACGTGCGGTGATCGGGATTTCCTCGCCGGTCTTGGGGTTACGCCCGGGGCGCTGCGGCTTGTCGCGCAACTGGAAGTTGCCGAAGCCCGACAGCTTGACGCAGTCGCCACGCTCCAGCGCCGTCCGGATCTCCTCGAAGAAGCCCTCGACCATGTCCTTGGCCTCGCGCTTGTTGAGACCGACCTGCTCGAACAAAAGGTCTGCGAGCTCCGCCTTGGTGAGCGTCATGTCAGCCTCCCGTGCCACGCAGGCGGCCTCCGAGCACGGTCTCGGCCTGTTTGACGAGAACGGCAATCGCCGCCTCGACTTCAGCGTCTTCGAGTGTGCGCTGAGTATCTTGCATCGATACCCTGAAGGCAAGGCTCTTCTTGTCCGGGTCGATGCCCTTGCCGTGATAGACGTCGAACAGGCTGATCTCGCGCACGACCGCGGGCGCAACCTCACGCAGCACCTCGAGCACGCGCTCGACCGGGACATCGACGGCGATGACGAGCGCAAGGTCGCGACGCACGGCGGGCATGCGCGAGATCTCGGCATAGGCCGGCATGCGCGCGCCAAGCGCGGCGTCCAGCGCGACCTCGAACACGACCGGCGCAGTGCCCAGATCGTAGCGCTGCACCCATACCGGATGCAGTTCGCCGATCACGCCGATGGAGTGACCGTCGAGCTTCACCGCGGCCGCGCGTCCCGGATGAAGTGCCGGGTGCGACAGCGGCGCGAACGCAAGCTGGCGCGGCGCGAACAGCGCCTCCAGATCACCCTTCACGTCGTAGAAGTCGACGTTGCGCGAGCGCTCACCCCACTGCTCAGGCATCACTGAACCGGCAGCAAGACCCGCGATGTTCATGACCTGATGGAAGCCACGCACGGGCTCGCCGTCGGCCTTGCGTTCGAACACACGCGCGACCTCGAACACGCGCACACGGTCGATCTGGCGCTTGCGGTTGGTCGCCAGCGTGTCAACCAGGCCGGGGATCAGGCTGGAGCGCATGACGCTCAACTGGCTGGCGATGGGATTGGCGAGGCGGATCGGGTTCTCGTTGGCGCAGAAATCGCGCTCCCAGGCCTCTTCGACGAAGGCGAAGTTCACCACCTCCTGATAACCGCGGGCGGAGAGCAGGTGGCGCAGCGCCCACACCGGGCGGCTGTGCTCCGAGCTCGGGAGCATCATCAAGCTGCCTTGCGGCGCAACAGCGGGGATGTTGTCGTAACCGTGCAGCCGGGCGAGTTCCTCGACCAAGTCCTCCTCGATCTCGATGTCGAAGCGCCAGGACGGCGGGGTGACGAGGAAGTCGTTGCCGTCGCGCGCCACATCCAGGTGCACGCGCTGCAGCAAGCCGAGCATGGCATCGTCGCCGAGCGTGACGCCGAGGATGCGGCGCGCACGCGCCGGACGCAGGCGCACAGGCTTGCGCACGGGCAGCGCCTCAGGGGCCTGCGCCTCGACGACCGGGCCGGCTTCACCGCCGCAAATGTCGATCACGAGCCGGGTCGCGCGCTCGATCGCGCTGCGCGCCAGTTCGGGGTCGACACCGCGCTCGAAGCGGTGCGAGGCATCGGAGCCGAAGCCGTAGCCGCGCGCTCGACCGGCGATCGCATCGGGCACAAAGAAGGCGCTCTCGAGGAAGACCTCGGTCGTCTCCAGCGTGATCCCGCTGTCCTCGCCACCCATGATCCCGGCGAGCGCTAGCGCGCGCGCTTCGTCGGCAATCAGCAGCGTATCGGCGGCCGGGGTCACGGACTGCTCGTTGAGCAGCAGCACCTGCTCACCTGCGCGCGGCATGCGCACATGGATGGCACCCTGCAGCTTCGTGTTGTCGAAGGCATGGAGCGGCTGCCCCAGTTCGAGCATCACGTAGTTGGTGATGTCGACCAACGCGCTGATCGAGCGCACGCCGCTGCGCACCAGCCGGCGCGCCATCCACTCCGGCGTTGGCGCCTTGGCGTCCACTCCACGCAGAATGCGCCCGCAATAGCGCGGACAAGCGGCAGGCGCGTCGAGCACGATCTCGCGCCGCCCCTCGAAGGCCGGCGTCACCGGCTCGATCACGGGCTGCTGCAGCGGTGTGGCGGTGATGGCCGCAACCTCGCGTGCCACGCCGGTCAGGCTCAGGCAGTCGGCACGGTTGGGGGTGAGCTTGATCGTGAATAGCGTGTCGTCGAGCCCGAGGTAGTCACGGATGTCGCGACCGATCGGGGCATCTTCGGGCAGCGCATGAAGCCCGCCGTGATCCTCGGACAAGCCGAGCTCACGCGCCGAGCACAACATGCCGAAGGATTCGACGCCGCGCAGCTTGGCCTTCTTGATCTCGAATTCGCCGGGCAGCACCGCGCCGACCACCGCGCACGGCACTTTCATGCCGGCCGCGGCATTGGGCGCGCCGCAGACGATCTGCAACAGCTCGCCGGTGCCGGCATCGACCTTGCAAAGCTTCAACTTGTCGGCGTTCGGATGCTTGTCGGCCTCTACGATGCGGGCCACCACCACGCCCCTGAACGCGGGCGCAGCCGGTTCCGCCTCCTCCACCTCGAGGCCGGCCATGGTCAGCAGATGGCCGAGTTCGGCGCTGTTCAACTGCGGATCGACGAAGGTCCGCAGCCACTGTTCTGAGAATTGCATGATTCGATTACCCGGATTGCGTGAGGGGGCAAAGTCTATTCGGCGAGGCTCGAAAGCGCTGGCTCTGCGGCAGGGACTCGGGAACTCAGCGGAACTGGCCGAGGAAACGCAGATCGCCTTCGAAGAACAGGCGCAGGTCGTTCACGCCGTAACGCAGCATGGTCAGCCGGTCCGGCCCCATGCCGAAGGCGAAGCCGGTGTAGCGCTCTGGATCGATGCCGCCGAAGCGCAGCACGTTCGGGTGCACCACGCCGCAGCCCGCGATCTCCAGCCACCGCCCTTCGAGCGCGCCGCTCATGAAGGCGACGTCGATCTCAGCCGAAGGCTCGGTGAAGGGGAAGAAGGACGGACGGAAGCGCACCTGCAGGTCGTCGGTCTCGAAGAAGCGGCGCAGGAAGTCGGCGATCACGCCCTTGAGATCGGCAAAGCTCACCGTCTCGCCCACCCACAGGCCTTCAACCTGATGGAACATCGGCGAATGGGTGGCGTCGGAGTCGACCCGGAACACGCGGCCGGGCGCGATGATGCGCAGGTCGGGCATGACCCCGGCGTGGCGATGACGCTCGACGTGGGCCTGCATGGCGCGAATCTGCACCGGGCTGGTGTGGGTGCGCAGCAGGACGTCGTTGTGGCCTTCGAGGTAGAAGGTGTCGTGCATCGAACGCGCGGGATGGTTCTCGGGCGTGTTGAGCGCGGTGAAGTTATGCCAGTCGGTCTCGATCTCGGGGCCGTCGGCCACGACAAAGCCGATCGACGCGAACAGTTGCTCGACGCGTTCGAGCGTGCGGCTGACCGGATGCAGCCCGCCCTGCGCGCCACCGCGCCCGGGCAGCGTCACATCGAGCGCTTCTGCAGCGAGCTGGGCCAGCAGCGCGGTTTCGCGCAGCGCGTTGCGGCGCGCCTCGAGCGCGTTCTCGATCGACACCTTGGCGGCGTTGATCGCCGCCCCGGCCTCGCGGCGCGCGTCCGGGTCGAGCTTGCCGAGCGACTTCAGGCGCTCGGTGAGCGAGCCCGCCTTGCCGAGATAACGCGCCTTGGCCTGTTCGAGCTGCGCGCCGTCGGCCGCCCCGGCGAAGTCGGCTGCGGCCTGTTGTACCAGTTGATCGAGCTGTTCCATGTCCCTGCCCTGGCGAAATGCGGTAGTGCTGGATGACAGCCGCAGGGGCGGCTGCACATCGAAGATGTTCGTCGAGTCGAAAACGGCGACTCAGAAAAAAAAAGGAGGCCAGGCCTCCTTTTTTCGGGCTGCGTCGATTTACGCAGCGAGTTTGGCCCGGGCCTGTTCTGCAATCGCGGCAAACGCCGGCTTGTCGAACACGGCCAGGTCGGCCAGCACCTTGCGGTCGATTTCGATCGCGGCCTTCTTCAGGCCGTTCATGAAGGTGCTGTAGGTCAGACCCAGTTCACGTGCGGCGGCGTTGATACGCGCGATCCACAGCGTGCGGAACTGACGCTTGCGCTGACGACGGTCGCGGTAGGCGTACTGACCAGCCTTCATCACCGCCTGTTTGGCGATGCGATAGACGTTTTTACGACGGCCGCGATAACCCTTGGCCTGGGAAAGGACTTTCTTGTGACGAGCGCGGGCTGTTACACCACGTTTAACGCGAGGCATTGCGGTCTCCTATCAAGCGTACGGAAGCATGGCGCGAATCAGCTTTTCATCGGCAGCATGAACTTCGGTCATGCCGCGCAGCTGACGCTTCGCCTTGGTCGTTTTCTTGGT
>QXGG01227458.1_pt1 | contig 11350 bp, 10 predicted proteins | sample 1982491 | NCBI WGS metagenome assembly QXGG01 (sample SAMN09924614, study PRJNA488089) | Wastewater metagenome, whole genome shotgun sequencing project. | isolation source: South African research farm wastewater | place: South Africa: Irene, Agricultural Research Council, Animal Production... | reverse complement strand
CCGCACTACGAGGTGAAAGCGGCCGATGGCAGGGATATGCTGAAGATCCCGGCCGCCTGGCTGATAGAGAGCTGTGGCTGGAAAGGAGCCGTACTCGGCGGCGCAGGGGTTTGCAAGACCCAGCCACTGGTCCTGATAAACGCCTCAGGCGATGCCAGTCCCGAAGAGATTGTGGAACTGGAAAACAGGATACGCCAGTCGGTGCTCGAGAGCTTCGGCATAGAGCTCTCGCCCGAAGTGGAGCATATCCCCAGATAAAGTCTTTAGATATCCGCCTCGCCATTCGGGACGGTGAGCAGACGCAGGCTGAAATCGAAGCGCAGTCCGTGCCCCTTTTCGGAGGATGCCCTGATGCTGCCCCCGTGGAAAGCCACCGCATTCCTCACTATGGACAGTCCCAGTCCAGAGCCCTCGGCCTGTCCGCCCTTCGGGTCGAAAACCCTGTAGAAGCGTTCGAATATGCGCTCCAGATGACGTGGATCCACGCCGACTCCGTTATCCTCGAAATATAGATGCGCATATCCGTCCGCGGAAAGCTCCCCGCCCATACGCACCACGCTTCCCTCGCCGGCATAGCGTATCGAATTCTCCAGCAGGTTGCGGTAAATGGCATATACGAGACTCTCATTGGCCTTTATGCTGAGTTCCTCGGGAATCAGATTCTCCAGCTTCATAGAGCGCTTCTCCAGATCCGGTCCCAGCTCCTCCGCAACCAGCTCGCTGATGCGTCTGAGCCCCAGATATGTTGTGGTGAGACTCTGCGGGGCATCCTCCATCTTGGTAATCAGGGAAATGTCCCTTATCATGTCCGACAGGCGTATGCTCTGCCTGTAGGCCCTGTCGATAAAGGCGCGCTGCTTTTCATCAGGCAGCCCGGGGTTGTTCTCGAGCGTTTCCAGATAGGCCCTGATGCTCGTCACCGGGGTGCGGAGTTCGTGGGCGATGTTGTTTGTCATCTGCTTCTTCTGCTTCTTCAGCTTGAAGTCCGCCTCCGCGTTGAAACGCTTGGAGATGAGCAGGAAAAGAGGCAGAGAAGCGGTGAAAAGCAGGAATATGGACAGCAGCACCAGCCAGTCGGGATGTAGGAAGCGGCGTTCGGCCACCTCGAAAGGCATTGCCGTACGGACTATGTTCTCCCCGCAGCGGCGCGCATAATAGATGTAGTCGGTGCCGCTGGTGGACGAGGTGCGTATGGAACTGGCGGACGCCTTCCCTCCCAGCAGTTCCTCGATCTCAGGGCGCTGGATGTGGTTCTCCATCGCGGAGGCGTCGTTGTCCGAGTCGTAGAGCACCTTCCCCAGGCTGTCCAGGACGGTCAGTCTTATGCCCGGAGGCAGAAGCCCCTGCAGGACCAGGGAATCCGGGGCGGCAGCCACCACGTCGGCATAGCCTTCAAGCCGGGAGCTCAGGATGGCTTTCTTGTAATTGCGCTCGCTCAGCACCTCCACCGTAAGCAGGGCCAGGGTGAAGACGGCAAGGACGGCGCACATCCATATCCACAACTTCCTAGTCACCGCACTCGAAACTGTAGCCGAAGCCGGCCCGGTTAGAAATCATACCCCTGCAGTCGCCCAGTTTCGATCTCAGCCTGGCTATATGCACGTCCACGGTGCGTTCCAGCACGTAGGGCGACTCCTTCCACAGCTCGGCGATCAGTTCCTTTCGGGAATATGTGCGGCTCCGATTCGTGGCAAGCAGCTGCAATATGTCATATTCTTTGCGGGACAGAGGCAATGCGACGCCGCGCAAGAAGGCCTTTTTGTTAAGCAGGTCTATGTGCAGGTCCCCCAACGTCAGCTGCTCCACCGCGGCCCTGTCCCCTGACGAGCGCTTCAGCACGGCCTTTACGCGTGCCAGGACCTCGTTCACGGAGAAAGGCTTGCTGATGAAGTCGTCCCCACCGGCGGAAAAGCCCGTCAGCAGGTCGTTCTCGCTGGAGCGGGCGGTAAGGAATATGACCGGCACGTCGCAGCCCTCTTTCTGACGGAGCTGGAGCACCAGCTTGAAGCCGGACATCCCGGGCAGCATTACGTCCACAAGCATAAGGTCGAAGCGCTCCCCCGAGTGCAGCATCTCCAGCACGGCTTCAGCCGTACCGGCCTCCCGGACTTCGAAGCCGGAGGCCTCCAGATTGAAAGCCAGGATCTCCCTTATGTCCGCCTCGTCGTCAAGTACAAGAATTTTCATCCTATTGTCGTTTTCTTCCGCGAATGTAAGTCTTTTTCCTTTTGTCGCGGCACGCAAATGTTACAATTCGGTTAATTGCCGGTAGCAGTGCCGTTAAATCGGAATTAAATAAGCGTAACAGCGGCCGGCATATAACTTATATTCCAAAAAGAGGGCACATATTCGCGGCGGAAACAAACACGCGTCGACATGATAATGAAAATTCTGACACTGGCCGGAGCATTGGGAATGTTCCTCTACGGAATGAACATAATGAGTTCCGGCATACAGAAAGCAGCCGGAGGCAGGATGAGGAAGCTTCTGGGAACAATGACCTCCAACCCGTTCAAGGGTATGCTTTCCGGACTTGGGGTGACTGCACTCGTCCAGTCTTCCAGCGCCACCACGGTAATGGTGGTCGGCTTCGTGAGCGCCGGACTGCTCACCCTCGCCCAGGCCATAGGCGTGATAATGGGTGCGAACATAGGCACCACGATGACGGCCTGGATCATCTCCATCTTCGGCTTCAAGGCGGATGTCAGCGCCATAGCGGTGCCTATGATGGCACTGGGCTTCCTGCTCAGCCTTTCCAAGAAGGACAAATTGCGCAACATCAGTGAGTTCGTCATAGGATTCAGCCTCCTCTTCCTCGGTCTTTCGCTGATGAAGAGTTCAATGCCGGACCTGAGCCAGAGCCCAGAGGTGCTTGGTTTCATACGCAACTGGTCGGGACGCGGCTTCCTCTCGGTGCTGCTTTTCCTCCTGCTGGGAACCCTGCTCACGCTCATACTCCAGTCCTCCAGCGCCACGGTGGCCATCACCCTGATTATGCTGGATATGGGATGGATAGAGTTCGATATGGCTGCGGCAATGGTGCTTGGCGAGAACATAGGCACGACCATTACCGCGAACATAGCCGCGATGGTCGGCAATGTGAACGCAAAGAGGGCGGCACTCGCTCACACGGTATTCAATGTCTTCGGCGTAATCTGGGCCCTGGCGGCCTTCACCCCTTTCGTCCGTTTCATACAGTGGCTGGTATCCCTGATTACCGATGACCCTCAGACCTCCCTGGTTTACGGCATCTCGATGTTCCACACCGTCTTCAATCTCATTACGACCTTCATAATGATATGGTTCACCAAGCAGATAGAGAAAATCGTGAGCACGGTGATCAAGGACAGGAGCAAGAAGGACGAGGACGCGTCAGAAGGACGCATCAAGTACCTGGACTACGGCCTGGTAGCCACTCCGGAGCTGGCTCTGGGCGAGGCCAGCAAAGAGGCGGACCACTTCGGAATGGTAATGAAAAACGGCCTGGACTACCTCACGGAAGCCATACGCCACTCCGCCGACTCAAAGGCTTTCGGGCAGTACCGCGACAAACTTGTCAAATATGAAGAGATTTCGGACCGCATAGAATACGAGATAGTCAAGTTCCTCAACGACCTCGACAAGGACGGACTGAGCGACGGCTCCAAGGCAATGCTCCGCAACCTCATACGAATAAGCGGAGAGCTGGAGTCGCTCGGCGACAGCGGAGAATCCATCTCGCGCTCGCTCCTGCACATGCAGAACTACGGCCGCAGCCTCAGTGCGGAACACATAGAGAAGCTCTGCCACATGACATCCCTGCTGGGAAGCGCATACGAAGCGATGATCTACAACCTCAGCAACAAAGCGACTATCAAGGACATAGACAACGCCGTAAAGGCCGAGGCGGCCATCAATGAGTATCGTGACGAGTGCCGCGACCTGGAGCTCAAGGACATTGACAACAAGAAGGACGCCTATTTCGAAACCGTCTTCTTCATCAACATACTCGAGGCCCTGGAGAAAATGGGCGACTACCTCATAAACATCTCCGAAGCGGCAATACGACGCAACTGAGCATATTACGCCATAATTTTGTAATATTGCAGAAAAACATAATTATGGAAAAGGCGAAATACATCCTTGCCGACGACCCGGCCGTCGTGGCACGCATACGCAAAGGGCTTGAAATAAAAAAGCAGCGCTTCGGCGCTGCCTATTGTCCTTGTGTCACCCCGCTTGCACATAGCGAAGATACCATCTGTCCCTGCAAAGAGTACAGGGACAGCGGTCATTGTCACTGCGGGCTCTACAAAGAATAAACGTCCTATTCGGCGTCCTGCTCTTTCTTCTTGATTATTCTTATGCCACCGAAGATAGGGAGCTTCTTGAATCTGCTGTTGCCTGCAGCCACCATATTGAGAATGATGAAGACGATCAGCGGAATCTCCAGGATCCAGCCCACGAAGAAAATAAAGGCGAAGCCCAGGGCAAAGATAGCGGCTACAAGGGCCTGGTTGGCGTGATGAACGAGGAACTCGTCATCCCTGCGGCACGCAATGACATAGATAATCATAAAGATATCCACATAGGAGAAGATGGCGATCAGCTTCTTCTCCAGGGGCTGAGGATCCGGAACCGGCTCCACGACGATAGCCTCGGTCACAGGGCTTTCCTCTACGGGTGCACCGCAAACGGTGCAGAACTTTGCGTCCTCTGCAAGTGGGGCGCCGCATTTTGAACAGAATGCCATAGTAATGTCGATTAGTTGTTAGAAGTATTCTTTTCTTCTGCTGAAGCGAAGAAACGATATTGGAAAAGCAAGAGATAGAAAGCGCCTACGGTCACGCAGCTGTCTGCGAAATTGAAGACAGGCTTGAAGAAGATGCACTCTCCTGCAGCATTCCTGATAAGAGGGAACCAGAACATATCCACGACCTTGCCGAAGAGAAAGCCGAACGGAGCTCCATCCACCATCAGCTCAGGCCATATTATGCCGTAGAACATACTGTCCAGAAGGTTGCCGAGGGCGCCGGCCGAGATGAGGGTGAGTCCAATGAGCACGCCCACAGGAGCAGTGCCCTGTCCTGCAAGCTTCCTGATCCACCAGACAAGGAAAATGAAGAGTCCTATGCGGAAAAGAGTCAGGGCAAGCTTGACCCATACTCCCCCGTTGGAGCCCATTCCGAAGGCCATACCGGCATTCTCCACGAAAACCAGCTGGAACCAGCGGCCGAGCACGGGCACCGGCACCCCGGGAATCATCTCCATCTTGACCGCCACCTTGATGATCTGGTCGATAACGACGAGAAGCATTCCCAGGAGAATGAGCCAGAGGCCCTTGATTCTGCCTTTGCCCATTATCTGCCCCCGTTCTTCTTGTTGAGCATCTCCTTGGCCTCGATGGTGAGGGTTGCGTGAGGCACGAGACGGAGTCTCTCCTTAGGGATGAGCTTTCCGGTCACGCGGCAAACGCCGTAGGTCTTGTTCTCGATGCGGACAAGGGCTGCCTCAAGACTCTGGATGAACTTGTACTGACGCTGGACAAGCAGACCGGTCTCTTCCTTGGAAAGGGTTGCAGCGCCTTCCTCCATAGCCTTGAAGGATGGAGCGGTGTCGTCTATGTCGTTGCTGTCCGAGCGTGTCATCGTTGCCCTGAGGGTCTTATACTCTGCGCGAGCCTTCTCAAGCATGTCAAGGATAATCGCCTTGAACTCCTGAAGTTCTTCGTCGCTGTAGCGTACATTGAATTCGGGTTTCTGTTCCTGTGCCATACTAATCCAGTTTTTTTACAGATATATTAATATTTCCGCCGTTCCATTCCACCTGCGCAGCGTCTGCGGCCGAAGGGTCGAAAGTGACCGTTCTGGCAAGTGTCTGTCCGGCTATGTAAGAGCTGAAGTCTTCCAGTGAAGAGCGTATCTCCTCCGCTGCATCCCCTTCGGCCCAGATGCTTACGCTGATGCGGTCCACGATGTCCAGACCGCTGTCCTTGCGGAGGTTCTGTATGCGGTTGATGAGTTCCCTGGCCGTGCCTTCACGTATGAGGGCCGGGGTAAGGGTGACGTCGAGGGCGACGGTGAGAGGGCCTTCCGAAGCGACGAGCCAGCCCGGCATATCCTCGGAAGAGATCTCATAGTCACCGGCCTTGAGCAGCACGTCCCCGGAAGGGAGACTGAGGGTGTAGCCGTCCGGAGCCTGCTCGATGAGAGCGATCTGCTCCTGGCCGAGAGAGCCGAAGGCGGCCGCTATTTCCTTCATCTGCTTGCCGTAGGCCTTGCCCAGGGTCTTGAAGTTCGGTTTGATCTTCTTGGTGATGATGCCGGTGGTGTCGTGTATGAACTCGGCCTCCTTCACGTTGACCTCGGTGAGTATGATGTTCTTGACCAGCTCGAACTGCTCCCTGACCTTGTCGCTGAGTACAGGAATCACGAGTCTCGAAAGCGGCTTGCGCACGTTGATCCCGACCTTCTTGCGGAGGGCAAGCACCATTGACGAAGATTTCTGGGCGAGTACCATCCTCTCCTCCAGCGCACTGTCTATGAGACTCTCGTCGCATTCAGGCATGCTGTGGAAATGCACGGAATCAGCCCCCGGAACGAGGTCGAGCCAGAGCCTCTCGCTGTAGAACGGAGCTATAGGGGCGCAGAGCAGGGCCACATCCTTGAGCACCTCGTAGAGGGTCTGGTAGGCGGCGAGCTTGTCCTCGGCTATGCCGGCTCCCCAAAGGCGCTTCTTGTTCAGGCGGACGTACCAGTTGCTCAGGTCGTCTATGACGAAATCCTGTATCAGACGGCCCGCGAGGGTCACGTCGTAGTCCTCGTAAGCTGCGACAACGGCCTTCACGAGCGAGTTCAGGCGGCTGATTATCCACTTGTCGAACTCAGGACGCCTGCCGTACGGAACCGCCGGAGTCTCAGGGTCGAAACCGTCGATATTCGCGTAGAGGGCGAACATCGAGTAGCAGTTGTAGAGGGTGCCGAAGAATTTCCTGCGGACCTCGTCCACACCGCCTTCGTCGAACTTGAGATTGTCCCAAGGCTGTGCGTTGGTAAGCATATACCAGCGAAGCGCGTCAGGGCCGTATTTGTCGAGCACTGCGAACGGGTCCACGGCATTGCCCAGACGCTTGCTCATCTTGTCTCCCTTCTTGTCGAGGACGAGACCGTTGGAGATTACGCGTTTGAAGGCAGGGGTGCCGCTGACCATAGTGTGTATTGCATGAAGGGTGTAGAACCATCCCCTGGTCTGGTCCACGCCTTCGGCGATGAAGTCGGCAGTGCAGCCGAAATGACTGGAGCCGAGGTTGCGGAGGCCTTCCTGTGCGTAAGGCATGGCGCCGGAGTCGAACCATACGTCTATGAGGTCCTTCTCCCTGAACATCTTCTTTCCGCTCGGGGATACAAGGACGATCTCGTCGGCGTACGGACGGTGGACGTCTATCCTGTCATAGTTCTCCTTGCTCATATCCTCCGGGTCGAAGCCCTTGGCAGCCAACGGGTTGGCCTCCATGAATCCGGCGGCGACGGAGGCTTCTATCTCGGCGTAGAGTTCCTTGAAGGAACCTATGCACTTCTCCTCCCTGCCGTCCTCGCTGCGCCATATAGGGAGCGGGGTGCCCCAGTAGCGGCTGCGGCTGAGATTCCAGTCCTGTATGTTCTCAAGCCACTTTCCGAAGCGTCCGCTGCCCGTGGCTTCCGGTTTCCATACTATGGATTCGTTGAGTTTCATCATCTCCTCCCTTACCGCGGAGGCCTTGATGAACCAGCTGTCCAGAGGGTAATAGAGCACCGGCTTGTCTGTCCTCCAGCAATGAGGATAGTTGTGCACATGCTTCTCCACGCGGAAGGCCTTGCCCTGCTGCTTGAGCATCACGCAGAGGTCCACGTCGAGGGTAGGTGCATCCGCCGGGAGAGTCGGGTCGTAGGCGTTCTTGACGTAGCGTCCGGCATATTCGCCGTAGAGTTCCTCGTTCACGCAGTTCCTGCGGTACTCAGCGTCCATTTCCTCCGGCAGGAAGAAACGACCGCGCCTGTCCACCTGGGCGGAGAGTTCGCCGTTGAGGTCCCTCACCCATATTCCCGGAACGCCTGCGGCCTTTGCGACACGGGCGTCGTCGGCGCCGAAGGTAGGAGCGATATGCACGATTCCGGTACCGTCCTCGGTGGTGACGTAATCGCCCGGTATCACCTTGAAGGCGCTGCCGCCCTCAGGGGTGAACCAAGGAATCAGCTGGTGGTAGGATATGCCTGTGAGCTCGCTGCCCTTGAATTCGCCTTCAAGCAGCCTGAATGGCTGCTTTCCGTTGAACCATACCGGCACGAGGGACTTTGCAAGCACGTAGATTGCCTCTTCACCGCTGTACGGATTGGTGGAAACCACCCTCACGTAGTCAATGTTAGGACCTACGCAGAGGGCCGTGTTGGAAGGAAGGGTCCACGGGGTGGTGGTCCAGGCCAGGAAGAAGACCGGAAGGGTCTCGCAGCCGAAGAGCTTCTGGGACTTCTCGTCCTTGATAAGCTCGAACTGGGCGGCCACTGTAGTGTCCTTCACGTCGCGGTAGCAGCCCGGCTGGTTGAGCTCGTGGGAGCTGAGGCCGGTTCCCGCAGCCGGGGAATAAGGCTGTATGGTGAAGCCCTTGTAGAGCAATCCCTTGTCGTAGATCTTCTTCAGGAGGTACCAGAGTGTCTCTATGTAGCGGTTGTCATAGGTGATGTACGGGTCGTCCATATCCACCCAGTAACCTATGCGCTCGGTGAGGGAAACCCACTCCTTCGTGTATTTCATGACCTCGGTGCGGCAGGCCTCGTTGTACTCCTCCACACTGATCTTGCGGCCTATGTCTTCCTTGGTTATACCCAGTTTCTTCTCCACACCCAGTTCGACAGGAAGACCGTGGGTGTCCCAGCCTGCACGGCGGTTCACCTTGTAGCCGCTCTGGGTCTTGTAACGGCAGATGGAGTCCTTTATGGACCTTGCCATCACGTGATGTATGCCCGGCATGCCATTGGCTGAAGGAGGTCCCTCGAAGAATATGAATTCCGGTGCGCCCTCCCTGATTTCCAGGGACTTGCGAAACGCATCTTCTTTCTTCCATTTCTCGAGGATCTCATTTCCCGCAGCTACCAGATCCAGGCCCTTATACTCTTTGAATGTCATATTTTTTGTCTAATTTTGCAATCCCCAAATGGGGTATATACATTAGTGCGCAAATATAGCAATTTGGGCAGACTAACGCAAATCTTATAATGGGCATTCTGGATATAATAATCTGTTGCGCGATTGCGATCTCTCTGGTCACAGGACTCGTAAAAGGACTTGTCACACAACTTGCCTCTATAGTGGCAATAATCGTAGGCGCCTGGGCAGGACTGCGCTTCAGCATTCCTCTGGGGCAGTGGTTAGGTGGCTTTCTGAGTGAGCTTTCCCCAGTGATTATCAAGGTAATATGCTTTGTAATAATCTTCGTTGCCGTCTCTCTGGTGATTGCGCTGCTGGGCAAACTGCTGGACAAGTGCATAAAACTGGTGCTCCTGGGTTGGGTGAACCGCCTGCTGGGTGCCATCTTCGCGATGCTCGCCTGCGCACTCGTGCTCGGACTTGCAGCCAGTCTCTTCGACACCCTCTACTCCCAGTGGGCAAGCCTGCACGAAGTGACGGAACTGCCCCGTTTCATACAGGATTCGGCCCTGTTCCGCCCTCTGCAGAACCTGGCCGCCAGCATTTTCCCCTATCTGAGTAACCTTGCCTTATGAGTGAAAGAATAATACTGATTGAAACTTCCACGGCCCTCTGCTCCGCCGCCATTATGGAGGACGGTGAGATCGTCAGCAGCAGGGAGAGCGACGCAATGCGCTCCCATGCCTCTCTGACAGCCCTTTTTGTGGATGAAATGCTCAAGGAAAGAGGACTTGCGCTGAAGGATTGCAGCGCGGTCTGCGTCTCCCTCGGCCCCGGTTCCTACACCGGTTTGAGAGTGGGAGTATCCACCGCCAAGGGCTTGTGCTTCGGCTCAGGACTCCCGCTGCTTGCGGTGGGCACCCTCGACATACTCGCCGCCCAGGCCCTGGACGATGCGTCCATAAGCGGGGACTGCGACTATATCATCCCTATGATAGACGCCCGGCGCATGGAGGTTTACACCGCCATCTACGACCGCGAGGGCAAACGCCTGAGCGAGGTGGAGGCCAGGATAATCGACTCCGAAAGCTTTTCCGAACTGCAGGGACGCAAGCTTTTCATAGGCGACGGCGCACTGAAGTGCGAGCCAGTGCTGCAGGGAGACAATCGTTTCGTACAGTGCTGTCCAAAGGCCGTGGGAATGAAAAAAATCGCCCGGGAGGCGTTCCTCAGGGGCGATTTCAAGGATGTTGCTTATCTGGAGCCTTTCTATCTCAAGGAGTTCGTGGCTACGGTCAGCAAGAAGAAAATCATTTGAGAAGCTTGTCCAGCAGATTGAGAAGCTGGCTGACATCCTCGATTTTGACGTCGAGGAGTTCTCCGTTGCTGATGATGAAGGTCATCGGCACGCGATCCACCCTGTAGAGGGTTGCATAGCGCGAAGCAGATGCGTCTATGTCGCAGACATTCACCCAAGGAAGATTCTGGGAGCGTACCGTTGCGGCCCATCCGCCCTTGTCGGCATCGAGGCAGACCTGGTAGATGTCCAGCCCGCGGCCGTAGTACATCTGGTAGAGCGGCTTGAGCAGCTCGATGTTCATCTGTCTCTGCTCCGGGACGCTGTTGCTCCAGAAGTGCAGGAGCACGACCTTGGCATCGGTCTCGCTGAGCTTGCGCTTCTCGCCTTTGAGATCCGGCAGCACTATGTCCGGGAAGTTCACCGCCTCCGCGGTGCTGAGCTTGGCACTCAGGTCCAGGGCGTTCATCCTGGCCTCGGCCTCGCTGCGCAGCGCTTTCACATAACGGGACTCCGGATAGCTCAGGAGCAGGGAGTCACTCACCTCGCGGAAGCGCAGGGCGTCCGTCTGCTGGGAGAAGAGAGGCAACTGTCCCGCCTTCTGATAGAACACCGGCACAACCGCGATGGAATGCGAGTGCTCCATAACGAAGCGTATGCGGTCCCTGTAGTACTGCACATAGCGGGCAGTGAGGGCCTTGGAATTGGCGGCATAATTCTCCGAATCGCTTTCCAGCTTCGCCACCAGCGCGTTCATATCCGCGGTGAAAGCCCTGTAGTCGGACTCTACCGAAGAATAGAGTTCCGCCTCCTCGCTGCCGCTGAGACTGAAGTTTCCCAGGGTGTCGGCCTTCAGTTCGATCCTGTCGCCGGCGTCCACAAGCACCGAAGCCAGACGGCGGCCGTTGCGGCAGAAGTAGTAGAACTCAGGATTTCCCTTGCTGACTTCCAGCT
>QXGG01139897.1_pt1 | contig 11350 bp, 8 predicted proteins | sample 1982491 | NCBI WGS metagenome assembly QXGG01 (sample SAMN09924614, study PRJNA488089) | Wastewater metagenome, whole genome shotgun sequencing project. | isolation source: South African research farm wastewater | place: South Africa: Irene, Agricultural Research Council, Animal Production Institute... | reverse complement strand
TTGCCCTCGAGCTCGGCGGCGTGCATGTAGTCGTCCTCGGTGGCGTCCGGGTTGGCGTAGATCGCGTCGCGCTCCTTGATCGCCGCCCACAGCTCCTCGTGGCCCATCATCACCACGTCGAGCACGCGCATGTCTTCATACGCGAACTGGTCCTGACGCAGGTAGGCCATGCGCTCGTGGGGGTCCTTGGAGACGTTGCCGGCGCTGGGCTCGAGGATGCCGCACAAGATCTTCATGAAGGTCGACTTGCCGGCGCCATTGGCGCCGATCAGGCCGTAGCGGTTGCCGTCGCCGAACTTGACGGAGACGTTCTCGAACAGGGGCTTGGCCCCGAACTGCTGGGTGATGTTGGCTGCTACTAGCAAGTGACTGATTCCTTGAGTTGTTCATGCCGGCGCGAGGCCGCCTGAGGCAACGCACATTATAAGGGGGACGATACCGAATCCCCAGTCTCGTCCTGCGCTGCTGCGCGTCTCCGGGCAGGGCGGCTGTATCCCTGAGGTGTTCCGCGCCCCCGGCTGCGCGCCTGAACGATGCTGGCATGCTCCTGCTTCGGGGTACCCTATAGGCCACCGGTAACGCTTACGACTTCACCATGCTTGACGACATCAAGAAGACCCTCTGGGCCGCAGCCGACAAGCTGCGCGCCAACATGGACGCGGCCGAGTACAAGCACCTTGTGCTGGGCCTCATCTTTCTCAAGTACATCTCCGACACCTTCGCTGCGCGTCGCGCGGAGCTGAAGCGGCGTTTCCTTGACGAGTCCGACGACTACTTCCTGCACGACTGCGATGACGAGCTGCTCGCCGAGGAACTGGAGGATCGCGACTACTACCGGGAGGTCAATGTCTTCTGGGTTCCGGAGGCCGCACGTTGGGAGTCCCTGCGTGCCGCGGCCAAGCAGACCGACATCGGCAAGCGCATCGATGAGGCGCTGACCGTCATCGAGCAGGAAAACCCCCGCCTCAAGGGCATCCTCGACAAGCGTTACGGTCGTGCCCATCTGCCCGATGGCAAGCTCGGGGAGCTGGTCGATCTGATCTCGGCCATTGGTTTTGGCGAGGAAGCGTCCAGTGCGCGCGATGTGCTGGGGCAGGTGTATGAGTACTTCCTGGGTCAGTTTGCCAACGCCGAAGGGAAGAAGGGCGGGCAGTTCTACACCCCCGCCAGCATCGTGAAGACGCTGGTGGCGGTCCTCGCGCCGCATCACGGCAAGGTGTATGACCCCTGCTGCGGTTCGGGGGGCATGTTCGTGCAGTCCGAGAAGTTTATCGAAGCCCATGGTGGCAAGCTGGGTGATGTGTCTATCTATGGCCAGGAGTCGAACCCCACCACCTGGCGTCTGGCGGCGATGAACCTCGCCATTCGTGGCATCGACTACAACCTGGGCAAGGAGCCCACCGACACCTTTACCCGCAACCAGCACCCCGATCTGCGCGCGGATTTCATCCTCGCCAATCCGCCGTTCAACATCAGCGACTGGTGGCATGGCAGCCTCGAAGGCGATCCGCGCTGGGTGTATGGCGATCCCCCGCAGGGCAATGCCAACTACGCCTGGCTTCAGCACATGCTCTACCACCTCGGTCCCCATGGCCGGGCTGGCATCGTGCTGGCCAATGGCAGCATGAGTTCGAGCCAGAACAACGAAGGCCAGATCCGCGCGGCGATGGTGGAGGCGGATGTGGTCGAGGTGATGATCGCGTTGCCTGGGCAACTCTTCTTCAACACCCAGATTCCGGCCTGCCTCTGGTTCCTGACCAAGAAGAAGAGCGCACGCCAGGGCGAGGTGCTGTTCATCGACGCTCGCAAGCTGGGCAAGATGATCAGCCGGGTTCAGGCGGAACTGACCGATGAGGTTATCGAGCGCATCGCCGGGACGGTTGCGGCATGGCGTGGCGGCGACGCCACCGCGGACAGCGCTTACGCCGACCAGCCGGGCTATTGCCGCAGTGTGAAGCTGGCCGAGATCGCTGAGCATGGCCATGTGCTGACGCCAGGGCGTTACGTCGGGGCCGAAGCCGTCGAGGACGACGACGAAGCCTTCGCCGACAAGATGCAGAAGCTCACCGAAAAGCTGGGCGAGCAGATGGCGAAGGGCGCCGAGCTCGATGCGCTGATCCGGCAGAAGCTGGGAGGGCTTGGGTATGAGTTCTGATCTCCTTCCCGATCAGCCCGAATACCACGCCTGGCTGGGCGAACTCAAAACCCGTTTCCGGCAAGTCCAGCTCAAGGCCGCGGTAGCCGTCAATACCGCCTTGCTCCAGTTCTACTGGGAGCTGGGGGCCGACATCGTCGCCAGACAAACCCGGTTTGCCTGGGGGAGCGGCTTCCTCAACCAGCTCAGCGCAGACCTGATGCGCGATTTCCCCGAGGTGAAGGGATTTTCAGCGCGCAACCTCAAGTACATCCGGCAGTGGTACCTGTTCTGGATGGCACTCAATTGGGCAACAGGCTGTTGCCCAATTGAGTGCCATCCAGAAACCGATGGGCCTCTCCACCTACACCCTGAGCCACACCTTGCCCGAAGCGCTGCGGGGGCAATTGCCGAGCATCGAGCAGATTGAGCGGGAGTTGGGGTTGGGTGCGAAGGGTGATGGTGCGGTAGAGGCTGGGAGGGATGGAGCATGAGTTTTAAGTAGGACAAAAGGATACTGGCCAACCTGCGTGGGCTGGCTGCGCAAATCCCCAATCAGGCTGTGCTGATCAACAGCATCGTGCTGCAGGAAGCGCGGCTGTCATCGGAAATCGAGAACATCGTCACTACCAACGATGAGCCCTACCGAGCGGATGTCCGGTTCCTGGTGGATGCCGGCATCGCGAAGCGTCAGGCCGCCTCGGCCTACCTGCAGACCTTGGCGGGTCTGGGCGTGCTGCGCCCGAGCAAGCATGGCCGGGAGATGTATTACATCAACGACGCGTTGTTTGCCGAGCTGGTGAAGTGACGATGGCGTCGACACGTCTCCTTGATGTGTCGATTTTTCGACAAAAAATGAACACGTTCTTGAATCGTGTCGATGGCGCGAACATGAGGGAAGTCGCAGCATGACCGAAGACCAACTCGAACAGGATGTAGTGGGGCAGATCCCCCGGCTTGTCGTTGTCGGCGGGCCGAATGGTTGCGGTAAGACCACCTTTGCCCGCTATTACGCGCGTGCAGAAGGCTTGCCTTACCTGGGGGCGGATGACATCGCCTTCGAGATGGCGCCGGCTGACCCTGCTTCGGTTCGGGTGAAAGCAGGGCGTGAGTTCAGCCGCAGGTTATCGACGGCGCTCACCGTAAGGGATTCGTTGGTGATCGAGTCCACCCTGGCTGGAGCCAGTCTGGCGCGAACGGTGGCCTCGGCCCGTTCGGATGGCTATGCGGTGACGATCGTCCTGGTTTTTCTGGACTCTCCTGAGTTGTGCTTGCACCGCATAGAAGAGCGTGTCGCACAAGGTGGGCACGATGTTCCCGAGGAGGATGTACGGCGTCGCTTCCGCAGGGTTTTTCCGCTGTTCTGGCATCAGTATCGTCCGCTGGCAGACCGCTGCCTGATCGTGTTCAACGGCGGTGAGTCCTTCCTGATGGTGGCTGAAGCTGAAGAGGACGAATGGACAATCTTCGACGAGCAGCTATGGATGCTCTTTCAATCTTTCCTGCAGCGAGATGATGATGAAAACACCCCGGCATGAACACTGGTCCGCAGAGCTGATCCGCATCGGAAACCAGGCAGTACGCGAGGCCCAGCAACGTAACCGGCGACTGGGTATCCCGAACTGGTACTCACTGAACGGTCGTCTGGTCTGTGACGTGCCTGTCGATGAAACGCAAGCTGCCGAGCCCCAGCAGCCTCGCTAAGCCAGGCGATTGAGGCGCCTTTTTTCCCGAGCGTAGGCAACGGTCATGACCGAAGATCAACTCGAACAGGACGTACCAGGCTGGCTTGACGAGGTGGGTTACACGCCACTTTATGGTCCGGATCTGGCTCCCGATGGCAGCACTCCGGAGCGTTCGAGCTACCAGCAGGTGTTGCTGGTTGAGCGGCTTCGAACAGCGATTGCACGCCTGAACCCGCAACTGACGGTGGCTGCGCGTGAAGATGCGCTGCAACAGGTGCAGGAGCTGGGGATTCCTTCGCTGTTATCGGCGAACCAGCGCTTTCACCAACTGCTGGTGAGAGGCGTGAAGGTGGATGTGCAGCGTAACGGTGAAACCGTCGGTGACATCGCGCGCTTGATCGACTGGACGGATCCAGCGAAGAACGAGTGGCTCGCCATCAACCAGTTTTCAGTCAAGGGTCCGTACCATACCCGCCGTCCGGACATCGTGCTGTTCGTGAATGGTCTGCCGCTGGGGGTGATCGAGCTGAAGAATCCGGCTGATGCCAATGCGGATATCTGGAAAGCTTTCGAACAACTCCAGACCTACAAGCTGCAGACACCGGACGTGTTCCAGTACAACGAGGTACTGGTCATCTCCGATGGTTCGGATGCCCGCATGGGTTCCTTGTCGGCCGATGCCGAGCGCTTCATGCAGTGGCGCACCATCGATGGCGTGAATCTGGATCCGCTGGGCGAGTTCAACGAGCTCGAAACCCTGATCCGCGGGGTGCATCGCGCCGGCGATGCTGCTCGATTACCTGCGCTATTTCGTGCTGTTCGAGGACGATGGCGGGCTGATCAAGAAGATTGCCGGCTACCACCAGTTCCACGCGGTACGTAGGGCGATCCAGCAGGTCATCGCGGCTTCACGTCCGGGGGGCTCGCACAAAGGGGGCGTCGTCTGGCACACCCAGGGCAGCGGCAAGAGCATCACGATGACCTGTTTTGCCGCCCGGGTGATGCAGGACGCGGCGATGGAGAACCCGACCATCGTGGTCATCACCGACCGCAACGATCTGGATGGTCAGCTCTTCGGCGTGTTCTCCCTGGCGCAGGATCTGCTGCGCGAGCAGCCCGTCCAGGCGAACACACGGCAGGCGCTGCGCAAGCTGCTGGCGAACCGTCCGTCGGGCGGGATCCTCTTTGCCACGATCCAGAAGTTCATGCCCGGCGAGGATGAGGATGTGTTCCCGGAGCTCTCCGCCCGCCACAACATCGTCGTGATCGCCGACGAGGCTCATCGCACCCAGTATGGCTTTGAAGCGAAGCTCAAGACCTTCAAGGCAAAAGCCAGCGCCAACGACGCACAGAGCCGGCTGGCGGCCGAGCCGGTTGCGCGTTATCAGGTGGGGTATGCCCAGCATCTGCGCGATGCGCTACCCAATGCCACCTTCGTGGCCTTCACCGGCACGCCGGTCTCCAGCGAGGATCGGGACACGCGTGCGGTGTTCGGCGACTACATCCATATCTACGACATGCAGCAGGCCAAGGAGGACGGCGCCACGGTGGCGATCTACTTCGAGTCGCGCCTGGCCAAGCTGTCCCTGAAGGCCGAGGAGCTGCCGCAGATCGACGACGAGGTGGATGAACTGGCCGAGGACGAGGAAGAGAGCCAGCAGGCGCGCCTGAAGAGCAGATGGGCCGCGCTGGAAAAGGTGGTGGGGGCCGAGCCTCGCATCGCCCGTGTGGCGGCCGATCTGGTCGCGCATTTCGAGGCGCGCAGCCAGGCGCAGACCGGCAAGGCGATGGTGGTGGCGATGAGCCGGGACATCTGCGTTCATCTCTACAACGAGATCGTGAAGCTCAGACCCGAGTGGCACGACGCTGATCCGGAGCAGGGCGCGATCAAGATCGTCATGACGGGTTCGGCCAGTGACAAGGCGCTGCTGCGCCCGCATCTCTACAGCAAGCAGATCAAGAAACGCCTGGAGAAACGCTTCAAGGACCCCGCGGACGCACTCAGGCTCGTCATCGTCCGGGACATGTGGCTGACGGGTTTCGATGCGCCCTGTGTGCATACCAGAACCGGGCCATCGAAACCGCGCAGGTCATTGAGGAGCTGATCGAGATGGCCAGGAAGTTCCGCGCGGCAGCGACGCGGGGTGAAGTGCTCGGCCTGACCGAGGACGAGATTCGCTTCTACGACGCGCTGGCGGACAACGAATCGGCGCTTCGGGAACTGTCTGACGAGACATTGAAGAATATTGCGCACGAGCTGACCGAGAATCTGCGCCAGAACCTTTCGGTTGACTGGTCCGAGCGCGAGAGTGTGCGCGCCAGGCTGCGTCTGATGTTGACATCCTCCCCGCCCTCTCGCTTCGCTCGCCGCGCAGCGGGAAGGGCGGGGATTCCTACGGCGCTCAGGCGCGGCATTGAGCCGCCCCTGAGCCGCTTCGGTGGGTTCCTGCTGCTGGCGGCATGACTGCACCGCTCACCTCACAGGCTAGCCGGGCGTGTCCCGCCCTTAAAACATTGATCGCGCCGACCCGATCGGCGTTTTCCTCGAAGCCGCATTCGACGCATTCGAACCGGGCTTGCGTCTGGCGGTTGTCCTTCGACACATGGCCACAGCACGGGCAGGTCCGGCTGGTGTTCTGCGGTGGCACGGCTACCAGCCAGCCACCCGCCCACGCCAGCTTGTAATCCAGTTGGCGCCGAAACTCGAACCAGCCTTGATCGAGGATGGACTTGTTCAGACCCGACTTGGCCCGAACGTTTCTTCCCGGCGCATCGATTGTGCCCGTCGCCGACCTGGACATGTTCCGTACCTGCAAGTCCTCGATGCACACCATCGCGTGGTTCTGGCTGATCGTGGTCGTGGCTTTGTGCAGATAGTCGCGGCGGGCATTGCCGATGCGGGCATGGATGCGCTGGACGCGGGCTTTCGCCTTCTTCCAGTTGTTGCTGAACTTGGTTTTGCGGCTCATCGCCTGCTGCGCTTTGCGCAAGGCTGTTTCATGCCGCCTGAAGCTATTGAGCGGGGCGTAGAACGTGCCATCCGAAAGGGTGGCGAAGCGGGCGATGCCCATGTCGATGCCGACCGCGCTGCCTTGCGGGATGGGCTGTTCGACCTCGCGCGCGGTCTGAATGCTGACGAACCACTTGCCGCCGCTCGCGGACACCGTGACCTGCTTGATCTCGCCCAGCACATCGCGGCTGTTGCGGAAACGCAGCCAGCCGAGCTTGGGCAGGAAGATGCGGCTATTGCCCTGATCGAGCTTGATCTGCTTCGGATCGGGGTAGCGGAAGCTGTCGCCCTGACCCTTCTTCTTGAAGCGCGGAAAATCAGCCCGTTTGGCAAAGAAGTGGGTGTAGGCCCGCTCCAGATCCTTGAGCGTCTGTTGCAAGGGATGTACAGGCGCATCGGCCAGCCATGCCGTTTCTGTGCTGTTGCGCCACTCGGTGAGCAGCTTGCACAGCCCGGCGTAGCCGAGCTTCTTCTCGCCTTGCTCGTAGCGTGCCTTCTGCAACGCCAAAGCCTTGTTGAACACGTACCGGCACGACCCGGCGAAGCGGCGCATGTCGCGCTGCTGGCCGCCCGTCGGCATCAGTTCGTACTTGAAGGCTTGGAGACGATGCATGCAAAAAGTATAGGCCAGTACATCGAGCAGCAGCAGGCGTTAAACTGACCGCCGCAAAGGACGCCTACGGCGTCCGCGCTATCCTTCCCCGGCCTGAAGGCCGAGGCTTGCCGCGCACCGGGTCAAGAGGATACTGCGCAAGTACAAGTACCCGCCTGATCAGCAGGAAGGCGCGATCGAGCTGGTGTTGAGGCAGGCCAAGGTCTTGGGCGAGGCGTGGATGGCGGGCTGATGAGGCGGCGCGCGGTGCGGCCGCGCCCCCGTTTGCGGGCATACTGCCGGCCCCAGCCTTCCCTCGATCGATCCTTGCGTCATGCGCTTCCTCCACTCTGCTGACTGGCATCTCGGCCGTGTCTATCACGGCGTCTCCCTGCTCGAAGACCAGGCCCATGTGCTGCAGCAGTTCGTGCGCCTCGCCGCCGACACCCGGCCCGACGCGGTCCTGCTCGCCGGTGACATCTACGACCGTTCGGTGCCGCCGGCCGAGGCGGTGCGCCTGCTCGACCTCGTGCTCGAGCAACTGGTGCTCGAGCTGAAGATCCCGGTGGTGATGATCGCCGGTAACCACGACGGCCCCGACCGCCTCGCCTTTGGTTCCGGCCTGTTGCAGCGTGCGGGTCTGGTGGTGCGCGGGCCGATTGAGCGCGACGCGGCGCCGCTGGTGCTGCGCGATGCGGATGGCGAGGTGGAGATCCACGCTCTGCCCTACGCCGAGCCGGCCTCGGTGCGCAGCGCCTGGGGCGACGACGGTATCGCCGACCACCACGCCGCGCTCGCTGCCCAGACCGCCGCGGTGCGTGCCGCCAGGGTGCCCGGGCGGCGCGTGGTGGTGGTCGCCCACGCCTTCGTGCAGGGCGGGGCGGAGAGCGAATCCGAGCGCCCGCTGTCGGTCGGGGGCACGGGCGCGGTCGGGGCCGGGGTGTTCGATGGCTTCGACTACGTCGCGCTCGGCCATCTGCACCGGCCGCAGGCGATCGGCGCAAAGCGCGCCGGGGCTGGCCTTGGTGCTGGCGTTGGGGCGGATGCGGGCGTGGCCGATGCCGCCGATACCGCGGCGCCCTGGCGCAGCGCCCGCATCCACTACGCGGGTTCGCTGCTCAAGTACTCCTTCGCCGAGGCCGACCACGCCAAGTCGGTGAATCTCGTCGACATGGATGCCGAGGGTCGGTGCACCGTCGAGCGCGTTGCGCTGACTCCGCGCCGCGACCTGCGCATCCTCGAAGGCGAGCTTGCCGCGCTGGTGGCCGCCGCTGCCACCGACCCGGCGCGCGAGGACTACGTGCTCGCCCGCCTCACCGACCAGGGCGCGCTGCTCGACGCGATGGGCAAGCTGCGCGGCGCGTGGCCGAACGCGCTCGCCATCGAGCGCCCGACGCTGATCGGCGACGGCCCGGGGCGCGCCAGCGCCGACCATCGCCGCACCCGCATCCAGGACCTCTTTGCCAGCTTCCATCAGGAGACCACCGGGGTGGCGCTGGCGCCCGCGGCGCAGGCCGCGCTCGAGCGCGTGGTCGAGCATCTCGAACAGGAGGCACGCCGCGCATGAAACCGCTCAAGCTCAGCCTGCAGGCCTTCGGCCCCTTCGCCGGCCGCGAGGCGATGGATTTCGGCCTGCTGCCGCCCGGCTGCCTGTTCCTGATCTCCGGCCCCACCGGCGCGGGCAAGACCGCCCTCCTCGACGGCATCACCTACGCGCTCTACGGCGACACCTCCGGGGGCGAGCGCAGCGCGCGCGAGATGCGCAGCCACCACGCCGACGCGGCGGTGCAGACCGAGGTCGAATTCGAGTTCGCGCTCGTTGCGCACCGCTATCGCGTCAAACGCATTCCCGAGCAGGAGCGCGCAGCGCTGCGCGGCGACAAGCTGGTCAAGGTGCTCGCCAAGGCCGAGCTCTACCGCCTGGAGGCGGATGGCGAGACATGGATGCCGCTGGCACAGAAGACCACCGAGGTCACTGCGCTCATCGAGGAACTGCTCGGCTTCAAGGCCGAACAATTCCGCCAGGTCGTGCTGCTGCCGCAGGGCCAGTTCCGCAAGCTGCTGGCGGCGAGCTCGGCCGAGCGCGAGCGGATCCTCGAGACCCTGTTCGGCACCGCCACTTACAAGCGCCTGCAGGAGGAGCTGAAGGTCGAGGCCGCCGGCTTGCGCGAGCGCGGCGAGCAGGCTGCGCTGCAGCGCCACACCCTGCTTGAGCAGGCCGGCGCCGAAAGCGTCGAGGCGCTCGTTGCCCGTCGCGACGTCTTGCAGCTCGAACTCGCCACGCAGAGCACGGCCGAGCAGCAGGCACGCGCCGAGGATGTTGCCGCGCGCGCTGCGCTGCAGCAGGGGCAGGCGCTCGAGGCGCAGTTTGTCGAGGCCGCAGCTGCGCGCGCGGCGCTCGACGCGCTGGAGACTGGCCGCGCCGAACTTGACGCCCAGCGCCTGCGTCTGGACCAGGCCCGCCGCGCGCTGCAGGGGGTGCCGGCCGACAGCGCGCTGGCCAGTGCGCGCCGCAACGCCGACGAGGCGCGCGCGCGTGAAGCGCGTGTCGCCAGCGAAGCCGCCGAAGCCGCCCGGCGCCTGAGCGCCGCCGAAGCCGCGCTGCAGGCCGAGACCGCGCGCGCGCCCGAACGCGAGGCGGCCCAGCGCGAAGGGCTGCGTCTGGAGGCGCTCGCCGACGCCGTCAGCCGTCTGGCCCAGGCCGACGCGGCAGTGATGCGCTGCGAAGCCGCCCGCATTGCCGCCGACAAGGCGCTCGCGAGCGCCGTCGCGCAGCAGCACAGGCTGACCACCCAGCGCATGGAACTCGCCGCCCGCATCGAGGCCTTGCAGCCGGTCGCTGCCGAGGTCGCCGCGCTCGAACTGCGTCTGCAGCAGGCCGAGCAGCGCGTGCGCGCGCTTGCTGCGCTGGCCGCCGCACGCGCGCAGCTCGCCCGTCGTGAAGCCACCGCGGGCAAGGCCCGCCAGGCTTGCGAGGCCGCGCAGCGCGCCGCGACCGATGCCCGCGCTGATCTCGCTGCGCTCGACCGCCGCTGGCGCCAGGCCCAGGCCGCGATTCTCGCCCGCCACCTGCACGAGGGCGCGTCCTGCCCGGTGTGCGGCAGCGCCGAACATCCCGCGCCCGCCCGCCACGAGGGCGAGCTGCCGACCGAACAGGCGCTGCAGGCGGCGGCCGAGCGCGCGCGCGAAGCCGAGACCGCGCTCGACGCCGCCCGCCAGACGCTCAACGCCGCCGAACTGGCACGCGCGACGGCGGCGGCCGAGGTCGACACCCGCGCCGCCGCGCTGACGCTCACGGCCGAGGGCGTCGCCGACGCGGGGGGCCCGTCAGCTCTCTCGTCCGGGCTGACGGAGAGCCCGGGCGCCGCGGCGACTCCGAGTCCAGACGTCGCTGGCTCGGCCGCAAGCGCCGAGTCTGTCGCCGCCGAAGTCGCCGCGCTGCGCCGCCTGCTCGAGGCCGCGCGCACCGCCGCTGCAGCGCTCGCGCCGCTGCGCGCGCAGCTGCCCACGTTCGACGCCGAACTCACCCGCGCCGCCACGGCGTGCGAGCATGCCCGCGCCCAGGCCACCGAGGCGGCCAGCGCGGCGCGCTCGGCGCAGCACGTCGCCGACGAGCGTCGCGCCGGCGTGCCGGAGGCCCTGCGCTCGCCCGCGGCGCTGCAGGCGGCAATCGTGGGCGCGCAGGCGACGCGCCAGCGCCTCGAGCGCGCCCTCGAGCAGGCGCAATCCACCCACGGCGAAGCCGCCCGCCAGGCAGCCGCCGTGCGCGCGCAGCACGCCACGCTCGCCGAGGCCGTGCAGGCCGCGGCGGTGCGCGTCGAGGAGGCGCAAACGCAGTTTGCCGATGCGCTCCGGGCCGCAGGCTTCTGGCCGGCGGAGACGCTCGAACTGGCCGCGGCCGAATCCGCCTGGCGTGCCGCGCTCATGCC
>QXGG01065720.1_pt1 | contig 11356 bp, 12 predicted proteins | sample 1982491 | NCBI WGS metagenome assembly QXGG01 (sample SAMN09924614, study PRJNA488089) | Wastewater metagenome, whole genome shotgun sequencing project. | isolation source: South African research farm wastewater | place: South Africa: Irene, Agricultural Research Council, Animal Production... | reverse complement strand
GTCGGCGAGTACAAGTCCTTCTCCGAGCCCTTCACCCGCAACGACATGTCGGACGAGGACCGCGAATCCACCCGCGACCTGCTCGACGGCCTGTGGGGCATCATGCGCGACGACATCGCCGCCAGCCGCAAGCTGACGCCGGAGGCGGTCGATGCGCAGGTCAATGGCATTCGCGCGGCGCTGGCAGCCAGCGGCGGCGATGCCGCGCAGGCCGCGCTCAAGTCCGGCTTGGTCGACCGCTTCAGCACCCGCGACGAATGGCGTGCGCGTCTGATCGAGGCGACCGGCAAGTCGGCCGAGGGCAACGAGGCGCGCACGATCGAGTTCGATCACTATCTCGCGGTTGTCGGCCAGGGCGACGAGGGCGCCTCCGACAACATCGCGGTGATCGTCGCCCAGGGCACGATCGTCGACGGCATGGAACCCACCGGCGTGGTCGCCGGCGACACCTTCGCCCGCCTGATCCGCGAGGCGCGCGAGAACGCCAGCGTCAAGGCGGTGGTGTTGCGCATCGACAGCCCCGGCGGCAGCGCGTGGGCGTCCGAGCTGATCCGCCGCGAGCTCGAGCTCACCCGCCAGGCCGGCAAGCCGGTGATCGCGTCGATGAGCTCGGTGGCCGCCTCGGGCGGCTACTGGATCGCCGCCGGCGCCGACGAGATCTGGGCCGCGCCGGCGACGGTCACCGGCTCGATCGGCATCTTCGGCCTGTTCCCGGAGTTCTCCGAACCGCTGCGCCGGCTCGGCATCGGCGTCGATGGCGTGGCCACCGCACCGCTCGCCGGTGCGCTCGACCCGCGCCGTCCGCTCGACGAGGACGCCGCCGCCGCCATGCAGCTCAGCATCGAGCACGGCTACCGGCGCTTCCTCGACGTGGTGGCGAAGGCGCGCAACATGAGCACGGCCGAGGTCGACGCGGTCGCCCGCGGCCGGGTGTGGACCGGCGCGGCGGCCAGCGGGCTGGGCCTGGTCGACAAGCTCGGCGGCCTGGAAGACGCGATCGCCGCGGCGGCCGCGCGCGCCAGGCTCAGCGAGTACGAGCTGGTGTGGCCGGCGGCGGTGGATTCGTTCGAGCAGCGCATGCTGCGTCGGCTGCTTAGCGCGGGCGAGGATCTGGGCCTCGACCTGGCCACCGGTGGCCTCGCGCGCGGGCCGCTGGCCGGGCTCGTCGGCGAGGTGCAGCGCTCCACGGCCGAGCTGCTGCGCTGGAACGATCCGCGCCACCTGTACCTGCACTGCCTGTGCGAGACGCCCTGAGGCGGTCGACGGCAGCCCCATGAACCCGAGCGCAGCCCTTCACCTTCCACTGCAACCCGCGAGGAGAATGCCTTGAAACTCACCAGCCAGAGCTTCACCGACGGCGCCCGCATTCCGGGCGAATTCGCCTTCTGCATTCCGGCCGCCGAGGGCCATGTCTGCCTCGGCGCCAACCGCAACCCGCAGTTGGCGTGGGCCGACGTGCCTGCCGGGACGAAATCCTTCGCGCTGATCTGCCACGATCCCGACGTGCCTAGCAAAGGCGACGACGTCAACCAGGAAGGCCGCAGCGTGCCGGCCAGCCTGCCGCGGGTGGATTTCTTCCACTGGGTGGTGGTGGACCTGCCCGCCGACCTGCGCACGATCGACGCCGGCCACTTCTCGGGCGAGGTCACGCCCGGCGGCAAGCCCGGGCCGGAAACCGCGCTCGGCGCCCGCCACGGCGTCAATGACTACACCGCCTGGTTCGCCGGCGACGACACGATGAAGGGCGACTACCACGGCTACGACGGCCCCTGCCCGCCGTGGAACGACTCGATCATCCACCACTACGTATTCACGCTGTACGCGCTGGATGTGCCGCGCTGCGCGGTGGATGGGCGCTTCACCGGGCAGGACGTGCGTGCGGCGATCGCCGGGCATGTGCTCGGCGAGGCCCGTCTCACCGGCACCTACACGCTCAACCCGGCGCTCGGCGCTACGTAAGCGGATTGCGGGGAGGGGAGGGAAATAGGGGACAGACCCCAATTTCCCCTTCCGGAAATTGGGGAACTTGGGGTCTGTCCCCTATTTCCTTCAACCTGAGGCCTCGATGTTCGACTTTCTGCAAGGGCTCGCCTTCGGTCTGCTGGTGTCGTTCATGCCCTGGTTCATGACCGGGCTGTACGACCCGCGCCTGGTCGTGCCCGAAGAGGTCGCTTCGCGCTGGCAGGTGATCCTGCGCTACGCGGTGGCGATGCCCTCCGTGGCGATGCTGCTGTTGATGACGTCCTTCTGGGGCGGCTTCGGCGCCAGCCTCGGCGGCTGGCTCGTCGGGCTGGCGGCGGTGCCGATCGAGCTGTTCGTGGAAAAACGCTGGCGGCGCTGGCGGGCTGCGCGCGCCGGACGCGAGCGTGCTGCGGCCCGCGAGCGCCAGCGTAGCGACCTGGCCCGTGCCCGCGGCGAGCGCGACCTGCTGACGCTGGACCCCGCGCTCGCCCCCACCGATGCCGACGCGGTCGTGCTGCAACTTTGGGAGGTCAAGCGCGAGCTCGTCGAGCTGCGCCGGCCCGACCTTGCGGTCCAGGCCGACCGCCTGTTCACCCGCTACCACCGCGCGCTCGACGTGCTCGACGACAAGTTCGACGCGCGCGAGGTCACCTACGAGCGCGCCCGTGGCCTGGTCGGCGAGGTCGGCCGCGAGGCCACCGCCGGGCTGGGCGCGATGGTCGAGTTGGTGCACGGCAGCGCCGGGCTGGATGCAGACTTCGTGCGCGAACGGCTCGAGCGCGAGGCCGCGCGCCTCAACCCCACCGAGCGCGAGGCCCTGCGCCGCCGGCTGGCGATCGCCGACGAGACCGAGCGCCGGCTGGCCGAGATCGCCGCCGGCAACGAGGCCGCGCTGACCGCGCTCGACGACGTAGCGGTCGCCGTCGCCCGCATCGACACCGGCCGCAGCCAGGCCGGCGCCGCCGGCAACATGGAGCAGGCGCTGCAGGAACTGCGCCGCTTCGCCGAGCGCGCCGGGCTGTACGGCCGCAAGCCCTGAACCGAGGAATCTCCCGATGAGTCTGCCGCTGCTGTCTCTTCTTCATCCGGTGTTGCAGGCGCCTGCACGCGAGCAGGGCGATGGTGGCCAGCCCGCCGGCGCGCGACCGCGCTCGGGTCTGTCACTGCCCCCGATCGAAGACATCGCGCGCGAAGCGATCCCGCTCCAGCCCGCAGAAGCGCCCGAAGATCCCGCTCTCGCCGCCACCGCCGACGCCTTCGTGCGCGACGCGCTCGCCGCCGGCGAAGCCGAGCTCCACCGCCAGCGCGAGGCGGTCGACACCATGGGCATCGAGCTGCAGCGCCAGGCCGCGTGGCGCAGCGAGATGCTGCAGGCGCCGATCCGCAAGCTCGCCCACCAGGGCGACGAGGGCGGCCCGGTGGCCCAGGCCCTGATCGCGCTGCGCGACAAGATGCAGGACCTCGACCCCGCCCGGCAGAAGCTGAGCGGCGAAGGTCTGTCGCGCGCGCTGTCCTTCATCCCCGGCGTCGGCAAGCCGATGCAGCGCTACTTCCAGAAGTACGAGAAGGCGCAGGACGCGCTCGACGCCATCATCGGCGACCTGCAGGGTGGCGCCGACATGCTGCGCCGCGACAACCTCACCCTCGCCGACGACCAGCAATCCCTGCGCGCCATCCTCGCCCAGCTCGAACGCCAGGTCGAACTCGGTCGCATGATCGACCGCCGCCTCGCCCGAGAGGCCGCCTCTGCCACGCTGCCCGCGCCGCGGCGCGCCTTCGTCGAGGAGGAACTCCTCTTCCCGCTGCGCCAGCGCATCGTCGACCTGCAGCAGCAGGTGGCGGTGAGCCAGCAGGGCGTGCTCGCGCTCGAGGTCGTCATCCGCAACAACCGCGAGCTGGTGCGCGGCGTGGACCGCGCGATCAACGTCACCGTCTCGGCGCTCAACGTCGCCGTCACCGTGGCACTCGGCCTGGCCAACCAGCGCCTGGTGCTCGACCGCGTCGCCGCGCTCAACCAGACGACCTCCGCGCTCATCGCCGGCACCGCGCAGGCGCTGCGCACCCAGGGCGTGGACATCCAGACCCGCGCCTCGTCGGCCATGCTCGACATGGGCCAGCTCGAACAGGCCTTCGCCGACGTGATCGGCGCCATCGACGACCTGTCGCGCTACCGCCGCGAGGCCCTGCCCAGGCTCGACGCCCAGATCGACCGCCTCGCCGCGCTCGCGCAGCAGGGCGGCGCGGCCATCCGCCGCATGGACGAAGGCAATCGCGCCGAGCCGGCGCCCTGACCACCCTCCGAATCTCCTGAAATGAGCACGAGACACCAACACACCACGAGCCAGGACACCGCGGTCGATGGCCAGCACGGCCGTCTGTTCGTCCGCACCTGGTCGCCCGAGGTGCCCTCGCACCTGGCGCCCATCGTGCTCTTGCACGACTCGCTCGGCAGCGTCGAGCTGTGGCGTGGGTTTCCGTCGGCGCTGTGCAAGGCCACCGACCGCCAGGTGGTCGCCTACGACCGCCTCGGCTTCGGCAGGTCCGACCCGCATCCGGGCACGTTGGCGCTGGACTTCATCGCCAGCGAGGCCGAAGGCGATTTCGCCACCGTCCTCCGCGCGCTCGGCATCGCGCGTTTCATCGTCTTCGGCCACAGCGTGGGCGGCGGCATGGCGGTGAATTGCGCCGCGCACCACGGCGCGGCCTGTGTCGCCTTGATCACCGAATCCGCCCAGGCCTTCGTCGAGGACCGCACCGTCGAGGGGCTGGAGGATGCGCGCGCGCTGTTCAAGGACCCCGGCCAAGTCGATCGGCTCAAGCGCTACCACGGTGACAAGGCGCGCTGGGTGCTGGACGCCTGGATCGAGTCCTGGCTGGCCCCCGCGTTTGCAACCTGGTCCTTGCGGCCCGTGCTGCCGCAGGTGGACTGCCCGGCGCTGGTCATCCACGGCGTCGACGACGAGTACGGCTCGCCCGTGCATCCGGCGCTGATCGCCGAGCTCAGCGGCGGCCTGGCGCGGCTGGAGCTGATGGCCGACACGCGGCATGTGCCGCATCGCGAACGCGAGGCCGATGTGGTCGCCATGGTGCGCGCCTTCCTCGAAACGCTGCCCTGAGCGGCCGACCAGAGGCCTCCGAGTCCGCCACGCCGCAGACCCGCTCGCAAGTCCGATCCGCGATCCGGTCGCCGCGCGCTACGCCGCGATTGGCGCTCGGACGCCGTTCGCTTGCTATAAGTAGAGGGTGCAGCGCGCACGCTGCGAACCTTCGGGGAGACCGATCATGGAAAACGCACTCGCCGGCAAGCGCATCCTCATCACCCAGGCCGATGCCTTCATGGGCCCCGTGCTGTGCGAAGTCTTCGCCGAGCAGGGCGCCGAGGTCATCCCCAGCGCCGATGACCTTGCCGTGGTGGATGCGGCCGAGCGCGTGGTGCGCGCGGCCGGGCACATCGACGTCGTGGTCGCCAACCTGGCCATCAAGGCCCCATCGACCGCCGCGCTCGAGGTCGCCGATGACGAATGGCGGGACGTCTTCGCCGCGCTGGTGGACCCGCTGCCGCGCCTGGTGCGCGCCGCCGCGCCGGCCATGGTCGAGCGCCGCGCGGGCAAGATCCTGCTGATGGGCAGCGCCTCCGCCCTGCGCGGCATGAAGCGCGCCTCCACCTACAGCGCCGCGCGCGGTGCGCAACTGGCCTATGTACAGGCGATCGGCGTGGAGCTGGCCGCGCACAACGTGCAGGTCAATGCCGTCGCCCAGAACTTCGTCGACAACCCGACCTACTTCCCGCCCGAGGTGCAGGCCAACCCGCGCTTCCAGGAGCGGCTGGCGCGCGAGGTGCCGCTGGGCCGGCTGGTGTCGGCGCGTGAGGATGCGCTGTTCGCGGCCTACCTGTGCAGCAGCGCGGCGGACTGCTTCGTCGGCCAGGTGTTCCCGGTGTGTGGCGGCTGGGTGGGGCGGTAGGCGAGGTCTCAGGCCGCCGTCCCGACCATCAAACCCACCATCTGCGCACGGATCTCGCGCTGCTGCCGCGCGCTGAAGCCTTCCACCTGCGCCCGCCCCTCGGGGCGCTGCAACAACTGCGGGTGGCCCCGGCCGTCCGGGTGCAGGCAGCCCTCGTTCATCAGCCAGCGCAGGAATTGCCGCGGCAGCACCAGGTCCGCCTTCTCGCACAGCCCCCACAGGCCGGTGCACATGCGTCCGTTGCGGATGTCGGTGCGCCAGGCGCCGGCGCCTTCGTCCGCGACCGCCAGCCGATGAACCGACACGCCGCCGAGCGCGAACGCCACCGCATGGCCGGCCTCGTGGATGCAGGTGGCGCGGCGCTGGGCGAGGGTCAGTGTGGTCATGCTTGCGGTCCATGCGGGATTCCGGGGCGCCGCCAGAGAATCGCGGCGGTAGGGCGAAGCTTTGCACATCGAGGGGGTGCCCGGAAGCAGGCGTGCGCCGTCTATACTCGGCGCATAGTCGAATTCGATAGGTGATCCATGCAGCCGAAAACAGTCGTCCGGGTCGAGGCCGAAGAACCCGCCAAACGTCTCGCCGTCCTCATCGACGCGGATAACGCGCAGGCCGGGGTCATCGAGGGCCTGCTCGAGGAGGTCGCGCGCTTCGGCGAAGCCACGGTCCGGCGGATCTACGGCGACTTCACCTCGCCCTCCAGCGCATCGTGGAAGAAGGTCCTGAATCGCTACTCGATCAAGCCCGTCCAGCAGTTCGCCTACACGACCGGCAAGAACGCGACCGACAGCACCATGATCATCGACGCGATGGATCTGCTGTACACCCGCCGCTTCGATGGCTACTGCCTGGTGACCAGCGACAGCGACTTCACCGGCCTGGCCGTGCGGCTGCGGGAAGAAGGCCTGCTGGTCTATGGATTTGGCGAGCAGAAGACGCCCGAGGCATTCCGCAACGCCTGCCACAAGTTCATCTTCACCGAAGTGCTGCGCAAGCCGGCTGCTGCGGCTGAAGCCACAGCGTCGGCGAATGGATCATCGCCCGCGGTCGAGGCCCCCGAGGCGACCCCGGTGTCGGCTAGCGCGATCGCGCCCCCGGCCTTTCCGACCGACTTTCTGATGGAAGCGCTCGAGAAATCGGCTGACGATTCCGGATGGGCTCACCTCGGGACATTCGGCAGCTATCTGCAGAAAATCCAGCCGGATTTCGATTCGCGGCTTCATGGGTACAAGAAGCTGTCTGATCTGGTACGAGGGCGGGAAGATCTGTTCGTGACCGAGGAGCGGGGCGCGCCGGGTGGGACAAGTAAGGTGCTCTATATTCGGGCGAAGAACAAACGGTAGAGGGTGGAGGCGTTCAACGCGGACTCACACATTCGGCCATTTGCTGCCACACATGGTAGTAGCAGAGTCGTCATTCGAGCGACCGGTGAGATCCGAAACCAGCCCTAGAGCGAGCTGAGGCCAGCGTGGTTCGTAAGTCGGCCGGCACTGCGCTCATAAAGTCGATACTCACCAGCTCTGCCGTCAGTGTCGGGCAAAAACCCTCGCGCTTCCGTCAAGCCCGACCAGAAGCGTCTCATAGGGTTGCGGGGTCGAGGTCTCCATGCCGGGTGACCCCTGCGGCATGCCTGGCGTAGCCAGTCCGATTGCCTTTGGGGACTCGGCGAGAAGCCGTCGGATGTCGTCCGCAGGGACGTGCCCCTCGACGGAATAGGAACCTACCTTGGCCGTGTGACACGAGCCGTATTGGTCCGGCATGCCCAGTGCCTTGCGGGCTGCGGGGACATCATCGACGTCTTTCGTCACGACATCGAAGCCGTTCTTTCTCAGGTGCTCGACCCATTTCCCGCAGCACCCGCAGTAAGCGCTCTTGTAGACCTCTACGCGTACGGGCCCCTGCGCAAACGCTGCGCCGCTCACGATCATCAGGCTTGCCACGAGCCCGCCGAGCAAAGTTTTCGTCTTCATGTTCGTCTTCCGGTTGATGGCGTCGAGGCATAGTTTGGCACTTTGAGCCCAACGGGAAGCTGACCTCAAAATTACATTTCCGTCAGACAGCCGGGACCCCGGTCGACTTTGCAGGATCAGGAAGGCGATGAGGCTTCATTGCGAGGCAAGGTGATCGTGAAGCAGGTGACACCTTCAGCGGAGCGCGCAGTGATGTGACCCCCGTGGGCCTGGACGATGGAACGCGTGATCGCAAGTCCGAGCCCTGCGCCTTCACCGCGAGATTCGCGCTGGGCGCTACCGCGATGGAAGCGTTCGAAGATCCGTTCGATCTGATCGGCGGGTATCGGGTCGCCGACATTAGAGACGGCGAGACGGACGCCGGCTGCGTCCGCGTCAATCCTGATCGTGATCTGCCCCTCTTTCGGTGTGTGACGAAGCGCATTCGAGATCAGGTTCGACAGCGCGCGCCGCAGCATCAGGCGATCACCCTGAACGCTCGCTTGGCCCTGGCGCACGATGCGGACCTGGCGCTCGTCGGCCAGCGCCTCGTAGAAGTCGATCAGTGCGTCTGCCTCGCGGGCCAGGTCGATCGCCTCGCCCGCGTGCGCGAGGGTGTTCTCGTCGGCCTTGGCGAGGAACAGCATGTCGCTGACCATGCGCGCGATGCGCTCGTATTCCTCGAGGTTCGAGGCCAGGATGTCCTGGTATTCGTCGAGAGTGCGCGGCCGCGACAGCGCGACCTGGGTCTGGGTCATCAAGTTCGAGATCGGCGTACGCAGTTCGTGGGCTATATCCGCCGAATAATCGCCGAGCCGCTGGAAAGCGGCTTCGAGCCGAGCGAGCATGCCATTGAAGGCTTCGACGTGGTCGCGCACTTCCAGCGGCGCATCATCGATGGCGAGACGCTGGCCGAGTTGCCTTGCCGACAGCCGACGGGCAGTTTCGGTGACCCGGCGCAGGGGGGCGAGGCCCCGGTGCGCAGCAAACCAGCCGAATAGCGCCGCCGCCAAGGCAGCGACGAAGACGCCCGCCCAAGTTGCATGACGTACCGACGCGAGGAAGTGGACGTGATGCGACAGATCCACTGCGACCAGCGCCTCGATCGTCTGCTCCTTCGCCCCAAGGCTCGGTAGCGCGATGCTGACCTCGAGCCCTCGATGGGGGCGCTCATCCACGGTCCAGTCGGTTAACGCGCGTGAAAGGGGTTCGCCTGCCCGCTGGGAGGCGGTGAAATGCTCGGGATGGATGATGTACAGGACGCGTCCCTCGACGTCGCGAACCAGGACACCGACACTTTCATGTCCAACGAAGGAGCGTTCGAGCGCCTCAATGCGTTCCGATCGCCCCCCAGTCGCATCAACACTTTGCAGCGCGTTGCGGATGAGCGTGACCTTGCCCTGCAACTCGTGCATGTCCAGCTCCTGGAAATGCATGTCCAACATGCGCCCAAAGAGCATCGCTGCCAGCACAAGCAGGCTCGCAGCGAGGACGGCAAATAGTGTTGCCAGTCTCGCCGTCAGCGAGTGAATGCGGATCATCGTCAGATCGGCTCCATCGCCTCAAGCACGTAGCCCATACCCCGCACGGTGTGGATCAGCTTCGGCTCAAAGGGGTCGTCGACCTTTACGCGCAACCTGCGCACGGCAACTTCGATCACGTTCGTGTCGCTGTCGAAGTTCATATCCCACACCTGCGAAGCGATGAGTGAGCGGGGCAATACTTCACCCTTGCGTCGCAGGAGCAGTTCAAGCAAGGCAAACTCCTTGGCGGTCAGATCGATGCGCTGCCCGCATCGGTTCACCCGGCGGCGAAGCAAATCGAGCTCCAGGTTCGCTGAGCGCAGGGTCTCCGGTTCGTGGTTTCTTCCCCTGCGCAGCAGCGTGCGAACGCGCGCGAGAAACTCGGAAAACGCGAAGGGCTTGACCAGGTAATCGTCGGCGCCGAGCTCAAGACCACGGACCCGATCCTCAACTTGGTCACGGGCAGTCAGGAACAACACGGGGGTCTCACGACTGCTGCGACGCAGTGTTTGCAGGATGCCCCAGCCGTCCAGCCTTGGCAGCATCACGTCGAGCACGACCAGGTCGTAGTCACCGTTAAGGGCGAGGTGGAGCCCATCGAGGCCATCTCTTGCAAGGTCGACGACGAACCCGGCTTCGGTGAGCCCCTGGCGGAGGTAGTCGCCGGTCTTCACTTCGTCTTCGACGATCAGAATTTTCATTGTTTCGCTCCTACGCGCTTCGTGCTGCCTGTGCCCGATTTTGCGCCCGGGGTGCTGGATAACCCCCGGGCTTACAGAAATGTAATTTCCAGGTCAGGCCAACGACAGGCAGGCGGGCGCAAGATGCTCTGCGTGGCACAGCGTTCCGTACCGCGACGGAACCCCGCGACCAATGGGAGATCGATCATGAAACTGCGTTTGTACCGTCTCGCCGGGCTCATGCCCGTCGTCGCTCTGGCTGCAGCCTTGCATGGCAGTCCGGTCGTCGCGCAGACGACCGATCCGGTGCAGGCCTGGCCGCCCGCAGCGAGTGTCCCCGCGCTTCAGGAACGTATGAAGTCGATCCGTGCCGAGACCAACCCGGAACGTCGCATGGCCCTGATGGAAGAGCAGGTCAAGGCCCTGGAGGCTGCATCGCAGGGCACGCCCACTGGTTGCCCGATGATGGGGGGGCAGATGGGGGCTGGTCCGATGATGAAGGGTGGTGGTCCTGGATCCGGGGCTGGACCCATGGGCGGCATGATGATGGATCCCAAGCTCATGCAGGAGCACATGAAGATGATGCAAGAGCACATGGGCATGATGCAGAACATGATGAAGATGCATCCGGCCGCCAAGCCGGCGATGCCCAACTGAGCATCGGGACTCGGAGCGGCGACCTCGTCGATCGCCCCGCGTCCGATTCATCACAAGACCAACAAAGAGACATTCCCCATGCAGAGACGACTCATCCACCTCGGTGGAGGATTGGCCGTCGCCGTGGCGCTCGTGTCGGGCGCGCAGGCCGAGCCCTCCTCTCCGTCTAATCCCGCTGACCACGCGCCTGCCGCGACCCAGTCTGGGTCACCCAAGCCACAGCGCGTGCCGGCGTATCGCTCGCCCCTGAACGAATATCGGCCCTACCGTGTCGATGAGCCCTTGCGGTCGTGGAAGGATGCCAACGACGAGGCTGGACGTCTCGGCGGGCACATGGGCCACCTCACGCCGACTTCGAAAGGGGGCGAGCGATGAGAGCCAGTCTCCCCATATCCTTGCTGGCCGCCACCGTGCTGACCGGGTGCGCCAGCGTTGCGATCGATGAGAACTTCGCTGAGGTCGAGCGCTTTGCGCGCGAGCAGACGGGTAGCGAGGTGCGCTGGCTGCGCTCGGACCCCGAGCGCGAGGCGATGCGCACCGAGGTCGATCGGCTGCTGGCCCAGCCGCTCGCAATTGACGACGCGGTGCGCATCGCGCTCGGCTACAGCCCGGCCTTCCAGTCCCT
>QXGG01127247.1_pt1 | contig 11374 bp, 7 predicted proteins | sample 1982491 | NCBI WGS metagenome assembly QXGG01 (sample SAMN09924614, study PRJNA488089) | Wastewater metagenome, whole genome shotgun sequencing project. | isolation source: South African research farm wastewater | place: South Africa: Irene, Agricultural Research Council, Animal Production Institute... | reverse complement strand
CCACTATGACCAGCGCCTCGCCGCGCACATGCGGGACAATGGGCTGCGCGCCCACCTCAGCATCAGCGACGAGGACGAGCACATCGTCGCGTTCGCACTCGTAGAGCGGCTTGGGTCCAACGAACTCCCTTGATTCACATCCTGCTTGGTGGCGTGCTGGATACCCTTGGCACGCGCTTTCGATGCGTTTCATGCATCGGCGGCTGCGGTCCAGGTTAAGGCCGAAATGGTCTTCGGCCAGTTGTCGCAGGGTCTCGATCATGTCGAGGATCATTGGCAGGCATTGACGGTAGGTGTCGACGGCGATGGGCTGGGTGATCATGGCTCCTTGCGTGGTTGATGGATGACGACACCGTTCACTCGCCGAACGACCAAGAACCAATCGCTGCAAAATAGGGCAATCAGTTCTTTATAGGGGTAATGGATTTGTTGGTTACCCCAATTAAAGGTACGATTACCCCATTTACGACCCCAGAGATTGTTCATGCACTCACTCTTGCCCGACTACCTCGCCAAGCTGCGCTTTGATGCCCAGCAACTGGCGACGCTGCGCGCTCTGGGCGAGTACCGGGGCAAGCAGCAGCTCTACGTGGCGCAGTCGCCCGAGGTGTTGAGCGACTTGCGGCAGGTGGCCGTGGTGGAGTCCACCGAGTCATCAAACCGCCTGGAGGGCGTTGTGGTCGCGGCGCACCGCCTGAAGTCGCTGGTGCTCAAAAACGCCACGCCGCAAAGCCGCTCCGAGCAAGAGGTGGCGGGCTACCGTGACGCGCTGGGCCTGATCCACGAAAGCGGCGAGCAGATGCCATTCTCGGAAGGCACTGTTCTGCAGCTTCACGGCATTCTGTATCGCTACATGCCGCAGCCCGGGGGGCACTGGAAAGCTACCAACAACGATATCGTCGAGCGCCACCCCGATGGCAGCTCACGCATTCGCTTCCGGCCCGTGGCGGCGCATCTCACGCCCATGGCGATGAGCGATCTGATTGCGCGCTACCGCACGGCGCTGGATCAACATCTGGCTGACCCACTGGTGCTGGTGCCGCTGGTCATCCTCGATTTTCTCTGCATCCACCCCTTCCCGGATGGCAACGGCCGTATGGCGCGCCTGCTGACCCTGCAATTGCTCTACCACTTTGACTATGCAGTAGGCCGCTTCATAAGCCTGGAGCGAATCTTTGAAGAATCGAAAGAGAGCTACTACGAAACGCTGGAGGCCAGTTCGCAGGGCTGGCATGACGGCGCCCACGATATTGCCCCGTGGCTCGACTACTTCTGGGGCGCACTGCTTCGGGCCTACAAGGAATTTGAAGAACGTGTCGGCACCATCGAACGTGGGCGTGGCGCCAAGGGTGACCGTGTTCGCACCGAAATCCTCAAGAGAAACCAGCCGTTCTCGATCTCCGAAATCGAAGAAGCTTGCCCCGGCATCAGCCGTGACATGGTGCGTGTCGTCTTGCGCGCCATGAAAGTCGAAGGGCTGATCACGCCCACGGGCAAAGGCCGTGCGGCCAAGTGGGAACAGACACTGCAAGCTATCCGGCAAGCCACCCATGCCCAGCCAAATTCATCAGGGAACAAACTATGAACCCCATCGAACAACAATTCTTCAACGACCTCGAAAAAAAGCTCTGGACTGCCGCTGACAAGCTGCGCTCCAACCTGGACGCCGCTGTTTACAAGCACGTGGTGTTGGGTCTGATCTTCCTGAAGTACGTCTCCGACGCCTTCGAAGAGCGGCAGAAAGAACTGCGCGAGCAGTTCCAGAACCCCGACCATGATTACTACATGGCCCATGAGGACTATGCCGACGACTACGAGGGCCATCTTGCCGCCGAGCTGGAGGTGCGCGACTACTACACCGAGAAAAACGTGTTCTGGGTGCCGCTGGAAGCGCGCTGGCAAACCCTGCGCGATTGCGCCCAGCTGCCGCCCAAGGCCCCGCTGCCCTGGAGCAAGCCCGGCAAAGATGAGCCGGAGGAAATGCGCAGCGTCGGCTGGCTGATCGACAACGCGATGGAGGCCATCGAGCGTGAGAACGAGAAAAAACTCAAGAACGTGCTCAACAAGGACTTCGCTCGCACCCAGATTGACAGCCACAAGCTGGCCGACCTGATCGCCCACTTCTCTGACACCGACTTCAACCGCAAGGAATACAACGGTCAGCCGCTGAGCCTGAAAAGCAAAGATATCCTCGGTCACGTCTACGAATATTTCCTCGGCCAGTTCGCATTGGCAGAAGGCAAGAAAGGCGGCCAGTACTACACGCCCAAGAGCATCGTCACGCTGATCGTGGAAATGCTGCAGCCCTTCAAAGGCCGGGTATACGACCCGGCCATGGGTTCGGGCGGCTTTTTTGTGCAGAGCGAAGAGTTCATCGAACAGCACGGCGGCAAGGTCGCCAATGGCAAGACTGGGCAAATCAGCGTTTACGGTCAGGAGAGCAACCCCACCACCTGGCGCCTGGCCGCCATGAACATGGCCATTCGCGGCATCGACTTCAACTTCGGTGGCGCACCCGGCGACACCCTGCTCAACGACGTGCACCCCGATCTGCGCGCCGACTTCGTCATGGCCAACCCGCCTTTCAACATGAAGGAATGGTGGAACGAGAAGCTCGCCAGCGACCCGCGCTGGATCGCAGGCACCCCGCCGCAGGGCAATGCCAACTTCGCCTGGTTGCAGCACATGCTCTACCACCTGGCCCCGGCGGGCAGCATGGCGCTGCTGCTGGCCAATGGATCGATGAGCAGCAACACCAATAACGAAGGCGAGATCCGCAAGAAACTGATTGAGGACGACTACGTGGAATGCATGGTCGCGCTGCCCGGCCAGCTCTTTACCAACACGCAAATCCCGGCCTGCATCTGGTTTCTCACCCGCGACAAGCGCAACGGCCTGGCGCTCAACAAAACCAAGCGCGACCGGCGCGGCCAATTCCTGTTCATCGACGCCCGCCAGCTCGGCTACATGAAAGACCGGGTGCTGCGCGATTTCACCGTGGATGACATCAAGAAAATCGCCGACACCTTTCATGCGTGGCAACTGGGTGAGACGTATGAAAACGTGCCGGGCTTCTGCTACTCGGCCTCGCTGGACGACATCCGCAAGCACGAGCACGTGCTCACGCCGGGGCGCTATGTGGGCGCCGAGGAGCAGGAGGACGACGGCGAAGTCTTTGCCGACAAGATGGGGCGGCTGACGGCGCAACTGGCAGAGCAGTTTTCGGAGAGCTCCAGGATGGAAGCCGAGATCAAGAAGAACCTGGCAGGGTTGGGTTATGGCTTCTGATCTTCAAGTGAGTTGGAAAACGATGCCGCTTGAAGACTGGATGGCGGCCATCATTGACTATCGAGGGAAGACTCCTGAGAAGACGTCGTCGGGTATTCCTCTCGTCACGGCCAAGATAGTGAAAGGTGGGCGAATCGAAGACCCAGAAGAGTTCATTGCTGAAGACGCATATGAGCAATGGATGCGTCGAGGTATTCCAGAAGCTGGCGATGTTGTGTTGACCACCGAGGCACCCCTCGGTGAAGTCGCACAACTAGATGGGAGAAAGGTTGCTCTTGCACAACGGATCATCACTCTAAGAGGCAAGCCAGGACTTCTAGACAACACCTACTTGAAATTCGCTCTGCAGAGTCAGCGAATACAAGAGCAGCTTCATGGGCGTGCGTCAGGGTCAACGGTAACGGGCATTAAGCAAAGTGAATTGCGAAAGCTGCAACTTACCTTTCCGTCGATAGAAGAACAGCAACGGGTGGCTAGAATTCTGGGTTCACTCGACGACAAGATCGAAATCAACCGCCGCATCAACCAAACCCTTGAAGCCATGGCGCAAGCCATTTTCAAGTCGTGGTTTGTCGATTTCGACCCCGTCAAAGCCAAAATCGCCGCCATCGCTGAAGGCCGCGACCCGCAGCGCGCCGCCATGAGCGCCATCAGCGGCAAGCCTGAGACAGAACTCGACGCCATGCCACCCGAGCAATACGCCCAACTCGCCGTTACCGCCGCGCTGTTTCCGGATGAGATGGAAGCGTCCGAGTTGGGCGATATTCCGAGAGGCTGGAGCGTTTCGAAGGTTGAAACACTATTGTCGCGACTTTCTGCAAAAGCACGATACACAAAAGAGCAAGTTTCAGAGTACGGTCAAATACCTGTTTTTGAGCAGGGTGCATCAATACTATTGGGGTATCACAATGGGGTCGCCTACTATCCTGCTAGTGCTGAAAGCCCGATGTTTATCTTTGGTGACCATACGTGCGTTACTCGACTTTCCTGTCAGCCATTCGACATTTCCCAGAACGTGATTCCGTTGCAAGGAAAAGATCGAGCTACTGCTTGGGTTTATTACGCCATCAAGGAAAAACAGAAATTTCAAGAGTACCGGCGCCACTGGATGGAGCTGATTTCAAAGGATGTGGTGGTAGCCGCTGCCGATATTTGCCTAGAGTTTTCGAAAAGAATTTCGAAACTCCATCTGCAGATAGAAGCTAATGAGCGGCAAATGCAAAGTTTGCGAGAGCTCCGGGACACTCTCCTCCCCAAACTACTCTCCGGTAAGTTGTCTGTCACCGAGACCATTGTGGAGAACGAGGCATGAGCGAGCCTGTCATGTCTCCTGTTACTGTCGCCACCCAGCATCCGAGTGACTATTTCGAGCAGATCCCAAAGTGGAACGCTGGTGGCAGCACAAAATGCTTCGAAATCATGGCTGATGCCGTCAGCGGTCGGATTCCGGTCACGCGGCTGGAGTCATGGCGCGAATTTACCGATCTACTGGAGAGCGACTTCTTCAACCGGCACGGCGTGCAACTGGTGTTTCGTGGGCATCGCCGTTATGACTGGAGCTTGATGCCCACGCTGGGGCGATTGACTACCAATGGCATCGTCACCGAACAGCTGGCGCAGGCGCAGTTGGAGCGCTTCAAACGCGCAGTGCGAGGGCGGCTCAATGATGCCGCCATGGTGGACGAGGACGACGAGCTGTGGTCGGTAGGCCAGCACCACGGACTGATGACGCCACTGCTGGATTGGACTTACTCGCCCTATGTGGCGCTCTTCTTCGCTTTTCACAAGGACGACAGCAAGGAAGAGGCCACCAACCCCTACCGAGCGGTGTATGCGCTCAACAAGAGCTTTCTGACAGGGCACGAGGTCCAGACAGGTATCCGATTGTGGGAACCGCGCCGCGATGACCATGGGCGCTTGGTGAACCAGGCCGGGCTTTTCACCTTTTCGCCCACCGACGCCACCATCGAGAATAAGCTGGCCACTGTACTGGCCGATGACGAGTTGTTTGAAGACGAGGAACTGCGCTCAGCATCGGAAGATGAGCAGCCGGATATCCTGGCCCGTTACATTTGCAAGATTTACATTCGTAACGAAGAACGCGATGCCTGCCTGCGCCACCTGCGGCGCATGAACGTACACCACGCCAGCCTGTTTCCTGATTTGCTGGGGGCGTCGGAATACTGCAACGTCATCACCACCGAAGCGGAGATGGCTGCAGCGGTCCAGCAGCGCGGCAAGCACATCGAGCTGACGATCACGGAGAGCGTGACGGCAACCGATCAGGTGGATGCGGAAGTGATTCCGTCGTCTGCAAGTACTGCCACGCTCACCAGCATCGAGGATGTGCTGCGCCTCCCCCCTGGAGCAGAGCAAGTAGAGCCTGGGCGCATTGCACTGATGGCCGAAGAGCTGGCAGCCTCCATCGCCAAGAACAAAGTGGTGGACTGGGAAACCCGCGACGCCGTGCAGGCCCGTCTACGCAACGTGGTGCGCGTGGTACTGCGCAAATACGGCTACCCGCAGACTTTGCGGGAACAGGTGGCAGAGCAGGTGCTGGCCTTGGCCAAGTTAACTGATGGGGATAGTGAGCAATGATCAATCAAATCAAACTCGACAACTTTGGCCCACTTGCCACTATCAATTGGCCAGCACTCGGCAAGATCAATCTGGTCATTGGCGGTAACGGCAGCGGCAAAACCTTCCTGCTCAAGGCTATCTACAGCAGCATGCGCACACTGGAAGAGTACAAACGCGGCAACGAGCAGCGTTCAGCCTCTGAAATTCTGGCGGACAAGCTGTATTGGACGTTTCAGGCCGAGAAAATTGGCGATCTGGTCAGCAAGGGGGCAGATGCGCCGCTGTCGAGCGCGCTTACCATCGACAAAAAAGACTTCTCCTACAGCTTCGGCAAGGACACTAGCAAGCAGATTTCCAGCCTCGAAAATCACGTTCCACCTCGCGCAAGCAACTCGATTTTTTTGCCCCCCAAGGAAGTTCTCTCGCTGCAACATATCATTCTCAAATCACGTAATCCCGATAAGCTCTTTGGATTTGATGACGCCTACTACGATCTCGCTCAGGCGCTGCTTCTGCCAACTACCAAAGGTCGAAATTATGAAGAGTTTGCGAAATCACGTCGCAAGTTAGAGGACTTTCTTGGCGGCGTAGTTGAGTATGATGAAGTGTCTAAAAGTTGGGTATTTATCAAGGGGCGCCACAAGTTCCCTATAGGGGTGACGGCAGAAGGCATCAAGAAGATCGCAATCCTGGACACACTGCTGGGCAATCGTTATCTGGATACCAACTCAGTGGTGCTGATCGACGAGCCCGAGTCAGCCTTGCACCCCACAGCTATCTCGCAACTGCTTGACATTGTGGCGATGCTGGCTGATCGCGGCATTCAGTTCTTTATGGCCAGCCATTCCTATTTCGTGGTCAAGAAATTGTTCCTGATCGCACAAGAACGCGGTTGGTCAATCCCGGTGATTTCTGCTACCGGCAACGATTGGGCATGCGATGACCTGAAAAACGGCATGCCGGATAACCCCATCATTGCCGAGTCGATCCGCCTCTACCGGCAGGAAGTGGAGCTGGCCCTGAAATGACCACGGAAGCCATCATCGAATCAGGGATGACGTTTGGCCCTTATCCGGCCGGGCAGTGCTTTTACATCGAGAAGAGCGCGTGCTACGAGAAGGTGCAGGAAGGTGTACAGATGGCGGAATTCTTGCTGCTGAAAGAACAGCAACAAGGGCCAACGGTGTGGGTAGTTGAAGCCAAGTCTAGCTGTCCACGTGATTTCACCGCTTACATGGACGAGATTAGAACCAAGCTGGTAAATGCCTTCTTGCTTGGTGTTGCAGCCTGCATCGGCAGGCATTCTGCTGCGAGTGATGAGTTGCCGCAGACATTCAGAGACCTGGACCTGACGTCGGCTAGCTTTCGATTTGTTCTGGTTATCAAGGGCGTTCCTGAATACCACTTGGAGGTGCTGCAAAACGCTCTGGGAGCTTTACTGAAACCAGTGATCAAGACCTGGTCTATGCTGCCTACATCAGTCATGGTGCTAAACGAAATCAATGCCCAGAAAAATGGGCTGATACTGCCGGCAGCAGGAACTGCACCATGATGAACGAACAACAACTCGAAGACCTGTGCATCGTCTGGTTCCAGGAAACCGGCTGGCAGTTTGTACACGGGCCGGACATCGCACCGGACGGAGCGAACCCGGAGCGGGCCGATTACCGGCAGGTGCTTCTGCGTGACCGGCTGCTGGCGGCCCTGACGCGCATCAACCCGCACATTCCTGCCGCTGCGCTGGAGCAGGCGGTGCACATGGTGCAGACCATCAGCGAGCCGCAGGCCGTGGTGCGCAACCGTAGTTTTCATCGGCTGCTGCTTTCGGGTGTGGCAGTGGAGTTTTCGGTAGGGGATGAAAAGAAAACCGATCTGGTGCACCTGATCGATTTCGCCAACCCGCAGCACAACGAATTTCTGGTCATCAACCAGTTCACGGTCACCGGCACCAAGCAGCCTCGGCGGCCCGATCTCGTGGTCTTCATCAATGGCCTGCCGCTGGCGGTGATCGAGCTGAAGAACCCGGCCAATGAGCAGACCGACGTCTGGGATGCCTTCAACCAACTGCAAACCTATAAGGACGAAATCAGCGACCTGTTCAACAGCAATGCGGCGCTGGTGGTCAGCGATGGCTGGACGGCGCGGGTGGGTTCGCTGACGGCCAACGCCGAGCGGATGTTGCCCTGGCGCACCATCGCCCATGAGGATGATCGGCCCAGCTTGCAACTGGAACTGGAAACCGTGGTGCGCGGCTTTTTTGCGCCGGAGCTGTTCCTCGATTACATCCGTCACTTCGTGCTGTTCGAGCAGGATGGTGATGCAGTGATCAAGAAGATCGCGGGCTATCACCAGTTCCATGCCGTGCGTGAAGCGGTGCGTGCCACGGTGATTGCGGCGAGTTCGCCCGACAAGGGCTTGCTGGAGGTACGAGAGGAACGCGCCACTTATGGCAAAGAAGTGAAGCCGGGCTCGCGCAAGGCCGGTGTGGTGTGGCACACGCAGGGCTCGGGCAAGAGCATCACCATGGCCTGCTACGCCGGCAAGCTGCTGCAACAGCCCGAGATGAAGAACCCTACACTGGTGGTGGTGACGGATCGCAATGATCTGGATGGCCAGTTGTTTGCCACCTTCTGCGCGGCCAGTGACTTGCTCAAGACCACGCCGTTGCAGGCGGGCAGCCGCGATGAGCTGCGCGAGATGTTGGCCTCGCGTCAGGCGGGCGGCATCCTCTTCACTACGGTGCAGAAATTCGCCCTGCTGGATGAGGAGGACGAACACCCGCTGCTGTCCGACCGATCCAATATCGTGGTCATCTCGGACGAAGCACACCGCAGCCAGTACGGCACCAAGGGGCGCTTCGATGAGAAGGCCGGCAAGTATGTGTTCGGTTATGCCAAGCACCTGCGCGATGCGCTGAAGAACGCGACTTTCATCGGCTTCACCGGCACGCCGATTGCGCTGGAAGACAAGGACACGCGTACGGTGTTTGGCGACTACGTCAGCATCTACGACATCCAGGATGCGGTGGACGATGGTGCCACGGTGCCGATCTACTACGAAAGTCGGCTCGCCAAGCTGGATGTGAAGCAGGCCGAGATCGACGCGCTCAATGCGCAGGTCGATGAGGTGGTGGAAGACGAAGAGGACATCGCCAGCCGGGAGAAGACCAAGAGCGAGTGGGCCGCTTTGGAAAAGCTGGTGGGTGCCGAGCCGCGTCTGGCGCAAGTGGCCAAGGACCTGGTCGAGCACTTCGAAACCCGCAGCGCAACGCTGGATGGCAAGGCGATGATCGTCTGCATGAGCCGCGACATCTGTGCCCAGCTTTACAAGGCCATCGTCACCTTGCGGCCAGACTGGCACGACGACGATCCGGAAAAAGGCGCCATCAAGGTGGTGATGACCGGCTCGGCGGCCGACAAGGAATTGCTGCAACCGCATCTGTACAGCAAGCAGGTGAAGAAGCGCCTGGATAAGCGCTTCAAGGATGCCAAAGACCCGCTGAAGCTGGTGATCGTGCGCGACATGTGGCTGACCGGCTTTGATGCGCCGTGCTGTCACACCATGTATGTGGACAAGCCCATGAAGGGCCACAACCTGATGCAGGCAATTGCACGGGTGAACCGGGTGTTCAAGAACAAGCCGGGCGGCCTCGTGGTGGACTACATCGGCATCGCCAACGAATTGAAGGCCGCACTCAAGACCTACACCGAAGCCAAGGGAAAAGGCGATCCCACGCACAACGCCGCCGAAGCGCTGGCCGTATTGCTCGAGAAAATGGACATCGTGCGCGGCATGATGCACGGGTGTGACTACAGCGGTTTTGAAACCCAGGCGGCGGCCTTGTTGGTGCCCTGTGCCAACCATCTGCTGGGTTTGAAGGATGGCAAGCAGCGCTTTCTGGATACGATGGTGGCTGTAGCCAAGGCCTATTCGCTGTGCGGCACGCTGGACGAGGCCACCGCGCTGCGTAAAGAGATCGCTTTCTTCTCGGCCATCAAGGCGGCCATCACCAAGTTCACCACGGTGGACAAGAAACGATCTTCTGATGAGAAAAACAGTGCGCTGAAGCAGATCCTGGACAACGCTATCGTTGCCGATGGTGTGGCCGATATTTTTGCGCTGGCGGGGCTCGACAAGCCGAACATCGGTTTGCTGTCGGACGAGTTCCTTGAAGACGTGCGCCAGATGGAAAGCCGCAACCTGGCTGTGGAGCTTCTGGAGAAATTGCTGCGCGACGAGATCAAGGCACGGGCACGCAACAACGTGGTGCAGGAGAAGAAGTACGGCGACCGTCTGTTGGAGACCCTGCGCAAGTACCACAACCGTGCCATCGAGACGGCCCAGGTCATCGAGGAGCTGATCCAGATGGCCAAGGAATTCCAGGCCGTGCTGGAGCGTGAAGCCGCACTGGGTCTGGGGCAGGATGAGATCGCCTTTTACGATGCGTTGGCCAACAACGAGAGCGCGGTGCGCGAGTTGGGGGACGACACGCTGAAGAAGATCGCGATCGAGATCACGGAGAAGCTCCGCGCCAGTACGACGGTGGACTGGCAGGTGCGCGAAAGCGTGCGGGCGCGGCTGCGGATTTTGGTGCGGCGCTGTCTGCAGAAGTGGAAGTACCCACCAGACAAACAGCCTGAAGCGGTCGAACTTGTGTTGCAGCAGGCAGAATCGCTTTCGCATAAGTGGTCCACCTGACCCGATTGGCCGACTGCGTTCGAGTTTGCCAAACCCCGCCACCAGAGAAGTTTGACCAATGAGAAATCCCATCTTTCGCTCCCGCGGCCCCGTCATGATCGACGTCGCCGGCACCGAGCTGACCGACGAGGAGCGCGAACGCCTGCTCGACCCCTTGGTCGGCGGCGTCATCCTGTTCGCGCGCAACTACATCGGCTCCGACCAACTGCGCGCGCTCACCGCAGAGATCCGCGCGCTGCGTGACCCGGCACTGATCATCGCCGCGGACCACGAAGGGGGTAGGGTGCAGCGCTTCCGCACGGACGGCTTCACCCGCCTGCCGTCGATGCGCAGCCTGGGCACGCTGTGGGAGCAGGATCACCTCGCCGCGCTCGACGCGGCGCGTGCCACCGGCTTCGTGCTCGCTTCCGAACTGCGCGCGCACGGTGTCGACCTCAGCTTCGCCCCGGTGCTCGACCTCGACTACGGCTGCTGCCGCGCCATCGGCAACCGCGCCTTCCATCGCGACCCGCAGGCCGTCGCCGCGCTCGCGCAGGCACTGGTCGCCGGCATGGCGGAGGCGGGCATGGGCGCGGTCGGCAAGCACTTCCCTGGCCACGGCTTCGTCGAGGCCGACTCGCACCACGATGTGCCGGTCGACGTGCGCGACTTCGACACCGTGTGGAACGAGGACATCGCCCCCTACCGCCACCGCCTTGGCCGCCAGCTCGCCGGAGTCATGCCTGCTCACGTCATCTACCCGAATGCCGATCCCAGCCCGAAACCGCAACCAGCGGGCTTCTCGTCGTTCTGGCTCAAGGACGTGTTG
>QXGG01219965.1_pt1 | contig 11376 bp, 9 predicted proteins | sample 1982491 | NCBI WGS metagenome assembly QXGG01 (sample SAMN09924614, study PRJNA488089) | Wastewater metagenome, whole genome shotgun sequencing project. | isolation source: South African research farm wastewater | place: South Africa: Irene, Agricultural Research Council, Animal Production Institute... | reverse complement strand
GGAGTGAACCTCGTCTTCGATGGTCCGGCAGCTGGTTCGTGGATCGTGGCACCTGGTGATCCGCTGTGGACCGTGACGGAAGGCCGAGATCCTTCTCTCCCCAGCGCAGTCAGCACCATCCACGATTTCATTTCTTGGGGAACGAAACGAGCATCGTGGAGCTCGATTGTTCGTTGGGAAGGCGATGGCTCGCGAGCCAGCGCCGTTCTCGACGCGATCAACATCATCTGATCACCATGGAAACGTTTCCGTCGAACGACGATCTGCAGCTGATCCACGAGTTGGCCCTGTGTCCGCGATGCCGGTCACATCATGACGGCAGGTTCTATGGCCCATGCGAGCAGTGTCGAACCGAATTGCGATCTGCGATGTCCAATGAAGCTCGAATCGTCGACGTTGCCGAATACGAGCCCAAGATGAACGTCACGCCCAACGCGGTTGCCCTCAAGGAGGACTGACGAGAGGTGTCGGTCAGGAGTTGGTCGGCAGTTGGTCGTCGCGTACTCCGCCGCCAGGACGAAACGTCGTGGAGCGATCGTCCTTGCCCGACTGCATGTTCTGCATCATCGTCATCAACTCTGCAGAGGCTCGGTCATCGGCCATGATCTTTTGCATCACTGCGGCCCCGGCACCAGCCATCAAGGTGGCTTGATTGTCGTTGAGGAATTTCATCGACGCACGTTGGTTCGCTGTCGTGCGATTGATCTCAGGAATCACATAGCGCGCAACCAGATCCCACGAACGCAGGGTGTTCTCGCGATTGGCCCAGTCGTGGGCGAAACCGAGGACCACGCCGAATCCGCCGGTGATGTCCTGAAGACGGCGAATGGTGGCAACGAGATCGTCGGGTGTACCGATGACTGCGACACCTCCAGCCGTGGATTGTTCGAGGAGATCCCACTTGTCCTCGACATGTTGAGCTCCGGGACGTCCAAGTGTCCAGACGTTGTATTCGTTGTGCCACCTGTGGAGACCGTCGACAGCTTGTGAACGCGCTTCGTCACGGCTTTCGGCCAAGTGGAAACTGAGCATGACGCGCCAGTTGCTTCGATCCACACTCTGACCATGCTTGGCAGCAGATTCTTCGGCGAAGGACCACTGTGTGGGAAGGGCAGCGAGACCCTCGGTACTGTTCGACGCAATCGACAGAACACCACAGCCGTATTTGCCTGCCAATGTCATTCCAGAGGGTGAGAGAGTCGAGGCGGTCACGACAGGCATGTCGTCTTGAACCGGGAGCAACTGCAATTGCGCATCGCGCAGAGTGAACCATTCGGATTCATGGCTGAACCGGTCTTCCCCGCGCAACAGACGCAAGATGACACCGAGAGCCTCGTCTTGACGGTCACGTTGGACGAGCGGGTCGATACCGAGAGTCCAGGCATCGCTGGGTAGGGCGCCGGGTCCGCTTCCGAACATCGCGCGGCCCTTGGTCATGTGGTCCAGTTGCACGATGCGCTGGGCAACATTGAAGGGGTGGTGATAGGGAAGGGACACCACTCCTGTGCCGAGTTTGATGGTGTGGGTTCGCTGTCCTGCTGCGGCAAGGAACATCTCCGGTGAAGCGATCATTTCCCAACCGCTCGAGTGGTGTTCACCGCACCAGAACTCGTCGAACCCGAGGCGATCCAGATGGGCTGCGAAATCGAGGTCGCTCTGGAATTGCAGGACTGGATTTTCTCCGACGGGATGGTGAGGTGCCAGGAACGTCCCGAATCGGACTCGCTCAGGCCGTCCCCCAGGCGTGCGCTGATGTGTCATGGACTTCACAGTAGGTCGTGACACCTCGGTGCTCCCGGTCGACGGCTCCGGATCGGCGGTGCCGGTCCGAACAGGGTGGCGGCTAGCCTGGGACAGCCGCCGAGGGGACGTAGCTCAGTTGGCAGAGCACCTGCTTTGCAAGCAGGGGGTCGTGGGTTCGATTCCCATCGTCTCCACCACCGTCTTGTCACAGGCGCGCAGCCCAGGCAAAGGCAACTGCAGCAGCGTGCCCGACGTTCAGGGAGTCGACATCGGGGGAGATCGGAATCCGTGCCCGAACATCTGCTGCCTCGATGAGGTCGATCGGTAGGCCGAATCCCTCGGATCCAAGGATCAGTGCCACCGGACCGGCACCCCCTGAGAGGTTGTCGACGAGGTCGTCGACGCAGACAGCCTCCTGGTGGGGCGTCAAGGCGATACTCGTTCCGCCGTGGGCTCCCACTGCGGTGATGAGGTCGTGCACCGGAACATGGATCACGGGGAGGAAGAAGATCTCGCCCATCGAGACCCGGACACTGCGTCGATAGTACGGATCCGCACTCGTCGGATCGAGTGCCAAAGCGTCGATGTGGAACGCGCGGGCACTGCGTACGACGGCACCGAGATTTTCGTGATCACTGACTCCGTGAAGTACTGCGATGCGATGACGATCTCCCAGGCGGGGTGGTCGAGACAGGATGTCTGTCAGAGTCGCTGGTTCGGGACGCACGCCTGAGGCAATGACACCACGATGAAGATCGAAACCGGCGATCTGTGAGATGACCGATCGTTCGGTGACGTACACGGGACAACGAGCTGCGCCGAGGACATCACCGAGCACATCCAGGCGGTTCGGTGCCACGACGATCGAACGGCACGCGATGTCCGAAGTGATCAACCGCCGAACGACTTCGACCCCTTCGGCGATGAAGAACCGCTCTGATACATGTCGGCGACGAATGTCGGGATCGGTGAGCCCGATGTAGTCCGACAATCGAGCATCCTGCGGATCATCGATGGTGATGACCGCGAATGCCATGGGAACATTCTGCCTTTTGAGGGAATCGGTCGATCCTGAATCGGAGCAGTACCGTGGTCCACGTGCCAGAACCGCAATTGCCTGAACTGCGATCTATCGTCATCGTGGGAGCGTCGTTGGCCGGCTTGCGGGCGGCAGAGACTTTGCGCACCGAAGGTTTCGCTGGCCGGATCACCATGATCGGCGCCGAGAATCGCCACCCCTACGATCGACCGCCGCTGTCCAAGAAGCTCCTTTCGGGTGAATGGGAGCCCGAGCGAATTTCTTTGCGCAAACCGGAGGATCTTGCATCTCTCGACATCACATGGCTTCTGGGATCACCAGCGACGGAACTCGACATCGACGGCAAAGCCCTCACTTTGGCCGATGGACGAGTGGTGTCCTATGACGGTCTGATCATTGCCACTGGTTCGGCCGCTCGTCGACTCCCGCATCAACCCGACTGGCACGGGATGCACGTGTTGCGCACCATGGACGACGCTCTGTCCTTGCGCGCAGCCATGGAACCATCCTCAGAGACACCCCATCCCCGAGTCGTCGTCATCGGCGCTGGCTTCATCGGACTCGAAGTGGCAGCGACCGCACGCAGTCGCGGATGTGCCGTCACGGTGCTCGAAGGGGCCGAGGCACCCATGATGAGAGGTCTGGGAGTCGAGATGGGTTCTGCAGCTGCTCTCGTGCACACCGACAACGGAGTGGACCTGCGCATGGGCGTGTCGGTTACCGGATTCGTGGAGTCGTCCCCGGGGCATGTGGGCGGGGTGATGCTGGCGGGTGGAGAACGAGTCGATGCCGACGTCGTCGTGATCGGCGTCGGAGCCTCACCTTCCACCGATTGGTTGGAGACCTCGGGTCTCGACCTGCGTGATGGAGTGGTGTGTGATCACTATCTGAATGCCGGCACCTCTCTCGTGTATGCCGCTGGGGACGTCTGTCGGTGGACCAACGATCTGTACGGACGAGACATGCGTGTCGAGCACTGGACGACGGCGTCGGAGCAAGGGGCTGCAGCAGCGCGCAATCTGCTGGCGGAATCTTCCGGTTCGGAGCGCATACCGTTCTCGACCGTTCCGTTCTTCTGGAGCGACCAGTTCTCGGCCCGCATTCAGTTCCTCGGTCGAATCGAGGGAGACGAGCGCGTCCAGGTCGTACTGGGTTCACCGGAGGAACGTTCTTTCGTGGCCCTGTATGAACGAGGTGGAACGTTGGTGGCTGCTCTCGGCGTCAGCAAGCCACGCCAATTGATGCCCTTTCGAGCTTTGATCGCGTCTCGAGTACCCATCGAAGAAGCCTTGTCGTTTGCTGAGACTCTCGTTTGATCAGGGGAGTCATTGCATCGGCAATGACTGGGCATCGGCAATGACTGGGCATCGGCAACGGCTCAACTCTCGACGTCCGTGCATCATCCACTTTCTCGACCGTGCGACATTAGGATTCGGGCGTGATCTGCAAGTCGGCGCGATCCGAGTCCCCGTATGGGACGAGGGCCTCACGGGGAATGTAGATGCCTCGTCTGGACGCCGAGCGGGTTGCTCTCTGGAGGCAGTTCCAGACAGCCGGTGAGGTCGTCGCACGACTGATCGAGGCCGAAATGGCCGATGAGTTTCGCCTCTCTCTCCCTCAGTTCGACTTGCTCGCTGCTCTCGCTCAGAACAACGACCAACTTCGTGTGAAGGAACTGTGTGATCTTCTGGCGGCGGTGCCGAGCAGTCTGTCGCGTCGGATCGATGCCCTGGTGGAACGCGGATACGTGGTCAGAGACGAACCGGCAGCCACCGATGACAATCGGGCAGTGATGGTACGTTTGACCCGCATGGGCCGGCTCGTCTGGCGTGATGCGAACATCGTCTACCGCCGGGCCGTCCAGCGTGAATTCGCCGGAGACCTCTCGGAGTTCGAGGTCAGCGCCATGGGACGGGCTCTGTCGAAGATTTCCCCGTTCAAAAATGGTCTGGATTGACCTGTTCCGAGCCGTCGATTCGCTCGAGGGACCACCCAGACAGCAGACTGTGCCAGGGTCGCATGCGACCACACACAGTCACAATCGGGACGTCTCGAGATTCGGGCGTCTGATCGAGGAGTCACCATGATCAATGCAGTCATCGTCGATGCCATCCGCACACCCCTGGGTCGTCGCAACGGCAAGTTGAAGGAATGGCACCCTGTCGACCTGGTCGCAGAAACCATGAATGCCCTCGTTCAGCGCACGGGCATTGACCCGGGCATCGTCGACGACGTGGTGATGGGTTGTGTGATGCAGGTCGGGGAGCAGGCAGCAAATGTGGCGCGCAACGCGGTGCTCGCGGCGGGTTGGCCCGAGTCAGTGCCGGGGACAACGGTCGACCGCCAATGCGGGTCCTCCCAGCAAGCGGCACATTTCGCCGCTCAGGGCGTGATGGCTGGCGCGTATGACGTCGTCGTCGCCGCTGGAGTCGAAGTCATGACTCGCGTCCCCATGGGTGCATCGATGAGTGACGGGAAGTACGGATTTCCGTTCGGACCCAAGGTCGGCGCGCGGTATCAGCCCCAGGGTGGTCTCGTTCCTCAGGGCATCTCTGCTGAGCTGATTGCGGACAAGTGGAACATCACGCGCGAGGACATGGATCGCTTCGGCGTGCAGTCGCAGTTCCGTGCCGCGCGGGCGACGAGCGAAGGTCGTTTCGAGCGGGAGATCCTTCCGGTCAAGGATGCCGAAGGCAACATGATGACCACCGACGAAGGACTTCGTGAAACCACGATGGAGAGCTTGGCCAAGTTGAAGCCATCGTTCCGACCCGAAGAAGAGGGCGGTCGGGTGACCGCTGGCAACTCGTCTCAGATCACCGATGGTGCAGCTGCCCTCTTGATCATGAGCGAAGACAAAGCCAAGGCTCTCGGGCTCACCCCACGTGCGCGATTCGTGAACTTCAGCCTTGCCGGCGACGACCCTCGATTCATGTTGACGGCCCCGATCCCGGCAACACAACGCGTGCTCGAGCGGGCGAAGATGTCGATGTCCGACATCGATCTCGTGGAAATCAACGAAGCGTTCGCTTCAGTTGTCCTTGCGTGGGAGAAGGAATTCCGTCCCGATATGGACAAGGTGAATCCCAACGGTGGGGCAATTGCATTGGGCCACCCGCTCGGATGTTCGGGAGCTCGTCTCATGACCACCCTCCTCAACGAACTCGAGCGCACCGGCGGCCGTTACGGATTGCAGACGATGTGTGAAGGTGGCGGCATGGCCAATGCCACCATCATCGAGCGTCTCGGCTGAGCCAGTTCTGCTGAAACAGCATGGATTTCGCCGGTGTCATCTGGGTCGCTGGCGGGATCGTGTTGTTCTTCGTCGTGTGGCGCGTCGGGGTCGGTCTCTTGCGCAGTATGACCACGCCCTTGCCGCCACCACCTCCCGAGGGTGAACTCCGCAAGATCAATGTGCGATACCGATGCAGCCTGTGTGGGGCAGAGGTGCGCATGACGATGGCTGCGGAGTCGGACCCCGACCCTCCGCGCCACTGCATGGAGGACATGGATCTCGTCGCCGGGCCCGAATGACATGGACGATCAGGCACGCTGTGTCTGAAATGTAGATTCAACGAACTACAGACATGTGATTATCCACTTGGTTATCCACAATCTGTGGACAGACTGGGTGACACAATCATCCCGGCGTGGCAGAGCCCGCTGGCATCGCTGTCAATGGTATTTCGTGGCTGTGTACAACCCGCCGAGAATCGATCCCAAACCCACCAGGAGATAGACGTTGCTCCGGCCTCCCGGCACGGCGCCGAGGTAGTACAGCAGAATGACCAGGGTTCCCAGGATGAACAGAGCGAACATCAGCACGGGAACCCATGTCGGACTCTGCTTGACGTATTGAGGTACCGGAGGTGTGTATCGACTCGAGGCCGAGACATCGTGGTCGTCGGTGTGGCGTGCGCCCGGACTTTGGGGTCGCGTGCCTTTAGGGGTTGTTCGTCCGCCAGTTCGTCGTTTCGGAGGTGCCACGATCAGCCAGTGTAGAGAGGCGCACGTTGTCCGTCGGGCATCGTGGCGGATTTCCGGCAGCGATTTTCCCTCGTCGTGTCCTCAGGCGGGGTTGTCGCTGGCAGGCTGAAGGTGTGTCGCGCATCCTCGTTCTCGACAGTTATGACAGTTTCGTCTACAACTTGGTGCAATATCTCGGAGAACTCGGGGCCGAGCCGCTGGTGTACCGCAATGACGAAGTGACCGTGGAGGAGGTCCTCGACATGGATCCCGATGGTCTGCTGTTGTCTCCCGGTCCTGGCCGCCCAGAAGACGCTGGAATCATCTGCTCGGTGATCGAACCCTTCGCCACGAAGGGCATTCCGGTTTTCGGCGTCTGTCTCGGTCACCAGGCCATTGGGCATGTGTTCGGAGCCACAGTGGGACGAGCACCGCAGATGATGCACGGCAAGACCAGTTCGGTGTCCCATCGCAATCTGGGCGTCTTTGCAGGAGTGGAGAACCCGGTCACGGCGACGCGATATCACTCGTTGATCATCGAACGGACGAACTTGCCCGACTGTCTCGACATCACGGCTGAAACATCTGATGGCGTGATCATGGGAGTTCGCCATGATTCTCTGCCGATCGAAGGCGTTCAGTTCCATCCGGAAAGCATTCTGACCTCGGCTGGTCATCACATGATCAGAAATTTTCTCGATATGTGCGCACTCGCGCGTCGGTGATCACCGTCGACATCTGACCGGTCGCGCGTCAACCCGTCGACGTCGGCGGAACTTCTGAGGTGGTCGTCACCGATGCCGCTTTGCCGACTTTGAGCAGGACCGTTGTCGTCGGCGGCACCTCTTGTCCGGCCGAAGGGTTCTGTGAGATGACCACACCATCCATCGAGCTGCCAGGTGGTACGACGACGTACTCGACGGTGACTCTGAGACCGCTGTTCACGAGGATCGAACGGGCTTCGCTCTCCTGCATCCCTTCCACGGGAAGGACGTCCACCTTGGCAACACCAGTCGACACATAGATCGTGATGGCATCCCCTCGAGTGGCTTGGGTACCCGCTGAAGGACCGGTGCGCGTGACACGGCCCGGCTCGAACATGTTGCTCGACTCTTCGACGACGGTGACGATGAACCGGTAAGGCTCTCCCTCGAGAGTCGAACGCGCGCTGAAAAGACTCTGGTCGGAGACGTCGGGCATCGTGACGATGCCACTTCCCTCGCTGACGACAATGTCGATCGTGGCGCCGCCGAGAACTTGTTCTCCTGCAGCGGGAGATGTCGTAATGATGCGTTCTGCAGGAATGGTCGGATGCGTTTCATACGTCACGAGTCCGACGATCAGTCCCAGATTCAACAATGCCGATCTGGCTTCGGGAAGTGTCTTACCCGAGATGTCCGGGACGGGAATCGGTGCATTGGACGGGTTGTAACTGATGGTGATGGTGCTCCCCTGGGAGAGCAATTCACCACTTTCCGGGGCTTGGGACCACACGACATTGGGTTCGACGTCCGGATTCTCTTCTGCGACGGTCACCACGTCGAATCCGAGATCTTCGAGAGTTGTCACGGCAACTTGAAGTTCGAAGCCGACAACGTTGGGAATGGGGATCGTGACTCCGCTCTGACTGTCGTTGGTCAGAACGAGACCTCCAACGACAAGAGCAGTGATCAACACCAACGATCCGAGGAGGGCCGTCACGATGAGACCGACCCGTCGCTTGGATTCCTTGGTCTCCTTGGTGACGAGATCGCTCTCGGTGTATCCCGGTGGAAAGGCGGGATTGGAGTTGATCATCGTGCGCGGCAGAACCCGCGTGGCACCCTCACTGGGGGTTGCATCAGTCCCACCGGATCCTGCGCCGATCAGAGGCACGCGACCGGTCGCGGTGGGAAGAACAGTTGTGGCTGCTTCCGTCGACGGCACGTTGTTCTTGGCATTCAAGATGTCTGCCAGTGCCTGCACGGGGACGCCATCGCGGAAACGTCGCAGTTCGTCTCGTACGGCTTCTGCCGTGGCATAGCGACGATCCGGATCCTTGGTCAACAAACGGGCAACGATCGCTTCGAAAGCCCGAGGTACGTCCGGAGCATATTCATGCAGAGGTGTGGGATCTTCGTGGACTTGTTTGTAGGCAATGGCGAGCGGCGTGTCGCCGATGAAAGGTGGTCGACCGGCAACCATCTCGTAGAGCACGACGCCGAGTGAATACAGATCGCTGCGAGGATCGGGTTGCCCACCTTGAGCCTGTTCGGGAGAGAAATAAGCCGCCGTCCCCATGACTGCGCCCGCCTGGGTGAGATTGGTGTCCGATGCTGATCCGAGCGCTCGGGCGATACCGAAGTCCGCCACCTTCAGCTGACCGCTCGAGCCGATCAGAATGTTGCCCGGTTTGATGTCCCGGTGGACCACGTTGTTGCGATGGGCAAAGGACAGCGCAGCTGCAACCTCGATGCCGATTTCGGCTGCCTTCATGGCACTGATGGGACCGACGTCGTGCAGCGCTTCTGCCAGAGTTCGACCCGGAACGTATTCCATGGCCATGAAATACGTGTTCTCACTGCGACCCCAGTCGTACACACTGACGATGTTGGGGTGGTTCAGATTTGCTGCCGACTGAGCTTCACGTCGAAAGCGCTCGACGAACAAGGGGTCGGTGGCATATTCGGGAAAGAGGACCTTGATGGCGACGAGCCGATCCAACAAGATGTCGCGCGCGAGATAGACCTCAGCCATGCCACCGCGACCGATGCGTTGCTGCATCTCATAGCGGTCGTTCACCAGAACTGTGCCGTACTCGGTCATATCGTTTCTGGAGGCTATCCAAGGTCCGCCGAAGCGAGCCGTCAGGGCTTCCCGACCCGCTGTCTGCCAGTTTCACGCCCGGGCCCGGTGGCGTGGCTCCTCATGATCCGAGCGCGACATCGAGCACTTTCTTGGCGATGGGTCCAGCAATGGTTCCACCTGTTCCAGCACTGATCTCGGCGTTGGTTCCTTTGACCATGACCGCGATCACGAATCGCGGTGCTTCTGCAGGAGCAAAGGCGACGATCCACGCGTGAGAGCGCTGAGGTTCACCCGTGGCATTCAATTGAGCAGTGCCGGTCTTGGCCGCAGCCTGCACGTTGCCGGCCAAGTTCAGACAACACGATGCAGTCCCGTTTTCGACGACCTGAACCATCATGTCCTTGATGATGTTGGCAGTGGCGAACGTCATCGGTGCTCTCCACACGGTCGGAACCGTGCGTTGAAGGACGCGTCCATCGTGGTCATAGGTCGTGCCGATGACATAGGGACGCATCATCGTTCCTCCATTTGCCACTGCCGAAGCGATCAGAGCCATGTGCAGGGGCACTATCTGGGTGTCCCCTTGGCCGAATCCCCCAATGCCGAGCAGAGGAATGTTCTGTGTGAAGTACTCGACGGTGCCGAATTGGCTGGAAGCTGGCCGCGGGAGATCGAAGGGGAGCGCCTCGCCGATACCGAAACGTCGAGCAGCCTCGACCATGCGTTCCGGGCCGAGCTCGATGGCCATCCGCGCAAACGGAGTGTTGCACGATCGACGGAAGACCTCCATCAGATCACCGCCGCACTCGCGCCCGCCGTAGTTCTGGATGGGATCCGTTGTTTGGGGTGGAACGAATTCGGTCTCGACTTCCCACACCGACGACGGAGACACGAGCCCTGCATCCAGAGCCGCTGCTGTGGTCACGATCTTGTAGGTCGATCCTGGCATGTAGCGCTCTTGGTACGCGTTGGCGAGCAGGGGTTTGCTCGGGACCGTGTCGAGGTATTTCAAGGTGTCGCCGACGAGTTGGCTGTTGTGCACAGCAAGAACATTCGTGTCGTAACTCGGCCAGCTCCAGAGGGCCCGCACTGCGCCTGTGGAAGGTTCGATCACGACGACAGAACCCTCGCGGTCGCCCAAAGCCTTGCGAGCGGCCTGCTGAATGTCGGCATCGATCGTGACCTCGACCGAACCCGTCGTGTCGTCACCGTTGAACAAGGATGCAATTCCCTGGATCTGCTGCTGCACGGTGCGGCCTGCGAGGACATCATTGGCGACACGCTCGACTTGGGTGGCTCCATAACTGAACGTGAAGTACCCCGTGATACCGGAGTAGAGATCGGCCGCTGGGTACACGCGCTGCCACTCGAAATCACTCTCATCTGCTGCAGGTTGAGAAGTGGCTATGACCGTGCCGTCCACGGTGCGAATATCGCCGCGAGGGTCGTTGAAGTCGCGCACGGTTTGTCGGGTGTTGCGGGCATCGGCATCGAGATCCGGCTTGCGCACCACCTGGATGACATTGAGTTGGATGAACAAGATGGCGTACAACACCATCAGTCCCACGGTGAGTCGGCGGATACGGGGATTCATGACTCGCCCCGGGAGCGTTCGAGAAGCTTGCGTTCGCGGCGTCGGGCGACATGCGTGGCGATCCGTTCGCCGAAGGTTGCTTTGTCGGGAATCTCCCCGAGGCGTCGAGCTGAACTGTCACTGACTCGGATCAACAGAGCCAGGAGCATGTAGTTCGCCACGAGACTGGAGCCGCCATAACTCACGAAAGGCAATGTGATGCCGGTGAGGGGAACGACTCTGATGACGCCGCCGATGATGATGAATG
>QXGG01109765.1_pt1 | contig 11378 bp, 8 predicted proteins | sample 1982491 | NCBI WGS metagenome assembly QXGG01 (sample SAMN09924614, study PRJNA488089) | Wastewater metagenome, whole genome shotgun sequencing project. | isolation source: South African research farm wastewater | place: South Africa: Irene, Agricultural Research Council, Animal Production Institute... | reverse complement strand
TCGCGCGCGGCGTCGCGGGCGGCCTTGAAGAACTTGCGCGGGTCGAACTCCTTGCGGTCCGTCACCATCAGCCGGCGCATCGCGCCGCTCATCGCCAGGCGCAGGTCGGTGTCGATGTTGACCTTGCGCACGCCGCTGCGGATGCCCTGCACGATGGCCTCGACCGGCACACCGTAGGTCTCGCCGATCTCGCCGCCGTGCTCGCGGATGATGGCGAGCCACTCCTGCGGCACGCTGCTCGATCCGTGCATGACGAGGTGCGTGTTCGGGATGCGGGCGTGGATGGCGGCGATGCGCTCGATGGCGAGGATGTCGCCGGTGGGCGGACGGGTGAACTTGTAGGCGCCGTGGCTGGTGCCGATGGCCACCGCGAGCGCATCGACCCCGGTGGCGGCGACGAAGTCGGCGGCCTCGGCGGGGTCGGTCAGCATCTGGCTGTGGTCGAGCGTGCCCTCGGCGCCGACGCCGTCCTCCTCGCCGGCCTGGCCGGTCTCGAGCGAGCCGAGGCAGCCGAGCTCGCCCTCGACCGAGACACCCACCGCATGCGCCATCTCGACCACGCGGCGGGTGACGTCCACGTTGTAGTCGTAGCTCGCCGGCGTTTTCATGTCCGCGCGCAGCGACCCGTCCATCATCACGCTGGTGAAGCCGCTGCGGATCGACTGCTGGCACACCGCCGGGCTGGCGCCGTGGTCCTGGTGCAGGCAGATGGGGATGTCCGGCCACTGCTCGACGGCGGCCTCGACCATCTTTTTCAGGAAGGCCTCGCCGGCGTAGCCGCGCGCACCGGCCGAGGCCTGCAGGATGACCGGGCTGGCGGTGGCCTCGGCGGCGAGCATGATCGCCTGGATCTGCTCCATGTTGTTGATGTTGAAGGCGGGTACGCCGTAGTCGTGCTCGGCGGCGTGGTCGAGCAACTGGCGCAGGGCGATCATGGCCATGAGGTGTCTCCGGAAGAAAGGTCAGCCGAGTTCGGGTTCGTGTTCGAACTGCGGCACGGGCTCGATGCGACGACTGGCGGGCCGGGCGCGGGCGCGCAGGGCGGCGACGGCCGGCAGCTCGCGGCCTTCGAGAAATTCCAGGAAGGCGCCGCCGCCGGTGGAGATGTAGTCGATGCGCCCGCCCACGCCGAAGCGCGCGATCGCAGCCAGCGTGTCGCCGCCGCCGGCGATGCTGTAGGCGGGGCTGGCGGCGATGGCCTCGGCGAGCGCGCGTGTGCCGGCGGCGAAGGCGTCCAGCTCGAACACGCCCACCGGCCCGTTCCACACGATGGTGCCGGCGCGCTCAAGCACGGCGGCGAGTGAGTCGCGGCTCTTCGGGCCGATGTCGAGGATCATCCAGCTCGGCGGCACGGACTCGGCGTCGCAGATGCGGGTGTCGGCGTCGGCGGCGAAGCGGTCGGCGATCACCACATCCTCGGGCAGCCACACCACGCCGCCGCGCTCGGCCAGGCGGCGCTCGACGCGGCGGGCGGCCTCGAGCAGCTCGGGCTCGTGCAGCGAGCCGCCGACCTCGCAGCCGCGCGCGGCGAGGAAGGTGTTGGCGATGCCGCCACCCACGACGAGCACGTCGACCTTGTCGGCGAGGCTCTCGAGGATGGTGAGCTTCGTGGACACCTTGGAGCCGGCGACGATGGCAGCAAGCGGTCGCGCCGGCTGGGCGAGCGCGCGGCCCAGGGCGTCGAGCTCGGCGGTCATCAGCGGTCCGGCGCAGGCGACCGGGGCGGCCAGGGCCAGCGCGTGCAGCGTGCATTCCTTGCGGTGGGCGGTGCCGAAGGCATCGTTCACATACACGTCGATGAAGCGCGCGATGCGGGCGGCCAGCGCCGGGTCGTCGGCCTTCTCGCCGACATTGCCGCGGCAGTTCTCGAGCAGCACGACCTCGCCCGGGCGCACCGTGAAGCCGCCGTCCGTCCAGTCGCGGATCAGCGGGACCGGGCGGCCGAGCAGCGCCGACAGCGTCGCGGCCACCGGCGCCAGCGAGTCGGCGGCGCCGAGCGCGCCCTCCACCGGGCGGCCGAGATGCGAGGTGATCATCACCGCCGCGCCGGCCTCCAGGCAGTGGTGGATCGCCGGCAGCGTGGCGCGGATGCGGGTGTCGTCCGACAGCGTGCCGTCGGCGTTGAAGGGGACGTTGAAGTCGGCGCGGATGAAGACGCGTTTTCCGGCGAGGTCGAGTTCGGCGAGGCGCAGGAAGTTCATGGGTTCAGCTCCCGTTCGAGATCTTGCTGATTTCGGGCAAGGGCGCGGTGGCCGTGCATTGCCGTGGAAGCGGCCTGGGCCGCGAAGCGAGCACGGCGTTTGCGATGGGCTAGCAGCACGCGTTCGTCGCCTGCCGAGCCTGGTTCGTGGCCGCAAGGAGCGCGCGGGCGCGCTCGAGCACGGCTGCCGACGTGAAGCCGAAGCGCGCCAGCAGGTCGCCCGCGGGGGCGGATTCGCCGAAGCGTTCGATGCCGATCACGTTGCCGCCGGCTCCGCCTTCGGCGATGGTTCGCCACCAGCCTGCGCCGTGCGCGGCCTCGATCACCAGGCGCGGCACGCCGGCGGGCAGCACGCTGCGCCGCCATTCGTCGGTCTGGCGGTCGAACAGCGTGGGGCAGGGCATGGACACCACACGCACCGCGACGCCCTCCGCGTCCAGCGCCGCGCGCGCCGCCATCGCCAGCGCCACTTCCGAGCCGGTGGCGATGATCACCAGCGCGGGCGCGTCCGCTTCGGCGAGCACGTAGCCGCCGCGCAGGATGGCCTGAACCTGCGCTTCGTCGCGCGCCTGGTGCGGCAGGTTCTGGCGCGACAGGGCGAGCAGGGTGGGGCCGTCGCGGCGCGTGACCGCGGCGTTCCAGGCGGCCTGCGTCTCCACCGCGTCGCACGGACGCCACACGTCCAGCCCGGGGATCAGGCGCAGGCTGGGGATGTGCTCGACCGGCTGGTGGGTGGGGCCGTCCTCGCCGAGGCCGATCGAGTCGTGCGTCATCACGTACACCACGCGCTGCTTCATCAGCGCGCTCATGCGGATCGCGTTGCGGGCGTAGTCCGAGAACACCAGGAAGGTGGCGCCGAAGGGGATGAAGCCGCCGTGCAGCGCGATGCCGTTGAGCGCGGCGGCCATGCCGAACTCGCGCACGCCCCAGTTGATGTGGCGCCCGGGGGCATCGGCGCGCACCGCGCCGCAGCCGGGCCAGTCGGTGAGGTTGGAGTGGGTGAGGTCGGCCGAGCCGCCGAGCAGCTCGGGCAGCGCGCGCGCCAGGCGCCCGATGGCCTGCTGGCTGGCCTTGCGGGTGGCGACGGTGGCGGCCTCCTTGGCGACGCCGCGCAGGATGGCGTTGGACAGGATGTTGAAGCCCACCGGCAGCCTGCCGGCCATGCGGCGGGCGAAGGCTTCGGCCTCTTCCGGAAACTCGGCGGCGTAGGCGTCGAAGCGCGCCTGCCAGTCGACATGCAGTGCCGCGCCGCGGCGGCGGGCGTCGAAGGCACTGCGCACCTCACCCGGGATCTCGAACGGGGCATGCGGCCAGCCCAGCGCCGCGCGGGTGGCGGCGATCTCCTCGGCGCCGAGCGGCGCGCCGTGCACATCCGCCGTGCCCGCGCGCCCCGGGCTGCCGTGGCCGATGGCGGTGCGGCAGCAGATCAGGGTCGGGCCGATGTCGTTGTCGGTGTTGGCGAGCGCCTCGCGGATCGCACGATCGACCGCCTCGACGTCGTGGCCATCGACCGCCTCGACCACGTTCCAGCCATAGGCGCGGAAGCGCGCCGGGGTGTCGTCGGCGAACCAGCCTTCGACCTCGCCGTCGATCGAGATGCGGTTGTCGTCCCAGAAGCAGATCAATTTGGAGAGCCGCTGCACGCCGGCGAAGCTCGCGGCCTCGTGGCTGATGCCTTCCATCAGGCAGCCGTCGCCGAGGAAGACCCAGGTGCGGTGGTCGACGATGGTGTGGCCGGGGCGGTTGAACTCGGCGGCGAGCAGCCTCTCGGCGAGCGCCATGCCCACCGCGTTGGTGAGGCCCTGGCCGAGCGGGCCGGTGGTGGTCTCGACGCCGGGCGTGTGGCCGACCTCGGGGTGGCCGGGGGTGCGGCTGTCGAGCTGGCGGAAGCGCTTGAGTTCGTCCAGCGGCAGGTCGTAGCCGCTGAGGTGGAGCAGGGCGTAGAGCAGCATCGAGCCGTGGCCGTTGGAGAGCACGAAGCGGTCGCGGTCGGCCCAGGTGGGGTCCGCCGGGTCGTGCTTGAGGTGCCGCGTCCATAGCGCGACGGCGATCTCGGCCATGCCCATCGGCATGCCGGGGTGGCCCGACTTGGCGGCCTCGACCGCGTCGATGGCGAGGAAGCGCAGCGCGTTGGCGCACAGGGTGTCGATCGGCGCCTGGGTGAGTCGCATGTTCATCGGAACGTCTCCAATCACAAATGAAATGATCTTTTCAGCGTCTGAAAACCAATGCGGCCGGCGTGGCGTATGGGGCGTTTCTGGAGCAGCCGAGGACTGTCCGAGCCCGCAGGGCGAGTTCCGCAGGCTGCGGAAGAAATGCCCCGTGCGACGCGTTTTTCTGGATCGGTTGGTGGGGCTGAGACGGTTTCAAGAACCGTGGCTCAGCCACCGTCCGATCAACAAACCCGCGGCCTGGCAGGCGGTGTTCCTTCCGCTGGCTGCGGAACTCGCCCTTCGGGCTCGGACAGTCCTCGCCTGCTTCAGGAACACCGCCTGCTCTCCGCTGGACGTGGGTGGTGCACGGCGGCCGTGAAAGACCTTTCTGCTGCCGGACGTTGCTGGGGCGCCGCGGCAGGCGTTTCGTCCTCATTGCGCCAGCGCCTTGCGGCGGCGGTCCATCAGGCGCCAGATGAAAGGGGTGAAGATCAGCTGCATCGCCAGTTCCATCTTTCCGCCCGGCACCACGATGGTGTTGGCGCGGCTCATGAAGCTGTCGTTGATCATGTTGAGCAGGTAGGGGAAGTCGATGCCCTTGGGGTTGGCGAAGCGGATCACCACCATCGACTCGTCGGCGGTCGGGATGGCGCGCGCGATGAAGGGGTTGGAGGTGTCCACCATCGGCACGCGCTGGAAGTTCACATGCGTGCGCGCGAACTGCGGGCAGATGTAATGCACGTAGTCGTGCATGCGGCGCAGGATGGTGTCGGTGACCGCCTCGGTGGAGTAGCCACGCATGCTCTTGTCGCGGTTGAGCTTCTGGATCCACTCGAGGTTGATCACCGGCACCACGCCGATCAGCAGGTCGACGAAGCGCGCCACGTCGATGTCCTCATGCTGCACGGCGCCGTGCAGGCCCTCGTAGAACAGCAGGTCGGTGCCGGTGGGGAGTTCCTCCCAGGCAGTGAAGGTGCCGGGCTCCTGTTTGTAGTGCTCGGCCTCGTCGGCACTGTGCAGGTATTTGCGGCGCTTGCCGCTGCCCGACTCGGCGTAGCTGCGGAACAGGTGCTCGAGTTCGCCGAAGAGGTTGGCTTCGGGGCCGAAGTGGCTGAGCTGGCAACCGCTGCCGACCTCGCAGGCGGCGAGCTTCTCGCGCATGGTCTTGCGGTCGTAGGCGTGGAAGCTGTCGCCCTCGATGACCGCCGCCGTCACGCTTTCGCGACGGAAGATTTCCTCGAAGGTGCGCTGCACGGTGCTGGTGCCGGCACCGGACGAGCCGGTGATGGCGACGATCGGGTGGCGTTCGGACATGGTGTCTCCCCTTCTGTCATTGTGTGAATTCGGTGTCGCGGAACAGCGAGCGCGCGTGGAACAGGGGCAGCTCGTCCTGCTCGCCGCCGATGAGCGGCTCGTGGTGATAGCGCTCGATGCGCTCGACTTCTTCCTTCGAGCCGAACACGAAGCCGACGCGCTGGTGCAGGCTCTCGGGCTGCACGTCGAGCACCGCGCGCACGCCGGTGCTGGCGCGCCCGCCGGCCTGCTCGATCAGGAAGCCGATCGGGTTGCACTCGTAGAGCAGGCGCAGGCGGCCGGGTTTGGCCGGGTCCTTGCGGTCGCGCGGGTAGAGGAACACGCCGCCGCGCATCAGGATGCGGTGGGTCTCGGCGACCAGCGAGGCGATCCAGCGCATGTTGAAGTCGGCGCCGCGCGGGCCGGTGCGGCCGGCCAGGCATTCGTCCACGTAGCGGCGCACCGGTTGTTCCCAGAAACGCGAGTTGGAGGCGTTGATGGCGAACTCGCGCGTGGTCTCGGGCACGCGGATGTCCGGGTGGGTGAGGTAGAACTCGCCGATGATCGGGTCGAGGGTGAAGCCGGCGACGCCGCTGCCGACACTGAGCACCAGCATCGTGGACGGGCCGTAGATGGCGTAGCCGGCGGCGACCTGGCGGCTGCCGGGCTGCAGGAATTCCGCGGCCTCGGCATCCTCGCCCGGGCGCGGCGCGCGCAGCACGGAGAAGATCGAGCCGACCGCGACGTTGACGTCGATGTTGCTTGATCCGTCGAGCGGATCGAACGCGAGCAGGTACTTGCCGCGCTGGTCGCTGGCCGGCAGCGGGATCGGCGCCTCGTTCTCTTCCGACACCATGCCGGCCAGTTCGCCGCCCCAGTGCGTGGCGCGCAGGAAGATCTCGTCGGCGAGCACGTCGAGCTTCTTCTGCTCCTCGCCCTGCACGTTGGTGCTGTCGCGGCTGCCGAGCACGTCGGCCAGCGCGCCGTGGGCGACCGCGCGCGAGATTGCCTTGCAGGCCTGCGCGACCTGCAGGATGAGGGCGTTGAGCTCGCCGGTGGCCTCGGGGTTGCGGCGGCGGTGTTCGATCAGGTATTCGGTGAGCGTGCTGCGGTCGAGGCTGAACATGGTGTGTCTCCTCCGGTTCGGCGCCGGTTTGCGGTTTGTTGTTGTGTGTCGTGGGGCTGCGACGACCGTGCTCGCCTTGTCGTGGCGCTGCGGCGTGGCGCGCTGAGTGAGTGCCTACCCCGCCGCTGCCTGCTGGAAGTGGCGGCTGGCGCGCACGTCGGCCTCGGTGATCGTGGTCAGCGCTTCGGCATCGACCGTGGCGCCGGCGTCGAACAGGCGCAGGGCCTGGCGCAGACGCATGCGGTCGAGCGCGTTGCGCACGCTGCGCGCGTTGGCGAAGTGCGACTGGCGCCGGCGCAGCACGATGTATTCGTCGAAGGCGCGGCGCGCGGCGTCGTCGAAGCGGTAGTTCCAGCCGGCGAGCATGCGCTGGGCGATCTCGCCGAGCTCGGGGTCGCTGTAGTCGGGGAAGTCGACGTGGTGGGCGATGCGCGACTTCATGCCGGGGTTGGATTCGAAGAAGCGCTCCATGCGATCGGCGTAGCCGGCGAGGATCACCACCAGGTCGTCGCGCTGGTTCTCCATCACCTGCAGCAGGATCTCGATCGCTTCCTGGCCGTAGTCCTTTTCGTTCTCGGGGCGGTAGAGGTAGTAGGCCTCGTCGATGAAGAGCACGCCGCCCATCGCACGCTTGAGCACCTCCTTGGTCTTGGGCGCGGTGTGGCCGATGTACTGGCCGACGAGGTCGTCGCGCGTCACCGCCACGACGTGGCCGCGGCGGCAGTAGCCGAGCCGGTGCAGGATCTCGGCCATGCGCATCGCCACCGTGGTCTTGCCGGTGCCGGGGTTGCCGGTGAAGCTCATGTGCAGCGAGGGGTGCTCGGTAGCCAGCCCCAGGCGCTGGCGCACGCGGTCGACGAGCAGCAGGGCGGCGATCTCGCGCACGCGGCGCTTGACCGGGGCGAGGCCGACGAGGTCGCGCTCGAGGGACTCGAGCACCTCGCCGATGCCGGCGTCGCGGAACTCGGCGCCGAGGTCGATGGCGGTGGCGGGGGCGGGGGTCTTCTCGGGGGCGTTCATGGTCGGATCTCCTGCGACTGCGTCATCAGGCCCTGTAGGAGCGGCGCAAGCCGCGATTTCCACGCTGTTCGCGGCTTGCGCCGCTCCTACAGGGGACTTTCGATTGCGGGCTCAGCCCGTGTAACGCGCGCCTTCCGGCGCACGGCCGACGGCGTAGCTCTCCATCGTGTAGCGCAGGTTGCGGCCGCCGGTTTCCTGGCGGATGAGGCGGAAGCCGGGCTCGGCGGTGGGGCGCTGGACGATGAAGGACATGCGCACCGTCTCCCAGCCCTTGGTCGAGTCGAAGGCGTTGATGCGGATGTAGGTCTCGGGGTTGGCTTCGCGGCAGGCCTTGAGCTCGCCCATCACGCCGGCCGGGTCGCGCAGGTCGAACATCGGCAGGCCCCACATGTTCCAGTAGGTGTTGCGCGGGTGCGGGTCGTCGGTGAATTCGAGGGCGACCGCCCAGTTCTGGTCGAGGCAGTAGTTGATCTGCGCCGCGATCTGGGTGTCGGTGAGGTCGGGCAGGAAGGAAAAGCAGCCTTGGGTGATGCGCATGATGGTGTCTCCTGTGGCGCGATGGCTCAGGCCACGCTGGCGGTGGGCACGAAGTCGGACGTGTCGGTGCTGGTGTAGTTGAAGGTGATGTCACCCCAGGTATCGAGCGCGGCACGCAGCGGCTGGCACCACTTGGCGGCGTCGGCGAGGATCTGCGGGCCTTCGTTCACGATGTCGCGGCCCTCGTTGCGGGCGAGCACCATGGATTCGAGCGCGACACGGTTGGCGGTGGCGCCGGCCTGGATGCCCATCGGGTGGCCGATGGTGCCGCCGCCGAACTGCAGCACGACCTCGTCGCCGAACAGCGTCAGCAACTGATGCATCTGCCCGGCGTGGATGCCGCCCGAGGCCACCGGCATCACGCGCTTGATGCTGGCCCAGTCCTGGTCGAAGAACAGGCCGCGCGGCAGGTCCTGCCTGGTGTAGGTGTCGCGGCAGACGTTGTAGAAGCCCTGCACCGTCATCGGGTCACCTTCGAGCTTGCCGACCGCGGTGCCGGCGTGCAGGTGGTCGACCCCCGCCAGGCGCAGCCACTTGGCGATGACGCGGAAGCTCACGCCATGGTTCTTCTGCCGGGTGTAGGTGCCGTGGCCGGCGCGGTGCATGTGCAGGATCATGTCGTTCTCCCGGCACCAGTTGCTGATCGACTGGATCGCGGTCCAGCCGATCACGAGGTCGATCATGACGATGCACGAGCCCAGCTCGCGGGCGAACTCCGCTCGCTTGTACATCTCCTCCATGGTGCCGGCGGTGATGTTGAGGTAGTGGCCCTTGGATTCGCCGGTCTGCGCGGCGGCTTGATTGACGCCTTCCATGCAGTACAGGAAGCGGTCGCGCCAGTGCATGAAAGGCTGCGAGTTGATGTTCTCGTCGTCCTTGGTGAAGTCCAGCCCGCCGCGCAGGGCTTCGTACACCACGCGGCCGTAGTTCTTGCCGGAGAGGCCGAGCTTGGGCTTCATCGTCGCGCCCAGCAGCGGGCGGCCGTATTTTTCCAGGCGCTCGCGCTCGACCACGATGCCGGTGGGCGGGCCGCGGAAGGTCTTCACGTAGGCCACCGGCAGGCGCATGTCCTCGAGGCGCGCGGCCTTCAGCGGCTTGAAGCTGAACACGTTGCCGATGATCGAGGCGGTGAGGTTGGCGATCGAGCCCTCCTCGAACAGGTCGAGGTCGTAGGCGACCCAGCAGAAGTACTGGCCTTCCTGGCCCGGCACCGGATCGATACGGTAGGCCTTGGCGCGGTACTTGTCGCAGGCGGTGAGCCGGTCGGTCCACACCACGGTCCAGGTGGCCGTAGACGATTCGCCCGCCACCGCGGCGGCGGCTTCGATCGGGTCGACGCCCTCCTGCGGGGTGATGCGGAAGACGGCGAGCACGTCGGTGTCCTTGGGCTCGTAGTCGGCGTCCCAGTAGCCCATCTGCGCGTACTTGAGCACGCCGGCCTGGTAGCGCTTCTTGGGGTCGAGGATCTGCTGCGGGGTGTCTGCGGCGCCCATGTCGTGTCTCCTTCCTTTTGTGTGCGGCGAGTGATCACCGTGAAGCGGTGGTGACTGGACAATAGGTCGGCGCTTACATAAGCTCAAATGAGGTTTTATCGACTTTCGAGATAAGGTTTCCTGATGAAACTCGCGCAGCGCCTGACCTTGAAGCAGCTTCGCGCCCTGGTGGCGGTCGCCGACAGCGCCAGCTTCACCCAGGCCGCGCGCCTGCTGCACCTGACCCAGCCGGCGATCTCGATGCAGATCCGCGACGCGGAAGCCATCGTTGGCCAGGTGCTGGTCGATGGCCGGCGCGAGATCCACCTCACGCCCGCGGGCGAGATTCTGGTGCGCGCGGCGCGGCAGACGCTGCACAGCCTGGACATGGCCGAGGTCGAGCTGAAGGCGCGCATGGGCGTGGCGGCAGGCACGCTGGATGTGGTGGCGATCACCACCGCGGAATATTTCGTGCCGCATCTGCTGGCCGAATTCGGCCGCCGTCACCCGGACATCAGCTTCCGGCTGACGGTGGAGAACCGCGAGCGCGTGCGCACCCTGCTGCAGGAGCAGCGCTGCGATGTCGCGATCATGGGCCAGCCGCCGCGCGGCCTGGACCTGCGCCGCATTCCCTTCGCGCCGCACCGGCTGTCCTTCGTCGCACGCCCGGATCACCGCCTGGCCGGACGCAAGCAACTCCCGCCTGCGGCGCTCACCGACGAGCGCCTGCTGCTGCGCGAGCAGGGCTCGGGCACCCGCGACAACCTCGAGCGCTTCCTGCGCGCGCACGGCGTCAAGCCGCTGGCGGCGGACGAGCTCGGCAGCAACGAGACCTTGAAGCAGGCGGTGATGGCCGGCATGGGCATCGCCTTCCTGTCCCACCACACCTTTGCGATGGAGGTGGAAAGCGGGCGCCTGGTGCGCCTGGATGTGGCCGATACGCCGGTGATCCGGGAGTGGAACGTGGTGTCGCGTACCGACCGGCCGATGACCCCGGCGCTCGATGCGCTGCTGGAATTCCTGCAGACCGAAGGGGCGGCGCGGATGCGGGCGATGGAGCGGTGAGGGCGGAAAGCATTCGCGGGCAAGCCCGCTCCCACAGCGGCGATCACCACCGTGGGAGCGGGCTTGCCCGCGAATATCAGCCCGCAACAGCTTCCCGACGGGTAGCGTGCAAAGGCGACTCTCTGGCGATTTCAGCCCGGCGCCGCAGCCCCTGGGACGAGGCCCGGTTCAGCGCCCGGGCGCATCGAGGTTCAGCGCACGATCTGCGTGAGCTCGCCGGCCTTGTAGCGCGCCGCCATCTTCTCGAGCGACACCGACTTGATCTTGCTCGCCATGCCGGCGCAGCCGAAGGCTTCGAAGCGCGCCTTGCACACCAGCTTGGCGGCTTCGCGCGCGGGCTTGTTGAACTCGCGCGGGTCGAACTTGGAGGGGTTCTCGACCAGGAACTTGCGCACCGCGCCGGTCATCGCCAGGCGGATGTCGGTGTCGATGTTGATCTTGCGCACGCCGTACTTGATGCCCTGCACGATCTCCTCGACCGGCACGCCGTAGGTCTCCTTCATGTCGCCGCC
>QXGG01208046.1_pt1 | contig 11392 bp, 6 predicted proteins | sample 1982491 | NCBI WGS metagenome assembly QXGG01 (sample SAMN09924614, study PRJNA488089) | Wastewater metagenome, whole genome shotgun sequencing project. | isolation source: South African research farm wastewater | place: South Africa: Irene, Agricultural Research Council, Animal Production Institute... | reverse complement strand
TCGCCGCCGAGCGACACCGGCATCACCACATAGTCGTCCTCGACGATCGGGATCACGCGTCCCACGATCGGCAGCCGCACGCGCTTGCCGCGCAGCGCAGCCGCACGCGGGTCCTTGGGGTTGACCGCGACGCCAGTGTCACCGAGCATCGTCTCGGGACGGGTGGTCGCCACCGTGATGTGGCCCGAACCGTCCTCAAGCGGGTAGCGGAGGTACCAGAAGTGGCCATCCACCTCCTCCATCTCCACCTCGTCGTCGGCGAGCGCCGTCTGGCTCACCGGGTCCCAGTTCACGAGGCGCTTGCCGCGGTAGATCAGCCCGTCGCTGAAGAGCCTGAAGAACGCCTCGCGCACGGCTGCGGTGCACACCGGGTCCATGGTGAACCGCACACGGTCGTAGTCGCACGAGGCTCCCATCGCGCGGAGCTGGTCGAGGATGACGGCCTCGTACTCGTCCTTCCACTCCTGCACCTTTGCGACGAACGCCTCGCGGGAGAGGTCCGTGCGGCGGATCCCCTGCTGCAGGAGCCGCTTCTCGACGACCGTCTGCGTGGCGATGCCCGCGTGGTCGGTGCCCGGCATCCACATCGCGCTGGCGCCTCGCATTCGCGCGACGCGCACAAGCACATCCTGCAGCGTGTTGTTGAGCGCGTGCCCGAGGTGCAGCGCGGCGGTCACGTTGGGAGGCGGGATGAAGACCGAGTACGGCGCACCAGGATCGCCGGGCTCGGCGTGGAAGCACCGCTCGAGCGTCCAGCGCTCGAGGCATGCGGGCTCGTGCTCGCGCGGCGAGTACGCTTTGGCGAGCGACGGTACAGCCATGGGTTCAGAAGTCTACCGACGATTGCCGCATGCACGAGGCGGACGGCGCGCGGTTGCGTGCCTCTGCGTGAGCGCTGCGCTGTGCGCGTGCGGGGACCCATCCGGCACGACGACGCCGGACCCCGCGAGCTCTGCCGACGGGCGCCGCGACGCCGATGCGGAGCGCGCAGCGATCGAGGCCGCAGAGCGCTACGTGAGCTCGGGAGACCCCGCGAGCGCACACGCCATCGTGACGCGGCTCCTCGAGCGCGGCGACCAGGCGGCGGCGCTCGACATCCTCGCGCGCTGCGAGCTGCTGCGCGCCGAGGATGCGGCGCAGGACGATGCCGCATCAGCCGCACTTGCGGCGGCCGGAGACGCGTACCGGCGTGCGGCGGCGGCGGCGCCCACCGATGCGGCGCTCGCCGCGCGCGCCGCGATGGCGACGGACCAGGCGGGCGAGTCGTCCCAGTGCATCGACCTCTACCGGCGCGCGCTCGAGCTCGACGCCGCGTCAGTGCAGCTCAGGGTGTTCCTTGGGTTTGCGCTCGCACGCGAGGGCCGGATCGCCGACGCGGAGCGCACCTTCTCGCAGGCGGCATCCCTCGCGCCAGATTCCCCGTGGCCGCTTGCAGGACTCTCCGCGTGCGCGATCCGCTCGTCGGACCCTCAGCGTGCGCTGGAGCTTGCGCAGCGCGCACGTGCGGTCGGGACGGACGACCTGTCGCTGCGCGTCGCAGAGAGCCAGGCGCTCCGCGCGAGCGGCCGCACCGCTGACGCGCTGTCGCTCATGCTCGCGCTGGTGCCCGAGAGGCGACTCGCGCCAGAGGCAGTGACAGAGATCGCGCTCTGCCATGAGGCGCTTGGGCACCCTGCCGACGCGGCCCGCGCATGGGAGGAGCTTGCCCAGTCCCCAGCCGGCATGCGCCATGCGGCGCTCGAGGCCGCTCGGTGGTGGGACATCGCGGGCGATGCGGAGCAGGCGCGCAGCTGGCGCGCCACAGCCGCGGGGCTTCCGCGCAAGCCCCGGCCAGCGCGGCCGCAGGGCACGCAGTGACGGATCTCACGCAGCCGGCCACCGGATGACCGGCGACTGCGCGGCGCCACCGCTGCCGCACCTGCTCGCCGCCGCTACCGCAGCCAGCGTCCGCCGTCGAGCCTGATCGACTCGCCGGTCACGTAGTGCGCATCGAGCGCGAGCCACCGCACGCACTCGGCGGCGTCCTCGGGAGTTCCCGGCCGTGCAAGCGGGATGCGCGACTCGTACCTCTGGCGCATGTCCGCGGGCGCACCGTCGGGCCACGCCACAACTCCTGGCGCTACCGCGTTGACGCGCACGTCCGGCGCCATCTCGACGGCAAGGCACCTCACCAGCGCATCGAGCCCGGCCTTGCTGGCGAAGTACGCAGCGTGTGCCGCGTAGGGCCTCCCCTCCAGGTGCATGTCCGTCATGCAGACGACCGCACCGCGGCCTGGCAGCGCGCTCTGCCGCAGCGACCCGTGCAGCGCCTGGATGAGCAGCATGGGTGCAGTGACGTGCACCCGAAGGTGCCGCTCGACATGCTCCGCAGTGATCTCGCCCAGCGGCTGCGGCTGGTACACGCTCGCGTTGTGCACGAGCACATCGACGCCCCACTCGCTGAGCTCCGTGCCCACCCGCCGGACCGCATCCAGATCCATGAGGTCGAGCGCGACCGAGCGGTGCGCCGCCGCGTGGCCATGAGGCGACTCCACCGACTCCTCAGCGCACATCGCGACGGTCTGCGCAGCGCCCGCCCCATCGGTTCGCCACGTCACCGCCACATCGAGCCCTGCCCGCGCGAGGGAACGCGCGATCGCGCGCCCGACACGGCCAGACCCGCCTGTCACCACAGCATGCGGACGCAGAGCGCTCATGATCGGTCCTCCTTCTCTCGCGGCGGCACCGGCATGCGCCGGCCAGCCTCGCTCCATGCGTCAGTGGGCGGCCCGCCCGCCTTCCGCGCGCGGTCGGCGTACGGACGGAGGCTGCGGCTGGAGTCGCGCCCGCCAGTCGCAGCCCGGCGTGCCGCAACCGCGAGCATGATTGCGCCGACGACCGCGACCGTGAGGATGACCGCCATCGCGACAGCGCTCATGGCGCCGCTGGAGGGACCGCCATCGGGCGGTGCAGTGGCGAGCGTGATTCGCAGGTGCAGCACGATGCGCAGTATTACCATCGACCCTGCGCAATGGCTCCGGATCCCCGACCCCGACTGTCCCTTGAGGAACGGGTTGTGGCACGCCTGCACCTGAAGCGTCACCTGCGGCGGCTCCTGCTGGGACGCCGACGCATCGCCATCGGCATCGCGGTGCTCGTGTGCGTGATCGCTGGCCTCCTGGCGGACGGCCGGGTCGTGCGGCTGACCCTCGAGTCGGTGTTCTCTTCCGCCGTCGGAGGGTCGGTCACCATCTCCTCGTTCGAGTGGACCGGATGGGGCAGCGCGAGGCTCCGGGGCCTGAGGCTCCGCGCGCCAGGATGGGAGGGCTCCGCAGGCGAGATCGCGTCGCTCGACATGATGGAGGTGGACGTTGCCGTGCTTCCGCTTGTCGCTGGACGCGTCACCATCCACGACCTGGTGGCCACCGGGCTGCGCCTGCGTCCGGCCGAGCACCCGGACAGCGGCGAGCTGAGCATCTTCGCGCTGAAGCCCAAGACCGGCGGCGACGGGGCACTGGGCATTGGCGCGCTGCGCGTGGAGCGGGCCACGCTGACCGATGCCCAGGCGAGCGTCCAGCGGATCGTTGGCGACAGGCCAGTGCCCGTCGCCAACTTCCGGTTCACCGCGCGCATCTCGCCGGCGCCGGAGTCCGACGGTGTCTCCACCCTCGCCCTCGAGGGCCTTGACTCTGGACTCCGCCTCACGGGGACGATCGACCAGCGCACGCGCGCGTTCGACACGACGCTGACTGGGTTCTCGATCAGTGACGACCTTCTCGTGTGCCTGCCCATCGAGGCCAGGATGATGGCGCAGCAGATCGACCCTCGCGGCACGCTCGACCGAGCGCAGCTGAAATGGTCTCCGGACAGCGGATTCAGCGCATCGGCCGAGGTCTCCAACTGCGAGGCCACGGCACCGGACCTGGGCATCGAGGGATTCTGGATGCGGCTTGAGCTCGGCCGCGCCGTGCCTGCCACTGGCGCGCCGCGCGTGCAGATCGACAAGGCCAGCATCACGCTCGACCGCGACAGGCTCTCCGTCCGCGATCTCTCAGGCAGCGTGCTGTCGTCGAAGGCCGCAGCTGGCGGACCTCGCATGCCGGTCACGGGATCGCTGTCGATTGACCTCGGTGCGGGACAGCTCAAGCCTCTTGTGTGGTCCGAGCGGGAGGAGTGGTTCCAGGAGGTGCTTGACGTTGTGCCCTTCGAGCTTGGCATGCGCATCGACGGCTTCCGCGTCGGGGTGACCAGTGCTGCGCAGTCAGTCGAGCTTCCGCGCACGGTTGCGGAGTTCTTCGAGTACTTCAACCTGCGGCAGTGCAGCTTCGACGTGTCGGCGACCGTCAAGCGCGGGCATCCGACGGTGGCTGCGGACGGCACGCCGGAGCCCGGCACGGTGTCGACCCAGGCGGCCCTCTTCCTCCGCGACACCGTGGGCGCGTTCTCCGAGTTCCCCTACCTGCTCGAGGGCGTGCAGGGGCGCGTCACGTTCAAGGACTTCGATGCCCGCATCGAGCACCTCTCAGGCCTCGGCAGCGACGGCTCCAACGTGACGGTCACCGGCCTCATCTCGCCAGCGCGCGACTACGCCGCGGTGAACCTGACGATCACGGGCGCCAATGTGCCCATCGACGACCGGCTCATCGCGTCCTTCGACGAGTCGGCGGCCACGCTCTCGCGATCGCTCTTCTCCACGGCCAGCTTCCTCGGCCTCCAGCGCGCGGACATGCTTCATGCGCGAAACCAGCGCGATGCGCTACGCGCGGCGCAGGTCGCTGCGGAGGCCGAGGTCGCGCGGATGCAGTCGCCCGAGAGCGACGCGTCGGCGACCGAGATCGCGGAGGCATCCGCTCGTGCGGCAGCGCTTCGCAGGAAGCTCGAGCTCGGTGCATTCTCGCCCGGAGGCACTGTCGACTTCACGGTGAACGTCACCTACGACGGCGGAGCGGAGTCGCTCGCGGACATCGCGGGCACGATCGAGCTCAAGGACGTGCGGCTGCTGCCGGCGGCATTCCCGCTGCCCGCGCTGGTGGGCGCGAGCGCCGGCGATGCGGCGGCCGGCCAGCCCGCACGCATCACGCTCGCGCCGGAGCGGATCACGATCGACCCGCCCGGCATCAGGTTCCGCACCATCTCCGGAGGCACCGGGCTGATCCAGGGTCACGTGGATGTGCTCACCGACGGACTGCAGCGCCAGTTCGCCGCGGACATCGACTTCACCATCGCGGAGGAGCCGATAGGCCCGCTGCTCTTCGCGGCCATCCCGCCGACGGGTAACGACGACGTTGCGGGTTGGCCTGGCGAGAGGCTGAGCGAGGGAGGCAAGGTCTTCGAGTCGCTCGGGCTTCGCGGCCTCGTGTCGGCGCGCGGGTCGATCCGCACGGACGCCGCCAACCTGATGGACCCCGACGTCTCGGTCGACGTGTGGATCTCGCAGGGTCACATCCAGCCCAACCCCGAGATGAGCGACTCCATGTCGGCGAGCGGCCTCCTCTGGCCTGCCGGATTCTCGCTCTCCGACTGCTCAGCGAGCATCTCCATCAGGGGCGCGACGGCGACGCTCAACGAGTTCACGGGCCGCCGCAAGTCGGGCACGGTGCGGGCACGCGGCGCTCTGGCGATGGACACTGGCCGCAGCAGGGCCACAGTGAACCTCAACGGCATCGGGCTCGGCGACTACGCAGTGAACCTCGTGCCCTATGGCCGTCGCGCGGATGCGGTGGCCCTCTGGCGCCGCTACCGGCCGCGCGGCACGTTTGACGCGCAGATCAAGCTTGCGCAGGAGTCGGCGTCGGACCCGATGGACGCAGTGCTCATGATCGAGCCTCGCTCGTTCGGGCTCACGCTCTCGCGAGGGCCCGTCGACTTCGACTTCACGCAGGGTGCACTTGTGGTGTCGGGCACGTCGGTGCTTTGCCAGGGACTCTCGGGGACGCTCGGCGCCAAGGGTGGGCTGCGCTCCCCGATCTGCCTCGACGGCGCATACGGCATCGAGGAGGGCATGCTTCAGCTCGCCGGAGAGATCGATCGCCTCTCCGTCGGCAGCCCGGTCATCGGGGAGATCGTCGAGCGGCTCGGCAACGCGGAGCGCGCGGCTGCGCTCGACGAGCTTGCGCCCGAAGGACTCGTCGACACGGACTTCTTCCTGATCACCCGCGGACGCGAGCTGTCAGAGCTCTCGGTGCGCGCGACAGCGGAGCAGCTCTCGGTCGGTCCGCCGGCCAACCGGCTCGACCTGTGCTTCGATCCCCCGCTGTCGATCCGCAGCGACGCGGGCATGACCACCGTACTCGCGCCGTCCGCCCAGTTCCGCGGCGGAGAGCTCTCCTTCGATGCGTGGCTCATGAGCCGGGACGTGACGGTGCCGCTCGCAGGCGAGGCCAGCTTCGTCGTGAACTCGACGGGACCTGCACCAGGCCTCCTTGCGCTGCTTCCCGAGGGCGCGCGCAGCCCGCTGAACGCCGTAGGTTTCGGCTGGGATGGCGGGCTTCGCAGCGATGTGGTGCAGGTGACGCTTGAGCGGGCCGATGGCGGGGTCGCGGTGGACATGAACGGATCCTTCGTGCTCGATGGCGGGAAGATGGCGATCGGGCCCGAGATCGGCGGAATCGATGCGTGCATCGGGGTGAGCGTGTCGCACAGGCCCGAGGGCACCGCCTTCGATGTGGACGCCGACGGCACACGCGCCGCCGTTGCGGGCAGGATCGTCGACTCGTTCCATGCGACGATTGGGCGCCCGGCTCCCACGGAGGATGTCATGATCGGCCCTGTGTGGGCATCGATCGGCGGCGGAGTTCTCGACGTCGAGGGGACCATCTCCGACGGTCGCGGCGGCGACGGGTCGTGGTTCGTCGACGCATCCATGGGCGGCTGCGCGCTTGCTGCGCTGCTGCCGAACGAGGCCACGGACCCGGAGGGCCGCACGGGCGAGCAGGCCGAGCCTGTGCCGGGAACCGTGCACGGGCGCATCACCGTGGCCGGGGTCGCGGGCGACCCATCGAGCCGGGTCGGGAGCGGATCGATCTGCGTGCGTGACGCGCGGCTTGCGGAGGTGCCGGTCGGCCTCGCTCTGCTGCAGCTGACGCAGCTCATGCTTCCGCTGAACGCGAGCCTCAGCCGGGCCGAGTCGAGGTTCTCGCTCATGGACAGCGTCATTCACTTCGACATGCTTGAGGCCGACTGCTCGACGCTCATCCTCTCGGGCCGAGGGTCGATGGACCTCTCGAGCGGCACGCTCGCGATACGCCTGCGCAACCGCGGCACCGTGCCCCTGCTGTCGGACATCGTCGGCAGCGTGATGGAGCAGATCTTCCAGATCGACCTTCGCGGCACGCTCGAGGACCCGCGCGCGAGCATCGCGCCGATCCCCGCGATCGCGCCGATGCCGACACTTGCGGAGCAGTCGCCAGCCGCCGGAGCGGTGCGTTGAGCGGCATGGCACCGGAGCTTCGCGATGCGATCCGCGAGCTTGTGCGGCTCGCGACGACGCAGCACATGGCGCATCCTGCGGACCGGACGCGCCTGGGCGCGGTCGAGGAGCTCGTCACGACGGCGCTCCGCGCGCTCGGGGACGACATCGACCTCGGGCAGGTCAAGCTGATGCGGCGCGCGCTCCGGGAGATGCGCGCATCGTTCACCCTCTTCAACCACCACCGGTCGACCCGAAAGGTCGCCGTGTTCGGCTCTGCGCGCACGCCACCCGACCATCCCGACTACTCCGCGGCCCATGTCTTCACGCGCACGCTCGCCGACCGGGGATGGATGGCGATCACCGGCGCTGGACCCGGCATCATGCAGGCGGGCATCGAGGGACCGTCGCCCGAGCAGGCCTTCGGGCTCGCGATACGGCTGCCCTACGAGCAGAAGCCAGTGGAGGCGATCAGGCACGACCCGAAGCTGCTTGAGTTCCGCCACTTCTTCACGCGCAAGCTCGCGTTCATGGGATCGGCGGATGCGGTGGCCGCGTTCCCCGGCGGATACGGCACGCAGGACGAGCTCTTCGGGGCGCTCACGCTCGTGCAGTGCGGGCGCAACGCGATCGTGCCGATTGTGCTCGTGGAGGGCGTGGGCCTCGACGGCAAGCCACTGGGCTACTGGCCGCGCTGGGAGACGTTCATCCGGGATGCGGTGTTCGCCGAAGGCTGGGTCGATGCGGATGAGCTCGCGCTCTACCGCATCGCGTCGAGCCCCACCGAGGCCGCCGACATCGTGACGGACTTCTACCGCCGCTACCGGTCGAGCCGGTGGGTGGGCGACCTGTTCGTGATGCGGCTCGATGCGCCCCTTCCCGATGGAGCGACCGGCGCGCTGGCCCAGGAGTTCCGCGGCCTCCTCGAGAGCGGCACCATCGAGCAAGGCACGCGCCTTGACGGCGACGATGCGCCCGACGGGACGCCACGCATCTGGTTCCGCCACGACCGCCGGCGCTTCGGGCTCTTGCGGAAGATGATCGACAGGATCAACTCGCTACCCCACGCCGCGATCGCGCTCGCGGCCGCGCTGGGCGTGGCGATCGGTGCGGTGGGATGCGCGAGCGCGCCCGTGGAGAGCGGACGCCCCGAAGGCGAGCCGGGCGACTCGGCGCCGGTGCCGGAGGTTGCGGCAGACATGCCGTCCATGCGGATCGCCATGCCAGTGGACCGCGGAGATGTGGATGGGCTCGTGACGCTCACGTGGCAGGTTCCCGAGAACGAGAGCGTGATCCGCACATGGTTCGCCGCGCACGAGCCGCCGGGCACCGATCCTGCGGAGCTCGCGAGGACCGCCGCGCAGGGATGGGCGATCGCGCAGGTGCCGCTCGAGTCGCTGCCCGATGCGCTGGTCGCGCTCGGCGGCAGCTTCGGCCAGACCCGCACCTGGCACGGGCAGGCGCTCGAGTGGCGCGAGATCGCGGGCGCGCGCGTGGAGGGTGGAGCTGCCGTGATGATGGGATCGAGACCCGCACGCCTCTCGGACGGCATCGTCAGCCTGATGCTCAGAGGGTGGACGGTGCCGCTCGAGGTCGGTGCCGTGTACGACGTGGAGATGGTGCCGATGCAGCGCATGCCGCCGGGCGCCGGTACGCAGTCGGCCGTGCGCGAGCGCACGGAGTGGCTCGGCGAGGCGTCGATCACGCTGGAGCTGCCCCGTGGATCCGCCACGCTCATCGCCGGCCTTGCACCCGCTGCCAGGCGAGGCGCGCGACCGAGCACCGGGCCGTTCACTGCAGCCGCACCGACGATCGGCGAGTTCCTGCTCGTTCCCGTGGGCGACCGCACGTCCGCCCTGCCGCGCCGAAGCGTGATCGTGCTGATCCCGCTGATCGCCGACGTGCACATCGATCCAGGCATGGAGCCGGTCGTACCATCGCTTCCTGAGGAGCCTGCGGGCGCCGAGACGGCCACCACGCCATGAGCGACATGCCACCACGACCACCACTGATGCCTCCTGGACCGCGCGAGGCGCGCGGCACGATGCGGATGCACCGGCGCCGTCGGCGGCTCATCGGCATCTCGGTGCTGCCGACGCTTCTCACGCTCGGGAACCTCGTCTGCGGCTTTGCCGCCATCCACTACGCATCCAAGCCAATCGGGCCCACGGAGGTCTTCGGCTGGAGCACGCTGACGATCGCAGGGGCGCTCGTCTTCCTCGGCATGCTGTTTGACGGCATCGATGGGCTTGCGGCGCGACTCACCCGTTCCGCAAGCGAGTTCGGCGCCCAGCTTGACTCGATGGCGGACATGGTGACGTTCGGCGTCGCCCCTGCATACATGATGCTGCGCCTTGTGGGCTACTACTACGGCGGACCGGAGAACTACACGGGTGTGCTTGGGCCCGACGCGGACAGCGCGTACGGGAAGGTGATCTGGGGCATCGCCGCCTTCTACATCTGCTGCACGGCCCTTCGACTCGCGCGCTTCAATGTGGAGACGGTGTCGCTCGCGGAGGAGGACCACCGCAACTTCCGTGGGCTTCCCTCGCCAGGCGCGGCGGGCGCCGTCGCAAGCCTCATCATCCTGCACCAGCATCTCTGGGTCACCAGGTTCAACGAGGTGGCGCCTCCCGGATTCGGCGCGACCTCAAGCCTTGCGATCCCGATCGTGACAGTGTTCTGCTCGGCCGCGATGGTGTCGCGACTGCGCTACGCGCACATCATCAACCGCTACCTGCGCGGCAAGCGGAGCTTCGCCTACGTGGCCTGGATCGTCGCGCCGTTCGTGCTCGCGATCTGGTGGTTCCAGATCACGCTCGCGGTGCTGTTCACGGCCTACCTGCTGAGCGGGCCGCTGCTCACAATGTTGTCCCGCAGCGCCTCACGGCAGGTCCCGCCGGGCGGGAACGACCCGGGTCCGGACGCGCGGCGCGCAACCCCTCAGCCGCCGGCGCCCTGAGCGGCGCCCTGAGCGGCAGCCTCCGCCGCCTCCGCAGGCTTGCCGCCACGCCGCCGCTTGGCCTGCCACTCCGGGGTGCCAGGCGCGCCAGGCATGCGCGCATCTCGCTCGACGGGGACCAGGTCAACTGCAACCGGATAGTGGTCGCTTGCGTGGCCTGATGGGGCCTTGTCCTTCCGCCAGTCGTACGCATCTCCGGGGTGCAGCGTCGACAGCACGAAGAAGCTGTCTGGCACGAGCTCGTTGGCGAGCGAGTCGCTCACCAGGATGAAGTCAATCGCACGGCCCGACTCGTGCGTGATGAACCTGTCGCGGATCTGGTCAGGCGTGACGTTGCCCTCGATCCATGGGCGCCAGTCGTAGGAGTTCAGGAGCCCCGCACGGTCGTACACCTTGCGCGCCTCCTTGGTGGCGGTGGCGTTGAAGTCGCCCACGACCGCCAGGTTGCGCGCCGGATTCGCCGCGAGCTCGGCCTTCACCGCGGCGATGATGCGCGCAGCCTCGGCCTCGCGCTGCTCGTTGAAGGCGTCGCCTCCAGCCTTGTGGTGGATGCCGACCACCACAAGCTCGTAGCCGCCGGGCAGCACGGCCGTCGCACGGATCGGGATGCGCTGGTAGCGGAACCCGTCGCCCGAGGGCCTGTCGAGGAGCCTTGCATCCTTGAGCGGGAACCGCGACAGCACCGACTGCTCGACGCCGCGCGCATACTCCGCATCGAAGCTCTCGAGGTGGTCGTAGCCGAGGCCCTTGAGGTACGTGTCGCGGAACCACGCGAGCGCCTCGCGCGACTCGATCTCCTGCAGCACCAGGATGTCGGCGTCGAGCCGGCGGATCGCCTCCGCGAGCGCGGTGCACCTCTCCGCTGGGGTGGCCTGCGTGATGTCCTCGTTCTCGCCGGAGAGCGCAGGATCATCGACGTGGTCGAAGAGGTTGAGCATGTTGTAGGACGCGAGCCGCACCGCACCCTTGGCGCGTGCCGGCGGATCCTTGACGCCGTAGTGGAAACCCGCGGGACGGTTGCGCTTGCGCGAGCCGGCGTTGCC
>QXGG01115386.1_pt1 | contig 11402 bp, 11 predicted proteins | sample 1982491 | NCBI WGS metagenome assembly QXGG01 (sample SAMN09924614, study PRJNA488089) | Wastewater metagenome, whole genome shotgun sequencing project. | isolation source: South African research farm wastewater | place: South Africa: Irene, Agricultural Research Council, Animal Production... | reverse complement strand
TCTTTGGTCTTAGTTTCAAAGACTGTCATCTGTGTTAGTTCGATAGCCATCGGGGCAGAGAAAGCATTGTTCTTATTATTAGAAACACTGTAACCAGTGATTACACAATCTTTCTTAACGCCACGTAATGTTATGACATGAACTCTGATACCATATGCGTTTAATTTATCTACAAGATCAAACACTTCATCAACTTTAGTATGAACTACTTGTGCAGCTAGTGTAGTGGCGATCCCTTGCCCAATCTTTCCTAATGGACCGAACTTATCTAATTGCCCAGTTGATACAGAGCCGAAAGGTGTTGTAAGAGTTATTTCGTTGTTGTCGTACTTAGCACGTCCAAACAACTGTGCATCTTTATACTCACTTTCAGTTCCATTATACTTACCAAAGAAATCTTTTACTTTATCTAAAGGAGATGAAGCTGGGATGTTCTTTAAGTCTTCTCTGGCCATCCCTATCGTTGATAGCAGTTCAGTGAACGAAGTATCAAAGTCCTTAGTTCGAACAGATACTTTGTAGCTAATGTTGGATGTTATTGTATTCAATGTCATCTGTCTGTTGTTTTTAATAACAGAATCCGAGATTGAGAAACCCCTATCAATTGGATAGGATGTTACAGTTGATGAACCTGTATGAGTTTCTTCAAGCACTCCATCAAATGCTAGTACGTTCCAGAAAGTCTTTTCAGATTCATCTGCGTTCCAACTCTCCTCTACATCTTCTCCATCTTTAAGTTCTGTTGATCTCCATACCAAAAGACATTCTCTTAGTTTACTCATTTAACTTCCTTTAACTCGATACCCTTCTTTTGCAAGATGAGCAGTAATGTGAGTGTTCCAAGTCTGGCCATGTGTGTCAAAGATGTGCAGAATCCCACTAACTCTATAGATGTCTGCAAGGAGGTACTCTCTTACACGGGGATCTCTATACAAGGAATCACCCATACCATCAAGTATCAATTGACCAGCTACTTCTGAAAGATCAATAAGTTCAACATGTTCTAGCTCAGGGGCTAATGTAACAACAACATCAAGTGAAGCTGAGCCAACTCTTGGATTCTCTCGGACCATGTCTGTTGTTATTTTATATAAAGTTCTTCCAGCTCCGCGATTGATGACAAGAGGCGCTACACCGTTTTCATCTACCTCGCTTGCACGACCTTCTTCTAGCTTCTTGACTTCTTCAGATACTTGTACAGGTAGTGAGCTCTTCATCTTCACAACCATTTTATCCGCCGAATACCTTGTCATAAAGTTATAAATATTACCTAGTTTAAACATCTCTGTTTGAAGTGATTTCTCAAGCCCAAACATATTCCCTAGCATAGGTGCATTTGCGATGTGAGGAAGTAGTCTTGTTGTATCAACGACAGAGTAGCCTCCGCGACGACCAAGTTCTTTTAGTGCTTGGCTTAATGTCATGGAAGGGTATGCAGCAAAGGGTTCTTCAATTCGGTTAAGAGCAGCAGCATGACCAGAAGGAACGACATACATAACAGTATGTACATTCGGCCTCTTACTAAAATGAAATATGTTAATAGCAGGACCTTGCAGTATAAGAGATTTCTTTCCTCCTACAAAGTGTTCATCAACATGACCTACATATAGTTTAATATAATGAGATGCATATTGAATCCCAGTTGCCTCTGGATTTCGAGAACTGTCATCCCTGACAAGTAAAGCCTGTCTGTTTTTTAATGATAAGTTGTAAACAACAAGACGAGCAACAACATCAGATGAATCATACTGATATTGAATTTCACCTGTAATTCGTAGGCCATCTATAACCATGGAAGGTACTATATCATCTTTCTTATCAAAGACTTCGATGTAAGCCTTTCTCATATACATAGAATATCTCCTTAATAAATTGCTGTTTCTTTGGCCATCACTTTACCATCAGGTCCGATCGCTTCCATCTTGATTTGTCCGCTTTCAACTTTGAATCGAATAGCTATCTCAGGGTTGTTAGACTCTGTTAATCTTTCGGCTAGACCGTTAATGGCTGCTATTAAATCAGGAGTAGCATGCTCGACGGTTGAAGACATATTAAGTATGTCTCTTTCAATGTTTGCATCACCATTCATTGCCTGAATCAACTTAGTTGCATTTTCATTGTTGATAAACCTTTCAGGGTCTTCAACAGCTGTAGCGTTGTGTGCTAGGTAACTAGTTTCTAATAATGCATTATTCTCATCCCACCATGCTTGATCTTTAGCCCACTTACTATTAGGGCTGGTCTTCTCGTTAGGATCAACCTCAAATGTAAAAGAAGTTTTTGGCTTAGTAGTAGTGGCGGGTTTACCAGTAGCAGAGGGTTTACCAGTACTTGCACCAGTATCTGTACCAGCTTCTGTACCGGTGTTCAAGAGCTCTTGAACTACATTTACAAGAGGTTCAAAAGACTCTCCTGCGGCATCTAAAACAATCTGCTTAAACCCTTCTGCTGCGTCTATAATAGATTCACCAGAAGTACCAGCGGCATTTATAAGTTGTAACCCAGCTTCTTCAGCTGTTCTAGCCATTGTTACGGCAGCTTCGTTAAAGGCCTCCCGACCTTCCATTGTCTTACCTTTAACAGTAAGCCCAGAAACTAGGTTTGCTTTGTTCATCATAGCTGCAATGTCAGAAGAGCCAAACCCAGCGGCCTTCATGGATGTTTCTGCCCTTTCTACTAGGCCAGATACAGCATCTTCATCTTCTGGATTCAGATTATAGATATCTTCAAATGATACATGACCTCGAGTTGCTCTCACAATGTTTACAGCAGTGTCAGTATGACCTGTACGAAGTCCACCAGAAGCTAGATTTAGAGTCGTTATATCTCGGATGGCATCTTGAGCTGATACGTTTCTGTTACTTTGCATAGAGTCACGAGCGTTTCGGAACATGTCCTCATCCCCGTAACCTGCACCACGAGCATTAGCTGCTATACCTAATGATAAGGCATTTGCATCCATTGTTGTATCATACAAAGCTTCAGCAATACCTGTAGTAATGTTTATCAAACGTCCTACAGGACTTTTAGATAAAGCCCCTCTTATAATACTTTGGCTTCCAGGTCTGTTTGCACCAGCGATACCACTAAAAACTCCACCATCGCCACCGCCACCAGATCCTCCACCTCTTCTTGAACTTCCAGCACCGCCAGCTCCTTCTCCAAACAAAGCACTACGAATACTTCCATCAGAATCAAAGCCATGTTTCTTAGACAACTTCTCATAAGAATCAATGTTACCTTCAGAGACTGCCTTAGCTAAGTTCTTTTGTATTGAAGGATCTAATCCAGACAGTGCAGATGCACTTTGACCAAGTTGTTCCCACACAGGACTCATTCTTTTTATGTAGTCATCATCACGATCAAAAGACTTTCTTTGAATGTTGTCAGAAGTAAACTTTCCACCATCAGGTAGATGTGGGTTGAGTGGGTCTTTCATCATCTGTACAATGTCACCAGACTTTGCACCAGTCATATACATTTGATGTTGTAGTTGTGCGTAATACGTCTGCCACTGCTGTCTTTGGTTTCTGCCTTCTTGAGTAGAAGGGTCAGCATACGGATCGGATAAGTATTGAGCAGATTTAAACTCTACTACCTTCTTACCGTCTTTAGTCATGGCATCTGGTGTTGTGGATTGACCACGCTTAGCTGGGTCATTACTCTTGAGCATTCCTGGTTCAAAGATAGAATTATCTACGTTTGCTTTATACCAACCAATGCCTTGTTCCTCAAGTGCATCACCCGCAGAGAAGTTTATGTTGAAGTCTGTAGGGTCAGGCTTAAAGAACTTCTCTTCATCAGATTTCAAGGCATCTTTAAAGAGACCTTTAATTGCTGCACCTGATTTCTTAGGATTGGTTAGACTAGGTACTGTAGAGGAACTCAACAATCCTTGTCTCTTTTGATGCCATATAGAGCCTGCTTCATGCTTATCATCATCATTAGATAAGAAAGTTAGGTTTGGGTTGGCGTTAAAGAATGCTTCTTGCTTTCTTCTGTTAGCCTCTATGTCCTTTGGAGTTCCTTGGATATATTCTTTTGCAGTCCTTAGGTCAACAAACCTCTCACCGTTATTGGAATAAGTACCAGAGGAAGCACCAGTGCTTGAATAGTTTGGATTATAGTTAGGTGGTTTTAATGAAGGCCATGGTTGTGGTCCTTGATTAGTTGGTGCAATAGGATTAGATATACCAACACTACTTGCAACAGGAGAAGGGCTTCTGGTTGTTGCAGCCAAGATCCCATCTCTACCTTTCCTGTCAGGTGAGGTGTTTGTAGATAGATCTAATTCTCCCTTCTCTTCCAACCTAGAGAGCGCATCTCTTACAGCTGCTTTCTCAGCTTTACTTGTTGGAGGAATATTACTGTCATCTCTATAGTCTAGTGTATCTCTTTGGATACCTAGTGATTCATATATTTCTGCCAGTGCTTCGGTAGAATCACTCTTAATGTAGTCTTCAAAACTCTCGGATCTAATTCCAGTAATAGGATCAACATAGTTAGATTGAGCACTTCCAACTTCATATATAGAGGAATGATCATCACCAAGCCTACTCATTGCATCTAGTTCATGTACGTTGCTTCGCATGTCAGGGTCGAAGGTATGTTTTAATCCACCTTCATTAGATGCTTTGAAAGCCCTTTGAATAGTTTTAAGTTCTTCTTTGAAGTCCGAGGCTTTGAGAATTTCATCAGGACTAACACCTAAAGAACTTAGTTCATCTACTCCTGCAGATGTTCTTAGGTATGGTGCATACTTAGAACCAAACTTAGATTTACTTAGATGCGCTGCAACAACATCGGGGTGAGGTAGAGCATCTGCCCAAGCTCCCTTACCACCCTGAGCTAAGTGAATAGCTTGGTTGGTTACTTGAGGAGGTAGTTCTCTTTCCAGATAATTCTGAACTCTTCTTCTAGTACTTTCTAGATCAGCATTCTCCCCTAGTCCTGTGTCTTTACTTAGCTCTAAAGGGTTAATGTAGTAATCTGTTATTGATTTAAATGCACTTGAAACCTTTACTGCATCTTGAATAAACTTGTCGCTGGAGGCATCCTTATACATCTGGGGAGTAATAAGGTCTGCCTTGTCGACTTGCTGTTGACTGAGATCTTCGCCCGTCATAGCTTTAAAGACTGTCATAGCTTGTGTGCTGTTCCTAACACCTGCTACTTCTTTTACATCCGAGAACTTATATGCTTGAGATGTTTTAAGTCTACTTACAAGACCGCCAAGGTCTATTCCTTTTTCTCTAGCTCCGTAAGCAATTACTTCTGCAGGGTCTTCGCTGTAAACATTCATACCTACGCCAGAAGACATAATCTCTCTAGCTCTTTCAGCATGCTTTACAAACGAATGAAGTCCTGTTACATCCTTACCAGACATTCGTCCAGCCATGATGTCAAGAGGGTTTGACGTAGTACCAAGATTGTGGTAACTGACAACACTCTCATGTTCTTGTTCGTAGTACTCCGAAGCACCACCTAAAGATCGTAACTCCGCTCCACCATATCTATCATTATCTTTCATCTTAACAAACAACTCTTTAGCTGTTATTGGATTTTCTTTAATGATAGAAGCAAGTTCCGAATCGCTATAACCTAATTCCCGTCCAGTTTCAGATCTTTGAAATCTCTCTATCTGTTCTTCAAGAGGATTTGTTTTAGGCTTATACGAGCTACTTGGATTTGCATATGTATGTGGGTTATGCTTAATATGTGTTTGTCTGCTTTTGATAACAGGGTTTGGTTTACTTGTAGGAGCTCCTTCTGGAACAACGTATTCTCTAGGTTTCCTCTTAGTAGTTACTACAGGATTCCCCTTCTTCATACCATTAACGGTATTATCGTCTGCCATTTAATTCGCCTCGTAAATCTGCCATCTCATTTAAAAAGAATAAGTCTAACATGGAAATAGATCCGTTCTGTAGATCTGCATAGGAGCAGAGAGGGTCTTTCATAACAACCGACTTAAGTAAGAAGAAATCTAGTGATGGAAATAAGTCGTGAATGGGTTCAAACTTAATGCCATCTTCTATAGAAGGTGCGACTGCTTCAGTCATGGCACTCTTCAGGACTAAGTGGTTTGCTCTGGCTTGTTCAGCTCGAACCCTTTCATAAAAAAATCTTTGTAGTTAACCTCTAACACTTTAGAGACTACTTGCCAGATGAATAATAGGTCATCTGAGAAAACCTTATCAAAATTAAACTCATTTACTTCACTACCACTAATAAAGACGCCTGAGTTTACGACTTCTTTAAGTACCTCTAAAACTTGTTCTTCTCTCTGACATCTAATAACTGTTAAGAAGTCCCACTCGTCTTGAACAAGAGGGATAGCATCCCCCTTGAATGTATCAAGAACTAAACGGAGTTTCTTTACAGCAGTAGATGCAGGCCATTGCATGATGGTAACTTCTCTACCTGAAATATTGAATTCTTTCTTCTCGCAAGCCATACAACTACTCCTTAATTAAACGCCTGTATCAGGACTTAAGCCACGAACCATCATTAATCGTTCGAAGCGAATACGCCACATCTCGGTACCAACTTGGATACCACGAGCCATGTCTGGTTGTTGGGTGATGATGCCGTTAACACCTACCGCCATATCACTACCCATCTTGTCAGTAATCAAAGCTTGAATAGGGACAAACAATGTACTACCACCGCCTGTACCTGTTAGCTGTGTTTCTGCTGCACGGGTGGATAACCAAGCATTGAAGTCAGATGAGTGCAATAAGTTGAAAGCAATAAAACCTGAAAGGTCTGTCACTGTACTTACTACCATCTTACCACGGGCATCAATCTGATCTAAGTGCTGAGGGCTTTGTCGTCCAGCCACTACAATGTTTTGGCTGTTCTCCATACCATTTACTTTAACACCGTCAATGATTAAGTTGACTGATGCAAATGAATACTGTTTCATTATTTCTCCTTATTCTACAAACTTGCCGTAGATTTCAACCTGATGCAACGCACCAGCACCAATCAGTTTAAAGCCTAAACCTTTGTAGATTCGGTTCTTCTTGTCTGCAATCGCTACAGTGTTTACTGGTTGTGCAGTAACTTCATAACCTAATGGGAAGTAGTTACCTTCATCATCATAACCTGGAGCACCTAGACCATTTGTGATTGCCTGTTCTAAGCCAGTTGTCATAGTTTGAATAAGAATACCAATGTCTTCATCAGTATATGCAATCTTATCAAGCAACATTAGACGAGCACTTACATCACTTTGGATGCGAGACTTCAACCACAAACTGCCATGAACAGTATCGAAGTAGTTGCCGCTTGCCATGACACCATACTCATAACGGAAGTTACCACGCAAGTTAATAACTGCGTTCATGTTACGTTCTTTAAGTGTCTTCCACTCTGAGTTCTTCAACTTCTCTACAGTCACACCAGCCAATACTTTGTGTGCTAATGTAATAGTAGTTCCGATGCCATCAAAGTTTACGATAGCAGCACGAGCACCAGCAGCCAGCTCGGGATACTCATTAGGGAAAGATGAGTAAGTCGTAAGAGTATTCTTTAAAGACTTCTCCATTAAGCTTAAGCCAATGTTGGAAATAGATAAAGGATTAAATGCTGAAGTTCTGTTAGTAGTGTTAAGTAAAATCTTATCACTTGCTTCAGCAAACATAGCTAAGTCAACCACTTCATCTGTGTCGCGGAAGTCTTTGTGGAAAGCCAGCATTAGATATGAATCATCTTCGTCTGTTACTGCTGAAACAGCTTGTCGCAATGTCTCAGGAGATTCACCTGCAGTGACAACTGCAACATCTTCACCTAGGCCTAGTGCTTCAACTGCACCACCAATAGAGTCTACTAAAGGTTCTATAGTCTCTTCACCGAAAGTATCACGTGTTAAAGTAATGCTACCGATAGAATCAGTTGCAGTAATTCCGAACGCATTCAACTTGCCATTCAGTACAGCAGCTACTTCAGATATGTCCGAGGCCAGAGTAAAGTCTAAACCAGTTACGAAGAAGTCGTTACCTCCAGCCTGTACCGTAAAGCCACCTTCTGTAATGGTTTGCAACTCTTCTAGGTTTACAATACCACCTTTCAAAGTAGACGCACGTGATTCAGTTTTAATTAAACCTACTTGGAACTTTTCAGCACCTTGGGCATACCAGAATCCAGCTGCAATAGCTGCTTCTGATTCAGCACCAAAGTCTTCTGCTACGTCATTCAGAGTAACATACTCTTTAGAACGACGTGCACCAAGTACACCACCGTCTTCAGTAGTAAGGAACAAAACAGTACCAAAACTTTCTGGAGCTGCAATGCTTGGGGAAATCTCTAGAACCACTTTTGTGATTTCTGAAATTGGAATCATTATATAATTTCCTTGTTGTTTATTTTCTTGCGTTATCTAAGGAGTCGGATTGACAACAGCATCTTTGACTTCATGTACTTCGACTATCTCAATAACATCCATAACGTCTTCAAACATTTTATAGATGAAACAATCAACCATAACATAATCACGTATTTCCCAGTTAGTCTCTAGGGATACATCGTCATTGACAGCCTTCTTAAAATCTAGTATAGACATTCTATTCTTTTTGAATAGGTCTAGCATTTTCTGCCGCCTAAAAGAAGAGATGAACTTAGATGGAGCTTGTTCACCATTAGTGAACAGTACTTTAAACTTAAGGTTAGTTGGAGTATACATCTGTTGATATAAGATTCCTTCTCTCTCTACTATCTTATCAGTAGGCTGACCTATAGCATTCTCTTCAACGAGAAGTACAGCTGCAAACTCTTTGTCCTTAGGTTTAGGGGCATTCTTATTCATTGGATAAGCATACTTAGGTACACCCATTGCTTCGTCAACTAGCTTCTGCATGAATAATACATCATTGTTTAATTGCATAAAGCTCTTCTCTCGACTAATTCAACTAGACTAATAATCTTACTTCCTCGTTGGATTGTAAAGTCTCTAGGGACTTCACTCCAATCTTCACTGAGTCTTACTTCATCTTTAGTTGCAGTATCTTCTCGACCATAAGCAATCCAATAACCACCACGAGCTAAGTCGCCTTCGTTGGTTATTTTAAATATTGTTCCATTATGGTTTACAATACTATTTATTGGGTGTCTAAATCTACTTGTGAATTTCATAGATGAAACAATACGTTCACCATAGTCATCACTATGAAGAGAAGAACCGCTACTCTCTTTATAGAAACGAATGTTAGGTAGTGGTGTCCCTACAACAGATAACTCTGGAGTATAGAAACCACCAACCCATTGGTTGTCTTCATCATACTGCCCATCGACTAAGAACCTAACGCCATACTTTGTTATTGTATCTTTTCCAAAAGCATTAGTAACACTTATCATAATGTTCTCGGCATCCCAAAAACCATACGTCTGAATCTAAGATATCTTTGACCATAGACTGTACCTAGAAATGGGTCGAAGTTATTCAACTGATCTCTAGATACTGCATACTCAACCATTACATCATCTACTTGCTTAGAGCGATATGGTTGGAGTGGGGTGTGATCACCTTCAGAGGATGATTCACTCTGTGTTGCAAGGTGAGCAATCAGATAACCTTGAGCAACATCGTAGATGCTGTCGTCTTGCCATCTGGTCTTATCAGCACCCATCTCTGCCAATGCTTCTACAACAAGAATATCAAATAGTTCAGGGTCTATGTAGTCACAGAATTGGGGAAACTTCCTTAACCACGTTTCATATTCCATGTTAACCTTTTACGATTTTGATATAAAGTTCTTTCACTTTATCTTCAGGGACGTTTTGTGGTAGTGGGTAACCCTGTGCTTTAGAAATACGTTCAGACATTTGAGCAACACTGAGTTTGATCTCAGGCTCAGTCTTTACAATGATTTCATTAGCTTGGATTAACTCTCGAATAGGATAGTGACGGACTTCTTCGCCTGTGGAATACACAGCAGTCTTAGTCAATCCTTCAGAGTAGGACTCCTCTTCTACTTCCAAAACTTTCTTCATTACAACCGTATTGTATAGAGCTTCCCAAACACTATCTTCAATCTCTACTGTTGCTAGTGGAGGGATGACAATAGTTTTGATGACTGGCTTAGCAGGTTTTTCACGGCTAATCCCTTCTTGGTCAATAAACTTAACCATTTCTTTTGGGTTTGTTCTAACGGTAAATGATGCGTATGTATCTTTATTGTTCTTTAATTCCATGATCTTCTCCAAGAAGCCGCCCTTAAACTAGGCGGCATAAACTAAATTAAATACCGTACCAGATTTGAATTGCACGTGGGTAGGTGAACTCTAAACCAGCAAAACGACCGCGACCTGGAATTTCAAATACCAAGCCATGCTGTTGTGGTGGTAAGAATTGCAAAGGCAATGTCTCACGAATACGAACAGTCTCACGGCCTTCTGGACTACGTTGGCACACTACTACAAAGCAAGCTACACCAGCGTGAGTACCTTTCTGAATACCATTCTCAAGTTCGTTGAGTGGTTTCATTTTCTCACGGGTAATACCAAACACGTTGTTCTTCACAAAGTACTCACCAATAGTGGTGTCACTCATAGGTGAACGAGGTGTAGAGAAGATGTAGTTCCAGTTACCAACAGACAACCAAATCTCTTCAGGCTTGTGAATCTTCTTGGTAGCTTCATACATAACTGAACAAGCGTTGTTCAAGTCAGCCAGAATCTCGTCCGGTGTTTTGTCTTCCCACTTAGTAGAGGGAGCTGCTGCACTGTTAGCTGCTACGTTTGTACGAAGAACATCAGTGTTATCAAAGAAGCCTTTAAGACCTGCTTGATCATCACCACGCCAAGTAACAGAGTTAATGTACTCTTCATAACCACGGCGAGCAGCTTCTGCCTTACGTGATTCTAATGGTAAGCCACCCATCTGAGCTGCTGCAATCTCGTCAATGTCATAATCATAAGCAACACCAACAGACTTAACAGCTACACTGAACTCACGGCCTGAGATTTGAGACTTAGGCAAGTCAGTTGCACGAGCGTTGATAGCTTGAGCACGACCGGTTTTATCGAATGAACGATAGGTTAATGTTTGTGCACCAGCACCACCAAATGTATTGGTAGTAAACACTTCACGAGCTTCCAAGTCTGGATAGAGAACGTCATATGTTTGTGCTTCAATTGCTTCGAGCTGTCGCTGGAAGAAGATACCATCGTTATCATTCAAGCGACCTTCTGAACTATCTACCAAACGTGCGATAGATGGATTTAAAGCTACTTCAACAATGTTACCTTTTTCGTCTTTTACTTTTACTTTACGAGTCATAATAATCCTTACTGCTTACCGTGAGTGATGTTTACTGGGACGATGTCGCCAACTACTGCGATGCCACTTGTAACGAAAGTTACGTTGACAGTTGCCTTACGACCACCTGCAACAGTAATAC
>QXGG01045922.1_pt1 | contig 11408 bp, 10 predicted proteins | sample 1982491 | NCBI WGS metagenome assembly QXGG01 (sample SAMN09924614, study PRJNA488089) | Wastewater metagenome, whole genome shotgun sequencing project. | isolation source: South African research farm wastewater | place: South Africa: Irene, Agricultural Research Council, Animal Production... | reverse complement strand
CGGCTCGGCGAGATCGAGGATCTGGGTCTCCATCTTCTGCACATCGTGGTCGAGTGTCGCCGGCGAAAAATCGATCCTGAGGTCGTCCTGAGGGCTGCTGCTCGCGCCAGGAGATCAGCAGTCGAAAGCGTGTTGAACCCGCCCGACTGACGCCCCTGCCGGCCTGTGCGCCTGGGTCACTAGGTTGTACCCATGACGGACATCATCAGCATCATCGGACGCGAAGTTCTCGACTCGCGCGGCAACCCCACCGTCGAAGTCGAAGTCGAACTCGAATCGGGAGTGCGCGGCCGTGCAATGGTTCCGTCCGGCGCGAGCACCGGGGAATACGAAGCAATGGAATTACGCGATGGCGGACGTCGATTCGGCGGCAAAGGCGTGCTCACTGCGATCGGATTCGTGAACGGCGAGATCGAAAGTGCTCTGATCGGCTGCGATGCCCTCGAACAGCGAATGGTCGACACTCTCCTCAAGGATCTCGACGACACCACCAACAAATCGCGGCTCGGCGCCAACGCGATTCTCGGAACGAGCCTTGCTGTCGCACGCGCCGCTGCCGATGCCGTCGGTCTACCGCTGTGGCGCTATGTCGGCGGACCCAACTCGCACGTCCTGCCTGTTCCCATGATGAACGTCATCAACGGAGGCGCCCACGCCGACAACACGATCGACCTCCAGGAGTTCATGATCATGCCGGTGGGCGCCCCGAGCTTCCGCGAGGCACTGCGCTGGGGCGCTGAGACCTACCATCAACTGCGCAAGATCCTCAACAGCCGCGGTCTGTCCACTGCCGTGGGCGACGAGGGCGGCTTCGCCCCCGACCTCGCAACGAACGAAGACGCGATCAAGATTCTCGTCGAAGCGATTGCTGCAGCCGATTTCGTGCCTGGCGTCGACATCGCCATCGCTCTCGACCCGGCGATGAGCGAGTTGTTCTCCGATGGCCGCTACCACCTCACTGGAGAGGGTCTGACTCTCGACAGTTCTCAGCTCGTCGACTACTGGAAGCGTCTCGTCGACATGTATCCCATCGTGTCCATCGAAGACGGCATGGACGAAGACGATTGGGATGGCTGGATCAAACTGACGTCCGAACTCGGAAGTCGCGTGCAACTCGTCGGTGACGATCTGTTCGTCACGAATTCGGTTCGCCTCGGCATGGGAATCGAGCGGCATGCCGGCAACAGCGTGCTGATCAAGCCGAACCAGATCGGCACGTTGACAGAAACTCTCGAGACGATCGAGCTTGCGACTCGACATCGCTACACGAGTGTGATGAGCCACCGCAGCGGAGAGACCGAGGACTCGACGATTGCCGATCTCGCAGTCGCCACCAATTGCGGGCAGATCAAGACAGGCGCGCCGGCTCGCAGCGATCGCGTTGCGAAGTACAACCAGTTGTTGCGCATCGAAGAACAACTCGGCGAGACCGCCGAATACCGCGGTCGCAGCGCTCTGGCACCTTTGGCCTGACCTGCCCCCAACTTCGGCTCCGATTTCGGCAGAATGTCGGGGTGTCCAGAACCGCCACGACTTCGCGAGGAAGCAAGACGTCGAGTATTCCTCGTTCGCCTGAGCGCAAGGCGGCATCGAAATCGTCGCGATCGTCCAAATCCTCGCGCCCTTCGAAATCCGCGAAATCTGCGAAATCCGTGTCGAAGAATTCGACGTCCTCGCGTCGAAAGAGCGCGGGTGCCGACAAAGGGGACCTCACCAGACCGACACCGCGCGCCGAGCGCCTGGTTCCCAAGACGTTCGGGCGGATCGTGCTCGCCGTCGGCGCCGTTCTCGTCGTGATCTCGTTCGGCAACTCCTTCATCTGGCTTCCTGCCAAGTCGTGGATGGGCCAGCGTGACGAGGCCTTCGGACGCCAAGAGGAATTGGACACCCTGCGCCAAGCGTCCGAGCAGATCCAGAAGGAAATCGACTGGCTCCAGACTCCAGCTGGCATCGAGTCCGCTGCCCGATCCGAACTCGGCTTCGTCATGGCGGGCGAGAAACGCAAGGTTCTCATCGGCTCGACAGCCGCCCCGATCGATCTGCCAGCAGGCTGGCCGTACGACCTCGTCACCCGCATCGTGTCGGTGATCGAGACCGAAGAGCAGATTCGCGCCGCCGAAGAGTCCGGAAACTAGACCATCCCGTCCCGGTGATCACGGGTTTCGACCGTGACCGCATCGAACGACCCCGGCTAAGGTCGGCTTGCACGACTTTCGACACGGGGGTTCAGACGTGACAGGTGGAAGCATTCTCGGTAACAGAGTCCTTCGTAAAGAGGACCCGAAATTTCTCACGACCGGCGGCGAGTACGTCGACGACATCAAGGACGAACCGCTCCTCGAGGGTGCGCTGTACGTGACGTTCGTTCGTTCGTCGGTGGCTCACGGTCGCATTCTTTCGATCGACGCATCTGCGGCTCTCGAGATGCCCGGTGTGGTCGGCGTGTACACGGCCGAATCTCTCGGTCTGCAGCCTGCACCTGCGGCGTTCAACCCGATGGTGGCGCGCACTTTGCTCGCGAGTGACAAGGTCCGCTACGTCGGCGAACCCGTTGCTGCCGTGGTGCACGAGGACCCGTATCAAGGCGAAGACGCTGCCGAATCCGTGTTCGTCGACATCGACGTCCTGCCTGCTCTCGTCGACATCGAAGAAGCCATGACGTCGTCGACGCTCATCTACGATTCGGCCGGAAGCAACGTCGTGTTCGACACGACCGTCATCGGCATGCCCGACAACACGGGCGATTCGTTCTTCGACGGATGCGAGGTGATCGTCAAGGGTCGCACATGGAATCAGCGTGTTGCACCGTGTCCGCTCGAAGTACGCGGCGCAGCCGCTGCCTGGGTGGAAGGCCGCTTGTTCCAGTGGGTGTCGACACAGCACGCCCAAGGCATCCGTCCCACCATCGCCACTGCCAATGGTCTCGAGCCCGCTCAGGTCCGCATCATCACACCCGATGTCGGCGGCGGCTTCGGCGCGAAGATCGGCGTCTACGGAGAAGAGATGGTTCTCGGTCGTCTCGCCAAGGAAACCGGTCGTCCTGTCCGGTGGCGTGAGACGCGCAGCGAGAGCATGATGGCCCTCGGCCATGGCCGTGCGCAGTTGCAGTACATCACGATCGGCGGCACCCGCGACGGCAAAGTCACGCACTACCAGTTGCACGCTCTCCAGGACGCCGGCGGATTCGCCGACACCGGCACGATCCTCGCTCCGTTCATGACTCGTCCGATGGCGAGCGGCGTGTACGCGATCCCGAACATCGAAGTGCGCACGACATCGATCGTGACCAATACGACCCCGACCGTGGCCTATCGCGGCGCCGGTCGACCCGAGGCCACCGCTGCAATCGAGCGCGCCATGGATCTCTACGCACTCGAGATCGGCATGGATCCCGCCGACGTTCGCCGTAAGAACCTGATTCCGAAGTTCGATCAGCCCTACACGACGGCCATCGGCCAGACCTACGACGTCGGCGACTACGAGACCGCTCTCGACAAGGCACTTCAAGCAGCCGACTACAAGGCATTGCGCGCCGAGCAGGCCAAGCGCCGCGCCGCGAACGACCCGAAGCAGCTCGGTATCGGGGTGTGCGCCTATGTCGAGATCACCGGCGGCGCCCCGCAGCTCCACGAGAACGCGCGTATCGAGGTTCTCGACAACGGCCGCGCCGTCGTCTACACCGGAACCTCTCCGCACGGCCAAGGCCATGTCACGGCATGGAGCATGATCGCAAGTGACGAGACCGGCATTCCGATGTCGGACATCGACGTCGTCTGGGGCGACACCGACCTGATCCCCGAAGGCGGAGGAACCATGGGTTCGCGTTCGCTGCAGCAGGGCGGCGCCGCGGTCAACAAGGCTTCCGAAGAACTCGTGCAGAAGGCAAAGGGCATCGCAGCGCGTCTGCTCGAAGCGTCCGAGTCCGATATCGAACTCGACAAGTCTCGCGGTGCCTTCCATGTGGCAGGCACCCCGGCCATGGCCAAGACCTGGGCGGACCTCGCGGTCGCAGCCAAGTCCGATGGCGGCCTCAACATCGAGACCCGTTTCGACGCCCCGATGCCGACGTTCCCATTCGGAGCCCATGTCGCGGTCGTCGAAGTCGACGTCGAGACCGGGCGCGTGAAGCACTTGCGCCAAGTGGCATGTGATGATGCCGGTCGTGTTCTCAACCCGATGATGCTCGAAGGTCAGATCCACGGCGGTGTGGCTCAGGGTGCAGCCCAGGCGCTGTACGAAGAGGTGAAGTACGACGCAGACGGCAACCCGACGACGTCGAACCTCGCGGACTACGCCTTCATCTCTGCTGCGGAACTGCCGAGCGTCGAAGTCATCCACATGGAGACCCCGACGTTCGTCAATCCGCTCGGAGCCAAGGGAATCGGCGAATCGGGCAGCATCGGTTCGACCCCGGCTCTGCAGTCGGCCGTGATCGACGCCGTGACACACCTCGGCGTCCGCCACATCGACATGCCGTGCACCGCCGAGCGCGTGTGGCAGGCCGTCGCTGCTGCGTCGAACTAGCAAAATCCGAGGACAGACCTCCCCCACATTGACTGGGCGTTGACTGGGCGTTGACTGGGCGTTGAACGGCCCTGGCCTGTGCCGGGTCCATTCAACTTGTAGCGTGCAACCTTGTGACTCGACAGACCCCTCCAACAAAAGTCGAGCCCATTGCCGCACCGATCGTGGCCGTGGGCTTGTCCCGTTCATTCGGATCGGGTGACTCGATCGTCCATGCCGTCGACAAGATCGATCTGGAAGTTCGCCCCGGTGAGATCTTCGGATTTCTCGGTCCGAACGGTGCCGGAAAAAGCACGACCGTGCGCATGCTCACGACCCTTCTCAAACCGACAGCGGGCACGGCCCTCGTCGCCGGATACGACGTGGTGCGCGAAGCCGACAAGGTGCGCCGGTCGATCGGTGTGGCGCTGCAGGACGCCGCCATCGATCCCCTGATGACCGGGCGCGAACTGCTGGAACTGCAGTCCGTTCTCTACGGACTGCCCAAGAACGTCGGACGAGCACGCGGTCTCGAATTGCTCGAACGCGTCGGGTTGACCGCCGCAGCCGATCGACGCGTCGGTACGTACTCGGGAGGTATGCGCCGTCGTCTCGACTTGGCGTTGTCTCTCGTGCACGAGCCGTCCGTGTTGTTCCTCGACGAACCGACGACCGGGCTCGACCCGATGAGTCGTCTCACCCTGTGGGAGGAAGTCCGCCGACTCAACGACGCCGGAACAACCGTCCTTCTCACGACGCAATATCTCGAAGAAGCCGACCAGCTCGCTGATCGGATCGCAATCATCGATCACGGCCACATCGTGCGCCAAGGCGTCCCTCGCGATCTCAAGGCTCAAGTGGGCTCGCCCACTCTCAGCATCACCGTCGACCGCGATCACATCGATCGGGCGCGAACGGTTCTCGGAGGATTCGGCGAACTGCGGCCCACAGCAGAGGGCACTCTCGGAGTCGGTCTCACACGCGGAGCCGAAGATATCGCAGCGGTCATCCGTGCGCTCGACGAAGCCGACTTGAAGGTGCGCCATCTCGAACTCGACGAGCCGAGTCTCGACGACGTGTTCGCCGAAGCCACCGGTCATCGCATCGAAGGTGCTGCATCGACGACTCCTGCTGACAGCGATGAGCCGGCTGCACCCGGACCGAAACGCAAGCGCAGGCGCTCATGAGCATCCCTCTTTTCGTGCACAGTGTGGCACTCACGAAGCGCAGCGTGCGCGGCCGTCTTCGCCAGCCTGCAGTTCTCGCGCCCTCGTTCATCTTTCCGCTGTTCTTCGCCGCCCTCGGGTCTGCCAGTTTCAGCCGTCTCGCAGACGACCCGTACTTTCGCGAGAACATCGCTTCGTCATTCCTGAACTACGCCATCGCCGGAGCGATCCTGCAGGGCGTGCTGTTTGCGTCGACATCTGCTGCTGGAGACCTTGCCACCGACATCGAACAAGGATTCTTCGAACGTCTGCTCGCGTCTCCTGTGGCGCGCACATCGATCGTGCTCGGGCGATTGGCGGCAAGCATGGTCGTCGGCGTCATTCAGGTCGCCATTTTCCTGACCATCTTTTCGATCGCCGGAGCCCGCATCGAAAGTGGGCCGATCGGCATCTTCGGCCTCGTCGTTGCAAGCGCGCTTCTCGGTCTCGCGATGAGCGCTCTCATGGCCGGCCTCGCAATCAAGTCGGGCAGTCCCGAAGTGGTCCAAGGAGCCTTTCCCCTCGTCTTCGTGCTGATGTTCTTGTCCTCGGCATTCTTTCCTCGGCACTACATGTCGGGCTGGTACGGAACGGTCGCCGATTGGAATCCGATGTCGCACATCGTCGAGGGCATGCAGAGTTTCGTCAACCAGGACCTTCAAGCCTCGCAATTCCTGCGGGCATGGCTGATCCCGCTCGGCATCGCGGTCATCAGCATCGCGTTCGCGTTGCGCACATTGTCGAAGAGATTGGCAGCGTCATGACCACCGCACAGACACCGACGATTCGCTCGTACGCCGAACACGGCGGCCGCTCCGTTGAGGCCATCGCTGTGATCGTCAAGAGATCGATGATCCGCGTTCGCCGCATGCCATCGGCGTTCATTCCTTCGCTCGTCATGCCCGTCTTTCAGCTCATTGCGTTCAGCGGCGCCTTCGGATTCGCCGTGACTCGCCTCGGAATCCGCAATGCACTCGACTGGTACGTGCCGCTCAACGCCATCCAGGGAGCAAGTTTCGGCGCTCTCGGGGTGAGCTTCGCTCTGATCAACGACATGCAGACCGGCTTCTTCGACCGCTTGCGCATGGCTCCGACACGCCGCTGGGTGATGGTCGCCTCTCCGATGGCAGCGGCAATCGTTCGATCGTCGATTCCGGTCGTGATCGTGATCTTGGTCGGCTTCCTCGGCGGCATGAACGTACCCGGGGGGCCGATGGCCATCGTGTGCGTCATCATTGCGTCCTTCGCAATCGGACTTTCAGCCGCAGGCTTCGCTCTCGGCCTCACGTTCCGCATGCGCAACATGGGAGCAGCGACCCTGACCCAGTTCGCCATCTTCTTCACCATCTTCTTGTCGACGTCACAGGTTCCGCTCGCTGCGATGGCCGGATGGCTGCGTTCCGTGGCTCGGATCAACCCGATGACGAACGTGCTGAGGTTCGCACGTCAGGGATTCCTCGGCGACGTGACATGGGAGAACTCGTGGGGCGGGCTGATCGCCATGGCCGCCATGCTCGTTCTGGCCGTGATGTTCGCAACGACCGGAATTCGGTCGTACGAGAACTGACCGGGATCAGGTCGTGCGGGTGACGACGGCGCCGGCGGGCAACTCGGGCACGAGAGCTTCCGATACCTGACAGGACGTGAGATGAAGTGTCGAACGGATGCGCACGACGCGCTTCGGCGCGGCCAGATCTCGTCCGCACATCGACAGCGCTGCTTTGATACAAGCCTCTTCATCGGGGAGCACCATCGGCATGCGGCTGCGGCGCACACCTGACGGACCTGCAGTGAAGCAATTGAGATAGGTCTTGTGCCAATCGATCGATTCGGCGACCGAGATCGGGACGAAATCCGCAAGCCCGATGCCGAGCACGTTGCCGGCGGAATTCTCGGTGATCCTCAACAACACGACCGTGCGCACACGCGGAGACGGCAGATCGGTGAGGCCCTCCACCCAGAATCGTCCGATCACATTCGGATCCATCGTCGTTCCCGAGATGTCCTTGCCGCCCTCTTCGATGATCAGGACATCGATGTCGTCGAAAGGCAGAACCGGGATCAGCTCACGAGCTGTTCGCGTCAACGATTCTTCGAGTTCGCCGCCGACATCGGGGGCACGCAAGGCGGTGACCGAGACGACTCCGCCCGAAGCCGATTCGATCGAGGCAACTCCCCCGAGGAGCCGTCCGGTAGAGCGCAGCGCTGCAATGCCCTCGAGCAGCCGGTCGCGCATCTCGACCGGACCGCACGAGTGGATCTGCGCGGCGCCGGGCTGCTTGCCGAATCCGACCACTGCCATCTTGGTGCAGCCGCTCTCGACAGGTCCCTTGAAGCAGGTGTGCGGCTTGATCCGATTGACCGGAAGAATCGCGTCAGCTGACGCTGCATGTTCGTCGAGGTACAGCGGCATGCCCGAGGGTGTGCGAGCCACTTCGACTGTCGTCATCGAACTGCGGATCTCGGCTCCGACCGAGTCTGCCGTCACGCCGAGTGACTCGAGCATGTCGAGCTGTCCCTGAGCCGTTCCGCCGCCGTGACTTCCCATTGCCGGCACGACGAATGGTCGCGCTCCGAGCGCGTTCAGAGCTCGAATCGCGCCGCGCAACAGGTCGACTCGTGCAGTGAGCCCTCGGCTTCCTGCACCCACTGCAACGGTCATGCCGGCTGAGACATCGGCGCTCAACGACGTCATCACGGACGCGTACGTTGCGTCTTCGACATCGGCAATGTGCGCGGGATTCGGAACCGACAACTGAACGTCGATCAGATCCGGAACACGCACATCGGGATGAAAAGGAAGGTCGATACCGTCCGACAACTGCTGCCATCCGCGTGGGCCCATGTGACCATCGTGCCAGATCCGCCAGACACCAGCTCGTACTGCACCGGGTCGTACAGTGAGTCCGTGCGCATCGTGAGCCTTTTGCCCTCCACCACGGAGATCGTCTTCGATCTCGGTCTCGGCGACGACCTTCTCGGTGTCACCTTCGAATGCAACTTTCCTTCGCACGCGCGTGTCGGACGAGAGATCGTCGTCGGAGGCATGGACACGAAGCACCTTCTGCCCGAAGAGATCGACGCTCTCGTGCGCGAGCGACTGGCAGCGGGAGACGAGCTGTACACCCTGGACGACGAGGCACTGGCGCGCTGCAATCCCGATCTGATCCTCAGCCAGGACTTGTGCCGGGTGTGCGCAGTGCCGAGCGGCAATGTCGACGAAGCAGTCGCACGACTCGGATGTTCCGCCCAGGTTCTGCAGATCGATCCGCAAACCTTGGACGAGGTCATCGAATCGGTGCTCACGATTGCAGATGCAGCCGGAGTTTCCGAACGGGGACGCGAGCTCGTCGCATCGCTGCGCTCGCGGCTCGATCAAGTTGCAGCCCAGATCGCACAGGTCGCTCCGTCGGATCGACCGCAGCCCACCGTGTTCGTGCTCGAGTGGGCGGATCCGCCGTTTCTTGCAGGCCACTGGGTGCCCGATCTCGTGCGCGCTGCGGGCGGTGTGCCAGTTCTTGCTCGCCCTGGACAGAAATCCGTTCCGACCACATGGGACGACATCGCCGCTGCCGACCCGGACCACATCGTGGTCGCCCCGTGCGGATACGACCTCGAGGGTGCAGCCGATCAGGCTCTCGGCATTCTCGACCGGTTGCCGAGCAGGGCCGCCGTGTGGGCGATCGACGCTGACGCCGTCGTCGTGCGACCCGGTCCCCGGCTGGTCGACGGGGTCGAGGCTCTCGCCCATGCCCTGTGGAGCGACGTCTCGGACGCTGACGTCACGGATTCACACGTCACGGATCCTCGTGTCACGGGCTCCGAAACCGCACTTTTCGGCTCGCTCATTCGCCGTCTACGGTAGGGAGGCCTGCTCGATACGGGGTCGATCACCCCCATCGGGCAGAATGAAATGCGGTCGAACTCGGGGTGCATCGGCAACATGGCTGCGGCACAGCGAGAGATACCGGTCTCAGTCGGACCAGATCTGAAAGAAATTGGGGGCTCACAGTGGAAATCCGTCTCACCGTGAACGGACAGCAACACACGAGCGATGTCGAACCGCGCATGTTGCTCGTTCATTACATCCGTGAAGTTCTCGGACTCACCGGCACCAACGTCGGCTGCGATACGTCGTCATGCGGTGCATGCAGTCTGCACGTCGATGGCGAGGCAGCGAAGTCGTGCACGATTCTCGCCGTCCAAGCCGACGGTGCTTCGGTCACGACGATCGAAGGAATGGCGAATCCAGACGGCACATTGCATCCGATGCAGCAGGCCTTCATGGAGAACCACGGTCTGCAATGCGGATATTGCACCCCCGGAATGGTGATGGCCGCAACGAGCCTTCTCAACGAGATTCCCAACCCGACCGAGGAAGATGTCCGCCTCGGACTCGAAGGCAACCTGTGCCGCTGCACCGGATACCACAACATCGTCAAGGCCGTCCTGGCCGCGGCTGGGAAGTGAGCGACCGATGATTCCCGCACCATTCGACTACGTACGTGCGTCTTCCACCCAAGAGGCGATCTCACTCATCGGCGAGCACGGCTCCGACGCGAAGTTCATCGCCGGCGGCCACAGTTTGTTGCCGTTGATGAAGTTGCGCCTCGCGCAACCCGCTGTCCTCGTCGACATTGCGCGCATCAAGGATCTCTCCTACATCAAAGATGCCGGAGATCACATCGCCATCGGCGCGTTGACACGCCACATGGACGTCGAGAAGTCCCCCGTTCTCGCACAGCACGTCCCGCTGCTCGCGCACGCTGCTGGTCACGTCGGCGACCCGCAGGTCCGTCACCGCGGAACGATCGGCGGCTCGATCGCCCATGCGGATCCAGCTTCGGATCTCCCTGCGACCACCCTCGCTCTCGGAGCCACCTACGTCGTCACCGGCCCCGGTGGAACGCGTGAAATCGCTGCATCCGACTTCTACAAGGGCTTCCTCGAGTCGGATTTGGCAGAAGACGAAATGCTCACCGAGATCCGAGTTCCCAAGATGGACGGCGCGGGGTGGAGTTTCCAGAAGTTCAACCGGCGCGCCCAGGACTGGGCAATCGTCGGAGTGGCTGCATGGCGAAAGAACGGCTCGTCGGGCGTCGCCCTCGTGAACATGGGTCAGACTCCTGTTCTCGCGAGCCAGGTGAGTCAGGCACTCTCGAGCGGGGCGTCCATTGCGGATGCAGCCCAGTTGGCTGCTGCCGATGCCGAACCGACTGCTGACAACAATGCCAGTGTCGAGTACCGCACGCACCTCGCCAAGGTTTTGGTGCGGCGTGCCCTCGAACAAGCCAGCGCCTGACGTCACAGCCGAGACCTCGGCTGACATCACAGCAGAAACTTCGGTTGATGCGGTCGGTGATCGCACGATCGATCCGAGGCTGAGCCGCCTCAGAATCATCCTGTTCTTCGTCTACGGCGCGGTGTTCGTCTGGTCGTTCGCGAACAACGGCATTCCCGTTGCACGTCTCGCAGTTCTCGGCTGGGTTGCCGCGGCGTTCATCATCAGCTCGATCACCAAGCCGACGCGCCAGCAATTGCAGATGGTCACGGATCTCACGCTGTACGCAGTCATGTGGCTGTCGTACGACTACAGCCGCGGCATCGCCGACTCGTTCGGATTTCCCCTGCAAGTGGAAATGCCGCGCAATGTGGACCGCTTCTTGTTCTTCGGAACGGACCCGAACGTCTGGATCCAGG
>QXGG01341870.1_pt1 | contig 11420 bp, 6 predicted proteins | sample 1982491 | NCBI WGS metagenome assembly QXGG01 (sample SAMN09924614, study PRJNA488089) | Wastewater metagenome, whole genome shotgun sequencing project. | isolation source: South African research farm wastewater | place: South Africa: Irene, Agricultural Research Council, Animal Production Institute... | reverse complement strand
GCCCATGTCGCCGCCGGTGCGCGCATGGTCGACTTCGCCGGCTGGGACATGCCGGTCAACTACGGTTCGCAGATCGAGGAACACCACGCGGTACGTCGCGATGCAGGCATGTTCGACGTATCGCACATGCTCGCGCTGGATCTCGCGGGTCCGGACGCCACGTCCTGGCTGCGCGGCCTGCTCACCAATGACGTCGCCAAGCTCAAGAACAGCGGCAAGGCGCTCTACTCCTGCATGCTCAATGAGCGCGGCGGCGTGATCGACGACCTGATCGTCTATCGCTTCAGCGATGCCGACTACCGCATCGTGGTCAATGCCGGCACCGCCGACAAGGACGTTGCCTGGATGCGCCAGCGCATTGCCGCCACCGGCGCCAATGTCACACTGCAGGCGCGCCGCGACCTGGCGATGATCGCCGTGCAGGGTCCGCGCGCGATCGAGCGCGCCACCGCCGCATTGCCCGAACTCTCCACCGCCAACGGCATCCCCACACCCTTCGTCGGCGCCCGTGTCGGCGACCTGCTGATCGCCCGCACCGGCTACACCGGCGAGGACGGCCTCGAGATCGCAATGCCCGCCCCCCGTGCCGAAGCAATATGGGATGCACTCGTCACCGCCGGCGTCAAGCCCTGCGGTCTGGGCGCGCGCGACACGCTACGGCTCGAAGCGGGCATGAACCTCTATGGCCAGGACATGGACGACGGTGTGTCGCCGCTGAACGTCGGCCTATCGTGGACGGTGGACATGAAGGACGACGCGCGCGACTTCGTCGGCCGCACTGCACTTCAGGCAGCCCCCGCCATCCAGCGCCTGCTCGGTCTGATTCTTGAGGACAAGGGCGTGCTGCGCTCGCATATGAAGGTCTTCACCGCCCACGGCGAGGGCGAGACCACCAGCGGCAGTTTTTCGCCAAGCCTGGAGAAATCGATCGCCTTCGCCCGCCTGCCACTCGCCACCCAACCAGGCGAGACCGTTGAAGTCGACATCCGTGGCAAACGCCTGAAGGCGCGCACCGTGAAGCTACCCTTCGTGCGCAACGGCAAGGCAATCGTCTGAACCATCCCCTCGCCGGCCCGAAAAGGCCGGTAGTTTCCGGACTCGCCACCGCTGCGCGCAGCCCGGACATTCCCTGTCACGCCCACCTTCCCGATCGGAGAACACCATGAGCAAGGTCCCCAGCAACCTCAAGTACACCAAGTCCCATGAATGGGTGCGCGTCGAAGACGACGGCACGCTGACCATCGGCGTCACCGACCATGCCCAGGAAGCCCTCGGCGACATCGTCTTCCTCGAATTGCCCGAAGCTGGCCGCCAGTTGGCCGCCAGCGAGGCCTGCGCGGTGATCGAATCGGTCAAGGCCGCCTCCGACATCTATGCGCCGGTCGCCGGTGAAGTCGTCGCCGCCAACCAGGACGCCATCGACGCACCCGAGAGCATCAACGCCGACGCTTACACGAATTGGCTGTTCAAGCTCAAGCCCGCCGATGCCGGCGCGGTCGCGGCGCTGATGGACGCCGCAGCCTACGAAGCGGAAATCGCCCAGGCCTGATCATGAGCGACTCCCTGCTTTCCTCCCCGCTCGCCAGCCTCGAGCAGCGCGACGCCTTCGTCCATCGCCACCTCGGCCCCAACGCCGGCGAGATCGCGCGCATGTGCGCCACGATCGGCGTGGCCGACCTTGATGGGCTGATCGCGCAGACCGTCCCGGCCGGCATTCGCCTCACCTCGCCGCTGCCCCTCGCCAGCGCGACGCCCGAGCACGAGGCGCTCGCCCGCCTCAAGACCATCGCCGGCCGCAACGTGGTCAAGAAGTCCCTGATCGGCCAGGGCTACTACGGCACCCACACGCCTGCAGTAATCCTGCGCAACGTGCTCGAGAACCCGGGCTGGTACACCGCGTACACGCCCTACCAAGCCGAGATATCCCAGGGCCGCCTCGAAGCGCTGCTTAATTACCAGCAGATGGTGATTGACCTCACCGGCCTCGAGCTCGCCAACGCGTCGCTGCTCGACGAAGCCACCGCCGCTGCCGAGGCGATGACGATGGCGCGCCGGGTGTCGAAGTCGAAGTCGAACGTGTTCTTCATCGACGAGGCCTGCTTCGCGCAGACCATCGACGTGGTGCGCACTCGCGCGCACTACTTCGGCTACGAGCTCGTCTACGGCAAGGCCGAGGAAGCGGGCAGCCACGACTGCTTCGGCGCCCTGCTGCAGTACCCGAACGCACGTGGCGAGGTCGTCGACCTCTCCGCCCCGATCTCCGAGCTCAAGGCCAAGGGCACCGTGGTCGCGGTCGCCACCGACCTCATGGCCCTGGTGCTGTTGAAGAGCCCCGGTTCGCTGGGCGCCGACATCGCGTTCGGCTCGGCGCAGCGTTTCGGCGTGCCGATGGGCTTCGGCGGTCCGCACGCGGCGTTCTTCGCTACCCGCGAAAGCTACGTGCGCTCGATGCCCGGCCGCATCATCGGCGTATCGAAGGACGCGCGCGGCAAGACCGCGCTGCGCATGACGCTGCAGACGCGCGAGCAGCACATCCGCCGCGAGAAGGCGAACTCGAACATCTGCACCTCGCAGGTACTGCTCGCCAACATGTCCGGCTTCTATGCGGTCTACCACGGCCCGCAAGGCCTGCGCACGATCGCTGCGCGCATCCACCGCCTTGCCGCGGTACTCGCCGAAGGCCTGCGCGAAGCCGGCTTCGCGGTGCACGACCGCCCCTTCTTCGACACCATCGAGGTGGACGTCGGCGCGCGCGCGCCGTCCATCCTGCATGCCGCCGAAGACGCCGGCTTCAACCTGCGCTGCGTCTCGGGCACCACGCTCGGACTCGCGGTGGATGAAACCACCACCCGCGATGACGTCGCCGCGGTGCTGGGCTGCTTCGGCGCATCCACCGACATCAGTGCACTCGACGCCCGCGTCGCCGCCAGCGGCGGCGCACTGCCGGCTGAGCTCCTGCGTACCGACCCGGTGCTCGCGCATCCGGTGTTCAACACGCACCACACCGAGCACGAGATGCTGCGCTATCTCAAGAAGCTGCAGAACCGCGACCTCGCGCTCGACCACTCGATGATCTCGCTCGGCTCATGCACGATGAAGCTGAACGCGACCAGCGAGATGATCCCGATCACCTGGCCCGAGTTCGCCAACATGCACCCGTTCGCGCCGCGCGCTCAGGCCGCCGGCTACCTCGAGATGATCGAGGGCCTGGCCGACTACCTGCGCGCGGTCACCGGCTTCCCGGCAATCAGCATGCAGCCGAACTCCGGCGCCCAGGGCGAGTACGCCGGCCTGGTGGCGATCGCGCGCTACCACGCCAGCCGTGGCGAGGCCCATCGCAAGGTATGCCTGATCCCGAAGTCCGCCCACGGCACCAACCCGGCGACCGCGCAGATGTGCGGCATGCAGGTGGTGGTGGTCGAGTGCGACGACAACGGCAACGTCGACGTCGCCGACCTGCGCGCCAAGGCCGAGAAGCACGCGTCCGAGCTGGCCGCGCTGATGATCACCTACCCGTCGACCCACGGCGTGTTCGAAGAGTCGATCCGCGAGATCTGCGAAATCGTCCATCAGCACGGCGGCCAGGTCTACATGGACGGCGCCAACCTCAACGCCCAGGTCGGCCTGACCTCGCCGGCGACGATCGGCGCCGACGTGTCACACATGAACCTGCACAAGACCTTCTGCATCCCCCACGGCGGCGGCGGTCCGGGCATGGGGCCGATCGGCCTCGCGGCGCACCTTGCGCCGTTCATGGCCGACCACGTGGTGCAGCCGACGGGCGGCGCCGAGCGCCCGAACCTCGGGCAAGGTGCGGTTTCCGCAGCGCCTTTCGGCTCGGCCAGCATCCTGCCGATCTCTTGGATGTACATCGCGATGATGGGTGGTGACGGCCTCAAGCAGGCCACCGAGGTGGCAATCCTCAACGCCAACTACCTCGCTGCGCGCCTCGCGGACCACTATCCGGTGCTCTACACCGGCAGCCAGGGCCGCGTCGCCCACGAGTGCATCCTCGACATCCGCCCGATCAAGGCTGCGACCGGCATCTCCGAGGTCGACATCGCCAAGCGCCTGATGGACTACGGTTTTCATGCGCCGACCATGTCCTTCCCGGTGCCGGGCACGATCATGGTCGAGCCCACCGAGTCCGAGGATCTCGGTGAACTCGAGCGCTTCGTGGCCGCGATGATCGCGATCCGCGACGAGATCCGCCAGATCGAGACGGGCGCCTGGAGCGCGGAGGACAACCCGCTCAAGCACGCGCCGCACACGCAGGCCGACTTCCTCGGCGACTGGAACCGCCCCTACTCGCGCGAGCAGGCGGTGTTCCCGCTGTCGTGGGTGGCGGAGAACAAGTTCTGGCCGAGCGTCAATCGCATCGACGACGTGTATGGCGACCGCAACCTGTTCTGCGCCTGCGTGCCGATGAGCGACTACGCCGAGTAAGCCGACTGGGAGGCCAGCGCGCTGGTAGAATCCGGCCGCCCCGGCAAAAAGCCACGCCTTCGGGCGTGGCTTTTTTACGCCACGATCAGCGCGCGAAGCGCGCCATGCACCACCACGCGCAACGTGCCTGCCGAGCGCAATCCATCCCACCAGACCCGCCGCAGACGGAAGCCCCCAAGGTGATCATTCCCCCACGCACCGACCGCAAAGCCCTCTGGCTCACACTGCTGCTCGTCAGCTTGGGCGTGCTCCTGTTGCTGTCTGCGATCCTGTGGTCGCGCACGCGCCCGGTCGACATGCACGACCTGCACCTTGCCGACGGCGAAAAACTCAAGTGCGTGTCTTACGCGCCCTTTCACCGCCCCGGCCAGACACCCCTCGAGATCGACACCCGGATCGATCGCGAGCAGATCGCCGCCGACCTCGCCGCGCTGTCGAAGATCACCGACTGCGTGCGCCTCTACTCCGTTGCCCAGGGCCTCGATCAGGTTCCCGAGCTTGCCCGTCCGCTCGGCATGAAGGTGCTGCTTGGCGCCTGGATCGGGTATGAAAAACCCCTCAACGCGCGCGAGCTTGAACGCGCCATTGCGCTGGCCAACGCCAACACCGACGTCGTGCGCGCCCTCATCGTCGGCAACGAGGTGCTGCTGCGGCGCGAGCGCACTGAGGACGAGATGCGCGAACTCATCCGCCACGCCAAGGCGAACGCGAAAGTGCCGGTAACTTACGCCGACGTCTGGGAATTCTGGACCCGCCATGACAGCCTGGCTGCCGAAGTCGATTTCGTAACCGTCCATATCCTGCCCTTCTGGGAGGATGAGCCGGTGGATATCGACGTCGCGCTCACCCACGTCGCCGAAACGCGGCGCCACGTCGGCGAGCATTTCGCCGGCAAGAACGTGCTGATCGGGGAAACCGGCTGGCCGAGCGCCGGGCGGCAGCGCGAGGAATCGACACCATCGCGAGTGAACCAGGCGCGCTACGTGCGAGAGTTCGTCCACCGCGCCCATGCCGAGGGCTGGGACTACAACCTTATCGAGGCGATCGATCAGCCGTGGAAGCGCAAGCTCGAAGGCACCGTCGGCGGTTACTGGGGGATGCTCGAGGCCGCGAACCTCAGCCCCAAGTTCCCGCTCGCCGGCCCGGTCGCCGAACGCGACAGCCTTTATGGCCCGATCGGCGGCGCCCTCGTCGGTGGCGTGCTGGCCTTGCTGCTTGCGGCGACGGGTCGGCGCACCCACTGCCTGCGCGTGAGCGCGCTCACCGCCACCGGTGCGCTCGGCGGGTTGCTCGCGGTGCTGCACTGGGAACACGCCCATCTGGCCTATCGCAACGCGCTCGAATGGATCCTGCTCGGCGGCGTCGGTGCGCTCGCCGGGCTGCTCCCGCTCGCGCTCGCACGCTGGTATGGCGAGCCCATCCCCGCCACCGTGACGGCAGGTCGCACCCTTTGGCAGGCAGAACGTCTGCGCTCCAACGCTGCCACGATCGGCATGTTGCGCGGCCTGCTGCTGTTCGCGGCCGCCGTGGCGGCGCTGCTGTTGTGGGTCGATCCGCGCTATCGCGACTTTCCAACCCTGCTCTATCTGGCGCCTGCAGTGGTGCTCGGGGTGACCGGCTGGTGGCGCAACGGCACCATGCGGCGCGAGCGCACCTGCGCGGCGATCATCGCCATCGGCGTCATCGCACGCTGGTCAACCGAGCCCGCGAACGCGCAAGCCATCGCCTGGCTGCTGGTCGGGCTCGCCCTCGCCCTGCCGCCCCTGCTCGTCCGTACCCACCAGGACGAGCAGCGCTAGCAGCCCGCCCACCGCGGCCGGGTCGTAGCTGTAAAGCACCAGTCCGGCAACGCCGGTAAGCCAACCCACCCAGGCCAGGCGGCGGCACGGGCGCGCGAAAGCGAGCACGCCCGCCACAAGGCTCACCCAGCCCACACGCTGGTGCAGGAATGTCTGCACCAGCGCATCCTTGAAAACGCAGGCCGCCCAGGGCGCATCCGCCAGCGTGCAGTCACGCGGCAACAGGCCCGCCTCGAGCAGTCCGTGCCTGAACCAAAGCGCAATCGCGGCCAGCACCAAACCGGCAAGCAGCGGCGCCGCAACGCCATGTTTCGACAAATTAATTCGCATGGTCAGCGCCTTTTCCTTCAAAATCAGCGGGCAGCCGGATAGTCGAAGAAGTGTTGCAAATTGGCACGACCATCCGCTCGTAAGCGGCTGAAATCGTGCATAAAATGCCGCCGATCGGAGTTCTCCCGCCGGTCCTTGCAGAACCCGCGCATTGTGTCACAGCTCGGACTGCTACGAAATTTGCGCAGTGCGACATCGAGCGTGCCTGCACCGGCCTGCGGGCAGGATCGCCACTTCGACACCCCTTGCCCACAAGGCACCTGTAATGCTTGCGCGCTGCCCGATCAGGTCAACGCACTGGAAACAAGATGAAAAAAGCCGCCTCTTTTGCTGCTCGCGTCGCCATTGCGGTCATGATCGCCGCCGCCGTCGCCTTCGCACAATACTGGATCTGGCAGCAACTCAACCGCAGCGCTGAATTCATCGGCACCAACCAGAGCATCAAGGGCTTCGCCTACAACGGCTTCCAGCGCGACCAGAGCCCGCTCAAGGGCACCTACCCCACGCGTCAGGAGCTCGCCGCCGACCTCGACCTGCTCGGCCGCCGCTCCGATGGTCTGCGCACCTACGGCGTCACCGACATGCCCGACCTGCTCGACCTGGCAGGCCAGCGCGACATGCTGGTCACCGCAGGGGCCTGGCTCGACGCCAACATGGAAACCAACGAGCCCGAGATCGAGGCATTGATCGACGTCGCCCGCCGCATGCGCCACATCGAACGCGTGATGGTGGGCAACGAAGCCATCCTGCGTGGCGACCTCACGATAGACGAGATGATCGGTTACCTCGACCGCGTCCGGAAGGCGATCCGCAAGCCGGTGTCCACCGCCGAGCCCTGGCACGTGTGGCTGCGCTACCCCGAACTCGCCAAGCATGTGGACTACATCACCGTGCACCTGCTGCCCTATCACGAGGGTCTGCCGGTAGATAAGGCGGTCGAATACGCCTTCCAGCGCTACGACGAAGTCGCGCGCGCGCATCCGCGCAAGAAGATCGTGGTTGGCGAGATCGGCTGGCCGAGCCGCGGCCCGACCATCGACGCCGCGATCCCCTCGCTCGACAACCAGGCGCGCTTCGTGCGCGAATTCCTCGCCCATCCGCGCACCGCACGCATCGACTACTTCCTGATGGAAGCGATCGACCAGCCGTGGAAGGTCGATGTGGAAGGCTGGGCCGGCCCGTACTGGGGCATGTACAACGCCGACCGCGAGCCCAAGTACGCCCTCGAGGGCGTCGTCGAGCGCGACCCGCACTGGTCGCAGAAGGCAAGCAACGCCGCCGCACTCGCCTTCGTTCCGATGATGCTCGCCGCCTTCTTCCTGCCCGGCTGGAGCGTCTTCGGCCGCTTCTTCCTCGCCGCGCTGATTCAGGCCTGCGTATCGACACTGATCATCGGCATCAACGTGCCGGTGGAGTACTACCTCACCCAGCGCGACCTGATCGGCCTGGTTCTGCTGATCAGTGCCACCTGCATGACCGCAGCCGTGCTGCTGTCGCACGGCTTCGAGTTCGGCGAAGTGCTGTTCAAGAAGAAGTGGCAGCGCCGCTTCATGCCGCTGCCGCCGCACTCGCCCGAGCAGCAGCCCTTCGTGTCCATTCACCTGGCCTGCTACTCCGAGCCGCCCGAGATGGTCATCGCCACCATCGACAGCCTGGCGAGGATGAACTACGAGAACTTCGAAGTCCTCGTGCTCGACAACAACACCCGCGACGAGGCGCTGTGGAAGCCGCTCGAGCGCCGCTGCGCCGAGCTCGGCCCGCGCTTCCGCTTCTTCCACCTCGCCAACTGGCCTGGCTTCAAGGCCGGCGCGCTCAATTACGGCCTCAAGGTCACGGACCCGCGCGCCGAGGTGGTGGGCGTGGTCGATGCCGACTATGTCGTCGATCCCGACTGGCTGGCCTGCCTGATCCCGCACTTCGACCAGCCCGACGTCGCCGTGGTGCAGGCGCCGCAAGCGCACCGCGACTGGGAGACCCAACCGTTCAAGCGCATGTGCAACTGGGAGTTCGACGGCTTCTTCCGCATCGGCATGCACCACCGCAACGAGCGCAACGCGCTGATCCAGCACGGCACCATGACCCTGGTGCGCCGCCTGGCGCTGGAAGAAGTGGGCGGCTGGTCCGAGTGGTGCATCTGCGAGGACACCGAGCTCGGCCTGCGCCTGATCGAGAAGGGCTACGACACCCGCTACATCGACCACATCCTCGGCCGCGGCCTCACGCCCTCGGGCTTTTCCGCGATCAAGAGCCAGCGCTTCCGCTGGGCCTTCGGTGCAATGCAGATCCTCAAGGCCCACCTGCCGCAGATGATCGGCCGCAGCACGCTCAACCTCGCCCAGCGCTACCACTTCCTCACCGGCTGGTTCGCCTGGCTGGGCGACGCGCTGCAGCTCGTGTTCGCCTTCGGCAGCCTGGCATGGACGCTGGGCATCCTGCTGTTCCCGAAAGCCTTCGGCCTGCCGGTGGTGTCGCTCGCACTGCCGATCTTCGGCTTCATGATCTTCAAGGCTGCGCTCGGCCCGATCCTGTACCGCCGCACCATGGACTGTCCATGGAAGGACATCCTGGGCGCGTCGATCCTGTCGGTGGGCCTCGCGCATGCGATCGCGCGCGGCGTGTTCGCTGGGCTGGTGAAGAAGAAGGGCGTGTTCGTGGTGACGCCCAAGGGCTGGCATGGCGGCGGTGCGCTCGCCTTCTTCAACCCGATCCGCGAGGAGATCGGCTTGCTGGTGGCGCTGCTGATGGGCGCGGCGACACTGGTCGCACAACGCGGCGCGGCCAATCTCGAGACCCAGCTCTGGGTGGGTATCCTGTGCCTGCAGTGCATCCCCTACGTGGCCTCCATCCTGTGCCAGGTCGCGGCCTACATGCCCGAACGCAAGGAGACGGCGCCCGCCTGTGCGCTACCGGGCAAGGCTTGATCCGGCGCCCGCCTGCGCGCCGTTGCCCTCACCGGCCGCGGGGGGGGTCAACCCGGCCAGGCGGGCAATCGACGATCCACCACCGGTAACACAAAACCGCCGTAATCCGGCAGGCCGTCCACCGTGGGCTGGGCGAATTCACCCGCGATCAGCGGTCGGATGTAGTCGCACGCGGCCGGCGTCACATGCAGGCCATCGGCGGCGACAAACCCGGCCGGCAGCGGGCGCTCCAGGTTTGCGATCGGCACGGTATCGACCGCCACCACGTCCCAGCGATAGGGCGCATCCTGCAGCCGTCGGATCGCCGGCATTGCGCCGCCGCGTCCCTGCAGCGCGTATTCGACCGCGGCACGCCCGACCGCCAGCGCCTGCTCGCGGTCGGTCGCCGACAGCCAGTGCGCGCCGGCACGCTGCATGTAATCGGGAATCGCCCAGTGGTGCTTGTAACCAAGCCGCGTATGGATCATGCGCGCCACCGCCGAACCCGCTCCGCCGAGCTGCACATAACCCCGCGGGTCGCGAGACTTTTCAAGGATCAGGCTGCCGTCGGCACGGCGGATACCTTCGGACACGGTGATCGCGCAGTAGCCGAGGCGCTCGGTGACCGCCTGCACGCGCGAGAGGAAGGCATCCTCGTCGAATGCGGCCTCGGGCACGAGCACGATGTGCGGCGGGCGGTCGGGGTCGCCCCGCGCCGCCAGCGCCGTCGCCGCGGCCAGCCAGCCGGTGTTGCGGCCCATCACTTCCATGACGAATACGCTGCCCTTCGCCCCGGCCATCGAGGCGATGTCGAGCCCTGCCTCCAGCATCGAGGTCGCCAGGTACTTGGCCGCCGACCCGAAGCCCGGGCAACAGTCAGTGCCGACGATGTCGTTGTCCACGGTCTTGGGCACGCCGATGCACTGCAGCGGGTGACCACGCCGGCGGGCCTCGGCCTGCAGCCGCGCGACGGCATCCATCGAACCGTTGCCGCCGTTGTAGAGCAGCCAGCCGACGCGATGGGCGTCGAACACAGCGAACAGGCGCTCCATCACCGCGCCGCCATCGTCACGCGGCAGGTCGAAGCGGCACGAGCCGAAGGCGCCGCCCGGCGTACGCGCCAGCCGTTCCAGTGCGGCGGCATCGAAGGCGGCGGTGTCGATCAAGTCTTCCCGCAACACGCCGCCGATGCCGCGATGCGCGGCCAGGATCCTGCGCACGCGCCCCGTCTGCTCTCGCGCAGCCGCGATCACGGCGGCCGCGGTGGCGTTGATGACGGCGGTCACGCCACCGGAGTGCGCATAAAGGAGAGTGTCGTAAGTCATGACTGATGCTTCCTGCGCGCGCCCCGCCAAAGCCGATCAAGGCGTACGACCAAAAAAACCGGCGCGGCCGCCCCATTTCGGAAAAGCGGCCGCGCCGGCATGATCCGGGCGTGTGCGAAGACACCCCGGAGCCATCGTGATGCTGCTTACTTCAGCGCTGCGAACGCGCGCGCGGTGATTTCATCCACCGCGCCCAGACCCGCGATCTTGCGCACCTTGGGCGCCTTGGCATCGCCCGAAGCCGCCCACTTGCTGTAGTACTCGACCAGCGGCTTGGTCTGCGAGTGGTAGACGTCCAGACGCTTCTTGACGGTTTCTTCCTTGTCGTCGTCGCGCTGCACCAGGTCTTCACCGGTGACGTCGTCCTTGCCCTCGACCTTGGGCGGGTTGTACTTGACGTGGTAGGTACGGCCCGAAGCCAGGTGGGCGCGGCGGCCGCTCATGCGTTCGACGATCTCGGCGTCGGGCACGTCGATCTCGAGCACGAAATCGAGCGGGACACCGGCGTCCTTCATCGCGTCGGCCTGCGGGATGGTGCGCGGGAAGCCGTCGAACATGTAGCCCGACTTGCAGTCGTCCTGCTGCAGGCGGTCCTTGACCAGGCCGATGATGATGTCGTC
>QXGG01045636.1_pt1 | contig 11431 bp, 9 predicted proteins | sample 1982491 | NCBI WGS metagenome assembly QXGG01 (sample SAMN09924614, study PRJNA488089) | Wastewater metagenome, whole genome shotgun sequencing project. | isolation source: South African research farm wastewater | place: South Africa: Irene, Agricultural Research Council, Animal Production Institute... | reverse complement strand
GTGCTCAACGGCTCGCCGCTGTTTACCGGCGGCGCCGGCTCGGGCGAGTCCGAGATCCGCCGCTACCTGCTCGAGAACGACCTGGTGGAAGCCATCGTCGGCCTGCCCACCGACATGTTCTACAACACCGGGATCAGCACCTACGTGTGGATCCTCACCAACCGCAAGGTCGAGGACCGCCGCGGCTGGGTGCAGTTGATCGATGCCTCCGGCTTCTGGCAGAAGATGAGGAAGAGCCTCGGCTCCAAGCGCAAGGAGTTGTCCGACGCCCACATCGGCGAGATCACCCGCCTGCTCGGCGAATTCCTCGAAGCCGAGCAGGCGGTGGTGTTCGACGCTCAGGGCAAGGAGAACGCGCGCATCACCCTCTTCCCGGAGGTGAAACTGCCGGCGGCGCCCGAGGGCGGCAAGGTCAAACGCATGCCGATCGCGCGCGTCTTCCGCAACCAGGACTTCGGCTACCGCACGATCACCATCGAGCGCCCGCTACGCGACGACGCCGGGAACATCGTGCTCGGCGCGCGCGGCAAGCAAAAGGGCAAGCCCCAGCCCGACAGCGCGCTGCGCGACACCGAGAACGTGCCGCTATCCGAGGACGTGCAGGCCTACTTCGAGCGCGAGGTGCTACCCCACGCCCCCGACGCCTGGATCGACCACGACAAGACCAAGGTCGGCTATGAGATCCCGTTCAACCGTCACTTCTACGTCTTCGAGCCGCCACGGCCGCTGGCCGAGATCGACGCCGACCTGAAGCGTTCGATGGACCGGATCAAGCAGATGATCGAGGGGCTGGCGGGATGAGCCCCCTGCCGGACAAGCGTTTTGGCGAGATCGTCGATCTCATCGTCGCCACCCGTCAGCGCGCGGTGCAAACCGTCAATGCCACACTGATCGACCTGTACTGGCAGGTCGGCGCCATCATCAGCCGCAAGATCGCTGCCGCCGAATGGGGCGACGGCGTGGTCGCGCAACTGGCGGAGCACATCGCGCGCACGCAGCCTGGGCTGCGGGGATTCACCCGACCCAACCTGTTCAGGATGCGGCAGTTCTACGAGGCGTACCGCGACGACGAAATTGTCTCGGCACTGCTGAGACAATTGCCCTGGACCCACAACCTCATCATCCTCAGCCAGAGCAAGCGCTCGGATGAGCGCCTTTTCTACCTGCGCATGGCGATCCAGGAGAAGTGGAGCAGCCGCGAACTTGAGCGGCAGCTCAAGGCCGCCCTGTTCGAGCGCGTCGTGCTAAACCCTGCCAAGGTCTCGCCGCTGGTGCGACAAACTCACCCGCAGGCGCTGGAGGTCTTCCGCGACGCCTACCTGGTCGAGTTCCTCGCCCTGCCGGAAGCGCACAGCGAACTGGACCTGCATCGCGGCCTGCTCCATCGCCTCAAGGATTTCCTCATCGAACTCGGCCGCGACTTCTGCTTCGTCGGCTCCGAGTTTCCGCTTCAGGTGGGCAAGCGCGACTTCGCGCTCGACCTGCTGTTCTTCCATCGCGGCCTGAATTGCCTGGTGGCGATCGAGCTGAAGGTCGGCCGCTTCGAGCCCGAATACCTCGGCAAGCTCGGCTTCTACCTCGAAGCGCTCGACCGAGATGTGAAGAAAGCGCACGAGAACCCTGCCATCGGCGTGCTGCTGTGCGCCAGCAAGGACGACGAGGTCGTCGAATACGCGCTGAGCCGCAGCCTGTCACCGGCGCTGATCGCCGAGTACCAGACCCAGTTGCCCGACAAGAAGCTGCTACAGGCAAAGCTGCATGAGTTTTATCTGCAGAACACGCGCGAGGAGGACGAATGAGCTTTCCACGTTATCCGGAGTACAAGGACTCGGGCGTCGAGTGGCTGGGGGAGGTGCCGAGGCATTGGGAGATCAACCAGCTGAAACATGCTTACTCCGTGGTCGGTGGCTCAACGCCTTCGTCTGGTGTCCCCGAGTTCTGGGATGGCGATATCGTCTGGGTTACGCCAGCGGATTTGTCCAGGCTGAAGTCATTCGAGATCGTGTCCTCGCTACGCACGATCACGGACGCAGGACTGGCGTCTTGCGGAACCAATCTGCTGCCTGCGGGAAGCATCGTCCTTTCGACGCGTGCCCCAATCGGATCACTCGGTATTGCCGGAGTGGAGCTCTGCACGAATCAGGGGTGCAAGGGGCTGGTTCCAACATCCGAGCAATGTAGTCTCTTCGGCGCTTATCTCCTCGCTGTAATGGGTGGTGAGCTGAATATTCGGGGGCGAGGCACGACGTTCCTTGAGCTGTCTGGCGAGGCACTCGGCGCGATCAAGATCCCTTTGCCGCCTGAATTAGAGCAGGCGAGGATCGCCGCCTTCCTCGACCGCGAAACCGCCAAGATCAACGACCTCGTCGCCGAGCAACAGAACCTGATCGCGCTGCTGAAGGAAAAGCGCCAGGCGTTGATCTCGCACGCGGTCACCAAGGGGCTGGATCCGGATGTGCCGATGAAGGATTCCGGGGTGGCGTGGCTCGGGGAGGTGCCGGCGCATTGGCGGGTGCTTAAACTGAAACACGTCAGCCCCGAGATTACGGTTGGTATCGTCGTGGAGCCGTCAAAGTATTACTGTGAAACAGGTGTGCCTGCGCTCCGCTCATTGAACGTCCAGCCGGGAAGCATCCTGCTCGAGAATATGGTTTTCATCTCCGAGGAGGCGAATCAGACATTGGCCAAGTCGCGTCTTTGCGCGGGCGACATCGTTGCAGTGAGGTCTGGTCAGCCTGGAACAAGTGCGGTTGTTCCCAAAGAGTTGGATGACTGCAACTGTATCGATCTCCTCATCATCAGAAGGCCAGAGCAGGGTTCAGAGCATTATCTGTGCTGGTATCTGAGTTCCGATCCCGCACGTCGCCAATTTGACGAAGGGTCTGGCGGAGCGATCCAGCAGCACTTTAATGTGGGCACCGCGACAAGTTTGCTGGTTGCGACACCTCCCCCCGCAGAGCAGCTTGCCATTGACCAGTTCCTGAGTAGTGAGGTCTCGAGAATTGATGCTCTTGTCTTTGACGCCGAGGCGACAATAAGTCTCCTCCAGGAACGCCGCACCGCCCTGATCTCCGCCGCCGTCACCGGCAAGATCGACGTCCGCCATCTCCCCGCCGAGCCCATTCCGGAGCCCGCATGACCCCCGTCGCGCGCCCGCAGACCATCCAGATCTTCCTGCCGCTCGGCGACCCGCGCGGCATCCGTATCGCCGAGATCACTACCCGCATCGTGCAGCTCATCGAGGTGCCGCGCCCGCAGCTCGACGTTTTCCTCGCCATGCCAGAGAGCGAGCAGGTGGCGGTGTATTTCCTCTTCGGCCAGAGCGAGGACGGCGCGGAACCCAAGGTCTACATCGGCCAGACCGGCGACCTGCGCAAGCGCCTGGCCAGCCACAACAAGGACAAAGACTTCTGGCAGCGCGCGCTGGTCCTGATCTCGCGCACCGCCAGCCTCACCCAGACCCACGGGCTGTTCCTGGAATGGCAGTGCATCCAGGCCGCCCGCCAGACCGGGCGCTACCTCACCGAGAACGGCACCGCCGGCACCCGGCCGCACACGCCTGCGCCGCTCGAAGCCGACTGCATGGAGATCTTCGACACCGGCCGCACGCTGCTCGCCACGCTGGGCTACCCGCTCTTCGACCCGGTCGCCAACCCCGCCGGCCCGGCGGGCGAGGTCGAGCTCTTCTACTGCCGCCGCGCCGGCACCGACGCCCGCGGCGAATACACCGCCGAAGGCTTCGTCGTGCTCAAGGGCTCGAAGGGCCGCGCGCAGATCGCCAAGGCCTTCGAGCAACACTCCTTCGCCAAGCGCCGAAACGAGCTGATCGAGCAGGGCAAGATGGTCATGGAGGGCGACGTCACCGTCTTCACCGAGGACGTCCTCTTCGCCTCGCCCAGCGGCGCGTCGGCGGTGGTGTGCGCGGCGGCGTCGAACGGCTGGCTGGACTGGAAGGATATGCAGGGGCGAAGCCTGCACGAGCTCAAACGGGCAGAACATCCCTGAACATCACATCACATCACATCACATCACATCACATCACATCACATCACATCACATTACGAGCGGAGCAGCTGAGATGGCGATCTTTGAAATCACCGCAAACGGCCTGGAGGCGGTCGCGGAGACCCGATTCGATACTGAGGGGCTTCGAGAACGGGCAGATCTACAGCGTCTGGTTCGCGAAAATATCAACATTCTCGAAGACGGGCTGATGGTCATCGCTGAGGAGTTCGGCGACTGGATCGACAGTAATCGTCGGATCGACCTACTGTGCCTCGATACGCAAGCGAATCTGGTCGTCGTGGAACTCAAACGCACCAACGACGGCGGCCACATGGAACTGCAGGCCATCCGGTACGCAGCCATGGTTTCAGCGATGACCTTCGAGCATCTGGTCGAAGCGCACGCACGCTTTCTCAGCCGAGCCGATCCGGATGTCGAAAGCGCCCGAGCAGCCATATTGAGTTTTCTTGGCTGGACGAGTCCGGATGAGGACAGATTCGGTGAGGACGTGCGCATCATCCTGGCCTCGGCCGATTTTGGTAAGGAGCTGACCACCGCCGTGGTCTGGCTCAATGATCGCGACCTCGATGTCCGCTGCATCAGACTCAAACCATACAAGACGACCGATGGCCGCATTCTCCTGGATGTGCAGCAGTTGATACCGCTGCCTGAGGTTGCCGAGTTCCAGACGCAGATCGGGATCAAAAAACAAGCCGAGCGCTCGCAGAACAACAGCCGCCACGACGCACGCTTGAAGTGGTGGGCAGCCCTACTCGAGTACGCAAAGACACAGACGCCCCTTCACGCTAACCGCAACCCAACTCGTGAGACTTGGATCTCAGGCAGTTCCGGACGAGCCGGCTTTTCATTCACTTATTCAGCGCGTGAGGCGGACGCCCAGGTTGAGCTCTGGATCAGCTTGGGAGCGGGTCGGGACGCCGACAACAAGAGAGCTTTCAGAGCCTTGCAGGCTGAGAGATCGGTCATTGAGCAGGCATTCGGAGAACCGTTGGAGTGGCAAGAGCTGCCCAACCGATCTGGTTGCCGAATTCGCAAGGTCTATCCCGGCGGCTACCGTTCGCCTGCCGAAGAATGGCACGAACTGCATCGAACGCTAGTTGACGCCATGGTTCGCCTGGAAAGGGCATTCGCACAGCGAATCCGGACCCTGCAGTTCTAACCGATGACGCGCCTCCACACCGAAAAGGCCCTCGAAGACGAGATCTGCCGCGACCTCGCCGCGGCCGGGTGGCTGTACGACGCGGACGACGCCGCGCGCTACGACCGCGCGCTGGCGCTGTTCCCCGACGACGTGGTGGGCTGGATCCAGACCACTCAACCCGAAGCCTGGGCGAGCATCGAGCAGACTCATGGCGCCAACGCGCGCAAGGTCGTGTGCGAACGCCTGCGCCGCGCGCTCGCTGACCACGGCACGCTGCACGTGCTGCGCCAGGGCTTCGAGATGCTGGGGCTGAGGCGGCCGATCGCGATGGCGCAGTTCAAGCCGGCGCTGACAATGAACACCGAGTTGCAGGCGAAGTACGCTGCGAACCGCCTGCGTGTGGTGCGCCAGTTGCGCTATTCGCTGCACAACGAAAACTGCCTCGACCTCGGGCTGTTCCTCAATGGCATCCCGGTCGCCACCTGCGAGATCAAGACCGACTACACCCAGGCGGTGGAAGACGCGGTGCTGCAGTACCGCAAGGACCGTCCGCCGCGCGTGGCCGGCAGCAACGCGGTGGAGCCGCTGCTTGCCTTCCCGCAGGGTGCGCTGGTGCATTTCGCGCTGAGCAATTCGGCGGTGCGCATGACGACGAAGCTCGACGGTTTCGGCACCGTCTTCCTGCCCTTCGACCAGGGCGACGCCGGCGCCGCCGGCAACCCGCCCAATCCGGCGGGCTACGCCACCGACTACCTGTGGAAGGCAGTCTGGACGCGGGATTCCTGGCTGGAGATCCTCGGCCGCTACATCGTGCCGCGCAAGAACGACGCGCGGCAGCTCATCAACACCATCTTCCCGCGCTACCACCAGCTCGACGCCACCCGCGCCATCGTCGCCGCGGTGCGCCGCGACGGGCCTGGCGACAAGTACCTGATCCAGCATTCGGCGGGCTCGGGCAAGACCAACTCGATCGCATGGACCGCGCACTTCCTCGCCGACCTGCATGACGCCGACAACCGCAAGGTCTTCGACACCGTGGTCGTGGTGTCCGACCGCACGGTGCTCGACGACCAGCTGCAGGAAGCCATCATGGGCTTCGAGCGCACCCAGGGCGTGGTCGCGGTGGTGAAGGGCGAAGGCGCGAGCAAGAGCCACGAGCTCGCCGAGGCGCTGGCGGCGGGCAAGAAGATCGTCGTGTGCACGCTGCAGACCTTCCCGTTCGCGCTCGACAAGGTGCGCGAGCTGGCAGCGACCGGCGGCAAGCGCTTTGCGGTGATCGCCGACGAGGCGCATTCCTCGCAGACCAACGAGACCGCGGCGAAGTTGAAGGCGGTGCTGTCGCCGATGGAGCTCGCCGAGCTGGCCGACGGCGGCGAGATCGACACCGAGGACCTCCTCGCCGCGCAGATGCAGGCCAAGGCCGCCGGCAGGGAATTGGGCATCACCTTCGTCGCCTTCACCGCCACGCCCAAGGACAAGACGCTGCAGCTCTTCGGCACCCGGCCCGATCCCTCGCGCCCGCCTTCGGATGACAACCTGCCCGCGCCCTTCCATGTGTATTCGATGCGGCAGGCGATCGAGGAGGGCTTCATCCTCGACGTGCTGCAGAACTACACCAGCTACAAGGTGGCGTTCAACTTGGCGCATGAGGGCGGAGCCAGGTTCTCCGAGGTCGATCGCGACACCGCCATGAAGGGCATCATGGGCTGGGTCCGGCTGCACGAGTACAACATCGCCCAGCGCGTGCACATCGTGGTCGAGCACTTCCGCGCGCACGTGGCGCCGCTGCTCGACGGCCAGGCTAAGGCGATGGTGGTGACCGCCAGCCGCAAGGAGGCGGTGCGCTGGCAGCTGGCGATGCGCAAGTACATCGCCGAGCACGGCTACCGCATCGAGACTCTGGTGGCGTTCTCGGGCGAAGTCGAAGATCCCGAATCCTCACCCGAGCCGCTCGCCGAGACCAGCGCGCTGATGAATCCGCGCCTGCGCGGCCGCGGCATCCGCGAGGCCTTCAAGGGCGGCGACTACGCCATCCTGCTGGTGGCCAACAAGTTCCAGACCGGCTTCGACGAGCCGCTGCTGTGCGGCATGTACGTCGACAAGCGCCTGGCCGGCATCCAGGCGGTGCAGACGCTGTCGCGCCTGAACCGCGCTCATCCGGGCAAGGACACGACCTACGTGGTCGACTTCGTGAACGACCCGGACGAGATCCTCGCCGCCTTCCGCGCCTACCACACGACCGCCGAGCTAGCCGGCGTGAGCGACCCGGAGCAGATCTACACCCTGCGCGCCAAGCTCGACGGGCTGGGTTTCTACGACGGCTTCGAGGTCGATCGCGTGGCCGAGGTGGCGCTGCGCGGCAAGGACCAGTCCGCACTCGACCGCGCCCTGGTGCCGGTGGCCGACCGCCTGATCAAGCGCCATGCGATCGCCCGGCGCCGCCTGCGCGACGCGGACGAAGGTAGCGCCGACGCCCACGCCGCCCGGCTCGAGCTCGACGCGCTCGTCCTCTTCAAGCGCGACCTCGCCACCTATGTGCGGCTGTACGGCTTCCTGTCGCAGATCTTCAACTACGGCAACACCGACATCGAGAAGCGCGCGATCTTCTTCCGCCTGCTGCACAAGCTGCTCGACTTCGGCCGCGAGAGCGAGACGGTCGACCTGTCCTCGCTCGCGCTGACCCACTACACGCTGAAGAACCTCGGCACCCGGCGCCTGGCGCTGGATGCGGCCGAGGGCGAGTACACGCTCAAGCCCAGTGGCCCCGGCGGCGGCGAGGTACGCGACAAGCAGAAGGCGGCGCTCGACGAGATCATCGCGCGAGTGAATGAGCTCTTCGTCGGCGAGCTCACCGAGGGCGACAAGCTGCTCTACGTGAACAACGCGATCAAGGGCAAGCTGCTCGAGTGCGAGACGCTGATCGAGCAGGCGGTGAACAACACCAAGGAGCAATTCGGCAACTCGCCGGATCTGGACGCTCGCATGCTCGACGCGATGATGGACGCGCTGTCGGCCTTCACCTCGATGAGCCGGCAGGCGCTGGAGTCGGAGCGCATCCGGGCGGAGATCAAGTCCATCCTGCTCGGCCCGGGGCGGCTGTATGAGACGCTACGCGCGCAGGCTGCGGACGGCCGCGGGCAGATCTCGAATGTCTGATATCGGAGCCGCTTTGCTGTACGCATATGTGGCGATCACGGCGATGATCGCTGCGCGAGCGGCCTGGGACATGGCCTTTCGATTAGACGCCTTCGATTGGCACTATGGCGAGATCTGGCCATCCTTCACCATGCTGGTGATTCTCTGGCCGCTCTTTCTGCTCAAGCCACGCGCGTTGGTGAAGATGTTAAGGTCGCTGTTCTCGGTTATCGACAGAGCCAGCCCTGATCTGGCCACGAGAGAGCGTGAGCTTTACCTCCTCAGCCAGAACCCGCCTCCATGTGGGCAGACAGTCCGATTCCACCACGACGATTCCATCGGTGGAGGCGGCGCATTCCTGGAGTTCTCTGCCGAGGAAGTCGAGCAGGTACTCACTGATACATCGTCGGGTGTGTGCAATCCAGACGTGCTCCTGTGGGTGAATCGACGCCGTCAAGACCTCCCCTTAACCGACGTCCCGAGGCCGTGGTGGCGGTTCCAGTACATCGCCGCCGAGTTGATCGATAAGGGGCATGGCGTCTCCGACTGCATCGCTTGCGGTCATAGGTCGCCCGCGACGGAGTTGCACAAGGAAACGATATCGATCATCGGGCACGGCTTTGCTAGTTGGCGCTGCAGCTGCGGCGCAGTGGCGCTCACCGTGGACACCATACAGGTTCACCTCGGCAGCCCCCGGGGCAGTTGACCATTTCAATCTCAGGCGCGATGACTTCAACGCCGGCCTGAGCACTAATTGGGCCCCGAGAAAAGACCGTCCGTTACGACTCGGTCGTCGCAATGATTGATGACCGGAACCAAGCCATCATCAGTCAGCCAGAACCGCTCGCTGGGTCTGCCATCCGTGCTGACGAAAACAAGCTCAAATGAGACCGGCGCGTCGTCTTTACGAGCCGACCCCTCGAGCTTGGCCACACGCTGCTCAAGCCGGCTCATCGCGGGCCTCCTCAAGGGCAATGAGGCGTTGCTCGAGTTCCATCGTCTCAAGTGCCTTCCTGCGCTGCTCAAGAACGCTCGATAGGGTCGATGCCTCGCCGGGTGTGATCGTACCCGCAGCGACGGCCTCGAGGATCGCCTGCTGCGCGCGGCTCACGCCGGTGACGGTGCTCGTGTCTGGCAGATCGGGTAACGCGATGGTGCGCTCCTTCGCGTTCGGGAGCACCTTGTCGAGGACGATTCGCGCTGCAGTCAGATCGCCGGCACGAGCCTGCTCAATGACGGCGGTGGCAACGTCCCTCACACCGCCCTCGAAGAGCGCGAGTGCCACCAGAGATGCGCGATTCTTGGCGCCTTTGGGCTTGCCCGAATTGCCTGTGGTGAAGCGGCCGTGGTTGTCCCGGCCGTCCGTATTGGATCCGCTTTTTCGGGTCGTCATGCTCACTCTCATGCTCACTCATCTCCGCGCCGTGTCAGCGCCTTATTACCTTGATCGACTGCTGGCACGCGCGCTGCCACCGTCCGGTCACCTCTACCGCACTCAGCGCCGTTGCTCGCGTCGAGTTCCCGCCGAGCGGAGCCTGCTTGGCGCCGCCTGTCGAATCACGCGCCTACTGCAACTCCGGCCGGGCCTGCTCTCTTGTGCCCCCCCCCCGAGCCAGCGCTCCAGACCGAGCGACCAACGCCTCCTCTAGCACCTGCGTTACCTGCTTCGGCTTGGGTCAGGCCACACTGCAGACTTAGGAAACGGGCGGAGCTTTCGGGCAACACTCCCCCAGGCCCAGCACTTACACTCCGGGGCTTGAGGGATTCCGTTTGCATGAATCCTTGAGGTTTCCGGTACATCGCAATCGGGTGGCGCTCACCGCTAAACGTTCCGTCGCCACTGACCAGACTATCGCCCCGCGTTGTACCGAGGCCCGATGCCGCTCTGGTCGAGCTGTCGCCACGTAGCGCCTCGTCTCCGGCTCACCCCAAGGCTTTGGTGCCTCTGGTTCCGTTCGTTGGCATGAAACTCCACGTGGCCGCTGTCCACTCCCACGGCTGGCGCTTTCGCTTAGTTCGCCTCTACCTGATCGAGGTCCCGACGCGGTTGTCCCTGAAAACAGCCTCGATCCGGTCGCGCGCTTGGATGCCCGAGAACATCCAACTTGCGGCCGCCAAGCTCAGCGCTGGCAGCACGAACCAAGCATGAGGCCCACTGTGCGTCTAGATGGACCTTCGCCTGGCAGGGCAGCGTGATCGACTTGGACGCGTCACACTGAGAACGCAGGGCCGGCCTCCGGCCATCCAATGCCCATCTGGAGACACGATGGGTTCGTTCAGTTTTTCGTCCTTGCCGACAGGAGCCACCCCGCGACGACCGGGATTATCTCTCTAGATGAATATGAATTTAGCATTCCCGGCTATTTTGCGCTGGCGGCTGTTCCTGAGCTCATCGTGTTCGGTGTCGTGAGCGTGCAACCTGGGTGCGCAGCCATGGAGGCGATCGGGGACATGGCAAGCCCAACAGCGTTACTGGTGGCTTCACGTTGAGGATCGTCCGGGGATGCGGCAGGTACCCAATCGTTTGAGGTTCTCAGGTTGAAGCGGAGATCGATGTCGACGCTGGTGTCGGCCGAATCGCGTGAGCTACGCCGGTTAGGCTGCAACCACCACTGGGCCAGCGAGCGCATCAGGGGTACAAAAACACACGCCCACATTCAATGTGGGAAATCCGGGATTCCCCGGAATTGGGGCAGGACGCAGCTGCAGGTGAAGGTGCTTGCCCGGTACGCAGAGAAGTACGCGGCGAAAGCTCCACCCTATCTCCTCCGGACGATGAACACCTCGAAGGGCGAGTCACCGTCGCCGCCGTGACAGCAAAGCGTCATCACTCTACCTGCCCGCGACTAGCCGCGCAGCGATCGCGCTGCAACGCGGCCAAAGCAGGAATTCTGCTTCGATCCGGTAAGGCCGAGGCCGAGCAGGTCTTGGCGACGGCGCCGCCGAAACCAGCCGCCCAGGCGTTTTTGATATGTGGGGTGGTATGTGGGGTAAAACAAAAAAGCGCCTCAAAAGGCGCTAATTTTATGGTGTTCTGGCGGACAGGGCGGGATTCGAACCCGCGTTGGGATATTATCCCAAACACGCTTTCCAGGCGTGCGACTTAAACCACTCATCCACCTGTCCGTG
>QXGG01196083.1_pt1 | contig 11433 bp, 11 predicted proteins | sample 1982491 | NCBI WGS metagenome assembly QXGG01 (sample SAMN09924614, study PRJNA488089) | Wastewater metagenome, whole genome shotgun sequencing project. | isolation source: South African research farm wastewater | place: South Africa: Irene, Agricultural Research Council, Animal Production... | reverse complement strand
CGATTGAACACAGATTGCAGAAGAAATTTACAGTACTAAAGCTACAGTATAATGTGACAAAGCCAGATAAAAGAAATTGGTGTTATATAAATTATTTGGAAGTAGGTAACACTATTATATTGCCTGCGCTTGGAATAGAAGAAGACATTCTAGCCTTTAATCAAATAAAAGCAATATTCCCTATGAAAAAGGTTCTACAAATCTTAGCTCCAGAGATAATCGCTAAAGGTGGTGCTTTAAATTGTATTACCTGGAATTGCAAGATTAATTTAGAGTCATAAAATGAATAAAACAACAAACTTTACTATCTTTGTACCCTGAATCCCCAATAGGGTATTCACCAGAGATAAATAACATGTGTTACCAAACTGTGTTACCAACTCAAAACGAGCTTTCACTAAGAGTAAGAAACTACTTGATAGTAAATGAATAACGCAGGTATAAGCCTTCAATGAATGGGCTAAAAACAGATACCAGGCGGATCACTCAAAAGGAGGAAAACTTGTTAAAGTTTTCCTCCTTTTTTATACTGCAACCTTAAGATTTACTTTAGCTTCTGTCCCAACCTTTCGATTTCTTGTAACTCATTACTACAAATACATCTAGAACAAAACATTAAGATAACATGGACGATAACAAGAAAATAATTACTTATAAAGATATTAAACAATCACCAGAGGTTAGAGCCTACATCAAACAGGCTGATATCTCACTTGCGGCTTTAGGCCTTACTGAACATAGCTTTGCACATGTAACTAAGTGTGCTGAAGTAGCGGGTAAACTACTCCAAGACTTGGACTATGAACCCAGAAAAGTAGAACTAGCCAAAATTGCAGCCTTCATGCATGACATAGGTAATGTAATAAACCGTGTTGACCACGCACAAAGTGGAGCTATGATGGCTTTTTGGATTTTAGATAAAATGGGTATGCCCTACGAAGAGACAGCAATGATTATCAATGCCATAGGGAACCACGATGAAGGTACTGCTTACCCTGTCAATGCAATTGCAGCAGCAGTTATTATAGCCGATAAAAGTGACGTAAGACGTAGCAGAGTGAGAGATAAGAAAACCATATTTTCGGACATTCATGACCGAGTAAACTATGCCGTAGAGAAAGCAGAACTTATTATGAATAAAGAGGATAAAGAAATTGTTTTGAATCTTAAAATTGACACCTCTATTAGCTCTGTGATGGACTATTTTGAGATTTTCCTTCAGCGAATGCTCTTGTGTAGAAAAGCAGCCAACTTCTTTGGACTTGACTTCAAGCTAAATATCAACGATAGCGAGCAAGCATAATAAAAGAAATAATGCTAATATAAAATGACTTACTGGGATGCCCTAAACGACCTACTCGCTTAGGGCATCCCAGCTATTAACAAGACTCATCTCACTTACTCACCCTCAAAAGCCTAATCTAGTCCAAAATAAAACCTTAACAAATTCGTAATAATTTCTATTCTCATTCGTAATATCTACTCTCTAGATTTGCTCTCAGAATAAAAGATTGAGTATTTATTAAGATAATATACGAAGTCGATTGAATTACGAATATGAATAAAATTTTAGGTATAATCATTCTTGGTTTCTTGCTACCACAGCTGAGTTTATCCCAAAAGATAAAAGGCTCCGACACTGTGCTCCCTCTTTCGCAGAAAGAGGCTGAGGTATATATGCAAAAACATCCCGAAGCTACCGTCACTGTTACTGGAGGTGGTAGTGGAGTGGGCATTGCTGCACTACTAGAAGGAACTACCGACATCGCACAATCTTCAAGACGAATTAAGTTTGACGAAAAAAACAAACTTAAGAACATGGACAAGGAGGTTGTTGAAGTTATTGTAGGTTACGACGCACTAGCCGTAATTACACACCCCTCAAACCCAATTAAAAAACTCACTAGAGAGCAGCTAGAAGGTATCTTTAGAGGTAAAATTAAAAACTGGAAAGAACTTGGAGGAGAAGATTTAAGAATCATTCCTTATTCAAGAGAAACCTCATCGGGAACTTACGAGTTTTTTAAGGAGAGTGCCCTAAGATATAAAAACTACATGAACGGCATCATGAGTATGCCAGCCACAGGATCAGTAATTCAATCCATTAGCCAAACTAGAGGAGCTATAGGCTACGTAGGGCTTGCTTACGTTAACCCAAGTGTTCAAGCTATGGAACTCTCTTTTGATGGAGGAAAAAACTACTCGAACCCCTTAAACACTGAAACGAGTGATGTGATTTACCCTATTGTTCGCCCACTCTACTTCTACTATATCCAGAAGGAAGAAGCTGGAATTAAGCCATTTCTTGATTATGTATTATCCGACGAAGGACAACAACTAGTAGCCGACTTAGGTTTTATCAAAGTAAAATAGCATGAGAAAAATACGCAAAATTATAGAGAAGATTGTTGAGGGTATTCTAACCTTGAGTGGAATGGCAACAACATTAATCATCTTGCTAATCATCGTTTTCCTTTTCAAAGAAGGATTTGGTTTCTTCAAAAGCCCTGTAGTTGAAAAAGGTTACGAAGTATGCTTAAACAGTAGCAATACGGTAGATAAGCTAAGCTCGTATCAGATCAAACAGATTTTTGACGAAGATATCACCAATTGGAAAGAGGTGGGTGGAGCAGATGCCCCCATCACCCCCTACCGATTCGAATACCTATTTGAGCAATATGACGAAGCCGACTTTGGCGAAGAGTATAAGTTATTACCTGCAAAGATTGCAGAGATTATAAAGGCAGATCCAAACATCATAGCTTTTATGCCTACCAAGTATGTGCCACAAGATTTATCGATACGCACACTACCTAGAGAAAACTTTGGATTTGTAGATTTCTTTTTCGGTAAAGAGTGGATGCCAACAGCAACACCAACTGCACAGTTTGGAATCTTACCCCTAATCCTTGGAACACTTCTGGTGAGTATAACAGCAATTCTAATTGCACTACCATTGGGTCTGGGTGTAGCCATTTACCTATCGGAGCTTGCAAGCAAGCGAGTTCGTAAGATATTAAAACCTGTTATCGAACTACTCGCAGGTATCCCCTCGGTGGTCTATGGATTCTTTGGTTTGGTAGTCTTAGTTCCACTTGTCCAAGATTGGTTCAACCTCCCTGTAGGAGAGACTGCATTTACGGGAAGTTTACTTCTGGCTATAATGGCTCTGCCAACTATTATTACGGTAGCCGAGGACTCTATGCGAAATACACCACGTGCTATGCGTGAAGCCAGTTTAGCACTGGGTGCAACACAATGGCAGACCATATACAAAGTGATTATACCTTATGCTAAGTCGGGGATTTCAGCAGCTGTTGTGCTAGGTATCGGACGTGCGATAGGTGAAACAATGGCTGTTTTGATGGTAACAGGTAATGCCGCAGTTATGCCAACTACCCTATTCGAACCCATACGTTCAATCCCAGCAACGATTGCAGCCGAGCTTGGTGAAGCACCTTCGGGTGGAGCACATTACGAAGCCCTGTTCTTGTTGGGTTGTATCTTATTCTTCTTAACACTTATCATTAGTATTTCAGCAGAGGTCATCTCAAAGAGACATCCTCAAAATTAAAGTAACAAATGATGAATAAAAAAGTAACACAGAAAATAGCCTTTACGATATTCAAATTATTGGGTGTTTTAATTGTAGGAATACTACTTTGGATACTAGGATTTATTATCTTTAACGGCATCGGCGTGATTAACTGGGAGTTCTTAAGCACAGGTCCTAAAGACGGAATGACGGGTGGCGGAATTTTTCCTGCCATCGTAGGTACCCTCTGCTTGATGCTTGGAAGCATCGTGTTTGCATTCCCCTTAGGTATCATGTCGGCCATCTACACCAGCGAATATGCAGGTAGTGGTTGGATAGTACGTTTTATCCGTGTAATGACTAATAATCTTGCAGGAATACCTTCAATCGTATTTGGTCTTTTTGGTATGGCACTGTTTGTTAATACCATGGGATTTGGAGACTCGATTATTGCTGGTTCGATGACCTTAGGGCTACTTGTATTGCCCATTATAATTAGAACAACCGAAGAAGCGATTCAAGCTATACCTGACTCTTTTAGACAAGCCAGTTTGGCTTTGGGCGCAAGCAAGCTTCAAACCATACGAAAGGTGGTTTTGCCGATGGCTTTTCCAAACATTATAACGGGTCTGATTCTATCTATTGGTCGGGTATCGGGAGAGACAGCCCCTATTCTTTTTACAGTAGCTGCCTATTTCTTACCCAAATTACCGACCTCTGTTTTTGACCAAGTTATGGCACTTCCCTACCACCTATATGTGGTAGCCACAAGTGGAACAGATGTAGAAAAATCGAGACCAATAGCCTATGGAACAGCCTTGGTTCTTATCGCAATAGTTCTGATAATGAATCTACTTGCCAATGTTCTAAGAAGATATTTAAGCAATAAAGTAAAAAAAGATTAAGACTAAGCAATCATGATAAAGACAGAAGATATAAATTTCTACTACGGCGACTTCCAAGCGATTAAGAACATCAGCATGGAAATTGAGCCCAATACGGTTACAGCTTTTATAGGCCCATCAGGTTGTGGAAAATCAACTTTTTTGAGACTATTCAATCGCATGAACGACTTGATTGATGGCACACGCCTAACTGGTAATTTCATTATTGACGGACAAAATATCTACGACAAATCCGTCCAGGTTGATGAATTACGCAAGAATATAGGAATGGTGTTTCAGAAGCCAAACCCTTTCCCTAAATCAATCTTCGAAAACGTAGCCTACGGACTTCGCGTAAATGGAAATAACAATAAGAAGTTTTTAGAAGAGCGTGTCGAAGAGGCACTAAAAAGCACAGCACTTTGGGATGAAGTCAAAGACAAACTCAAAAAGTCGGCTTTCGAACTTTCTGGAGGTCAGCAACAACGACTTTGTATTGCTAGAGCCCTTGCTGTATCACCCTCTATCCTACTTATGGACGAACCTACATCGGCACTTGACCCCATTTCAACCTCTAAGATTGAAGAGCTAATCTTTAAGCTTAAACAAGACTATACCATCGTCATTGTAACCCACAACATGCAACAAGCAGCAAGAATTAGCGATAAGACTGGTTTCTTTATGCTGGGCGAATTAGTGGAATATGCCGATACAAAGAAACTATTTACTAACCCGGCTAAAACAGAGACTCAAAACTACATTACGGGTCGTTTTGGATAAACCTTATGAATATGAAACCAACAGAATTAGAATTACAAGCGCTTCGCACAGAAACAGATGAAATGTGGAAATTAGTTTTATCTCAAATCGAGAAAGCCAAGCTTTGCTACCTCAGCTACGATAGAGAATTAGCATTCGAAATCATCAGTAGAGAAAAGAGAGTCAACGCTTACGATTCAAAAATAGACAGCGATTGCGAAAACTATATAGCACTTTATGCTCCTGTAGCCATTGATTTGCGTTTGATTCTTTCACTACTTAAGATTGTCAATACATTGGAGCGCATTGGAGACTTTGCCGAAAGCATAGCCCGCCAAATTTTGGATGAGGACTACCCTAAGATAGACACAGCACTTGCCGAAGAACTACAAATAGAGACCGTATTTGACACGGTAATCACCATGTTGATGGAATGCTATATTGCATTCGACACCGAAAATACAAAGCTTTCAGGTAAGATTTTGGCTACTGACGATAAGGTCGATCAACTTTACTACGATGCATTGCCGATTCTGTCAAACTACATCCTAGCAAACCCAGAGAAAGGCGTTTATAGCTTAAAGACATTGCTTATTTTACGTAAGTTAGAGCGCATGGGAGACCATTGCAGCAACATTGTTGAAGAGATTGTGTTTTATATAGATGCAAAAGTTCTTAAGCACACCAACCCCAAAAAGAGTGTAGATAAACAATAGACCTCACTCTAGTATCGGAATCAATAAAATCAAACTATGAATATTAAGCCAAAAATATTAATTGTCGACGACGAACCAGATATATGTGAAATTCTAAGCTTCAACCTCAGCAACGAAGGTCTTGATGTCAAAACAGCATATTCGGCTGAAGAAGCTTTAGAACTAGTCACACCCGACCTCTCCTTAATACTCTTAGATATAATGATGGAGGGGATGTCTGGTTACAAAATGGCTGAAAAGCTCCGAAACGAAGGCAATCAAATTCCTATTATATTCTTGACAGCCAAGCGAACAGAAAATGATATGCTAACAGGCTTCTCTGTTGGTGCAGACGACTACATAGCCAAACCATTCTCGGTTAAAGAAGTTATTGCACGAATCAAAGCCTTGCTAAAGCGATCAGAATCGATTACTAAAAAAGAGAAAACAGCCACAAGTTTAGAGTTTGATAGTTTGGTGATTGATTTGGCTAGTAAAGAACTTTTTATTGATAAAGAGCTTATAAATCTGACTAAAACTGAGTTTGAAATATTAGCTTTGCTAGCAAATAACCCGACACGCATATTCTCCCGTGAAGACATCATCAATGTAGTTTGGGTCGAAACACCCTACATTACTGAGCGAACGGTTGATGTGCACATCACACGTCTTCGTAAAAAGATGAAAGAACATGCAAGCTTAATTACAAGCCGATCGGGATATGGTTACCGATTTAATATTAGTGATGAATGAAAATAAGTTATAAGCGTAAGATATTTTTATACGCTTTCTTCTTACTAACTCTTTTTGCTGGAAGCATCGTGCTTTTCGAGTTTTCAGAATCGAAACGAGCTCGCGTAGAATCTATCGAGGGTCAACTTGATGTTTACGCTACTACACTTTATAGATCCATCCAGAAAAAGGGTGGATTTGATAAAGCTTCAATAGATAGCCTGCTCTTTCTGTTTCCTCAAAACCTTCGAATCACAATTTTAGACTCCAACGGTCAGGTTGCCTACGACAATATACAGCTCGATACGGCACAAATGGATAACCATATCCAACGACCCGAAGTGATACAAGCAACACAAAGTGGCAAAGGGCGAGACATCCGAACATCCATGACCAACGAAGAGCAATACCTCTACTTTGCCAAACAATACCAATCGTTCTACATTCGGGTAGCACTGCCCTACAATATGCAGTTAAAGGAGATTCTCAAGACCGATAATATCTTCCTATACTTTATCATTGTCTTGTTTGTAATCGCATTATACAGCATCCACATACTCTCTAAGAGATTATCACAATCCATACGGGAGCTTCGGGACTTCACACGACATCCTAGCAAACTCAACGAAGAATTAGTCAATAGCTTTCCGCAAGACGAGCTAGGTGAAGTAGCCTATAAAGTCGTTGAGAACTACCGTGACTTAGAGCATAGCAAAGCTCAAATAGCGCTCGAACGAGAGAAACTACTTCAGCATATACACTCTTCTCAAGAGGGAATATGCTTCTTCACCCCTACGAGAGAGGTGGAATTCTTTAACGGATTATTCATGCACTATCTCAACATTATGCTTGATGAGAACACGACTCGAGCAGGAGTTATTCTGCATGACCCGCAATTCAAACAACTTCATGACTTTTTAAGCGAGAACAACGAGCAAAACTTCTTCGAATCTAAGATTGCTAAACAAGGCAGGCAGTTTAATATACGCGTGAATATTTTTGAAGATAAGAGCTTTGAGATCATCATCAACGACATTTCCGATCAAGAGAAAACTAGACTACTCAAACAAGAGATGACCAATAATATTGCTCACGAACTGCGTACTCCAATCACCAGTATTCGAGGATATCTTGAGACAGTAAAGACTCAAGAGCTTACCCCAGAACAGCATCAATACTTTTTAGATAAAGCCTACAGTCAGGTAATCAACCTTACTCAACTCATCGACGATATGAGCATGATTACTTCTATTGAAGAGGTGCCACAGTCGTTCGACTTCGAAGAGGTAAACCTCAATGCAATTCTACAGCAGGTTTACAAAGACTATCAGGAAAGCCTACTTGATAAGGGTATTAATTTCTATAGTAATCTGCCAGAGAACTGCCTAATGAAGGGCAATCAGAATCTACTCTATGCTGTATTCAGAAACTTGGTAGAGAATACAATTAAGTATGGTGGAGAGAATGCACATATCCATATTAACCTGTACAACGAAGATAATTTTTATTACTATCTCTCCTATGCCAATGAAGGGAGTAGCGTTATCGATGAGATTCACCTAAAACGACTGTTCGAGCGTTTCTATCGCGTATCAAGTGGTAGAACACGCAAGACTGGCGGAACAGGCCTCGGGCTATCAATTGTGAAGAACGCAATTCAGATTCACAAAGGCTCTATCATTGCAAAGAACAGAAAAGAGGGTGGTTTAGAGTTCTTATTCAAGCTTAGAAAGAACTAATCTCGATAAAATCTGAGGGTAAGGCAATAAAAAACTTGCTTCTATGATTTGACTCTAGGTGATAATAAGTAAATTAGGCTTATTAATTTATTTAGACAGGATAATTATGAAAAAGATTATTTCAACTCCCAAAGCACCAGCTGCAATTGGACCTTATAGCCAAGCCATAGAAGTAAATAACACAATCTATATCTCGGGGCAACTACCCATAGATGTGGCAACAGGTGAATTTCCAGCGGGTGGTATTAAAGAGCAAACTCAAGCTTCGTTCAATAATATTAAAGCCATATTAGCTGAAGTAGGGCTTACCACAGAACATATCGTAAAAACGACCGTTCTACTGGCCGACATGAACGACTTTGCACAGATGAATGAGGTATATACTCAACAATTTGAAGGTACTTACCCTGCACGATCAGCCTTTGCTGTCAAAGCATTGCCTAAAGGTGCATTAGTTGAAATAGAAGTTATAGCAGTTCGCTAAAACAGCAAAGCTCAGAGTGAAATTCCACTTTGAGCTTTATCTTTTATATCAGTTTATCTCTTACAAGATTATCATAAACCATCAGAACCCCAACAACCTGAACGGGCTCTTGTCTATACTCATCATAACTAAAGTACCGTAGCCCTCCTATCTCATGAGCAGCTTTAAACTCAGCTAAAGGATATAGATAACACTCTTGCTCCATGATAATTCCTTCAGTTTCGCCATAAGCTTGTGCTGTAATATGACAGTAATATTCTACATCATCCATATCAAGGGCAACTGATAATTCTTCTTTTATTTCTCGCTTCAAAGCATCAGCTAAAGATTCGCCTTGATCTACCTTACCTCCTGGCAGGTACCAAGCTTTTTTATTTTTGCTATAAGCCAGTAGCAATTTAGAATCTCTTACGGAGATTAATCCAACAGTGGGTAGTTTCATAATAGTTGCAAAGATAAAGAACCTCTTAACTTCTAGAAAGCAATAACACCAATAAAAATAAAGACTAACTCAAGAGCTGCAGAAATAGAATAAGAACGGTGAGGAAATACTTCCTCACCGTCTATTAGTATCCCACTATCAATAGATAGGATTATAAGAAATCACGCAAATGCTTTAAGTTAGACTTAGCCGTATCAAGGACATCGTCTATTCTACCTGCCATCACAAGTTTGATCATAGATTCAGCATAGCCTTTCATTTGTTCGAATTCAATTTTAGGAGGCATTGCCAAAGCATTTTCATCTGTCATTACAGACACCAATACTGGACCTTCTTCTTCCAAGGCACGTTTCATGGTATCTTCCAATTCATCGGGGTGAGAAACAGCGTAAGCTTTCATTCCCATGGCGCGAGCAACAGCTGCAAAGTCAGGGTTAAACATTTGTGTTTGACTATCGGGTAAACCAGCAACTTGCATTTCTAGTTTAACCATACCGAGTGAACGGTTATCGAAAACTACTAATTTAACTGGAAGTTTATATTGTACGATAGTAGCCAAGTCGCCAAGCAACATGGAGATACCACCATCACCACAAAAAGCGATTACTTGTTGGTTTGGACGAGCAATTGATGCACCAATAGACATAGGCATGGCATTGGCCATAGAACCATGACTAAACGATCCAAGCATTTGTCGTTTACCGGTAGCTTGTAAATAACGAGCCCCCCAAACGCAACACATACCAGTATCAACTGTGAAGATTGCGTCATCATCAGCAAGTTTGTTTACTGTTGAAGCTACGAACTCTGGTGAGATATTATTCTCGGTACCTTTATGTTCGGCTGCGTTGGCTAAATTCTCTTTAACCTTAGCATATATTTTAAGTTGTTTTTCAAGGAAGCTATCGTCCGATTTAGTTTCAATCAAAGGAAGTAGGGCAGCAAGAGTATCTTTAGAATCTCCAGCTAATCCTAATTCGACTTTAGCACGACGACCAATTCGCTCTGGGCGATTGTCAATCTGGGCAATCTTACATTTGGTTGGCATAAACCCTTGGTAAGGGAAATCCGTTCCAATCAAGACTAATAAATCGGCATCATGCATAGCTGCATAAGCTGAAGGTAATCCCAAAAGACCAGTCATACCCACCTCATAAGGATTATCGTGTTGAACAACCATCTTACCTCTAAAGCTATAGCCAATAGGAGATTTGATTTTATCAGCTAACTGAATGAGTTCTGCATGAGCACCAGCTACACCAATACCACAATAAAGCGTTACCTTCTTTGATTCATTGATAAGATTAGCTAATTTCTGTAGTTCATCGTCAGTAGGTCTAAATATTGATTTAACTGGCAATGAGTAAGTAGCAGTTAAGCTATCCACAGCTTTATCAGCAGCTACATCACCAGGTAAACCGATTACAGCAACCTCTTTTTTAGCAATTGCATGTTGCACTGCCGATTGAATCATACGAGCAAATTGCTGAGGAGTAGAAGCAAGTTGGTTATAGCCACTGCAATCTTCAAACAATTTCATAGGACTAGTTTCTTGGAAATAAGAAGTACCTATTTCGTATGTAGGGCAAGTAGATGCAATAGCCAATACCGAAGCATTAGAACGTTGAGCATCATACAGACCATTAATTAGGTGAACGTGACCAGGGCCACTACTCCCTGCACAACAACCAATACCATTAAGCTCTGCTTCAGCCATTGCTGCATAAGCACCAGCTTCTTCATGTCGTACGTGAATCCATTTCACATCGCCATCTTTACGTACAGCATCATTTACTTCATTAAGACTATCGCCAGTAACAGCATAAATATGCTTGATACCTGCATGTTTTAAGTTTTCAACGAGTTGACTAGCTACTTTTCTACCCATAATATATCTATTTAAATATTCAGTAATACAATCTCACTAATATCATAGGTAACAAGTGCTTAGGTATTATAGTTTAATAATAATGCCATTTTATAATAAGAGACAGCTAAATAATTGATTTATATTAAGGCTTATCATGACCTATACAAACAATAAAAGAGAGAGTCATTAGGACTAATCCTATGACTCTCTCTTCTTAAAAAGGCGGCTACCTACTCTCCCACGGGTATGCAGTACCATCGGCGTGACAAGGCTTAACTTCTCTGTTCGGAATG
>QXGG01244343.1_pt1 | contig 11441 bp, 13 predicted proteins | sample 1982491 | NCBI WGS metagenome assembly QXGG01 (sample SAMN09924614, study PRJNA488089) | Wastewater metagenome, whole genome shotgun sequencing project. | isolation source: South African research farm wastewater | place: South Africa: Irene, Agricultural Research Council, Animal Production... | reverse complement strand
CTCGTAGCCCGACGCATCGGAGTGATGATGGCGGTCGCGGCAATCGTCGGAATCGTGTCGACCTATGCGGGTCTGCTCGCCTCGTATCACTATGGGTGGGCTGCCGGAGCCAGTGTTGTTCTGTGTGCTGTGGCAATCTTTTTCACAGTTCTCACGGGCGTCCGCCTCCGTGATCTGATCCAGCGCGGTGCACGATGACGACCTTCCACAGCCCGACACCAGCGTCTGCGAATCCGAGTCTCATCGTGTGCGTCCATCATCTGTCCGTCGGGCACGGCGTCGACATCGTGGTGGACGGCATCGACACCGATCTCATTGCGGGCGGTTCCGTGGCCTTGGTGGGTTCGAACGGATCGGGTAAATCGACGCTTCTCAAGACTCTTGCCGGGCTGATTCCTCCGATCCGAGGATCGGCGGAAATTCTGGGGAAGAATCTCGGCGAGGCGACTGCGCACGTCGCATATCTCGGTCAGCACCAGAGAAATGCGCTTGCATTGCCGATGCGCGTGGTCGATGTCGTCCGAATGAGCCGCTTCGACCAGCGGCCGCGCTGGCAACGCAGAACGCGCATCGACGACGAGTGCGTCTCCGAAGCGATGAAAGCCATGGGAGTCGACGATCTCTGGAACGCCCCCATGCGAGATCTGTCCGGCGGCCAAAGACAAAGAGTGCGGCTCGCCCAGGTTCTGGCCCGACGCGCGGATCTGATTCTGCTGGACGAGCCGACGACCGGTCTCGACGCTCCGGGTCGTTCTGCGTATCTCGAAGCGATTTCCCATGAGAAGTCCAGAGGAGCGGCTGTGGTCATTGCGACCCATGATGTGTCCGAAGCAGCAACGTGTGACCGAATCATGCTCTTGGCAGGCCGGGTCGTGGCTGATGGTTCGCCTGGTGACGTGCTCACACCGGACAATCTGCTCGAAACCTTCGGTATCGGGATCGCCCGGGTCGGGGACAGGTTGATCGTCACCGAACACGGGCACGACCACGATTGAGGTTCTGCGGGTGACCGACGGCCGAGCGAATGTGTCGGCTGGATCGCGTGTCGTTGCCCGCCTGAGGCCACAATGGTCGGGGCTTCTCGATAGATGAACAGGTCGGATCCGCGGCGACATCTCTGTTTCCAGAGATGATCCTCGGAGCGACGAGAACGGAATCGACTCTCATATGGAATTCACCTGGACGAAAGAACAAGAAGAACTTCGTGCACGCGCTGCGGAAGTTGCGAGGCGCGCCGTCGAGAAGTACGGCAGAGCGAATGATTCCTGGATCAACGGATGGTCGAAGGAGTTCGCCGCCGAACTCGGGGCCCTCGGCTGGATAGGACTCACGTGGCCCGTCGAATTCGGAGGTGGAGGCAGACCTGCGATCGACCGGCTGATCATCGGTGAGGAGTTGATCAAGGCTGGTGCTCCGATCGGATCGATGTGGTTCGCCGATCGTCAGATGGGGCCGACGCTGATCACCTACGGCAGACCGGACCAACAAGCCGAGTACCTTCCGAAGATTCTCACGGGTGAATCGACGTGGTGCATCGGCATGTCCGAACCCAACGCAGGATCGGATCTCGCATCGCTCAAGACGCAAGCGGTGCGCGATGGAGACGAGTGGGTGATCAACGGCCAGAAGATCTGGACGAGTTTCGGCGAAGTTGCGGATTACTGCTACCTGATCTGCCGCACATCCTTCGACGGTCCGCCTCATGCGGGGATCAGCGAGATCATCGTGCCCATGGATACTCCTGGCATCGACATCAGGCCGATCCAGGACATGACGACGAACCGTCATTTCTGCGAGGTCTTCTACACGGATGTCCGTGTGCCGATCGAAAACCTGGTGGGAGTCGAAGGCAATGCCTTCAAGCAGACGATGAGACAGCTCGAGCACGAGCGCGGCGGCATCGATCGACTCGTGTCGAACTATGCGCTGTACTGCATCGCTCGCGACAGAGCCGACTCATCGGATCCGCGTGTGCGTCAAAAGATTGCGCGTCTCGAGTCGATGTATCGCATCGGACGGATCCTCGTGGTGCGCGAAGTCCTGCACCAGGCACCAGCCGGATTCTCAGCGGCGACGAAGTGCTTCTGCACCGAGCACGAATGGGAAGTCGCACAGTTCGTCGCCGAGACGCTCGGTCCTGAGGCAACGTTGTGGAACGAGATCACTCAGGGACTTGCGTATGCACCTGGCTACACGGTCATGGGAGGCACGTCGAACGTGATGCGCAACATTCTCGGCGAACGCGTACTCGGCCTGCCGAAATAGCCGATCACGGACGTCGACGTCGGAGACTTCCGAACATGATCGGCGGAACTACCGTGGTGGAACCGAGCGACTGGGGATGAGTCGACCGGGACGAAGGGGGAGACATGTCGAACTGGAATTTTGCCGATGCCTATGAAGCCATCGCAGATCGCACGCCGGCGAATGCGTGCATGGTGCAAGGCGATCGAACCGTCACCTGGGGAGAATTCAATGCCCGGGCGAACGCTCTTGCGGCGCATCTTCTCGGACGAGGCCTGACACATCAGAGCAAGGTGGCGGCCTATCTCACCAACTGTCCGGAATATCTGGAGACCTACGTCGCCGCTTTCAAGGGCGGATTCGCTCCCGTGAACACGAACTATCGATACGGGGCAGAGGAAGTCTCATACTTGTTCGACAATGCCGATGCGGAAGCAGTCGTGTTCCATTCGTCGTTTTCCGCACTGCTCGATGGCATTCGTTCTTCGCTTCCCAAAGTCAAGACGTGGTATTGCGTGCGCGAGGAAGGGCACGCGGTTCCCTCATGGGCAGAGGACTATGAAGCCGTCGTGTCCGGGGGACGACACGACAACGTGACGGGTCCGTGGGGGCGCAGCGGCGACGACTTGTTGTTGCTGTACACGGGCGGAACGACGGGGATGCCCAAAGGTGTGATGTGGCGACAGGACGATTTGTTCAACGTGTTGGGCGCTGGAGGGAACGCTGTTCTCGGCATTCCTCCTGCGACCACGCTGGAAGAACTCGCGTCTCGTCCCGACCCGAACGTTCCTGGTCTGGTTCTTCTGTCGGCGTGCCCATTGATGCATGGAACCGGGCAGTTCTCGAGTTTCATCGCACTCAACATGGGTGGCTGCATCGTGTCGCTTCCATCGAAGCATTTCGACGTGCACGAACTGCTCTCCGAAGTCGAACGCAATCGGGTGCGTACCTTGGTCATCGTCGGTCAGGCGTTCGCCGGCCCGATTCTCGAAGCGCTCGATGCCGAGCCGGGCCGTTACGACCTGAGCAGCCTGATGATGATCAGCTCGTCCGGTGTGATGTGGAGTCAAGAGAACAAAGCCGGACTGTTGCGGCACATTCCTCAGGTCGTGCTGTTCGATTCTTTCGGATCGTCGGAGGCCGTGGGAATGGGCGGTTCGGTCAGCGCAGCCGGAGCAGCGACGGAGACTGCGAAGTTCCAACTCGGACCGACGTGTGCAGTGTTCGCCGAGGACGGCACGCGAGTACAGCCGGGTTCCGGAGATCGGGGTCTCGTCGCCGTGGGCGGCTTCATTCCGCTCGGCTACTACGGAGACGAAGCCAAGACCGCCCAGACGTTTCGCTCGTTCGAAGGGCAACGTTGGTCCGTTCCTGGTGACTGGGCCGAAATTCTCGAGGACGGCACATTGGTCTTGCTCGGACGCGGATCGGTGTGCATCAATACCGGGGGCGAGAAGGTCTTCCCAGAAGAGGTCGAAGAGGCGATGAAAACCCATCCGGCAGTTCGCGATGCTGTTGCAGTCGGTATTCCAGATTCTCGCTTCGGCGAGTCGATCTGCGCTGTCGTCGAGACAACCGATGGAGGAGAGATCGAACTCGGCACTCTGAGCGATCACGTCAAGTCGGTGCTCGCGGCGTACAAGGCTCCGAGACATCTCGTTCTCGTCGACACCATCGGCCGCGCGCCGAACGGCAAGGTCGACTACAAGCGGCTGAAATCTCTCGCTGTCGACCGCCTGGGATCCTCATGAGTTCGGGAGAGATCGCAAGCGGTGCTCAGGACCCGGTTGCAGCCGGTCGTCGAGGTGCTCATGACTTGCGAACACGTCTGGCTTCCGGCCAGAGCATCCTCATGCCGGGAGTGTGGGACGCGTTGTCTGCTCGGATGGTTCTTCAAGCGGGCTTTTCTACAGCCTTCGTCTCCGGGTTCGCGGTTGCCGGAACTCTGCTCGGGAAGCCCGATGTGGGGTATCTGACGCAGACGGAGATGGTGGAGGTGGCGAGGAGAGCCAAGGTTGGAGCTCCTGAATTGACTCTCGTGGTCGATGCAGACACCGGATACGGCAATGCTGCCAATGTCGTTCGAACGATCGAACTCTGGGAGTCGGCAGGAGCCAGCGGGCTGTTCCTCGAGGATCAAGTGTGGCCGAAGAGATGCGGTCACATGGCGGGCAAGGAGGTCGTCGAACGGAGCGAATGGCTCGCGAAACTTCGCGCAGCGGTGGAATCTCGAGAGCATGTCTACGTGACGGCGCGTACCGATGCGCGAGCTGCACGATCGCTCGCGGATGCTCTCGAGCGCGGGAGGATGGCGCGCGATATTGGAGTGGACGCAGTGTTCGTCGAGGCGCCCGAGAGCATCGACGAACTCGAGGAGATCGCCCGGGCGTTGCCCGACGTGACTCTCGTTGCGAACATGGTCGAGAAGGGCAAGACGCCGCTGCTGACCCCGTCGGAGCTCGCGGAATTGGGTTTCACCCTCATCGTGTCTCCGTTGTCATTGCTGTTGGCCGTCAGTCAAGCCCTGCGAAATGCTGCTGCAACACTGTCCGATACCGGTTCGATGCGCGATCACCTTGCGAGCCTCATGAGTTTCGACGACTTCACAACATCGGTCGGTCTGAACGAGCATCTCGAAATCGAGCGCCGGTACGGCTCGGAGACGTGAACGGGCCTCGTAGCAAGGTCCTCGTGCGGTCGCTAACCTGACGCCGTTCATCCAGAGAGGTTCGATTCGTCGGACCCGGCAACCTGGGCGGGAGCCCCAAGGTGCCTCCCTGTCGGAAATTCGACAGGGGATGTGGTCGGTCAACCGGCAACGAAGTCTTCCCGGATGGACGCGAGAACCATGTCCCCGTCCGCAAAGGAGAGCAGATGAGCCCATCATCACCGATTCCGGTGTCTGGTGCGTGGCGTCTCGGCGATCCTGTCGGCGACAGGAAGTTCTTCACACTGCCGGACGATCGCAAGGTTGCACTCGATGCGGGTCCCGTTCTCGGACCCGTGACGACGGCGTACGAGACCTGGGGAACATTGAACAGCGCAGCGGACAATGCGGTTCTCCTCTGCCACGCATGGACGGGTGACAGCCATGCATCCGGTCGGGCATCGGATGGCCACCCGACGCCGGGTTGGTGGGAAGGAGTCGTCGGTCCCGGTCTTGCGATCGACACGAATGTCTGGTTCGTCGTCTGTGCCAACGTGCTCGGCGGATGTCAAGGTTCGACCGGTCCGGCATCGCCACATCCAGACGACGGCAAGCCGTACGGCTCGCGCTTTCCGGTTGTGACGATTCGCGACATGGTGCGCGTCCAGGCGCGCCTCGCAGATCACCTCGGCGTGCAGACATGGCACAGTGTGATCGGAGGCTCGATGGGCGGCATGCAAGCGCTCGAGTGGGCCGTCACATTTCCGGATCGTCTGCGCTCCGTCGTCCCGATCGCCACATGTGCCCAGGCGTCAGCCCAGCAGATCGCGTGGGGATCGATCGGCAGGAGGGCGATTCGCAACGATCCGAATTGGCGCAACGGAGATTATTACGGTGAAGATCCAGGGAGCGGTCCTCATGAGGGGCTGGCCACGGCGCGCATGGTGTCACAGGTGACGTTTCGCAGCGACAACGTGTTCTCGGATCGCTTCGGACGCGAGATGGTCGGCGGAAGCAAACCTCACGCGCTGGACGGCCAGTTCGAAGTCGAGCGCTACCTCGAATACCACGGCACGAAACTTGCTCAACGGTTCGACGCGAACAGTTACATGGTGATCGGTCGAGCAATGGATCTTCACGACCTCGCGCGCGGTCGAAGCAATCTTGCAGCTGCGATGGCTCGCATTCGCGTGCCCACCATGACCATGAGCATCTGGAGCGACTTCCTCTATCCCGACTATCAGCAGTTGCAGATTCGCGACATGGTGGCGTCACATGGAGTGCGTGCCGAGAACGTCGAAGTCGACTCACCCCATGGTCACGATGCATTCCTGATCGATCTCGATCAGGTGGGTCCGCCGATCAGGCGATTTCTCGAATCGCTCGATTGACGCGTTTTCAGGTCTGTCACAGCAAGCTGTCGATGACGACGATTGCCCTACTCGTCGAGGGAATGCGCAGGAGGATGCGAACGTCGCCCTGCAAGATGTAGATCTCGCGGCGAGCGGGCGGATCCGGACTCTTGGCAAGGGCCTTGTAACGGCCGCGGAGTTTCCAGGCCCGCGGACCGCGCGACGACACGATGAGATGCTCGCCGTCGACGAGCACTCGGACGTCCTTCCAGGTTCCTTCGGGTTGGTCTCCGGGTCCAAGCGACTGCACTCGGGCAATCATCCGGTAGCCGTCTTTGCTGACCCAGTGGGTTTCGTGTCGAGACAGAAGCCAGAACAAGCCGCCGCAGACGCCGAGAAACGCGATGGCACTCACGACGTCCACCAATGCCGACCCGATCACACTGTGGATTGTCGCAGAATTTCGAGATGGATGTGGAGTCTTTGGTTTGGGATCGTCCGCTCGACCGTCAGACTGGGGACGTGCTGACATTCGCCTTGCCAGTCCTCGCTGCGGGCGAGTTCTTCGCGCAGACCTTTCTTGCGAATCTCGACACCACGAGAGTGACCGATGAGGGCAGCACGCGCACGGTGTTGATCGTGTCGATCGCACTTGTCGTCGTGGCCTTCGTCCTGATCGGGGTGACCATCTGGTTCTGGCGACGGACGATTCCGGACCCTGACGCCCTCGAGGCGCTTGCATTCTTCGAAGAGAGGGTCGTCGACGGAACTGAGGAAATATCGGTTCCGCGCCGCAGCCGTCGTCATCACACGGAATGACTCTGCGCACTAGCGTGTCGGCATGGCCGAACTCGATCTCGATGCGATGATTGCCCGCTTTCAGCAGCGAGCTGCAGCTGTCAAGAAGCGCCCTCTGCCCCCGGTAGCCGGCGAGGAACGCCAGTTGTTCATCGAGCAGGCCAACATCGACTTCATGGATTTCGCGCTGATCGCCGGAGCGACTGCGGCGATCGAGGATGGCATTCTCGTACTCCGAGTCGATCTCAGACCATCGAACAACGCTTCATGAAAGCAGCCTCGGTCGAGGCGCGCTCTGACTCGCTCGCTCTGCCGGCTGTCGCGCTTGCCGTCGTCGCATGGGGGATTGGCCCGCTTCTCGTGCGCGGGATGAGCGTGTCCGGCTACTCGGTCGCGTTCTACCGCATGTGGCTGGGGGTTCCTGCGATGTTTCTGGCAGCACATCTGTGGGGTCGGCCGTTGACCCTTGCCGTCTTGCGTCGGTGTGTCGTACCGGGATTCTTCTTCGGCTCTTCGATGATGATGGGCTTCATGGCCGTGCGCACGACATCGATCGCGCATGCAACGCTCATCGGGGCGCTGACTCCGGCGCTCGTTCTCCTCGGCGCGAATCGGCTGGTCGGCGAGCGCAGCGATCCAAGACGACTTCCTGCTGCAGTGATTGCCTTCGCTGGACTCGCGCTCGTGATCTTGGTCGCCGGGGGAACTGGGCAAGCAACTCTGAGAGGTGATGTGTGGGCGATTCTCGGCCTCGTGTTCTTCACCGTCTACTTCATGATTCTCAAGAAGCAGCGCAACGAGGGCGTCGACGGCTGGGCATTTCTGGCTGGTGTCTTTCTGGTCGGCGCGATCACCATTACGCCGTTCTGTCTCGTCGTCAGCGACGATCTGACTGCGCTCGAGGTGGCGGACTACGGATACATCCTCGGCATGATTCTCGGTCCGGGATTCGTCGGCCACGGGTTGATCACGTGGGCGAGTCGGCATCTGCCGGTGACGACGACGTCTCTTCTGACGCTCGGAAGCCCGGTCATCTCGGTCATCGGCGGGTGGATCGTGTACGAACAGTCGCTCGGTGGTTGGCAAATTCTTGGGGCAGTTCTCGTTCTGGTGGGACTTGCGGGCAGCGTGTGGGATCGATCGGCGACTCGCCTGCAACCCGTGGAACTGGAATCGACGCCCCGGTGAGGCGTCCGGGCAGTGGACAAGGCTGGTTGGTGACGTCCAGGGGCGGGACTACACTTGCAGGAGCTGCGGATGTGGCTCAGCTGGTAGAGCATCACCTTGCCAAGGTGAGGGTCGCGAGTTCGAATCTCGTCATCCGCTCCAATGCAGAATCCCCCGGGGCGCAGCCTCGGGGGATTCTGCATTTTTGTGACTGGCCGAGGTTCGGGAGGACGAGCGAAGCGAGGACGGTTCTCGTCATCCGCTCCAATGCGAAGAGCCCGGGGTTTTCCCCGGGCTCTTCGCCTGTGTACGCATGCCAACAGATTCGGGAGGAGTCACGCCTCAAGCGGGACGACGGGTCTCGTCATCCGCTCCGCATCGTGTCGCTTCTGAATTCCCGAACTGCTCAACCTACATATGCCAGCATGAGTCGATGTCTCTGCGAAATTCAGTGACGAGATCTCGAGCCGTGCAGAGTGTCGGGGGGCTCGTTCTCGCTCTGGCATGGCTTGCGACGTCGTGTGCAGATGGAGATTCCGGTCCGCGTGTGATTTCCGTTCCCGGTGACGCAGACACGATTCAGCAAGCTGTCGACAGAGCTCGCGAGGGAGATCTCGTCCTCATCGAAGCTGGCACCTATGTAGAGAGTGTCCTGGTCGAGCAGGAAGGAATCGTGATCCGCGGGGTGGATCGCAATGACGTGATTCTCGACGGAGGTGACTCGCTGCCGAACGGATTCGAGGTCGTTGCGAACGGTGTGGCGATCGAAAATCTCACCGTTCGAGCGTTCACCCAGAACGGCATCGTCTTCAACGGCGCAGCAGTCGCAGCGAAGCAGGGTGAATCATCGGGCGGATACCGACGGGTTCCAGGGGTCGATGATGCCGTCGTCAATGGCTATCGCGTCTCATATGTGACGGCAGTGAACAACGGGCTGTACGGGGTCTACGCATTCTCGGCGCGCAATGGCATCATCGAGAACTCGTATGCGTCGGGGCACCCGGACTCGGGCTTCTATGTCGGTCAGTGCAAGCCGTGCAACGCGGTTTTGCGAAATCTCGTGGCTGAACGCAACGCCATCGGCTATTTCGGGACGAACGCGTCAGACGGCGTGTACGTCATCGAGTCGGTGTTTCGTAACAATCGACTCGGGATCGCGCCGAACTCCCAGGACGCGGAGTTCCTTGCGCCGCAACAGGCAACCGTCGTTGCAGCGAATCTCGTCGTCGACAACGATGATGCATCTGCGCCAGCAATCCCGGATGGTTTCTTCGCAGGTGGAATTGCAGTTGGCGGAGGAACCAAGAATCAAGTCATCGGCAATCGAGTCGTCGGGCACGATGGAGCAGGCATCATCGTTCTGACGATGGGACGGTTCGTGCCCGAGGAAAATGAGATCAAGGAAAATGTTCTCGTCGACAACGCAGTCGATCTCGTTTATGCCGTCGTCGATGGCGTGGTCCTGGGCAACTGCTTTGCCGGAAACGAATACATAACGTCGCGTCCTGTCGATCTGGAGAACCTCATGGTCTGCGGCGAATCGTCGCCGAGCACGATCGGGCCGACGGCTTTCTCGTTGCCGGAGGCCCCGCCCAATGTCGATCACCGTCTGATTCCGGGCCCAGGAGATCAGCCGACGATGCCTGATGCTCGTACCGCTCCGGCTGTGATCCCGCAGGGTGTGCCGAAGTTTCCAGATCTCACGACCCTCCAGGTTCCGCAGTGATCGGGCGCCTGCTCCAGGTCGGTCGCAGGGTGAGCGCGGCGTTGTTGGTCGCGAGTTGTCTGGGTGCGTTGTCGTCGACAGCGTGTGCCGGCGACAGCACCGGATCATCCGAGCGTGCCTTGACGACACGCGAGGCAGCGTTGCTGGCAGAAGTGCTCGTGAAGAACTACCGCTCCGCTGGGGCAGTCTTCACAGTGGCGACCCTTGATCGACCGGGTGGCTCGACTGTGCGCCTCGAGGGTCGCCTCGACTGGGCCAATCACCTCGGTGAAGCGACGGTGGCAGTCGATGTCGGCAGTGCGCCATCAGTCGTCGGTTGGCGTCGCGACGTCGTATTGGAACGTTGGCCGGATGCAGATGAAGTGCTCACCGGAATGGGTACTGCAGCTGCACCGGTGATCGCGCGCCCACCGAACATGCAACGGCGACTCGACCAAATCATTGCTGTGCTGGTGGGTTTGGCAGGTGAGCGTCCCGACAACGCCCAACTGGTGTTGCAAACCGAGGGATCGGCCTTCGTGCGCGAAGACGAATTGCGCGGGGTTCCAGTGGTCGTGATGCGATACGGCTCTCGGAACATCTACTGGTTGGATGCCGCGACCGGCGACATGTTGCGGTTCGAGGCCCGCAGTGCCGAGGGTGACCTGCCGATCGTCATCGACATTTTCGAACGAGGGAGCGAGACGATCGAACTCCCGGACCAGAGCCTGTGGGTGTCGATCGATGCCGTCGCCGAGTTCTACGTCAGGCTTTCGCCATCCGTTTGAACGGATCGTTTCAGGACAGACCGAGAACGGAGAACACGGCACGAATCGACATCTGATCCCAAGCCGGTGAGTGGGCCTGAGCCGGATCGATCTCGATGAAGCGTCGACTGGTGATCTGGCCGACGATCCATGCGGACACGATCTCGACGTCGAGATTCGTCTCGATCCAACCTTTCGACTGTGCGTGCCGAAACGCCTCGGCCAGGACACGATTGATCTTTCGTTGTTCGTCTGCCAAACGGCGTTCGAGGTCGGGTCGTCCGTGGCTGCTCCCGAGAACATTGACGCGCATGGCTCGCACATCGCTGCGCGCCGGGTCGTAGGCCTGTTCGAGATGGTTTCTGACCGTTTTCGTGAAATCCCTCTTGGTTCGGCATTCCCGAACTGCCTCGACGAAGGCGAAGAGGATGGGTTCTTGGTCGCGGGAGAACCGCTCGGCCTGGGCGGCGGCGATCAGACCGTCACGGCTTCCGAAGAAGTGGTAGACGGAGGGCTCGGTCACATCGGCGGAACTTGCGATGTCACGCACCTTGATTGCCTGTTCGCCGTGCTCAGCGATCACTGCGATAGCAGCTTCGAGGAGGCGAGTCTGCGTCGCGTGCATGGGACGACAGTAGCGACCAGTGCCCGGTCGAGCACCAGAGAGCATCTCCTGCGACCCAATCGGATTGCGCGAGTATCCACCACATTTCACGCCTATCTAGGGAGACTAGAGAAGTATCTAACAACGATAGAGCGCT
>QXGG01062585.1_pt1 | contig 11443 bp, 9 predicted proteins | sample 1982491 | NCBI WGS metagenome assembly QXGG01 (sample SAMN09924614, study PRJNA488089) | Wastewater metagenome, whole genome shotgun sequencing project. | isolation source: South African research farm wastewater | place: South Africa: Irene, Agricultural Research Council, Animal Production Institute... | reverse complement strand
GAACCTTTCATCCTCCTCACTGAAGAGTGATGCCTATGCCTTTATCTTTAACCAGCAAGGTCTGATGGCTGGGGTAAGCATTGAAGGCACCAAAATCTCACATATCAAACGTTAAGTAAGCTGATTAGGTGTAGCGATGCGAACCGCACAATGCTGCTGGAACCTTTGCTATACCTAGTTTTACAGCGGCGCTCTGACTGAGCTGTGCGCCACTGCAACAACCTAAACTATAGGCTCAATTTTATCTTGCTGACGCGCATACTCCAGCAACGCCTCAGTGCTGGCAAAATTCGAAAGGTCTTGTAGGGTGCTTATTGTTGGAAACGACAGCACCAGCTTACCTTGCCCACCCTGCTGCAGCGCTTGTGCAGGACTGATCCAAATATGATCAATAGCTTCTTGCCCATCCGGTACGGCGATCTGCCGCTCTGGCGCAGCCGCGACAAAGAAGTGCGTATCATAACGTCGAGGATAGCCAACAGGGGTAATCCAGCGGCTAAAAAAGGCCAGTTTTTCTACCGCAGCACTGAGGCCGCGGGGACGAAAGACATCAGCAAAATTCAATTGCCCTGCATTTAAGCGCTCACGCAAACCCGCATAATAGGCAATATCATCGGGCGCAGCGATCTCTAAGTAATCGCCATGGTTATCATGGGCCAACAATAAACCCACTTCTTCAAAACTTTCGCGAATTGCTGCAATTAAATACGCCAGCCCGTCCTGCTCAACGCCAAGTCGGCGATTAACGGCAATATCATCAATGCCATTACACAGGGAGCGCATAGAAGCGCAGGCATCCATAGGATCAACCACGCCACCGGGAAAAACAAACACACCAGGCATAAAAACGGCTTGGTGACTGCGCTGCATTAAGAACACTTCCAAACCCGCCGCGCTGTCTCGGGTAAGAATAACCGTGGAAGCAGGACGTGGAACCACTATTGAACTGGGCATAACACGATCTCATGCAAACAAAATACTGATCTTGTAATTCTGCACAGTCTCTAGGCTGGGTCAATAGCCGACCAGCCACAGCCTTAGACCCAGCCCGCAGATAACAGCAACTGGGGCACTGACTGATGCGCTACTACACCGATCAGTGCTGCCAATGCTTAGTGAGAGTCGTGGTGACTATTCTCTGGTTCAACCACCCCGTGTTGATGGCGTAAGTGCTCGCCATGCTCCGCTGCATGCTCATGGCCGGCACTGGCTAATTCTCGAAGAATATCTAAGTTTAAGTCTTCCCAGCTCAACACTCGACCACCTTTGGCATCAACCAAGGCCTGCGCAGCATCACGCTCACTGTAGGAGACTAAAGAAGGCCCCATGGCGCCGGTTAAGCTCGAACCAATCACATACCAAGCACTGCGCGCATCAATCAGGTGCTCATCAAGGGGGCTTGCCCAAGGGGTGAGCACCACATCATGTACATAAATTTCAGCTTGTAGGTTTTTGTTTTCAGGTTGCAGCCACCAACTGAGCATATCTTGGGTAGAGCAAAACTTATGGGTATTGGCATTACGACTTTCCCGCACTTGTGCTTTCGCACCCGGCAGCTCAGTAATAATCATCCCACACACATGGCACTCATCACCGGACTCAAACGCCACCGGCCCTAGCACCTCATCTACAGCGCCAGGTCCAGCGTCATCACTGCAAGCTGTTAGCCATACACTGATAAACAGCAAGCCCAGCCAACGTATGGAAAAACTTTGTAGACTCATGATCTCTTACCTTTCAGTTGAATGAATTCAAGTTGTACGGCGCGCAAATATCCACTGTGCTACAGCCAATGAAGCGCCAGCCCAGGCTATTAAACACAGCCACAAAACGGTGCTGCTAACCGGTAAATCACCGGCCAGCGCCATCACTCCAACTGTGTTCGAGCCTGAATCAAAGCCAGCTAAATTAATCAAACGGTAGATATCCGCTGGATTAAGCAGCAGTAACCACGGCAATGCATCCGGGTTAAACGTGCCTTCACTCACCACCAAGACCGCCAGTAAAGCCAGGTCAAATACCAGTACAAATAAAAACCATAAACCCAAGGCGAAGCCTGCTGCGCTGGACTTTTCGTTAGCACTACTGCTGATCACATAAGCCAAAGCTAAAAACACTAGCCCCAGCAACGTCGAAGAGACAATAAAACGGGTAAACGCCCAAGCCAACATGCCCAACTCAATATTAGGCACTAAAAGTGCAATAGCCAGTGCAGCACAACCAAAGCCAATCAGCGTTGCTAAACCCAAAATCATGCCATGACCGACAAACTTGCCCAGCAAAATCTGTCCGCGACTGATTGGATAGGTCAGCAGTAACATTAGTGTGCCGCCCTCTTCCTCACCGACGATGGCATCGTACGCCAGCAGTAAGGCAATAAGCGGCATTAAGAAGGTTGCCAAACTGGCGAGGCTGGCAATAGTCGCTGGAATTGAGGTAAAACCAACCTGGCCGGACGCGGCGGCACCAAACCAAGCAATACCTACTGCTAATAAAGCAAAAACCAAGCTGATCGCCAGCATCCAGCGATTACGTAAGCCGTCACTTAATTCTTTACGGGCAATATTCCAAATCTGCTTCATTGCTGAACTCCTGCCACACCTAACGCGCCTGCTTGTTTCATATAATAGCTGTACAGATCTTCTAAGGTTGCGGCCTGCACCTCGATATCCTGCGGTTGTAGCTGCAGCAGTCGCTGCACCGTGGCCAGCTTATTGGCTGGTGTTACAAACAGCTCATGCCAATGCTCATGCAGAGTACGAATCTCTTGCACTTCAGGTGCGGCCAACTGTTCTCTGCTGAGGCCAGCCACGCGAATGCGCACGGGTAGTTTTGCTTGCGTACGCAGTTCATGCAAACTGCCTATGGCTTCCATGCGCCCCAAAGCTAAAACTGCAGCGCGGTCAATATAAGGTTCAACTCCAGGTAAAACATGGGAGCAAATCACAATACTGGTGCCTTCACTGCGTAAACGGCCAATCACTTGATAAAGCTCTTGCGTGGCAATGGGGTCCAAACCCACCGTAGGCTCATCCAGCAGCAATAAGCGCGGACGACCCAATAAGGCTTGAGCTAAGCCCAACCTCTGGCGCATACCTTTGGAATAGGTCTTAACCCGCTTAGAGCTGGCCGCTGTCAAACCGACCTGCTCAAGCAGCTCACCCACTTGCTGGGTAGAGGCTCCCTTTAAGCGAGCAAAGTGCTCTAAGGTTTCGCGCCCACTCAACTGTGGATAAAACATTACGTTTTCCGGTAAAAAACCAATCTGCCGGCGAATATCACTGTCCCCCGGTGTGCCACCCAAAACCTGCACCTGGCCGCTGGTCGCCTGCAGCAAACCTAAAATCAAACGTACAGTGGTGGTTTTGCCGGCGCCATTATGGCCAAACAGGCCCAATACCTCCCCCTCAGCCAGGGTTAAACTAATATTATCCAGTACAGCCATAGCGCCATACTGCTGATACACATTGTGCAGTTCTACAGCATTCATTCTGTTGGTCCTGAGGAAAGTGATGCAGCGCTAGTGACAGGTCGCATCAGAGGGTAACTGTCTTGTACGCCGGGGTACTTAACCACTGGGAAAGCACGCTGGACTAAACGCAGTAACTCGATACTGGGGCTGTGCATCAAGAGACGCACTTGCGGGTAGGTCCACAATAAACGATCCACATTATCGTTTGGTTCATAGGCGACATCGCCGATCCCATCGCTATTGCGGTCCCAACCTAAATAGTCACTCCAATAGTTACCTTTGCCCTCGTGCGACCATTCTTGGTGACGAATCGCTACATATTTAACTTGCTGTTGATTGCCAATAAAGGTGTTGTGGTAGATGCGGTTATCTTCTGAGCCTGCGGTCAGATGAATGCCCAAGGCACTGTGCGCAAAGTGGTTACGCGCCAGGGTGTTAAATAAAGAATTATAAATAAACAGCGCTTTGCCTTCTGCACCACTGATATGCACGCCATCGCCAGAACCCGGCTGTACCGCAGTGACATAGTTATCTTTGAGCGTTGAATAGGTGATGTAATTCATTAAAAGACCATAGTTCTGATCATGATCAGAACTGTTGCCGGTCACGGTCAACTGGCGACTTTGCATTAAGGCATAGCCGGTGCGAGTACGGGTCGTGCGGTTATTAGTCACTTGATTGCGATTGGAAAACATATAGTGCACGCCGTAGCGTAAGTCGCGCATGTCATTGTCATGGATAATATTGTCGTTGGCCGCTTCAATATAAATACCGTCACGGGTGTGCCAAATTTCATTACCGCTGACAGTGGCAAAACGCACGGCAAATAAATGAATACCATTACCACGGTCTTGGTTACGCAAGGCCAAGTCGCCCTGCACTTTATTATTCAGAACACTGATATTTTGCGTGGCATCAACCCAGATACCAAAGCCCTGACCATGCAAATAATTATTTTCAATGCGCGCATTGTCTGCGCTGCGCTCAACAAATATACCGGCATCCATTTGCGTTAGATTGTGCCCCCAGTCACTGATATCACAGTTTTTCAGCGTGACATCTGGGGCGCGTATATTCAGGGTATTACCCTGCCCAGTCCCGCGCAAATAAGCGCCACTGGCACACTCTAAGGTGATGGGTTGATCGATAACAAAATGCCCGACGTAGTCACCGGCAGGCAAACGCCAATGCTGTGCAGAAATTTTCTCGAGGGGCAGCTGACTAACAGATTGCAGTTGTAGGTCTGCGTCTGGCGCAGCTTGTATCTTGTGCAGCTGCACATTTTTTAATGAATCAGGTACTTCTTCGGCCGCATAAACAGGCCCTATTAAACACAGAGCAACACTGTAAAGCGCAGCCTGAGTTATCGCTTTTAGCGCTCTCACCTACGCACATCCTGTTGTTGTCTAAGCAGCATATATACCTCCACTGACCTAAAATCCAGCGGTGCCCTAAGACGAACACCGCTGGTAGCTTATATCTGCTTTATGCAGGCGTAACTAACATACGTCCCACCATCTCCATATGCAGAGCGTGACAGAACCAGTTGCAGTAGTACCAGTGCACACCAGGTTTATCCGCAACAAAGGTTACCGAGGAGGTTTGCTGAGGACTGATTTCCATACTGACACCATGGTTGACCATACAGAAACCGTGGGTGACGTCTTCAATCATATCCAGGTTGGTCACAGTGACAGTGACTTCATCACCTTGATTAACCGTGAACTCACTCATTCCAAAGGAAGGCGCAATAGAGGTCATATACACACGAACTTTGTTGCCATCACGAATGATTTTGTTGTCGGTTTCTAAGGTAATACCGTCTTCTTTAGCCCGCGCTACAGTCGCAGCAAAGTACGGGTCATCGCGATCCCACACTTTCTTCGGCTTAATTTGGTCACGGCGCGCCATAATTGCATCATGCGGCTCTGCATAGGATGGACCATCGTGCACAATTTCCATCACATCGCCGGAGATATCAATCAGTTGGTCATTCTCAGGGTGCAGTGGTCCCACCGGCAAGAAACGGTCTTTGGAGAACTTACTTAATACCAACAGCCACTTGCCATCGGCATCTTTGGTTTCAGTTAAAGAAGCATGGTTATGGCCCGGCTGGTAGTGCACATCAAGTTTTTGCTTAATGTAATTCACATCTTCGCCATTATAGTGACGAACCGCTTCGTCCATGTTCCACTTCACTACTTGGCTGTCAATAAACAGCGTGGTGTAGGCATTACCGCGACCATCAAAGGTGGTGTGTAACGGCCCAAGACCGAGCTCTGGCTCGCCCACTACCACTTCACGCTCATCGGCAAACTTGTCGTCAAACAAATCGTCCAGCTTATCAATGGCAATCATTGAGCAAGTGGGTGAAAGCTTACCGTTAGCAATAAAGTACTTGCCGTCCGGTGAAGTGTTGAGACCATGGGGGTTTTTCGGAACCGGCACATAACGGGTGACACGGCTATTTTTACCGTCTTTTTTACGTCCATCGACCACAGGTACTTTGGAATCACCCAGAGTAATGAAACGCCCAGCTTTAATTTCTTCCTCAATGCGCGGAATGTTAAAGATAGTCACCCAGTCACGCTCATTGCGCATCATGCCGGCGATATCACTGGCGCCTTCCGAGTTATAACAGGTGGCGGCAGCAAAACGGCCGGTATAGCAGGCATCAGTGTTGTCGAGGTTACCGTCAACAATCACTTGCCAAGCCACTTCCATGGTTTCTGCATCTAGAGCGTTATACATGGTGTATTTTTCTGCTGCATCGAGGTTATCGAGCAGTTTGCCATCGTTGGGATGCGGAATAATAAACTCAGCATTGCAGAACACATACTTGGTGTACGGCACTTTCTGTAAACGTAAACCGTGAATGGCTTGCACGTTAGGAATCGTAGTGATTTTATCGCACTTCATAATGTCTAAACGAATTCGCGCAACACGGGTGTTGGCTTTATCGTTAATAAACAGGTATTTACCGTCGTAACTACCGTCGGTCATGGAAATGTGCGGGTGGTGGCAATCGCCGTTGAGGTATTTGGCACTCTCACCTAAGACTGCTTTACTCTCGTTGGTAATTCCCCAACCGACCGCACCATCCATATTAAATACAGGAATACGCATTAACTCGCGCATGGACGGCAGACCTAGAACCCGCACTTCACCTTGGTGACCACCACTTAGAAAGCAGTAGTAATCATCCAGTTCACCTGGCCCTACATGCACTTTGCTTCTGGCATCTTTAACTGCAGCCGCCCATGTTTCACGGCTCATGACTGACGCACCAATGGCTGTAGCGCCTGCTAAGGTTGCACCGGTGACTGCAGTGGCGCCAAGAAAGCTGCGCCGACTTAAGCCTGTTTTTTCTATCTCTGGTGTAGTTTTCTTATCGCTCATGACAGATACATCTCCTGGGTAATTTGCCTTAATTTGGACGGAATTAAGACTTCGTTTCCAGCTGAACGGCCGGAATGATTTGAGGCTTGGATGTTGGGGCTGTTTTGTTGCGCTCGCGGCGTTTTTTCTTCGCCACTAACGGAGGACAACGGTCCTCATTAAAGTAGGTCACTTGGCAGTCAAGGCAGTGGTGACATTCGTTGGCATTGATCGTGCCGTCAGGGTGAATGGCTTGCACCTCGCACTCCACCGCACACAACTGACAAGGCGTACCGCACTCTTTGCGACGCTTGAGCCAATCGAACAAACGCAACTTGGTGGGAATAGCCAGGGCGGCACCCAATGGACAGATATAGCGGCAATAGACTTTGCGGGTGAAAATATTAATCACCAGCAGCGCTACCGCATACAGAACGAACCACCACTGACGATCAAACTTAAGCGTAATCGCTGTTTTAAATGGCTCAATTTCTGCGTATTGCTCAGCAGTCGACATCGACTCAAGGGAGATGCCAAAGAGAATCAGCAAAATAATGTATTTGATCGCCCAGAGTCGCTCATGCAGAGCAAAAGGCACTTCGTATTGAGGGATTTTTATCTTACGCGCAATCTCATTAATAATTTCTTGCAAAGCACCAAATGGACAGAGCCAGCCGCAGAACACGCCGCGTCCCCACAGCAAGACAATTGCAGCTGTGACTCCCCACAGAATAAAGATGACCGGGTCGCTTAAAAACAGCTCCCAACTGAACTCATGCATAATTGAGTGAGCAAAAGTCAGCACGTTAACGATGGATAACTGACCTAAGGCATACCAGCCAATAAACACCACGGTAAAGGTCAAGTAGCCCATGCGCACTCGGTGCAGCAGTTTAGGGTAACGAACCAAGTAATCTTGGAAGAAGAGGATGGCAAACAGCACCACTAAACCCACCCCCAACACAGCAATCTGGAAGTCTTTTTGGTACCAGATATTCAGCCATAGGGGACGATTTGCTTCATCAATTGCCGCCTGTTCCGACGCCGTCAGCGGAGGCCGCTCAATGTACATTTCGGGTATTTGGTAGGGCAGCTCGAAGCTGGTAAAGATGCTGTCCACAGGGCCGGTTTGACGGCGCACCAATAACTCTAAGGTCCAGTCTGAACCTGAATCAAAGTTATACTGGGGGCGCACAATAAAGATGCCCATTTCACTAAAACGTGGCATGCCTTCAGCGTAGACATCACTGAGACGGGTATAATCCAGATCGCGGAAACTGATGATATCGCCAAATTGACGCAACTGAATGCGGTCAAAAATCCCGCCACGCACATAGCCTGAACCTTTAAACGAATAGCCACCATTACCCAACACAACAATGGCATGCTCACCCGGCTTCAGCTCAGCCATTAAGTCTTGATATTGACGCTCACCTAATACATTGCGACCAATGGTTGGTGGGTTCAGCTCAGCCACGTACAGATCAATAAAGGTATCATCGCGCTGTTCTGGACTCGCAGCCTCGACGCCTTCAGCCTCACTGCCAATAAAGGCATCATCTACCTGGCCGCGGTTGAGTAACATCCGACGAATAGAACCATCACCAGTGAGAGTCGACCAACTGGCTTGTTCATATTGATCCATTAAGACAATGGCGGGCTTATTCTTAAGCTGCGAATGGGCATCCACTAAGCCCAAAGACACTGCCACTTGGTGAGCGGAGCGCATAATGGCTTCGTTGACCACCATCACCGTGACCGTGGCACCGGACACCGCATCAATGGTTATCGCAGCTTCATCTTTAGAGCGGCCAATGACTACACGCTGCTCAACCCCTATACCTTCATATTTAGCAGCAAAATCATGCAGTTTCTGCTCGGGAATACCAATCAACAAAATAGGTTCTTCATGTTTTAAAACATAAGCGTCTTGAATCACCCCTTGCGGATCAAGCAGCACCTGCAGGTTAATCGGCTTGCCCGAATAAGCAGGTATATTCACCACATTTATAGTTTGGTAGGCATAACCTAGCAGTTCATCGCCAGACATAATCCGCCTGACCTGAAAGTCACCTTCAGGCTCAGTAACAGTACCGTGCTGTGGGAACGCTAAGGCGATTCGGCCTTTTTCTAAGGTCGTTAGGCTTGCTGCTTGTGCAGAGCCAATCGCATAAAAGAAGAGTGCAGAAAAAAGTATCAGCAGAGAGATTCTCGTCCATACTTTTCGTTGCAAAGAGATAGCCTGCATGATTTCGCCTTAGTACATGAAATATGTACTGCAGCTTAGCAAGCGCGGATCTTGTCAGACCTTGATCAAAGTCATAGTAATTTTTCATGGCGCGGCACAATTTATACGTGCCGATCGTGCAGGCCCTGGCGGGCGGCCAACACACTATTGTATATAATAAATTAAATCATTAAGAACAAAGTATACATTCATTGACTAAGGTCAATGGAAACTAACAACACTGATAGGACTCAATGCTATCGAGCTCTATCAGCGTGTTATTAAAGAGTTATTTACTCTGTGTGGTAACCGGTCACTCGTTCCACTTCTTCTTTGGAGCCTAAGAAGACCGCCACACGCTCATGCAGTGATTCGGGCTGAATATCCATAATGCGCTGATGGCCATTGGTCGACACACCGCCTGCCTGCTCAATAATAAACGACATCGGATTGGCTTCGTACATCAAGCGCAATTTGCCGGGCTTTTCTGGCTCACGGGCATCACGCGGGTACATAAAGATACCGCCACGGGTCAAGATACGGTGTACATCAGCCACCATCGCGGCAACCCAGCGCATATTGTAATCTTTTTCCAAAGGCCCTTCTTGCCCCTGTAATAACTCATCCACATAACGCTTAACAGGTGCTTCCCAGTGACGCTGGTTGGACATGTTAATTGCGAATTCAGCGGTGGTTTCAGGCACGCGAATATTGTCATGGGTCAAAATAAACGAACCCATTTCTGAATCTAAGGTAAAGCCTTTAACGCCATTACCTAGGGTCAGTACTAACATGGTTTGTGGGCCGTAAATCGCGTAACCCGCAGCAACTTGCTCGGTACCGGCCTGCAAAAAGGCTTCTTCGCCCAAATCTCCTTCTTCGCCATTGCGATCAGGGCAACGTAGCACTGAGAAGATCGTCCCCACTGATACGTTAACGTCAATATTGCTTGATCCATCCAATGGGTCAAACACCAATAAATAAGAACCCTTGGGGTACTTACCTGGAATCTGATAAGCATTATCCATTTCTTCTGACGCCATACCGGCTAAGTGGCCGCCCCACTCGTTAGCTTCCAGCAAGATTTCATTGGACAGCACATCAAGCTTTTTCTGTACTTCACCTTGCACGTTCTCAGTGCCCATGCTGCCTAAAACACCACCCAATGCGCCTTTCGACACTTGGTGATTAATCATTTTACAAGCGCGTGCTACCACTTCGATTAAAAAGCGTAGCTCTGCTGGGGTTTGATGTGAACGGGTTTGTTCAATAAGAAAACGGCTTAAGCTCGTGCGTGTCATGAAACGCTCCAACGGAGTAAGGAAAAATATGCGGGCAAGTTTACCGCTTTGTGACTCGAATTGCTGCATCGCTTTTACCTTGCCGCGGGATACTCTATGAAAAGCAGAATTAATCCGTCTCAGTTTAAAAGACTATGGGCTATGGCGCGGCTGCTAAAACGTTACATTCAAGCACTTTACTGTGAACAAATACGGATTTCAGGCACAGATAACCAGCTACTGCAGCCTTTCTTGACCTGTATCAAAAATCATTGTGCTTCAATCCGTAACATCGTTACTAACCAACACAAACGATAAGTTGCAATGGAGCACATCATGCGCACAACTTTATTCGCTTCGTCATTATTGGCGTTAGCTATTGCTGCACCCTCAGTTCAAGCTCACCAAGCAGGCGATATTATCGTGCGTGCCGGTGCAGTAACCGTTCAGACTCACGAGAGCACCTCTGGCGTTAAAGGTGACCGTGGCACACTGGGTACTCTAGGTAACCTAGGCGGCAAAGCATCGATCAACAATGACACACAGCTGGGTTTGAACTTTGCTTATATGGTTACTGATAACTGGGGGGTTGAACTCTTAGCTGCAACTCCATTTAAGCATGATGTAAAAATCAAAGGTACCGGAGCTGTTGATGGGAAACTCGGTAGTTTTAAACACTTACCACCGACTTTAAGTGCTGTGTACTACCCAATGGACAACAGTTCAGCCTTCCAACCTTACGTTGGTGCAGGTATTAACTACACTTGGTTCTTTGATGAAAGCGTAAGCAGTGGAGCTAAGGCAGGCAATAACGAAGCTGGTGTCCCTTTGACCGGTTTAAACATCAAGAACTCTTGGGGCTGGGCAGCGCAAGTGGGTGCTGACTATATGTTAACTGACGATATTATGCTTAACGGCCAAATCCGTTACATTGATATTGATACAAGAGCTTATGCAAGCAGCCCTCTAGGCCGCGCCAAAGTAAACGTTGACGTTAAACCATGGGTTTACATGGTTGGTCTCGGTTACAAGTTCTAAGGTTTAGCACCTTAAGCAAAACAGGCGCCTAGGCGCCTGTTTTTGTTT
>QXGG01129227.1_pt1 | contig 11448 bp, 9 predicted proteins | sample 1982491 | NCBI WGS metagenome assembly QXGG01 (sample SAMN09924614, study PRJNA488089) | Wastewater metagenome, whole genome shotgun sequencing project. | isolation source: South African research farm wastewater | place: South Africa: Irene, Agricultural Research Council, Animal Production Institute... | reverse complement strand
GAATTCCTGCCCGAGTTCAGCGACATACACATTAGCAACGTGCGCTGCAACGGCTGCGGTACCGGCATATTCGCGAGGGGAATGAAGGGATACGACTGCGTGTACGACATCTTCATCAGCGACTGCGTCATCAAAAAGGCAAAGAAAAACCTGGACGTGGACGAATCCACGACCAGGCTCAATCTTTCTGACGTAAGAATCAGCTTTTAGTCCTTCACATAGCGCAGAGCGGCAAGACCGTAGCGCTTCAGGCTCAGCTTGCGGCCCCAGGCGCCCACCTTGGCATCCCCGAGAGTCATGGAATCGGCGTAGCTGTAGCCGGGGACCTCTATTGCAGTGGTGACACAGGCGTCTTTCCACTGGTTTGCGGCCACTATTACCATCTCGTTTCCGTCGGCGCTGACAAAGGCACGGGCATCCACATCCTCATTGCTGTTGCTGAAGCCCAGCACATCCATATAGCGTCCCGCCATAAGGCAGTTCCCGTATGCGGCCTTGATCCTGTTCGCCTGGCCCAGATAGGCCTGATACTTAGGCGTATCGGAGATGATGTCGCGGCAGCGATAGATTTCTATGTCATTGCGCTGACCGTCGAGCAGGGTGTAATTGACGTGATACTCCACGCCCTCGTCGTCCCTCTGTCCCCGGTCCGTGAATATGAGCTCAGGGAAGGTGTAGCGGAAGAAGTTGACGAATCTCTCCGGTCCGTCGTTGGCCGGATAGCCGTGTGTGAAGTCGCAGTACTGGGCAAGCGCATCCACGCTGCCCTCCGCTCCGAGAGCGAAATCCGGGTCCTTCGCTGCATAACGGTCACGCAGCAGCTTGAGGCACTGGGCGCGTTTCAGTATGCCGTGGGTGTCGGGAACCGGGAACTCGCGGGAAGTGTCCCAGTTGGTGCTCTCCTGCTCTATATAGCCGAGCTGGTCGAAGAAGGTCGCCTGCGCGCCGAGTCCGTAGGCCCTGTCCTGAAGGGCGAACAGTACCTTGTTCCAGTCGGGATCCATCATTGTGGCTACGGCGAAGGTTCTCTGGTCATACTCTCCCAGCCAGGTCCCCTTGCCGGTGAACTTGTAGCGTTCGAGTATCTCCGAGCCGGTGTTGTCGTGACGGCAGACCTTGGAGCCCATTCCGCTGCGGTAGAAACGGCTCTCCCTGTCGATGAGCTTGCCGTTGTAGTAGAGAATGAGATGGTTGCCCTTCTCCTGATAGCGGGCTATCGCCTCCTTCAGCGCAGCATCGCCGCCCTGGCTCTCGTCAGGCGAATAGTCCGGGTTGCCGTGGTCCATTCCCTCGGCCCACCAGCCGAAAAGGAAGACGGAATTGCAGCCCGCAGCCTGTCCCGCCTCATCCACCTTTCCGTAGAGGTCGGGATATTTGAAGAAATACTCTCCGTACTGATGCTTGAATATGACCCTCTGCCAGCTTGGCATATCCTCCTGCACCCATTTCGGAGCCGGGGTATATTCCCACCAGCTGTCCACCCACTCGCGGTAGATGTCCGCCGCCTTGTGCCAGCTGCCACTGTACGGCGCCACCACATTGGCCTCGCAGGCCCAGCTCTCCCCGCAGAAGCAGTGAGGATACTTGAAAAAGCCGAATTCCAGGCAATCGAACTTGCCGGACTCGCCCTTGTAGGCCCTCAGACCGTGCCAGGTGTCCTGGAAAGTGGCGTCGTGGCTGCCGAAATACAGGCCCTGCTCCCGTCCGAAGAGGCCGAAGCAGTTCATAAAGACCTTGGCCCCGTATTTCACGTTCTTCTGACGGAAGAACTGTTCCGGTTTCTTGTATGGGGAAGAGTCCAGCTTGCCGAGCAGCTTCTGAGGATTGTCATAGAGACGGCCGCCGGCCTCGGCAGTGTAGAGCTTGTGGTCCTGAGGGAGCACCGCCCCGTGAAGCAGAGGATAATGCAGCTCGCGTATGACGCTGTGCGCTTCATTGTTGGTCATGCTGCTGCAGAAGCGCAGCTTGTCATCCTCGAGAACCACGGCCAGATCGAGGGAGAAAGCGATTTTTTCGCCCCTGACCACGAGAGAGTCGTAGCTTATGAGTATGCTGTCGCCCTGAATGCAGATGTCCGGGGTCTGATCCTCGGCGCTGATCTCAATCTCCTTCTCGGAAGGGCAATCATAGTAGAGTCTCCAGAGCAAGCCACCCGAGGCATAGTTGTGACCGGTCTCGAGATTGCATAGCTCGGAGAGGGAGCCGTCCCCGTCAATGGCGACGCGGATCTTCCCATTGCTGAGACAGTAGCCGCTGTATTCAGTCTGAGAGAAAGACTGCTCCACAGCCGGCGTACAGAGTACCGCGAGTAATGCTATTATGACAAGGACAATGACCATAAGAATGTTCTTTTTCATTTTGTTATGCATTTATATTCCATGATTCAGTAGCGGCCCGTATCTATGAGAAAATCGGTATAGACAGGGCAGTGGTCCGAAGGATAGAAGCCGTCGTAAAGAGTGTCGTCGCAGACATATCTCAACGGAACTATGCCCTTGCCCCTGTAATAGACGAAATCGATGCGCGGCGCCGCCTCCATATCCGTATTGACGCCGTGATTGTTGAAAGTACCCTTCGGGCCGGATTTCGCCTCCCCGTCGAGGCTCAGGAAACTGTCGCTCCACCACTCTCTCAATATGAACGATTCCGGTCTCTCCTCCCTGGTGTTAAGGTCGCCCATAAAGAACGAAGGCAGGCCATCCGGATTATACTTCTTTTCCATCTCGACAATAAGGGGCGCAATGTTCAGCCTGGCTTCCTTTCCCAGAGGGAAATGACTGATCATCACGAATATGCGCCTGTCACCGCGTACGCCCTTCAGTCTGAAGGTTGCGCAGCAGGCCCCTCTCTTGAATTTCATTTCATCCCAGCCGGAGCTCATTTTCTCCGGAGTCGGAGAAAGCCAGAAGTGATGGAAATCCAGGGGCTCCAGCCTATCCTTGCGGTAGATTATCGCCTGGGATTTGACCGAGCCGCTTCCATCTTCCGAATAGGGACTGAACACCAGCCATCCGTACTGTTCCATACGCGAGGGAAGCTCCCGGAAAATGGTGGTATCCACCTCCTCCGCTGCAAAAACATCCATCCCGAGATCCTCTATGGACCTGACAAGCCTGTCCCTGCGCAGTCCCCAACGGTAATCTCCCTTGCCCAGATCGGACCTCCAGAGATTGTAAGTTCCAACCCTAAGGGCAGTGCTGCGTTCGCGGGTCATCGCGGCAGCACCGCCAAACAGGGTCAATGCAAACAACAAAACTAAACTAATCTTCCTCATAAATGATTTCATTCGGGATTACACTGTGGTACACTGTGGTATCTGCTGCAAATATAGATATATTTTTATAACTTACCACACTACACCACACTTATTTTCCAAAAAAGATGCAAATCCGCTTATTTTCACAGATTTGCATCTTTGACTATTGAATTGCCTAATCCTGTACCGGGAAAATGGTCAGTCTCAAGCTAGTGCTGCCGTAAGGGACCAGTTCGAGAACGGTGTCGCTGCCCTCGACGGTTTTCACCTTAGCCGGAAGCGCCGGCGTGAAACGATTCTCCTTCAGCTCCCATCCATCCACTTCGGCCGCCTTGACCTTCAGGACCACAGGAGAACAGCCCGGATCGAAAGGATAGCCGTTAACGTCCCTTCTGACGACCTCGACATCCTCCGGCGATGAGCAGGAAAGGGCATAGTTCCACTTGCCGGCCGGGGTCATGCTCCAGCTGACGAAGTCCGGATTCCCGGATTTCTTTCCCGCAAGATTGTCGTAGGTGAGCGTATCGACGACACAGTCCGCAGGGATGGAGTAGCTGAACACAAGAGGGCCATAGCACAGCGAACGGCCGGCCACGGCATTGTCCTCAAACACAGGAGCCATAGGAAGCTCAAGACTGAAGACATCCCCGCTCTTCCATTGGCGGGAAACGGTATTGAAACCCTGCTGCAGTTCACCGGCTTCTTCCGCTCCATCCCCGCTGCATCTTGCTTCACCACACCAGAGCGGCACCCTGAAGGTGAAATCCATGGACAGAGGCTCGCGTATGACACGGCCATTGCGGAAGAAAGTGAAACGGAAGTCGATTTTCTCCACGAACGGATATTCACCAAGTTCCTCTATCCTGACACTCACCCCGTCTCCAAGATCATACAAGACCTCCGACGGGCCGTAAAGAGCTGCCACAGGCGAGCCGTTGCGGTCTTTCAGCCACATACGGGACACATAGTTCGGGAAGTAGCGGTGCAGATTGCCTATGCAGCATTCGGTCTCGTGGATAGGACGGTACTGCATCCAGGTCTTGCCGTACTTGAAGGCATTGTGGTCCGAATTGCCCGTGCAGATGAACTGGTTCGGGCAGGAGAAATACTGCATAGACTTGAAATCCTTGGTTATGCAGCCGAATGCGGCATTGAACATACACCTTTCTATCTTGTCGGCCCACTCCGATCCTCCCGTCGCAAGGAGGAAATAGCCGGCTGTCCAGCTGTAATCGGAAATGTCGCAGGTCTCGTGGCTCGCGAGAGGATCGTTGCCCGCAAGGTGCTCGCTGCTGGAATTTACTCCATCGATGAGCATATTCGGGCCTTCCATCTTCCTCGAGGCGTTCAGGGCCTGGTCGAGATATTCCGTCTTGCCCGTATATTCATATAATATGACAGGCACCTTGAGCAATTCGTTCATAGTGACTCCGTGCATACGAAGAGGGCTGTCATCCGCGCAATTCTTCGGGTCCAGCTCCGCAAAAGCGTCATTCCAGGCTTCCTCGGCACGGGCTAGCAACTCATCGTTTCCGGTCAGGGACCAGGTCCAGAGCATGCCCTCTATATTCACGAGGAATCGGCTCATGCTCAGCTCCGAGTGGGTGTAGGAAAGATAATTCTTCTCGAGAGCCGCAGGTATGCGCTCGTCTCCGGTAGCTTCGTAGCAGGCCTTGAGAGCCCTGAAGAAAACAGCGAAAGGCCAGGCCATAGACTCGGTCTCCGGTCCGAGACGCCCCTCCGGACGGTCTGATGCCTTGATTTCCATCATCTTGCTTTGCCTGCGTGCCTTGAACTTGCGATGATCATCCACATTCGGGTCAGCGGTAATCTGGGCCACAAAGTCCTGCATTGCCGCCAGTTCCTCCTCGCTCGGTGCCTGTCCCGGCTTGAACGGCAGAGGATTGGCCAGCACATGGTCCAGGTTTTCCTTCCAGACTGCCAGGAGCTGGCTGTCATCAGTTATATAAGCCAGCCTGGTCAGGCCGTCCAGATAATATGCCGTCTGCTCGAAACGCCACCAGTCGGCTCCCCTGCCCTCGGAATCGCGTTTGATTTCTCCGGCCCAGAGCGGGCTGTTGTAAGGATAGTCCATTGCTTCCGGATGGCCCGTAAGTCCCTCCCTCTGGCGTCTGAGAGTCTCCTCCAGCCAGCCCTTCGGGGTAATGTCGGCAATGAGCCCCTCGGTGAAGACAGAGTGGGCAGGAGCCGGAACAGTAGCGGCCTGAGGACGGCAACGCTCATTCGCACAAGACAGTGCCACAAGTGCGAAAAGAATAGCCAAATATCTAAATTTCATATAATTATGTGGTTAAATTGTAACTATCAGAAAGTTTAGTAGGCGTCGTTGTGCACGCCTGCGACCGCCCTGCCGCTAGGGTCGTTCATATTCCGGAAGGCGGCGTCCCACTCGAGGGCAACGGCCGACGAGCAGGCAACACTCGGTACGCTCGGAACGCTGAGAGCAGCCGAACGGCTAGGGAAATGCTCCTCGAAAATAGTCCTGTAGCAATACTCCTCCTTGTTGCGCGGAGGATTCACAGGGAAGCGTTCGGCAGCGGCTGCCATCTGCTCATCGCTGACCGTGCTCTCCGCAACGGCCTTGAGCGAATCGATCCAGCTGTAGCCCACGCCGTCGGAGAACTGCTCCTTCTGTCTCCAGGCCACCGATGGCAGGAGATAATCCTCGAATGCCTCCCTCAGGATCTTCTTCTCCACCACAGCCCCGCTGCACATCTTGGCCGAAGGGTTAAGGCGCATCGCCACATCCATAAACTCCTTGTCCAGGAAAGGCACCCTGCCCTCGACACCCCAGGCGGCCAGGGCCTTGTTCGCCCTCAGACAGTCGTATTCGTAGAGCTTGCCTATCTTCCTTACGGTCTCCTCGTGGAAGTCCTTTGCAGACGGAGCCTTGTGAAAATAGAGATAGCCGCCGAAAATCTCGTCGGAGCCCTCCCCGCTGAGCACCATCTTGATACCCATACTCTTTATCACCCTGGCCAGCAGGTACATAGGCGTGGAAGCCCTGACCGTGGTCACATCGTAAGTCTCGATATGGTAAATCACGTCGCGGATGGCATCCAAGCCTTCCTGAACGGTATAATTCACCTCGTGGTGCACGGTCCCGAGGAAATCAGCCATCTCCTTCGCCTTTATCAGGTCCGGAGCACCCTTCAGGCCCACGGCAAAGCTGTGCAGTCTAGGCCACCAGGCCTCGCTTCTTCCGTCATCCTCGATACGGTTCTGCGCGAAACGGGCCGCAATGGCACTGGTAATCGAAGAATCCAGGCCGCCGCTCAGCAGCACACCGTAAGGCACGTCCGACATAAGCTGGCGTTTCACCGCCCCGACAAGGGCCTCCCTGAGTTCTGCGACATCGGCCTCATTGTCCTTCACGGAGTCATAGTCGAACCAGTCGCGGTTATACCAGCGCACCATACGGCCGTCCCCGCTCCACCAGTAATGGCCCGGCAGGAAAGGCTCATATTCCTCGCAGAAGCCTTCGAGGGCCTTCAGTTCGCTGGCCACGTAAACCGTGCCGTCCGCATCGCGTCCTATATATAAAGGTATGACGCCCACGTGGTCGCGCGCAACCAGGAACGCATTCTTCTCGACGTCGTACAGCGCGAAGGCATATATTCCGTTGAGGTCTTCGAGGAAGTCCAGTCCCTTCTTGCGGTAGAGGGCGAGTATGACTTCGCAGTCGGAGCCCGTCTGGAACTCGTACTCGTCTTTGTATTTCTCCCTGATTTCCTTATGGTTATATATTTCTCCATTCACTGCGAGCACCTGTTTTCCGTCCGGCGAGACAAGCGGCTGTCCGCCTGAGAGAGGATCGACGATTGCGAGCCTCTCGTGCGCAAGTATGCAGTTCCGGTCTGAGAATATGCCGCTCCAGTCCGGGCCGCGGTGCCTGATTTTCGCCGACATCTTAAGAGCCTTGGTCCTCCAGTCCACAGAGGAGTCCTTCATTCCGAATATTCCTACGAATCCACACATAAATATTGACACTAAATAACTTTCAAAATTAAGAAATAACGGACAATTTTCCTAAATTTGCTATCCTGAATATGCCTGATAAGGACGGGCGCAACCAATAACACGATGTTTAGACAACTTATTCTTATTACTTTACTCTCAGCCTTCAGTTTCAATCTGAGCACATTCAACATCACTTCGATCAACCGCGCCGGAGCCCGCTCCCTCAAAGGCAGCGTAGTCATAGGCGTGGACAACAAAAGCAGCGACGTGATAATCAGCGACATAAAGGGAACTGTATATCGAGGCGAAACCGCCCTCGTCAACGGCAAGGCCGAGGATGTGACCATTCCGGCCGGAAGCAACAAAGTCTCAGTCAGCGGGATTGCGACCGTATGTCCCGGCAGCTCGGTCTGGATTGCCATGTTCGCCGCCCTCTCCGACATCGACTCCCTGACGGCCGACATCAGCTGCACCCTTACCGACAAGGCCAGCGGCAAATCCACTCTTGTGGAAAAGAAAGGCGTAAGCCTGAAACACTATCTGAACAGTAACAAATAAATATATGAAGAAAATCATAATAAGCGCATTATGCGTTCTGACCGTCCTTGCGGCCAGCTGCATCGACTCCGCTGCCTGGGGAAAGCGGGAACACGCCGCCATTGCCTACATAGCGGAACAGAACCTCAGTCCCAAGGCCCGAAAAGCCGCCGAGGAGATACTTCACGGAGAAAAACTTTCCTCCTACGCTTCCTGGCTCGACTATTACAAGCCCCAGATGCTGATGAAGCTCACAGAGCCCCAGAACGGCAAAATGTGGAGGACAATCCCCCACACCTTCCACGTGGATTCATCCCTCTGCGCCTACCGCTACCCGGAGCACAGCTGTGTGACCGTCTTAGAGGAAAGCGTGGAAAAACTCAAACATCGCAAGGAACTGGACGACTCCACCACCCTGCAGTGCCTGCTTAACATCATACACCTCACCGGCGACATGCACTGCCCTTGCCACGTGATCTACGCCGACAAGCGCGACAGGCACATAGGCGGATTCGACGTCATATACAAAGGCGAAAAAGTGCGCCTGCACAAGGTATGGGACAGTATGGTGACCAACGAAACCCTGCCCGGCGGCGTCGAGGACCTCGCCTATTGGGCAATGACTTCCACACGCAAGGAAGTGAAGGGATATACGAAAGGCAGCCTCTACGACTGGGGCAGCGACACCGCGCAAAGCAGCTGCGAAGTCTTCGAAGTTCAGAAGGGCGACGAGCTCCCGAATACATATATGTACGACTATAGCCGCCTGGCGCTCAGACAGATAGAAAAGGCCGGCTACCGTCTTGCCGCACTCCTCGAATCGATATTCTGAATTGTATTGATATTTGTTATATATTTGCACGGATGCGGATTCAGGCCCGCCCACAACAAAATCAGATTAAGATATGGCTAAAGAAGTAGAAAGCGCCGAGCTCAATGCGGCAAAGTTGAAAGCGCTCCAGGCGACAATCGACAAGATTGAGAAGGATTATGGAAAGGGTACGATAATGAAGCTCGGAGAGCAGCCCAAATGGGATATTTCCGTGATACCGAGCGGCTCCATAGCATTGGACCACGCCCTTGGGATAGGAGGTTATCCTAGGGGAAGGATCATCGAGATTTACGGTCCGGAGTCCAGCGGAAAGACCACTTTGGCCATACACGCCATCGCCCAGGCACAGAAGGGTGGCGGAATTGCCGCGATCATCGATGCGGAGCACGCCTTCGACCGCAGCTATGCCAAGAACCTGGGAGTGGACCTCGACACCCTGCTCATTTCCCAGCCTGACAACGGAGAACAGGCCCTTGAAATCGCGGACAACCTCATACGCTCCGGCGCGATCGACATCATTGTCATCGACTCCGTGGCAGCCCTCACCCCGAAGGCAGAGATCGAAGGCGAGATGGGCGATTCTAAAATGGGTCTCCAGGCAAGGCTTATGAGCCAGGCCCTGAGAAAGCTCACGGCGAACATCAGCAAGACCAACACCTGCTGCATATTCATAAACCAGCTCCGTGACAAGATAGGAGTGATGTTCGGCAACCCTGAGACCACTACTGGCGGCAACGCCCTCAAGTTCTACGCTTCAGTGCGTGTGGACGTGCGCCGCACCACCCAGATCAAGGACGGAGACGAGGCCCTGGGCAACCGTACCAAGGTGAAGATCGTGAAGAACAAGATGGCTCCTCCTTTCAAGAAAGCCGAGTTCGACATAGTCTTCGGAGAGGGAATCAGCCATGCCGGAGAGGTGATAGACCTCGGAGTCGAGCTGGATATAATCAAGAAGAGCGGAAGCTGGTTCAGCTACGGCGACACAAAACTTGCGCAGGGAAGGGAGGCAGTCAAGCAGCTGCTTAGCGACAATGTCGAACTCTGCGACGAAATCGAGGCGAAGATCCGTGCAGCCCTCGCCGAGATGAAAGACTGAGTTGAACATTAGATGAAGAGATTCATACCAATCATATTAGCAACGTGCCTGACCATACTCTGGTCAGGTTCTTGTTCATTCGGGGACTGGGAATCCCCGGTAAGCGTAAAGGCCTCCGTGATCTGTTTCTATGAAGACAACATAGAGCAGAGGGCAAGTCTGGTCACGGAATTTCCGAATGACAGGCTCAAGAAGGAAGACATAGACCGGCTGATAGAGGACCTCACCGAAGAACTGAGCGAAGGATTCACGGACGCAAGAATGACCCTGGACTTCTTCGACAGCATTGGAGAATGGTTATACAAACAAGTTTACTACATAGATTCAGAGCTTAGATGGGAAAGATCATACTGACCGGAGACCGTCCGACAGGCCGTCTCCACATTGGGCACTACGTTGGTTCACTCCGCAGGAGAGTTGAGCTTCAGAACAGCGGCAGATTCGAGAAGATATTCATAATGATAGCCGATGCCCAGGCCCTTACCGACAATGCGGACAACCCGGAGAAGGTCCGTCAGAACATAATCGAGGTGGCGCTGGACTACCTCTCGGCGGGACTTGACCCGGAGAAATCCACCATATTCATACAGTCGCAGATCAGCGAGCTCACCGAGCTGGATTTCTTCTACCAGAACCTCGTGACGGTACAGAGACTCCAGAGGAACCCTACCGTAAAGGCGGAGATCCAGATGAGGGGCTTCAGCGAGAATGGGGAAGACAATGCCAACAAGGCCGGCACCCCGGTCGGATTCTTCTGCTACCCTATCAGCCAGGCCGCTGACATCACCGCCTTCAAAGCCACCACGGTACCTGCGGGCGAGGACCAGGAGCCTATGGTCGAGCAGACCAGGGAGATAGTACGCAAGTTCAACAGTCTCTACGGCGAGGTGCTCGTCGAGCCGGAGATTATGCTTCCGGAGAACGCTGCCTGCCTGAGACTGCCGGGAACAGATGGCAAGGCCAAGATGAGCAAGTCCCTCGGCAACTGCATATACCTGTCCGACAGCGCCGAAGAGGTCAATGCAAAGGTCAGGGGTATGTTCACCGACCCGAACCATCTGCAGGTCAGCGACCCGGGCAAGGTGGAGGGCAACACCGTATTCACCTACCTGGATGCCTTCTGCCGCGACGAGCACTTCGAGAAATTCGCATCCTGCTTCGTAGGGCGCAAGAGCAGTTTCGAGTTCCACAATCTCGATGAGGTCAAGGCCCAGTACCGCAAGGGCGGACTCGGCGACGTGATGGTCAAGAATTTCCTTGCCGCCGTCCTCAATGACACTCTCGAGCCGATAAGGACGCGCCGCCATGAACTCGAGCAGAACATTGCCTACGTCTATGATGTGCTCCGCAAGGGCAGCGAAGAGGCTGCAAAGGTGGCTGCGCAGACCCTTAGCGAGGTAAAGAGGGCGATGAGAATCAACTACTTCGACCCGGGCGTACTCGACGAGCTGATCAAGGAACAGAGCGAGAAATACAGCAGATAATCAGAAATACGATGGAGATACTCGAAAGACAGAGACGATTCTTCAACGAAGGACACACACTGGACATAAGACACCGCAAGAGACTGCTCAAGCTGCTGCGTTCCAGTATCATAGATCATAAGGATGACATACTTGCAGCCCTTAAGGAAGACCTGGGCAAGAGCGAGACCGAAGCGTATATGTGCGAGTACGGTCTCGTCCTTTCCGAAATCAGCCACACCATCAGCCACATGGTGCGCTGGGGACGCAAGCGCAGGGTCTG
>QXGG01013652.1_pt1 | contig 11463 bp, 8 predicted proteins | sample 1982491 | NCBI WGS metagenome assembly QXGG01 (sample SAMN09924614, study PRJNA488089) | Wastewater metagenome, whole genome shotgun sequencing project. | isolation source: South African research farm wastewater | place: South Africa: Irene, Agricultural Research Council, Animal Production Institute... | reverse complement strand
ACATAAGCCTTTATCTCTTCACCAGAAGTTACTTCAATAGCATTCTTAGGTGATATAGTATTCCCCGTAATGGTAAAATCCGTATTTGGTATAGCGTTATGATCTACATTACCTGTCGATAAATTCACTAAAAATAAATCAATAACCTGTATTTCATCACGTCCAGCCCAACTGTCACCAGCACGTGTGTTTGCTGCACCCAGCCCAGGTACATTAATAGAGAAGTTTACGTGAGTGCTTTCAGCACTTACTTGTGGATTAGGGTTTGTAGCAGAACCTAAATCGTCATTGTTTGAACAAGAAAACATCAATGTAGACATTAATGTCAAGCCTAAGGCTTTTTGAATTGAATTCATAAATCTATTTATTTAAATATTACTTCCTCTTCTTATTAAATAATTGTCAGCCGGTATGACGCAATATTATTTTGACTGTCAGGCCACTATTAAAGTTTATATGACTAATTATTTCTTTCGAGTTTTACATTTACGCTACAAAATTACGAATTACGAACGCCTAAAAGTTTATATATTGTACGCTAATGTTCTTAAAACGTTCAATAAACAGATTAAATGAAAAGTATATGTAACATCTACCTGCTTAAAACATACTATTAAACAGATCTATCTCTTATTTAACAAATAAGCGTTGGATTATTGATTTTATTTAATCATTGCTGTTGGAGACTAATTTAGAGGGGGAATTTCCTAGATAATATCTACAAAAACGATTGAATTGAGAAGCAGAACTAAAGTCAAAGTCCAGCATTACTTCCTTAATACTTGCGTTGGGTTCTTGCAGACGTTTCTGAATTTCTTCGGCTTTCTTTTGTATCAACCATTGTGTTTAACAGATACACCAAATACTTTCTTAAATTGCTCGAAGAACTGTGTCCTTCCCAATTCAGATAGGTCGACCAATTCATTCACATTCTTCACTTTTGCATAGTTATTATAAATGAAGTCTTTGAACTTAGACTCTTTATCGAAAATAGCTTGCATAAAGTTTGAGATCTCTAAAGGCGTATAGTAAGATTTGAGTAAGAAGAACAGCTCCTTCATCTTTAATTCATGGTATGCACTACACTTAATACCTAAGGTAAGTACATCGTCAATACTCTCTAAGAAATGAATTAATGATTTTTTAAGCGGGAGTGTACTAATCAGCAAGCGATCATCACTAATATAATCAGTATAATCAAGTTGACTATCTTGATAACAGATGGGCTGATACTGCTCGAAGCCAAGCATGAATAAGCTTAAATCTTCAAGGACATCCACAACTACGCTGCTACCTTGAGATATAAAAAACATTTGATTGCTGCTTACTTCAAACTTTGAATTGTCTTGAAGATAAACATTTAAACGCCCTTTTGTTATAAACACAAGTGTATGAAGTGGTATTCTATTGATTATTACCTGCTTATTAGCAGGATAGCTGTTTTTTTTGAAACCAATGCGGCTTGCTACATTACTAGTGTCTAATATTAGACAATTCGGAAACTCTTTGGAACCAACAGTTCTATGCATAAGTATCTAAAGCTTTGTATAGTGGTAATCAATAACAAATATCATGCATAGAATGATAAGTCCATTTTACATAAAATAAAATAAATATATTTATACGCTAACCTCTACTCTTAGCCTTTATATCTCCTATTCAACCAACCAAAACGATACTGAGTAGCGGTTGTATGGTATAAAGGATGTTGTCATAAGCTCCACCAATAATCTTTAAATAATGTGCATCTAAAGTCGTTTGATCACCTTACCGAGTGAAGGGTTAGCAAACAAAAACGGACTATTTGTGTTTTAATAACATTAGCTAATAATTTGATAGCTAGGACTTACCCAAGAAAACTGTAACACAAATGCATTAATTAGAAATGTAATCGTTTTGAAATGTTAAACAACTTATACAGTTACTCTAAATTAGAATATAAAGATCAAAAAAGATGGATAACAAAATTAGTCTAACTCAGCTTAAGGAGTTGGTAACGGAAGCTCACGAGCAATTTAAAGGAAATACAGATGGTGCAAATGCTGACTATATTCCCTATCTAGCCAATATTAATAAAGATTTATTTGCCATCAGCATTTGTTTGATGGATGGTGAGGTTATAAATATTGGAGACACCAACTATGCATTTGGAATTGAGTCGGTGTCAAAAGTCCATACTGCTATACTAGCTTTGCGACAATACGGTGCCGATAAATTGCTAGAGCTGATTGGTGCCGATGCTACTGGGCTACCTTTCAACTCAATTATGGCTATTCTGCTAGAAAGCGATCATCCCTCTACCCCACTTGTCAACTCTGGAGCAATTTCTGCTTGTAGTATGATTATGCCAATAGGCGACTCGGATGCAAAATGGAAGGCTATTGTGGATAATATTGCTGAGCTATGCGGTAGTGAAACACCACTGATTGGTGAGCTCTACAAATCGGAGTCTGCTACCAACTTTAATAACAAGTCTATTGCTTGGCTACTCAAAAACTATAATCGCATCTACGATGATCCCGATTTAGCACTTGATCTTTACACAAGACAATGCTCACTAGGTGTAACGTCAGAGCAGTTGGCTATTACTGCCGCAACAATTGCCAACGATGGATATAATCCTGTGAGTAAAAAGCAAGTATTCAAAGCTAGTCTATCTCCTAAAATCACATCCCTAATCTCTACAGTGGGTTTTTACGAACACTCAGGCGATTGGTTGTACTCATCGGGGATACCCGCCAAATCAGGTGTTGGTGGTGGAGTTTTAGGCGTTCTTCCTGGACAGTTTGGTATTGCTGCTTTTGCTCCCCCTCTTGATGGAGCTGGAAATTCGGTAAAAGCACAATTGGCAATTAAATATATCATGAATAAGCTAAACTTAAACGTATTCGGTGGAAATCGAATAATCATTGAAGATTGATTTCTTTCACATTTAACATATAAACTTTATGGCAAATTTAAAATAAACAGCAAAGTTAGGGGTATATACCTTAGCGATTATGAACGTTACCGCTGTTGTATCGTTGCGAGGTCTCCCGGCTGAAGCTGTATACGGAATGAGTTCTGCATTCTATTATCTTTTTGCAGCACTTGTGTTTTTAATCCCGACATCTTTTATTGCTGCTGAGCTAGCATCAATGTTTCAGGATAAGCAAGGTGGTGTTTTCCGATGGGTTGGTGAAGCTTATGGTAAGAAGTATGGCTTCTTGGCAATTTGGCTACAATGGATGGAAAGCACTATTTGGTTTCCAACGGTACTAACATTTGGTGCTGTAGCCTTAGCTTTTAGTGGTACTGGTGCGGCTCACGACGAAGCAATGGCCAGTAATAAGCTATACACACTTGCTGTGGTATTGATTATCTATTGGGCTGCTACTTTCATTTCTTTAAAAGGAATGGGCTGGGTAGGTAAGGTTGCTAAAATCGGAGGTTTGGTTGGAACAATTATTCCAGCAGGCTTATTAGTAGTTTTAGCGATTGTCTATCTTTCGACAGGTGGTCACTCTTACTTAGACTTTCAAGAAAGTGTAATACCCGATTTCAAAGGTTTAGAGAGTATCGTATTGGCATCGAGTATATTCTTATTCTATGCTGGTATGGAGATGGGCGGTATTCACGTTTCTGAAATGAAGAATCCAGCACGCAACTATCCTAAAGCGATTTTTATTGGTGCCGCAATTACTGTTATTATCTTCGTATTGGGTACATTCTCTATCGGAGTTATTATTCCAAAAGATGATATTAACCTGACTCAAAGCTTACTGATTGCCTTTGACAACTATTTAACTTATATCAAAGCTTCATGGTTCTCTCCTATCATAGCGATTGCACTAGCATTTGGTGTGTTGGCAGGAGTTTTAACCTGGGTGTCAGGACCTTCTAAAGGGGTATTTGCTGTAGGTAAGGCTGGTTATTTGCCACCGTTCTTCCAAAAATCAAATAAGAATGGTGTTCAAAAGAACATTCTATTCGTACAAGGTGGTATTGTTTCTGTTCTGGGCTTACTATTTGTAGTTATGCCTTCTGTTCAGAGCTTTTATCAGATTCTATCTCAGCTAACCGTATTGCTATATCTTATTATGTATATGCTTATGTTTACGGCTGCAATAGTCTTAAGATATAGAATGAAAGATACAAAACGCCCATTTAAGATTGGTAAAAAGGGTAACTTAATGATCTGGATTGTAGGTGGTGTTGGTTTCCTTAGTTCACTACTGGCTTTCACTTTAAGTTTCGTGAAACCTGCTCAGATGGAAAACATCTCTCTAACAACTTGGTTAACAGTATTAATCATAGGTGCCGCATTGGTAGTCATAGCGCCTTTTGTTATCTATGCTTGTCGTAAAGAGTCTTGGAAAGATCCTAAGGCAACTATCGAACCCTTCCATTGGGAAGAGCAAGATGTGGCTAAACCAGCTGTTACTGAAGAGCCTACTCCTGCTGAAAAACAATAATATCTAGCTCGATTAAACTTAATTGAGTTTGGTTTTTTAACTAAATAATGCTTTGCAACTCATTCGTTGCAAAGCATTATTTATTATATGTCTATAGAGTTTTACTCTTTATTGATATGTCCTGAAACTAGTTCTTCGGTCTTCTCAAAAAGCTCATCAAACGGCATGTCTTTTACTGCGATTGGCTGATGTATCGTAAAGACGATTCGAGTGCCTAAGCACATAGGGAATGTTCCCCAACGTGTCATCTTCCAAGCATTATTAATCGTTATGGGCACGACATAAGCCGAAGGTGCATTCTTACATAAAATTTTAAGCCCACTGCGAGCAAACTCCTTAGGCTGCCCACCAACACCTCGAGTACCTTCAGGAAAAATGATAGCACCACGATTTGTTTCCTCAATATACTTCCCCAACTTGCCTATCTCACGTAGAGCTTGACGCGGGTCTTTGCGGTCGATCAATGCTGAGCCTCCATGTCTTAAATTATAAGATATTCCAGGAACTCCTTTACCCAACTCAATTTTACTAACAAACTTCACGTGATATTTTCTCAGATACCAAGCTAAGGCCGGAATATCATAGAAACTTTGATGATTAGCAGCAATAATAACTGGAACCCCACTTGGTATAAGGTCTCGATTCTCAAAGCGGTAGGTTGTCCCTAAGATATACGTGTTTAGATTCAAGAAACAACACATCCAATCAACACTGATTTTATGGGCTTTATAACCAAAGCAATTCCAAAGAACCCACTGTATAAAATGAAATATAACCAATGTAAGACCAAAACAGATATAATATATTACCGATAAAGGGTATGATAGTAGTTTTCGCATAAGTGTAAGCATGTAAATATAGTTGCAAATATAACAGTATAGCCTTGATTTATATCACGTATAGAAAGAATTATTTATCAACAAATATTTACTCATCTCTTATACATCGAATATATACACAGACTTACAACTCGTAAGCATAATATAGTTTACAAAACTGGCATTGGCATATTGGTTTCTATAGAAACCAATATGCCAATGCCAGTTTTAATGCTAGCTTCTCTACCGAATAAGAAAACGACTAACTGGTTTTAGCCAAACCACTAAGTCGTTTAGGCCTTACTACCTACTCGCTCTAACTAAGCCAGCAGCTCCTTTAATCTTTCAATCTTGGCGAGGTAGAACTTCGCCTTATCGGTTCTTCCAAACAATAAAGACTTCCAATAAAATAAATATTCAAACCTTATTTGCGCTTTAATCAACCTCCTGCGATTCAGACCAAAGTAATCTATTGTCTTTAAATAAGATTTTAAACCAAGCTCTGCCTGATTGAGAACTAAAGCCCGCCCGTGTATGGGGTGAATATACGATTGCGTATTGTCGTAAAAGGCTTTAAAGTATTTTGTTTTTAATAAGTGATAGTGCAGGTACCTCTCCTCTCCATAAAGAAACACTTCTTCATTGAAGTAACCTACAGATTTAAAGCAAGCCTTTCGCAAAGCAAAGCAAGAGCCGTGAAAACAGAATAGCCTTGAGTTATATAAATCGAGTTTATGATATATCTTTTGACTAAAAAATGATATTAAACAGGGTTTTAACATAACAAACGATGCTCCCCTTTAACTACTAGTTTCAAATTGCTTGAACCCTTGCAACCCAAAGTTAGAATGCTTATCAAAATTGGCTACAATACGCTGAAAGGAAAAGTCTCTAAGTCGAACATCAGGATTCATAATCAACACATAAGGGGCTGTAGATACATTAATTCCTCTATTATTTCCTGAACCATAGCCAGTATTGACTGAGTTCTGAATATATACGACACGAGAATAACTCTCCTTTATATGATTTTGAAGTTTCGTTTGCTCATCACTGTTATTATCGACTACAATAACTTCGAGGTCATCACCAAGATCGTTACACTTATATATAGATTGTAGACAAGCATCAATATCTTTTTCAGAATTATAAGTCAGTATGACAACAGATAGTTTGGGAGTGTGCATAACAGAGTATTAAAGTTTATTTATTGTTTGTCTGAAGTGCAGTTAATGCCTTATCAAATGTCTTTATTTGTGCGTTAGGATTGTATTTCAAATCAATAACTGCATAACACGAGTAGCGAACCTCATTACGAAAATCAGTGTTATTCGATTTTTTGAGCCATTCCTTAATCGTTTTCGCTAAGTTTTCCACATCGTCTTTAACAAAAAAAGCCCCTGTAACACCTTCGACAATCGCTTCGAATTCGGGCATTTGTTTATCAAACTGATTGTGAGTTATCACAGGGCAACCATAAGTTAGTGCATGGATTGCAGTCAACCCTACATTGCCAGGTGAGACACAAACATCAGCATCAAATAGCCGTTGGCTCAAAACAGCTTCGTCGTAAGAAGCACCCATAAACCATACATTTGTAGCTATACCTAGCTTGCCTACAAGAGACTCTAACTGCTCTTTATCTTGTCCATCACCTATAATAACCAAATTGACAGGGTTACCTTGACTATACAATAGGGCTACGGCTTCAACTAACAGATCTATCTGCTTAACCTTCTGAATACGGCCGACATATACAAGGGTTGGATTTGAGTTATTAAAGTAGTCAGGATAAGTTGAACTAACTTCCAAGCTCTTCCGAATTTCAACTTGTTTATTATAATCTAACGAATTATACACCACACTTATTTTGGCATCAGGTATACCAAGAGCTAAGAGTTGGGTACGAGCATAATCGCCATATAAGAACAGATGGTCGGCCATACGATACATAAGCTTGCCAACTTTGGCGCTAAATCCCTTTTCGCTGCCATAAGGCCCATGAGTCCACAAGCAAATCTTAAGATTAGGACGAATACATTTAAAGAATAAAGCCATCCAGGCACTCAGGTTCTTTATTTCGCCCGTTAGCACAATCACGGGATACTTGCCCGAAAGAAGTAACCGTATAAAGCCTCTATTGTAATAGAATCTTTTGAAGTAACGAGTCGGTAATATCTTTTTAAATCCTGAAATAGAATTGTGTTCTAAGGGCTTTATAGGAGTCAGCACCCGATCTCCAAAATAAAGATCCATTTGTAACTGCTCAGCCATTGCCCGAAATATGGGTGAGCGATAATGCGGGGCAAAGTTAAATACCCCAGCTACAGCTCTCTTATTCATTATTTCGTCTTGCTTTTTACTCATCATTCGCGTGTGTTGAGCAAAGATATATACTTTCCTGTCTTATCCCCAAGATGCATCTAAAAGAATGAAGATGAAATTAGTCAGAAACATCAAATAAAACGAATCAGGCTACTGCAATAAATATTCTTGGTTTTCAGAAATAGTATCGAAAAAAATTGCAACTTTGCACCCGTTTATTTCTTATCAAAGCCAAGCATCATTAATGCCTGATTGAGATTGTAAGTATGATTACTTTATTAGTTGATTAATTTGATTAATTATTTGCATCATGAGTGTTAAAACTAAAGGTGTTATCTGCGGTGTAATTGCTGCTGTCAGCTATGGAACAAATCCATTAGGAGCTTTATCTCTTTACGAAGAGGGCTATCATGTAAATACTGTTTTATTTTATCGTTATGGTCTGGCAGCCTTAATATTGCTTTTCATGCTACTTGCTCGAAAAGAGTCACTCCGAATCAGCAAAGGTGAATTAAAGGTAGTAGCACTACTGGGTCTACTTTTCGCTTCATCATCACTTACGCTTTTCACGAGTTTTCACTATATGGATGCAGGGATAGCTTCTACACTACTCTTCGTTTACCCGATAATGGTCGCCTTACTAATGGCTATTTTCTTCAAAGAAAAGATCAGCATTATAACTTGGCTTTCAATCTCATTAGCACTAACAGGTATAACACTGCTCTATGATGGTGGAGGTAATAGTAATTTAAGCTCCATTGGGGTTGTATTGGTGTTAATTTCGTCATTGACCTATGCAATCTATATTATAGTAGTAAACAAAGCCGAACTAAACTTCAGTGCTCTCAAACTAACCTTTTATGTACTTATATTCTGCATATTGACCACTGTTGGCTACTCAATAGCTGGTGGCGGTATGCCCATCCAACTACTAACTTCGGCGAGTGCATGGGGATATAGTTTTATGCTAGCGATTGTACCGACCGTTATCTCACTCATCGCAATGACCCTTGCGGTTCATGCTATTGGCTCAACTCCTACTGCGATCATGGGTGCGCTAGAACCTCTTACCGCTGTAATTATTGGAGTGACAATGTTCGGTAAAAGTCTATCAATAAATTTGATAGTGGGGATACTACTCATATTAGGTGCTGTAATTCTAATTATAGTAGGTAAATCTATCAATTTACACCTACTATGGCTCTCTATACATAAGAGAACTATAAAAGGGAATCTAAAGAAGGGTAAACGGTAATTATTTTCGTTTTATAGATATTATCATTACACCGATGATATACTTATTTCATTAGCAAAAATAGATGCCAACTACTTACGCTTTACCAAACTGCGAAAGCTTAATAAGTGTCAAAATAACTCGTCAGATAAAAATTTGAAAGCTACTCTTAATATTCCTATTCTGAAAATTAATACTACACAGGGATTAGAACAGTTTATAGAGAAATCTAATTGATACTACAGTAATACATTTTGCTATCTACAAGGTATATTAACGTTATTTAAACACACCCAAATTTGTCTTAAAAGTAAAAGTATAGAATTAGTCTAGACAAAAATAAGATGTTTTAATTCATATCTAGCAACCTTGAAGACAGCCAAAATAGTGCAGTCCGTCTACCAACTTAGCTTACATCAAGTTACAACTCTCAGTACCAATACTATATGCTTGTTTTATCTGTAAATAATTATAGATATACAAAACGACTTAATTAAGTGTGGAAACTTCCGTTAACTGCTGCGTGAATCGCTTATAGAGCCGCTTTAATAATAATTAATCCGCCATAAGCCATCTTAATCATACCTGGTTACGTGACACTCTTTGTAACATAACTTTACCCTATTTTAGTTGCAAATGAAATCATGGTGCAACAGATACGGCCAAACATATATAATAATGCCATTCATTTACACTAAAATACACTCTGGGCGATAGTATCTATAATTTAATAAGATATGTTTGTACAGCTTTATGTGAATATATTCTAACACAGATCACACAAGCAAAAGTTAATACTAAGAAGCTTTTGGCTCAACATTTTGCACTAACACAATTTTAGCCAAGAGATTTAAGGCAAATTATTAACGCCCAACAAGGCTATACACCGAGTTAGGTTTAAGATAACTATTAATTTAATTGAAGAAAATTATGAAGTTTAAAGGTTTATTATTCGCAACTGTAGCAATGGCAGGTTTGGCAGCTTGTTCATCTGACAACGAATCTGTTGACGGTATAGTTGGCACAGACAAAGACTTAACTATTAAAGTAGGCATACCAAACTCTGGCCAAACAAGAGGAATCGTTGAGGATGGTATTACGAGCGGAAGAGCTATGGTTGACACAGACAATGTTTGGGCTTACCTAATAAGAGGTAGTCAGAAAGTAGCTAAACAAAAAGTTTATTTCGATAGTACTATAGAAGGTACCGCAAGATTTATAAACTTAACTATTGGAGAAAATGACAAAGTTGTAGTTTCAGGAAATGCAGATGTAACGACTCCAGTAGGTTATGAAATTGCCAAAGTTCAACCAACAGCTACATTAGGTGGAGTAAAATCAGTATTGTACTATGATAGCAAAGGTGTTAATTTTACAAATATAGAAGAGGCTAGTAAAACTTATAAAGTTGAGATGACATTAGAACCTCAAGCTGCGCGTACAGAGGTTTCAGGTGCTATCAAAGTAAACCCCAAGCTTGTTGTTAGCACAACGGTCGACAAAATCACACCAAACAACTATCGCGAAACATTTGCTTCAGGAGAAACTTTCAAAGCTACAATAGGTAATTTTGGCCAAAATGCTACTATTTATGATGTGGTTAAGATAAATAATATAGACGAAAAAACTAGCAAAAATCAGCTAGTTGATGCTGCTAAACCACAATCATACATTTTCAAAGGTAAAAATGATAAGTATTATGTTGAATCAGATCCAATGCCTTACGAACCGATAAGTGAACTTTTTGAGCTGGAGGAATCAAACACAGGGACTATAATTATTGGTGATAAAAAATATGTCATTTCAACAAATCAGTTGACAGATTTAACTCAGATAAAGACATATACCACAGCCGAAACAGCAGCAGGTGCAAATGGTATTGAATCTCCAAGGGGTTATTTTCAATTGGTGAAGTTCGCAGCACTTCGTGAGAATGGCTTATTAGACCCTAAAGGTACACTAGACTACGAACCTGGTAAAATCTATAAAATCAGCTTTGCTAAAATCGACTGGAATAAAGATGGAAAAGTAAATGACCAGGATCACTTTTCTCCAGGCGATGGTGGTCAAGATGGTGAAGACGGTGGAAACGGTGGAACTGATCCAACTCCTACAGATAATAAATATGATGTCGCAGTAGGTGCTAAAATCCTAGATTGGACAATTGAAGAGGTAGGTAGTGCACTTGAGTAATTCAAACAAACTCAATGACTAGAGCAACCTAAGAACAAGAAACGCTGACCTACACTTGAGTGTGGGTTAGCGTTTTAAAACACATTCAACTATTTCAGTAAGCTAGAGCAATTGATATATATCGTTACCAAACATATTCTCTTTTACTGCCAGCCTAAAACCGATACTTTGGTATCATCTAATTTATTTTCTATGATTTCAACTAAAATTTTCAGAGCTAGTTTCTCTAGGTGGAACTTAAGGCTCATTGATTATGGTTTTATATCTATAATATTTTTACTAATAACACTAAGTAGCTGTACTGATGAGTTAGGTAAAACATCCAGCTCCTATAAATTAATAGTTCGGTAAAAATTTAATATTTAGTTACGCAGCAATGGCTGCGAATTCGACGACTTCTTTGACAAGCTTATCATTTAATCTTCTGTTGGGTTTAATT
>QXGG01240910.1_pt1 | contig 11468 bp, 2 predicted proteins | sample 1982491 | NCBI WGS metagenome assembly QXGG01 (sample SAMN09924614, study PRJNA488089) | Wastewater metagenome, whole genome shotgun sequencing project. | isolation source: South African research farm wastewater | place: South Africa: Irene, Agricultural Research Council, Animal Production Institute... | reverse complement strand
CTACTTTACAGACCAAGCTACAGCGAGTTATTCTGCCACGATTGGTTCAACGGGCGATTTTACAGGTTGCATATCCCATGGCGGCTATGTATTGTTCTTCAAAGAAAACGAAGTAATAACCTTGCACGGCAATAAGCCGTCAAACTTCCAGCTTGATTATACTCGGTGCAGGGGCGTGGAGAAAGGCAGCGAAAGAAGCCTTTGTGTGGTTAATGAAACTCTTTATTATAAGTCTGCTTATGATATCTGCGCATATGGTGCTACACAGCCCACGTCCATCTCGGCTGCCTTGGGCAATGTGCATTATAAGAACGCTGTAGCTGGCTCGATTGGCTCTCTGTATTACATCTGCATGGAAGATGATAATGGCAATCACACGCTATTCACGTATGATGATAAACTGGGGCTGTGGCACAAGCAGGATGATGTGGACATTAGAGGCTTTGCCTTCTATGAGCGCGAATTGTATTTTGTCGAAGGGGATATAGTAAGATCGGTTAATGGTACTATTTGGCCGGAAACAGGCATTGAGGTGGTTGGTGACTCAAAGCTCGAATCCCCTGTCGAATGGTACGCCGAAACTGGCGATATCGGAATGGGCATACCCAACAACAAATACATATCCAAACTGCAGTTCCGCCTTGAAGTGCCGGAAGGCTCAATGGTCAAGATAGAGCTTCAATATGACAGCGATGGACAATGGATAGAGAAGTACCGCATAAACGCAACGCGCTTGCGGTCTTTTACCGTACCCATAATACCGCGCCGATGTGACCATATGAAGGTGCGTATAAGCGGTGTAGGGGATTGTAAGATATATTCGTTCACTCGAACAGTGGAGGAGAGCAGCGAGATATGATAGACTTCAAACTCCCAAATTTTAACGATAATCAGCTTGACGATGCCAAGGAGCGCAAGCAAATAAAGGAATACCTCGTTTTGCTCACAAGACAGCTAAAATATATCCTTAACAACATTGACGTTGAAAACTTGGCATCAGGTCTTTCTAAGTCCATATCCGACAACGGGGCAGCGGTAAACAAGGTGTCGCAAGACTTGCGCGACATAGGCGGTGCAATATCGAAGGTAGAGAAGAATGCAACACAACTCAGCCTTAATGCCGAGAATCGTGAGCGTTCCTGCATCCTTGTGCTGAAGATGGCCGATTCTGAACTTGCAAGGGTAACGATACAGTTTACGGGCAATTTTGTTACAGATACGCAACTTGAACATAAAGGCTATGTGACAGATGCGGAGCTTGAGCAGAAGGGTTATGTAACAGCTACAGAGCTTGAGCAAAACGGCGTATCAAAAATAACGGGTGCCACAGGCACGTTTTCATCTCTTTCCTCCGCTTCGGGAAGCACACAGCTTGACGGGAGCCACGTTGCATCCGCCAAGCTGTTTGCTACCGGAGTAGCTACGGCGCAGGACGGGGAGACCTACTATCCTGTTTACATAAAAAGCAACAGCGAACTAATCAGGGCGGCAGAAGCCTATTCGCCCGCAAAAGGAGGTTAACTATGGCAACGTATAAGAAAGGTTCCCGAAGTGATGAGGTAAAGCGAATACAAGAAGCCCTCGGGATAGAGGCAGATGGTATATATGGCTCTAATACAGAGCGTGCGGTTCGCAATTATCAGCAGCAGAATGGCCTTAAGGTTGACGGTATTGTTGGGGATAACACATGGGGCAGCCTGTTCGGTGGCAGTTCCGGTGGCTGGGGTCCTATAACCTCCGGCTTTTCGGCGAGCGTTGGGAATACCGGCATACCAAGCAGCGGATATTCATATAACTATTCAAGCTCCGGCAGCTATGCCAACCCGGATACAGCCGGAAAACTGGCGAGTTATGAGAACTCGCGCCCGAAGTATAGCCAATCTCAGGAAGTAACCGATGCGTGGAACAAGGTTAAGGAGCTTGAAGGTTCAAAGCCCGCCGACTATGTTAGCAAATACGGCGACCAGATACAGGCTTTGCTTGACAAGATACTCAACCGCGACCCGTTTAAGTATGACTTTAATGCCGACCCCATGTACCAGATGTATAAGGACAGGTATTTGCAGCAGGGCAGAATGGCAATGCAAGACACTATGGGCGACGCTGCTGCACTCACGGGCGGATACGGCAATTCCTACGCGGCTACGGCAGGGCAACAGGCTTACCAGTCCTATTTGCAGGGGCTTAACGACCGTATCCCCGACTTGCGCGATTTTGCGTACAATGCGTGGCTTAATGAGGGCGACCGAATGAACTCTCACCTCTCTATCTTGCAGGGACTTGATGAGAGCGATTATGCCCGTTACCGCGATAAGGTTGGTGACTATAGGGACGAACTTACCTACTATTACAACAGGTTCGGCGATATGACTGACCGCGAATATAACCGCTACCTCAATGACGCTTCTGCATGGGAGAAAGACCGTGATTATTGGTTCAATAAGTGGACATGGGAGCAGGAGTTCAATTATAAGACGGCGGCGGCAGCCGCAGCAGCAGCCGCAGGATATGGCTATGGCGGAAGCAGCGGTAAGCGTAGCAATGGGAGCAGCGCGTATACGCCAAAAACCGGCGCGCCCATAATAAATAGGGAGGGCTATGCTTCCATGCTGAAACCAAACGGACAAACGAGGGTGTATCCTGATCCCTACATCAATATAAATTGGATCAAGCAGGATGCGCGCACAAAGGCAGGCCAGCGGAGCGCAGCATGGGATGCAATAACTAAAAACTCCCAACGCAACGGGAAATATGCCGCCCAAGCGACATACAATGACGCCGTAAAGGCGGGGTACATTGCCGATACGAGTAAAAACAGAGAAAAGCTTTCCGGTATAATCAGAAGCGGGAGGTAAGCGGAGCCTATGGCCTCTTACAATAAAAAACAAGATTTTGAACAATGGCTGTCAGAACACGACCCTGATAGCAAAAAGTATAAGTATAGGGATAAGAGCGCATATTCATATATCCGCGAACAGAAGGAAACCGCAAGCATACCGCGCACACGCGAGGTTGAAAGAGCATATGCGGAAAATCCTGCCGGATGGGAGAACTCAAAGAACATGCAAGCTGCCTCAGTTGTGCCTCGCGCAGAGGATTATAGAGCGGCGGCATACGCCTATTCCGTGCTCGGCAGGCAGCAGAAGCCTACCGCGACCTCCCGCAATCCGCGCAGTTCTTACTATAACCCGAACTGGCGGAAAGAGATCAACGAAAGAGAGACGCAGAAACGGCAAGCGGCACAGGTAGCGGCCGATAATCGCGCCGCAGAGCATGCGGCAAGAATTCAGCAGCGAAGCAATGCCATAACCAGCATCATGCAGCGGTATGCCTCTGCTCCCGACTTTGAAAGCGGCATAGAAAAGGGCAAGGCGCTATATAGCAACACGCAGGGGCAGAGCGGGGAAAAAACTCCGTCCTTTATGGATATATATTCGGGTGCTTTGAATCCTGGCAGTATCAGCCCGAAAGCGGCAAGGGGATTGGTTAAGCAGGGCGAGCGGCGGCAGCTTGACGCAATGTCCGAGGACGAGAAAAATATTTATTATTATTTGCTTGGGACAAAGGGAGATGCGGCGGCTAACGAGTTCAAAAGCTTGTTGGACGATGAGCTTAACAGGCGCATTGGCACCGCGCAGGCCGAACAGGCTGAAATACTCGGAACGGCTGGCGTTCTTCCCTTTGTTGCTGGTGTTGAAAGCTCTTATGCCGGCGCTGCGCAAGCCTTATTGGCGGCTCTTGGAAGCGAAAAGACGGTGCCACGCAGCCCCTATCAATATGCTTATCAGGCTTGGCGTGAGCGTATCGCGCAGCAAGAGAACAATAAGATAGGCCTTCGCGGCATAGCAAATGATCTTGGATATACGGTAGGCAACATGCTCCCAGGAATGGAGCTTTCCGCGGCAATGGGAGGGCTTGGAGCGCCATCAAAACTGGCTTCGGCATTAGGCTCTGGCAGCATTGGCCTTTCGTCAGGCGGCAATGCATACCGAGAAGGCCGCGACATGGGGTATTCCCATAATGAGGCAATTACATATGGCGCGCTTACCGGCGCGTCTGAGGCCGGATTGCAATACTTACTTGGCGGCGTTTCCAAACTCGGCGCAGGCGTCACAAGCGGCAAGGTTGCCAACGTAGTGAGCAAGGCTCTTGATAAAGTTGTAAAGAACAAAGCTGTTGCAGACACTGTAGTCCGCTATGTGGCTGACATGGGCAGCGAGGCAACGGAAGAATATCTGCAATCGGTCTTGGAGCCAGTATTTAGAAATATCGCCGCCGGCGAAAATAACGATATTGATCTGCTAAGTGACGAGGCCCTGTATTCGGCGATGATGGGTGCGCTTACAGCGGGATTGTTTAACGCTCCCGAGATGGCATCCGGCATAAATAATGCCAGAAGCACGGCAGTTGCGGAGCACTTAGAGCCATCTAACGCCCAGCTTAAGTATTTCACGCCCGAAGAAGCAAGCGATCCGCGCAAATCTCGTTCCCGCATGGGAGCATATGCAAAGGAATTTGGCGATGTTCTAAACAGCACAAGCCCCGATCCTGCGCGAATGAGAGAAATGCAGGACATTGTTTCAGAATACAATACTCTAAGGGCGATGAACAGAGCGGACGCCATTGAGCAGGCTGCAACGCAGGCTGCCGCGAGAGCATCACAGGCTCAGCCCCCTGAGAACATCCGACAGGCCGCTTCACAGGCGGCTGAAAACGCCGCGCAGAGCGCAATTAAGCCTGAGACGAAGAACAACACCACCCACACCGCAAAAGAGCCCACAACCGGCGTTGCAACAAACGAGACAGCGGCACAGCCCGAAGCGAACCAAGAGACGGACAAGGCTAAAACTGCTGCAACGGCTCTTGACAACATAACAAAAGCCGGCGCAATGAATACGCCGTATGAAGCCGTAGCAGACGCTTACAAGGAAATGGTTTCCACAGGAGTAATCACTCCACGGGAAGTGTCTGACGCATATGCTACAGGCCTTGCAGAGTACAACAAGAGCCATGCGGATACAACTGGCGACAATGAATATGCCACCAAGATTGCTAATGCACTCAGCACGCTTAACAAGTATGTTGATAACGGCATACAATACACCATTCGGGGTAATGACAATTGGGGCTATACAGCTGCCGTCACGAGAATACGCGAGAACAATAGTGGAGTACCGATTGAAAATGCGCGGGATACCTTGTTTATAATGTCAGGATTGAAGACAAGGCAAGATGCCGTTAATGCACTTGTTGGCGTATCTCATAACTTTGCCATAGCTGGAACAACGCAGGAATCCGTTAGCCCCGCAGAGGCGCCGAAAGTGGAACGCAAGCCGCCCAATGATGCTATGATACAAAAGCTGGAGGAAGCAGGTTTCAAGCGGTGGACAAAAGGTACTCACGATAGGCTTTATATAAATGCTACTTCTCTCGGCCTTAAATACGAAACCGACAAATCCGGCAGTATCCGCTCTGCTACCTTTAATGGCGAAGAAATCTCTAACTCCCGTGCCGGCAGAATGCTTGCTATGAAGATGTACATTGACGTAACCACAGGAGAACTGCATACCACCAACGGCAAAGGCGTACAGGTTGATGCGGACTTAGCAGCAGCCGCCGAAGCTCTGTATAATTCGATTATTCAGGGCGAAGAAGGCTCTCAGGCATTGCAGGGAAATGACGTTGATGCTATAATGACCTCAGAGGAACAGGCTGTGGCAACCAACCCGCAGGACGCTCTTGCAACGACCATTGCAGATAAGCTAATCAAGAAAGGAACGGCATTTAATTCGTCCCTTTTGTTCGAATTGGCAGACAAGGCATATGGCGGCACTATGGCTGACGGCACATATACCGTAAAGGACGCATATGATGCGATGGAGCTTGCAGTAAACAAAACATTGCTTTCTGTTGCTAAGAACTTCAACGGAGATGTTAAGACAGCGGTAAGAGCAGTTAATAAACTGCAATCAATTCTTGACAAGCTGCCCACGCAGACGAAACGAACGGAAGAGCAGACGAGCTTTCAGCAATTCTCAACCCCGCCCAACATTGCGTTTCTTGCGGCATGGACTGCGAATATAAACGATTCCGATGTGGTTCTTGAACCGTCTGCGGGTATAGGTGGCTTGGCTGTATTCCCTAAAGCTTGGGGAGCAGATGTAGTTGTAAACGAACTATCTGAACGCCGCCTTGCCTTTTTGAAGAATATGGGCTTTGACCGCGTGTTCAACGAGAACGCGGAACAAATTAACAATGTCTTGCCCGATGATGTGAAACCATCCATCGTAATAATGAACCCGCCATTTTCTTCCACGGCTGGACGTACTGCCACAAATAAAACATCGAACGCCATTCGCCATGTTGAACAAGCTCTTCAGCGCTTGGAAGATGGCGGGCGATTGGTCGCTATATTGGGGCGCGGAATGGCAAACGATACTGCTTCATTCAAGTCGTGGTGGGACAGTTTGCGGCAGGAGTATGATGTACGAGCAAACATCTCAATAGATGGTTCAAACTATAAAAAGTATGGTACATCGTTTGATGTACAGCTCGTCATTATAGACAAAACGGGGCCACAAAAAGGGGAAACCCTTACAGGCACATATAAGAATCTTACAGAAATTCCAGCAGTATTGGAGGGAATACGAAATGACAGGATTGCAGTTGCGGGAAGCCTTGAGAGCGGCAACGGACGAGGCATTGTCGGACTACACGAGAGTGAGAGCGATAATGGACGGAATCGAGGGATACGATCCGGACATGACGGAAAACCTGCTAATACTGAACTCAGCAGTATGGCAGATAGAACCGGAGATACTGTATCAAGCGTTACAGGGCAAAGAGCAGGAGTACAGAAAGACAATAGCAGAAGCATACAGCCGAGTACAGGAAGCATTGACGGACGAGGAATTGGAAACAGCACAAGCGGAATTTCTGCTGGAATGCATGACGGGACTAAGGGAGATGGAGAACGCCCCAATACAGTTGGACATGAGCGCACACCTGCGAACGGAGTAAAGCGTAAGAAAACGAAGTCGGATAACGGGGTATATGCTGACTACGAACCAGCTAAACTTCCTATAAAAGGGGCGAAACCTCATCCCACGAAGCTGGTCGAATCTTCGGCGATGGCTTCCGTTCCGGCACCTGTTGCAACGTATACACCAAACTTGCCACAGGAACTCATAACGAGCGGCGCACTTTCATCCGCACAGCTTGAGAATATAGTGTACGCCGGGCAAGCGCATCAGCAAACACTACCCGATGGGTCGCGTAAAGGCTATTTTATTGGTGATGGAACAGGCGTTGGCAAAGGCCGCGAGATTGCCGGCATAATTCTTGATAACTTCAGGCAAGGACGGAATAAAGCTGTTTGGGTATCTGTAAACCCCAACATGGTGATTGATGCCACAAGGGATTGGACGGGGCTTGGACAAAACAAGGATGACATAATGTCTTTGAGCAAGGTCAAACTCGGCAAATCCATAGCCGCAGATAGCGGTATACTGTTTGCATCGTACAACACACTTGCATCCAGCGAAGGTGAAATGTCAAGACTTCAACAGATTGTTGATTGGTTGGGGAAGGATTTTGACGGCGTAATAGCGTTTGATGAAGCTCACAAGATGAATAATCTGATGGGCAAACAAGGCGCGCGCGGTAAAACAGCAGGTTCTCAGATGGCAAAGGCGGGCGTTGAGTTGCAGCGAATGCTGCCGAATGCAAGAGTTGTATATGTGTCTGCTACAGGTGCAACGGACGTGAGCGGCCTTGCGTTTGCTGAAAGGCTTGGGTTGTGGGGACGCGGCACCGCTTTTAATGACGCTAAAGACTTTGTGTCGAAGATAGGCTCAAGCGGTATAGCTGCTATGGAGCTTGTTTCGCGCGACATGAAAGCTTCCGGTGTTTACCTTGCACGAAGCATATCTTATGATGGTGTTACATATGACACTTTGCAGCACACGCTTACACCTACACAAACTAAGATATACAACACTATGAGCAAGGCGTGGCAGATTACCTTGCAGAACGTTCAAGCCGCACTCAAGGAAACAGGCGCTAACAAGGCAAAGGGTAACGCGAAAAGCTCTGCTGTTAGTCAGTATTATAGCGCTATACAGCGTTTCTATAATCAGGTGCTTACATCAATGTCTATGCCTTCCGTTATAGATAGCATAAAGAAGGAGCTTGCGGCCGGCCATTCTTGCGTATTGCAGCTTGTAAACACAAACGAAGCAGAGCAAGAACGACAGGTTGCAAAGATAAAAGATACCAATGGCAGCCTTGACGACTTGGACATAACTCCGCGTGGTGTGCTTATTGGTTATCTGGAAAACTCTTTCCCTGTACAAGTATACGAGGATTACACTGATGAAAACGGCAATACTTACAGCCGCCCTGTCCATGACAGTCAGGGGAATCCTGTACTTGATAAAAAGGCTATCGCAATGAGAGATGCGCTTATAGAACAAATAAACGAAATGTCTGTTCCTGATGGCCCGCTTGACATGCTATTTGATGCGTTTGGCTCTGATGCCGTTGCTGAGGTATCTGGTCGCAAACGCCGAATTGTGTCTAAGACTAATGAAAATGGGGAGACCGTGCGTGTAGAGGAACGCCGTTCTGCTCATGCCAATGATGCTGAGATACAAGCTTTCCAAGACGGCAAGAAAAGAATCCTTGTGTTCTCTGGCGCGGGCAATACCGGCAAGAGCTACCATTCAGACCTGAACGCCAAAAACCAGCAGCAACGAATACACTACTTGTTGCAGCCGGGATGGAATGCATCCGAGGCAACACAGGGATTCGGGCGTACACATCGTTCTAATCAGGCGAACACCCCCAAGTTTGTTCTTGTAACTACTAATGTTTCTGGTCAAAAACGATTTGTTTCAACCATTGCACGGAGGCTTGACCAGTTAGGCGCACTCACAAAGGGACAGCGAGAAACCGGAGCAGGGATGTTCTCTGATAGGGATAATCTCGAAACCCAGCTTGCACGGGACAGTCTGCGCATGTTCTATGAACGGCTTGGCAAAGGGCTTATAGACGGCATTGACGGTATGAGCATTCTTGAGAAGCTTGGCTTAAAGAAAGACTTCGTAGATGAGTTTGGCAATTTCAAGGTTAAGAGCGAAGACACAGCAAGAGACATGGGCAGATTCCTTAATCGTATTCTTGCGCTTGAGGTTGACGAGCAGAATAGAGTGTTTGATGAATTCTACTCGCTTTATGAAGAACAATACGATAAAGCATTAAAAGACGGCACCCTTGACCGTGGCCTTGAGAATGTTAAAGCAGATAGGGTCGAAATACTTGATGACAAGGTTGTGCGCACCGATAAATCAACGGGAGCAACAACAAACTATGTTCAAGCAAAAACTTATACCAAGTCAGCTGTTCTGCGTGATGTGAATAAGCTTGCGTCTCTGCGGCAGGGGTTTCAGGGGCTGTATAAAACCGACAAGGGGAGTGTTGTTGCAGTCTATAAGATTGCCGATAAAACCAATGAACGCGGTGAGGTAAAGCGAATGTTCCGCGCACAATCGCCGGTTGCTGGAAAGTTCGGCACATGGAACGAAACAACACTTAACGAGCATACAAAGAAGCTTGAAAAAAGCGAATGGAAAACCGAGTGGGCATCCGAAGTTGCCAAGGCGCCCGAATACGATGAAAATACCGTTCATATGCTTACAGGCGCGTTGTTACCTATATGGGATATACTTCCGCAGGAAGGGAATACAAGGGCAATGCGTATTACAGCGGAGGACGGTTCGCAGTATTTAGGGCGCGTAATACCTGCCAATCAGATAGATGGTGTTCTCAGTAGGCTTGGCGCAGGTAAACGCACACTTGAAACATTCGACACAAGAGACGTTATGCAGCGCGTTATGAACGGCGATACCGTAAAGTTATCCGGCGAGCACCAGAAAATCCAGAGGTCGCGTGTAAGCAATGAGTACAGGATTGAGATAACGGGTAAAAACCTTTGGGCATTGCCCACAAATTATCCCGGCATATTCGTTGAGACCATTAACTGGCAGAAAAGATACTTCATTCCTACTGGAGAAAAAGGCGTTGCTATACTTGAATCCATAGTAAAGGATAACCCAATCTCAGAGATTAAGGCCGAGAGCAATGATTTTGACTTGATGGCAGTTGGCGAATCTTCTGATGCTGTGTCTTGGTGGAACGCCAACCGCGTAGGCGATATAGACAAAAAGTCCATGCCTATATCTGATATTATCAACAAGATGCGTCACGACTTCGGCATACCCATTGGGAAAGGGCGTATGCCGCGCAAAGATGCACGCGGTAGATATAGTAAGCATGACTTCTCCATACGCACACGGGTAACAAACGACCTCCCCGCTATATCGCACGAGCTTGGCCACCACCTTGATAACGTTTATGAGCTAACCCAGCATATAAGCAAAGATTTAGAGAACGAGTTAATCAACCAGCTTCCCGCCGAGTTTCATGAGAAGTATGCGGCAAGCAAACTCAAAGGAGAAGGCCTTGCCGAATTTGTCAGACGGTACTTGCAGAACAAAGACCTTGCGGCTATCGACTATCCTTTGTTTATAGCGCATTTTGAAAACACTCTTTCTGCTGATACATTATCCTTGGTCAATTCATTTGCAGATGAGATTAACGCTTATTATTCGCTGGATGAAGGCTCGGCAGTTTCGTCTATTCGCAATATGAGCGATAGGCCGAGAGATTTCAGGACAACAAAAGAGCGTACTTCACAGAAAGCTTCCGAGTATTACCAGAAATGGGTAGACGAGTTCCACGGCATTGAGTTGTTCGACCGAGCCGCTGGAAGCAATGCGCATATGTCTGCTATAAATAGCGCGTATTCCGATGCCATAGCATATTCAGTGCTTACGGGTGACTTGACCGATGCCAACGGAAGTAAGCGCGGCGAAGGTCTTGGCGATATCTTATCTTCCATAAATATGAAGGATAAAACAGAGTGGGCAGAGTTTGGCGAATATCTTGTGGTAAGGCATGGCCCTGAGCGGCTTAGAGAAGGCATGCGCATCTTTGCGGACGACCGAAAGAACTCGGCATTCTGGATGCAGCAACGACAGAGCGAGCTTGAAACTATGCACCCTGAATTTGCAGACGCTGCCGAACGGCTTGATGCATTTCAGCGTAATGTATTGCAAGCATGGGGCGTAGAAACAGGGCTTGTATCCGAGGAGTCCGCTCATAAGTGGGCGGAACGCTGGAAATACTATGTTCCCCTTAATAGAGCAATAGACAAGCAAAATGCCAATGGAGCAAAGCGCGGTTTTGCCAATCAAACCAGCACAATACGCAAGGCTCGAGGCAGCGGTGCAGACATAATTCACCCTGTTGATAACATCATCAATAACACGGTAAAAATGATAAATGCCGGCATTCGAAACGGTGTTATGCTCGACATTCGCAATGCCGCACTTAGAACCGAAGGGCTT
>QXGG01003783.1_pt1 | contig 11472 bp, 8 predicted proteins | sample 1982491 | NCBI WGS metagenome assembly QXGG01 (sample SAMN09924614, study PRJNA488089) | Wastewater metagenome, whole genome shotgun sequencing project. | isolation source: South African research farm wastewater | place: South Africa: Irene, Agricultural Research Council, Animal Production Institute... | reverse complement strand
GATGCGAGGCTGTCAAACGCCTCGCGCTCCGGCTGGCCTCTCAACCAGGTGATCTGGCGTTTGGCCAGTTGCCTGGTGGCAAAAATGGCTTGATCCCTCGCCTGTGGCAGACTGCATTCACCGGCTAGCATGGACCAGATCTGGCGATATCCCACGCATCGGATCGATGGCAATCCGGGATGCAAGTCTCCCCGCTTCATCAGTCTGCGCACTTCATCCACCAGTCCAAGCTCAAGCATCATGTCAAAACGATCGGCGATGCGTTGGTGCAGGATGGCTCGATCAGAAGGCTCCAGGCTGAGTGTCATGGTCGGCACAGGAGGATCCGCCGTGTTGGTTTGGCTGAGCCATTCAGACATGGGCTTGCCAGTGATGGTCCAAATTTCAAGCGCTCGCTGAATGCGCTGGCTATCGTTGGGTGCCAGTCGGCTGGCGGTGACAGGGTCAATCCGTGACAGCTCTTGATGCATGCTGGGCCAGCCCAACACAGCGGCGCGATGCTCAAGATCCTCGCGAACCGCCTTGTCAGCAGAGGGTAGGTCGTGAAGCCCCTCGCGCAGCGCCTTGAAATACAGCATCGTTCCACCTGCGAGCAGAGGGATGTTGCCCCGTTGTCGAATCTCTCTCACGCATTGCAAAGCGTCCCTTCTGAACGCAGCTGCCGAATAGCTTTCCGCAGGCTCAAGGATATCGAGCAAATGGTGTCGCACTTGAGCACGCTCTGTGGCATCCGGCTTGGCGGTGCCAATGTCCATGTCGCGATAGATGGTTGCCGAGTCGACGTTGATGATTTCAATCGGCCAGCGTTCTGCGATGGCACGGGCAGCAGCACTTTTACCGGATGCAGTTGGACCCGCCAGGCAAAGCAGCGGCGTAGAAATCTCCTCTGTCATTGGCCACGCAAGAACAGTTTGTCCAGATCACTGACGCTCCAGTGAATCCAGGTTGGCCTGCCATGGTTGCACTGGTCCGCACGTTCGGTTTGCTCCATCTGGCGAAGCAGGGCGTTCATCTCCTCAAGGGTCAGCTTGCGGTTCGCTCTAACTGCGCCATGACAGGCCATCGTTGCCAGCAGGGTGTTGCGCTGTTCAGTTAATAACTGGCTGGCTCCAATCATCTCAAGGTCACGCAGTATTCCTCTGGCAAGCGCCTCGAGATCTCCACGTGCCAGCATGGCTGGAACCGTCCTTAAGGCAAGTGACTGCGGTCCAGCAGCCCCGATGTCAAAGCCAAGCTCACGCAGGGCATCACGACACTCTTCAGCCAGCGCAACCTCCTGGTGAGTAGCGTGGAACACGACCGGGACCAACAAGGCCTGCTGAGGCAGTGCTTGCATATCCATGACCTGTTTGAGCTGCTCGTAGACGACACGTTCATGGGCCGCGTGCATGTCGATGAGAGCAAGACCTTGGGCAGTCTGCGCCAGGATATAGATGCCGTGCACCTGGCCAATCGCAAATCCCAGTGGAAATTCAGTCTCGTGAATAGGGGCATGCTGTGTAGCCGATGACGCATCGCTGGTGGCGTCAGGCTGGCTTGGCAAAGGCTCGTAAAGCGTCTGCCATGCAGTGCTCTGTGCAGATGCGTTGGAAGCTCTGAGGAAAAGAGGGGCTTGGGTAAACCGCTCACTGGCAAAGGATCCTGTCCTGTTGCCCGGAAAAGTGTTTGTGACTGGATTGCCACTCTCCATGGATTGACGCGCAACTGCTGGCAGTGCAAAAGCGGGGGTTTGTGATCCAGATGGGTAGACCTGCGCCATCGAGTCATTGACCCTTGGCACGCTGGCCAGTGCCTGGCCAATCGCTTTCGCGACAAACTGGTGAACGGCACCACTGTCACGAAACCGAACCTCGTGTTTGGCTGGGTGCACATTGACGTCGACTGCTGCAGGATCAATTTGAATAAACAGGACATAAGCTGGCTGTTTGTCTCCGTGCAGCACATCAGCGTAAGCCGTGCGAATGGCGTGAGAAATGGTCCGGTCCCGCACGTGACGCCCATTGACATAGAGGAACTGTTTGTCAGCGCGTGACCTCGCTGCCGTCGGCCGGGTGATGACACCGGTCAAGGCCATGGGACCCCCATGCACATTGATTTCGATGCCATCGGTGTTGATGGCATCGCCCAGGACATCAGACATCCGTTGTAGTGCAGAGCCAGGCAACCACTGGCGAATCGCACGATCCTGGTGAAACACCCGGAAACCCAGGTCGGGATAGGCTAGAGCCAGTCGTTCGATGGCATCCATGCAGTGGCCAAGCTCAGTCCCCTCAGCCCGCAAAAATTTCCTGCGGGCAGGCACCTGATCAAACAGGTGCCTGACGTCCACCGTCGTGCCATAACCTCCCGAGGCGGGTGCCGGCTCCGCCATGCCAGGCTCCAATGACCAGGCGTGCGCATCGTCTCGTGTGCGGGAAATGATTGTCAAGCGCGATACGGCTGCGATCGAAGCAAGCGCCTCACCTCTGAAGCCCATTGAGCTGACCGATTCCAACTCGGCAAGCGAGTGGATCTTGCTGGTGGCATGCTGGGTCAAGGCGAGTTTCAGTTCCTGGCGTGGAATGCCAAATCCATCATCCGTGACACAAATGCGCTTGATGCCCCCAGCCTCGAGTCGGACTTCGATTGTCTGCGAGCCAGCATCAATCGCGTTTTCGACAAGCTCCTTCAGCACGGAGGCCGGTCGTTCGATCACCTCTCCAGCAGCGATCTGGCTGACGAGAAGCGCTGGCAACGCTTGAATCGGGCGGCGTGAACTCATGGTGTCCTGTTGGGAGTCTAGACCTCATTTTAGGCTAGTGCGAACAGGAACAGGAAAATGTGCTTGATGGGTTCTAGCTGGCCGAAGCGAGGTGAGGGTTGGCGACAAAGAAGCGCTGGATGCCGCCTTGAATCGCCATGGCAAAGCGCTCCTGGTGTTCGCTGCTGCGCAGGAGGCGCTCCTCGGCAGGGTTGCTGATGAAGGCCGTTTCGACCAGCACGGAAGGCATGTCAGGCGAGCGTAGAACGGCAAAGCCTGCCTGCTCGACCTGGGGCTTGTGAAGCCGATAGACGTCTTTCAGCTGAGCCAAGAGGTTGTCGGCGAGCTTGATCGAGTCCTTGATCTGGGCACTGGTGGAGAGGTCAAGCAAAATGCGCGCCACTTGACGGTCATGATGGGCAATGTTGATGCCACCGATGAGGTCAGCCGCGTTTTCCTTGTCGGCCAACCATCTTGCGGCAGTGCTGGAGGCACCTCGCTCGGACAGGACATACACAGAGCTTCCGCCTGCGGTTGGCCGTACAAATGCATCGGCGTGAATCGAGACAAACAGATCGGCTTTGACCCGCCGTGCTTTTTCCACCCGCACATGGAGCGGCACAAAATAGTCGCCATCTCGTGTCAAGTAGGCACGCATGCCTGGTGTGGCATCGATTCGCGCTTTCACTCGCTTGGCGATCTGCAGCACGACATCTTTTTCGTAAGTGCCACCCTTGCCAATGGCACCGGGATCTTCTCCACCGTGTCCTGGATCCAGCGCCACGGTAATGGTTCGCATCTTTCTGCCACCCCGCGGTGGCGGTGACACGGCAGCCGGCGGCGCGGAGGGCGCTGCCAAAGACGGTGTGGCTGGGGCAGTCGGTGTCGGTGCGCTGCGGCCGATGTCCTCAAGAATGCGAGCCAATGGGTCGTCATCCTTGCCAGGCAGTTGTTTTTTGAGCAAGGCCAGGATGGGGTCCTGCCCAGACCTGGGGTAGAGGTCCAGCACCAACCTGAACTGATAGTCGCCGACGGGCTTGAGCGTAAAAACCTGCGGAGCAATGGCCTGCTTGAGGTCAAACACGATCCGCACCACATTGGGCTTGTTCTGGGCAACTCTCAACGATTGAATGTAAGGATCGTCAGGCCTGACCTTGCGAACCAGCTCACCAAGCTGGGCGCTCATGTCCAGCCCCTGGATATCAACCACCATCCGGTGTGGATTCTCCAGCGTGAAGTGTTCTGCGCGCAACTCGCTGTCGAGCTCAAGCGTCACACGGGTGTATTCCTGAGCAGGCCAGGTACGGACAGCCAGGAGCTTGGAGGCAAAGGCGGCAGTCGGAATGACAGGCAGGACAAGCAGCGTGCCAGCCGCACCCAGCAGTTTTCTGCGGGCTACGGAGTGAGATCGAGATGACATCTCTTTCCCAGGTTGGTCAGCGCGTCGAGCCATTTCACCCCTTTGTTCGTGAAGGCATGCAGAGTTGCTTTTCTTGCATTGCCAACATATTCCAGCTGGATCAGGAGGTCTGGATCGCTCAGCAACTTGCCAGCACGTTCCGGCCACTCAATCAGCACCAGTGCATCATTAACCAAGATTTCTTTAAACCCAGCATCTTCCCATTCACGTGGATCGCTAAATCTATAGAAATCAAGATGATACAAGTATAAGTTCAAAACTTTATAAGATTCAAGTAAAGCGTAACTTGGGCTCTTGATCCGGCCGGTGACGCCGCATTCTTGCAACAGTGCCCTGACCAGGTGAGTTTTCCCCGCACCCAAGTCACCTTGCAAGTGAATGCGCCCCCCTGCGAGTGGTCCTGGCAGAGATTGGCCAGGCTGGGCGGGCTGCTCTTTCAAGTCTGCTGACACCTGTGCGAGCAACCGGCCGAATTGTTCAGTGGCCGACTCGTCGGGCAGTGTCAACGAACGTGTCATGAGGGATGGATTCATGTCGATTTGGTCGCAAATGCTTCAGGTCACCAACACCAGCCAAACGGGGATCGTCAATGCTGAGATGAGCGTGGCGATGGTGATGGTAATGCCAACCATTCGACCATCGCCCCCCATTCTGATGGCAAGGACATAGGCTGCAGAAGCGGTTGGCAATGAGGCGAACAGCACCAGCATTTGCGTCTTGACGCTATCAAGCGCCATCGCACTCGCCACCAACCATGCCGCAGCAGGCATCAGCAACAGTTTGACAGCAACCACCCAAGATAGGACAGGCAGGCTGCCTTGAGATGGTTGCCACGACAGTGAGGCGCCAACACAGAGAATGCCAATTGGAACGGAAGCTGAGCCCAGTCGCGTCAACAAGATGTCGATCGACAGGGGCATCTGCAATCCAGCCAAATTGCCGAGCAGGCCAAGCAATGTGGACATGAGCAATGGATTTCGAACCAGTGCGCCCAGCACATTGGAGCCATGATGTCTTGCCAGGGCATAGACTGCAGCAAAATTGACGATGGGTACCGCAAAGCCAATGATCAACGCCATCGATGATTGACCGGCCGTGCCAGCCACGCTGGGTGCCAATGCCAGTCCGATGTAGGTGTTGAACCGAAATCCGCATTGAGCACAGGATGCCATCACCAGCGAGGGGGGCTTGAATAGGGGCGCGGCAAGCCATGCCCCCACGATCCCAATCAAGCAAACGATGCTCGTGGCTGTCAAGGTGTCAATGGCGTCGGCAGCGCTGATGGGCGTGCGCAAAATCGACATGAAGAGAAGCGCCGGAAACAGCAGGTAGTACACGAGCTTTTCGAGGCCGACAAAAATTTCGCGGGTGAATCCCGCCTTGTTTCTCAGGAGCCAGCCAATCGCGATGATCAGAAAGTCAGGCAATACCAGCAAGGCGACGGACATAGGTCATCGAAAAATGAAAGAGGATGCAGCAGACAGAAAGAGAAATCGTTGATGCAGAACAAGGCCTGCAGATGAGGGAATGCTAACATCCGCCGCGGCTCGGCATAGCCGCAACCCGGCGCCGGTGCCAGAAAGGATGCTCGTCACCACGGGCATGTTCAAAGCATCAAACTGTAGAGGTTTCCATGAAAAAAACACATGTGCTGTTCGCCATGAGCATGGCGCTCGGATTGGCGTCTTTTGTGCCTGCACAGGCACAGAGCTATCCGTCCAAGCCCATCCGCGTCATCGTTCCTTTCGCGCCTGGCGGATCGACTGACATCATCGCAAGACTGGTGACACAGCGCATGTCGCAAGAGCTTGGGCAGCCCATCGTGGTGGAAAACAAGGCCGGTGCTGGCGGAGCGATCGGCGCGGCCGAAGGCGCACGCGCGGCACCTGATGGCTACACGCTCTCGATTGCCACGGTCTCGACTATGGCGGTGTTGCCGGCTTGTCGACCCAAGGATTTGCCTTACAACCCCATCAAGGATTTTCAGCCGGTCACCAACTTTGCCAACACGGCCAATGTGATTTCGGTCAACCCCAAGTTCCCAGCCAAAGATTTCAAAGGATTTGTGCAAGAGCTGAAAAAAAACCCCGGCAAATATTCTTATGGCAGCTCGGGCACCTGCAGCGTCCTGCATTTGTTTGGTGAGGCCTTCCGCATCGCAACCGACACCGATATTGTTCATGTGCCATACAAGGGCTCTGGGCCAGCCTTGGCAGATGCCGTGGCAGGCCAGGTCGAAATACTGTTCGACAATTTGCCTTCATCCATGCCCCAGATTCAGAATGGCAAGCTGCGTCCCCTGGCGATTGCATGGAACCAGCGGATTGAATCCATCAAGGATGTGCCCACACTCGCAGAGGTGGGCTACCCCCAGCTGAACCAGCCAGTCTGGTATGGACTCTTGGCACCTGCAGGTACCCCCATGGCGGTGGTGAACCGTTTGCGCGATGCGGCCGTCGTGGCGCTCAAGGATCCCAAGGTGGTTAGCGTGCTGGCTGAGCAGGGTTCCTCGCCTTCAGGCAATACGCCTGAGCAGTTCGCCGCTGAGATCAAGGCCCAGTTCGAATGGGCTCGAGAGGTTGTCACCAAGCAGAATATTGAGTTGAAATAAGGCTTGGTTCTGGGTGATGTTTCACCCAGAATCCATGTTGACGCTCCGATCACCCGTCCAACAAGATGACTCGTATCGATGGCCCGCTTTTCGTCTTCCCGCATCGCGTTGAAAACCAAAGGCTCGAATGAGTCTGCTGCCATCAATGCCTTTGTCGATGCCGTTTGGCTCGAAGACGGCTTGTCTGAAAATACGCTCGCTGCTTATCGCCAGGATCTCAGGGGGTTCGAGCAATGGCTTGCCAGCCAGGGCAAGCCAGGGCTGGATGCGGCTCACACCGCCGATATCCAGGCCTGGTTTGCTTCTCAGCATGCCGTGTCCCGCCCCAGCACCGCCAACCGCCGGCTGGCGACTCTGCGCCGCTATTACCTTTGGGCACTTCGCCATCAGCGCGTCAATGTGGATCCCTGCCTGCAGCTAACAGCTGCCAAGCAACCAATTCGTGTTCCTAAAACACTCTCTGAGTCTCAGGTTGAGGCCTTGATCCAGCAGCCCGACATCCATTCGGCGAGAGGGATGCGTGACCGAGCCATGCTCGAGCTGTTGTATGCAACTGGCTTGCGTGTTTCGGAACTGGTGAGCATCGGGGTTCTGGACATCAGCCTCTCGGATGGAGTGGTGCGTGTTGTGCAGGGCAAGGGAGGCAAGGATAGGCTGGTTCCGCTGGGGGCGGAGGCTGCACACTGGGTGGAGCAGTACTTGACGATCTCTCGACCAGCTTTGCTGGGTCAGCAGCAGACACCTGCGTTGTTTGTGACGTCACGTGGGGGTCCCATGACGCGACAGTCTTTCTGGCTGATCATCAAAAAATATGCCGTGCTGGCGGGCATTACCGTGCCTCTTTCACCGCACGTCCTGCGACATGCCTTCGCGACGCACTTGCTCAACCACGGTGCGGACTTGCGGGTGGTTCAGCTGCTGTTGGGGCACGCAGATATTTCCACCACGCAAATCTATACCCATGTTGCCCGGGAGCGGCTCAAAGCGTTGCATGCCCAGCATCATCCTCGCGGTTGACGCAATTGTCTCAGGCATGAGTCGGTCTTCAACCTTCGAAAAGGCTGTCAAGACGCGTGAAAACGCACTAAGACAATTCGTCACCTAGCCTTGTTACACTAACGCACTGGATAGCCGCCGTAACTCAGTGGATAGAGTACCTTCCTCCTAAGAAGGGAGTCGCACGTTCGATTCGTGCCGGCGGCGCCACCCTGGGCTCGACAGGTCCAGCGAATTCAATTTAACCGGTTGGGTCCCATGACAAACGCTGCTGATTTTTCACGTGTTCGCACCCTGTTGGTGGGGACGTTCATTGTCTTGATGGCGATGGGGACCCGAGCGACCTTTGGTCTGTTCATCCAGCCGATGGGACTGGCCAATGAGTGGGGCAGGGACGTCTTTTCCTTGGCATTTGCCATCCAGAACCTGGTGTGGGGTTTTGCAGCGATTGGCGCCGGCATGATGGCAGACCGCTTGGGTGCAGCCCGCACGGTTGCTATCTGTGGCGTCTTTTATGCGCTGGGACTGGTGGGTGCACGCCTGTCAACCGATGAACTCTCTCTGTATTTGACCGCAGGTGTTCTGATCGGAATTGGCCAGGCCGGCACGACATTTGCCGTGATTTTGCCTGTCATTGCCAGGACCGTGCCTCCAGAGTCTCGCAGCACAGCGATGGGAATTGCGACGGCAGGAGGATCTCTGGGTCAGTTCCTGGTGGTGCCGACCACTCAAGTGTTGATTGACAACCTGCAGTGGACAGGTGCGTTCTGGGTTCTGTCGGCCATGATGGCAACGGCGATTCCGTTGGCTTGGTATCTGCGTGGCAAGCCAGGTGCCACAACAGGCCCCCAGCAATCGATGTTGCAAGCGATTCGTCAGGCCTTGAAGCATCCTTCCTTTCACTTTTTGTTCTGGAGCTACTTTGTTTGTGGTTTCCATACCGCTTTCATCACGCTACATTTGCCGCCGTTTGTGGTGGATGTTGGCCTGAATGCAAGCGTGGGGGCGATTTCAATTGGCTTGATTGGGCTGTTCAATGTCTTTGGGTCCTTCTCTGCTGGAAAGATGGGAGGCACCTACAGCAAGAAAAACTTGCTTGCATTCATTTACTCGATGCGAGCGATCGGTATTCTTTGGTTAATTTTCATGCCAGTTGCCCCTTGGGTAGTGTATGTATTTGCCGCATGGATGGGACTATTCTGGCTTGGCACCGTCCCCCTGACGCAGGGACTGATCGGGCAGATTTATGGCATGCAGTATGCCGCAACCCTATCTGGCATGGTGTTTTTGGGTCATCAGGTTGGCAGTTTTGTTGGGGTTTGGCTGGGCGGCAAGGTTCAGGCGATCACTGGCAGCTACGATGCCGTATGGTGGATGGGTGTTGCCCTGGCACTGATCGCTGGTGCATTGTGTCTCCCCATCAAGGAAAAGCCTCTGGGGATTGCGCCGGTTCCCCGTCCGGCATGAGTGACATCCAGGAGTAGATGACATGAAGACCGAATCATCGTCGATGTTGTCTTCCCCTTGGATCAAGGCAGGATTGTGGTTGTTGCTTGCCTTGGTGCTTGGGTTGGGCATGCTGTCCTACACCACACCAGGCATGCGCCTGAACTGGGAAACGATTGCCTCAATGTGCGGGTTCTAGGGTCGATGTCAGGCATCGTTGCTGACCTGCCTGAGATTTCCGCAGCGCAACTATTTTGCCTGCCTGCTCGCTCCACCCTCATCGTCACCGTCAACAACAGATTGGCAAGGCGCATTGGCCTGGATTTCGCGCAAGACTTGCGTGCCCGGGGCCTAGTCGTGGCCGAATTGCCCTCCATTGTTCCCCTCATGGCCTGGATACGGCAGCAGTTTGACCGTGCCGGTTTTGATGCTGCTACGCAAGACATGCATCACCTGCTTGATCCATTTGCTGCACAGATGCTCTGGTCTGACGTGATTCGTGCAGAAGAAGATGCCTCACCATTGATGGATGTCGGGCAAGCTGCCTCAGCCGCGATGGAAGCGGACACGCTGATGCTCGAGTGGGACGTCCAAGTGCCCAAAGAGGAAAGCACGCCTGAGCACGAAACATTCATCAGCTGGCGTGATGCCTACACCCAAAGGCTGCACGCCATGCAGGCGCTGGATTTGAATCGCTTGTTTTCCTTTGTGGTGCAGAGCGTTCAGGCCAAAGGCGTCAACGGCATAGAGCACATCGTCTTTGCTGGTTTTACCGAAACGTCACCCCGGCTGAGTCGTTTGACCCAAGGGCTTGCGCGACAAGGGATCAAGCTCAGCCGACTGGGAGTCCATGACGCCCCCGTGACAGACCCCAAGATCGTCCGGTCCCAGACGCCTGAGCTTGAGTGGCAACAGGCAGCCCATTGGGCTCGCTGCATGCTGCAAACGTATCCTGATCGCCGTTTCGCGATTGTGGCTGCCAACCTGGAGAGAGCGGCGCCTTTTGCACGCAGAGTCCTGCACGACATGCTCGACACCAGTCATGACTCGCAGCGTCCTGCTTTTGCGTTCAACGTTGCGGTAGGCAGGCCATTATCGGAGTGGCCTGCCGGGCGAGCCATGATTGCCTGGCTGTCCTTGCTATCCAGCATGAAAAGTGATGAATCGTGTGATGTGGTTGAAATTGGACACGCTTTGTTGGCTGGCCATTGCAAAGGGCACTTGGCCGAGATGGGCCGGCGCGCTTCACTTGACGCCCGCTTCAGAGAAAAACAACTCAACAGCGTGACCCTCAAGCAATGGTCATCCTCAATCAAGCAGCTCGAGCATTTGTCCAGTGCCTGGGAGCAGACTTGGAACGCCTGGCAGGAATTGCCAAGTCTATTGCCATGCGATGCTTGGGCAGATGCGTTTCGTCTGGCGCTATCTTTGCTGGGCTTTCCAGGTGACGTCTCCCAAAGCTCTGCCCAGTACCAGGCAACAGAGGCATTGAGTGATTTGTTTGACCGCTTCATCACATTGACACCTGTCCTGGGGCCTGTGACTGTCACCAATGCCCTTCATGCTTTGTCCCGGCTTTGCCGGCAGACTCCATTTCAGCCGCAGCGCGATCCTTCCAGCAGGCTGGACGTGCTGGGACTGCTGGAGGCCGAAGGGGGAAATTGGGATGCTGTCTGGGTATTGGGCTTGACAGACGAGGTGCTGCCAGCTGCACCCAAGCCCAATCCATTCATGCCGGTGACGGCGCTCAGGCGTGCCAATGCGCCGCGCGCGACACCTGAAAGAGAGCGTGAATGGGCCAGACAGCTTTTTGCCAGTCTATGTCAAACCGCGCCAGATATTTGGGTCAGCTACCCGAATATGGATGGGGAAAGGGAGTTACGCCCATCGTCTCTGATTCTTGGGGGGGTTGCAGAGGTGTCAGCGCGCTGGATGCCCCCCCCAGTGGAGCGTTCAACGGTTCAAATGGAGCTGCTGGACGATCGGGTGGGTCCTCCCGTGACAGAGCACGATCACATTGTGGGCGGAGTGAGCCTGCTCGAGACACAGTCGCGCAATCCGCTGTGGTCATTCGTGCGTCATCGGCTTCATGTGCGTGGCTTGATTCCCTACTCGCTATTGCCACCCAAGATCCTGAGAGGGGTGTTGATACATGGCATCCTGGAGCAGGTTTGGGCTGACATTCATGGTCGCGATCCCTTGCGGCTTGCGCTGGCCTCGGATCATTTCACCGAACATCTCCAACACATTGCTCAGACT
>QXGG01170390.1_pt1 | contig 11483 bp, 7 predicted proteins | sample 1982491 | NCBI WGS metagenome assembly QXGG01 (sample SAMN09924614, study PRJNA488089) | Wastewater metagenome, whole genome shotgun sequencing project. | isolation source: South African research farm wastewater | place: South Africa: Irene, Agricultural Research Council, Animal Production Institute... | reverse complement strand
GCGTTGGAGGGTGGCGGTCATTGTTTCTGATTTCGGGAGAGTGGGCGGAGGGGAATTCAGGGGGGGGGGGCTGGTTTGTCGGCAGCGATCGCGGCTTGCGCCGCTCCTGCAGCGCAGGCTTGGGCCTCGTGCGGCTCCCTGTAGGAGCGACGCAAGTCGCGAAGGCGGAGCGGTGGGGCGGCGACGCGGCTGCCGTCGCCGCTCCACCATCCCGCCCCCTTGCGTCAGCTCGCCTGGGGCTTGGCCGCTTCCTTTTCCTTGCGCGCCGTGTACCACAGGCTGGCGAACACCGAGCAGGCGAGGATGGTGGCGACCACTGACAGCGAAACCAGCACCGGGATCTTGAACCACTCGACGATCAGCATCTTGGTGCCGATGAAGACCAGGATCGCGGCCAGGCCGTACTTGAGCAGCTCGAAGCGGTCGCCGAGGTCGGCGAGCAGGAAGTACATCGCCCGCAGGCCGAGGATCGCGAACAGGTTCGAGGTCAGCACGATGAAGGGGTCGGTGGTGATCGCGAAGATCGCCGGGATGCTGTCGACCGCGAAGATCACATCCGAGATCTCGACCAGCACCAGGGCCAGGAAGAGCGGCGTCATCATGCGCACGCCGTCGCGCATCACGAAGAAGCGCTCGCCCTCGAGCTTCTCGGTGACCGGGTAGTGGTTGCGGATCCAGCGGATGAGCGGGTTCTTCTCGAGGTCGGGGTCGTGCTCGGAGAACCAGGCCATCTTGATGCCGGTGACGATCAGGAAGGCGCCGAAGACGTAGAGCAGCCAGTGGAACTCGTTGATCAGCCAGCTGCCGGCGAAGATCATGATCGTGCGCAGCACGATGGCGCCGACGATGCCGTACAGCAGCACGCGGCGCTGCAGCTCGAGCGGCACCGCGAAGAAGCTGAAGATCATCATCCACACGAAGACGTTATCGACCGCCAGCGACTTCTCGACCAGATAGCCGGTGACGAAGGCGGTCGCCTGCTCGTTGGCCAGCGCACGCCCGAGCGTGCCGTCGAGGTACCACCACAGCCCGGCGGCGAACAGCATCGCCACCGTCACCCAGGCGAGCGACCAGCCCGCCGCTTCCTTCAGCGACACCCTATGCTGCTTGCCGCCGCCGAAGGCGAACAGGTCCACCAGCAGCATCGTCACCACGATGGCGGCAAAGGCCGCCCACATCCACCACGTTCCGATCGATTCCATCGCGCGCTCCGCAAAAAAACAAAAAGGGCCTGTTCCCGACGGACACAGACCCTGGCGCGATTCAATGCACGGACCTTGCCCCTCGGGCAAGGTCTCGCTTGCAACGGCCGAACGGATTCGATCGTTGCCCCCGGCACCGGGAGACGGTCTGGCGACCGATCTGCCGTATTGACGATGCCGGAGCGGAAAAGCTACTCCCCTTGATGGGCAGGAGTGTGTCTGCCGCGCTACCGGCGTGTCAACCGCGGCGCAAAGGATCGGGGCGCGCGCGCGGGCTTTGGTGTTGCGGCGCAGCATCAAGCAGCCGGCCGCGCCGGGGCGCGGTCGACACCCCGTGCCGGCTGGGGCATCATCGGCGGCGTCCGCCCCGCCCGTCATGACCGGGCGCGCGTCGGCCACCCCTTTTCAATCACCTCGAATCCATGGAAATCCTCTTTCTGATCGGCCTCATCGTCCTCAACGGCGTCTTCGCCATGTCCGAGATCGCGCTCGTCACCGCGCGCCGGGCGCGCCTCGCACGGCTTGCCGAGGATGGCGACGGAGCGGCCGCGGTGGCGATCAAGCTGGGCGAGGATCCGACCCGCTTCCTGTCCACGATCCAGATCGGCATCACCTCGATCGGTGTGCTCAACGGCATCGTCGGCGAGGCCGCGCTCGCCGGGCCGCTGGCCGACTGGCTGCAGGGCCTGGGCGTGGAGCAGCGCGTGAGCGAGATCGGCTCGACGGTGCTGGTCGTGGTGGTGATCACCTACGTGTCGATCGTGGTCGGCGAGCTGGTGCCCAAGCGTATCGGCCAGATCGACCCCGAGGGCATCGCCCGCCTGGTGGCGCGGCCGATGAACGTGCTGGCGATCGCGTCGCGGCCCTTCGTGTATCTGCTCGCCGGTTCGACCGCGCTGCTGCTGCGCATCCTGGGCCAGCGTGAGAGCACCGGGCCGAGCGTGACCGAGGAGGAGATCCACGCCATGCTGGTCGAGGGCTCCGAGGCCGGCGTGATCGAGAAGAGCGAGCACGACATGGTGCGCAACGTGTTCCGCCTCGACGACCGCCAGATCGCCTCGCTGATGGTGCCGCGCGGGGACATCGTGTCGCTCGACTTGACGCGCCCGCTGGAGGAGAACCTCGAGCTGGTGGCGTCCTCGGCCTATTCCAGCTTTCCGGTGTGCCGCGGCGGGCTCGACGAGATCCTCGGCATCGCCAGCGCCAAGAAGCTGTTCAACCAGTCGCTGCGCGGCGAGGCGCTCGATCTGACCAAGGAATTGCAGCCGGCGGTTTACGTGCCGGAGTCGCTCACCGGCATGGAATTGCTCGATCAGTTTCGCGCCTCGGGCACTTACACCGTGTTCGTGATCGACGAGTACGGCGAGGTGCAGGGCATGGTCACGCTGCACGACGTGATCGAATCGGTGACCGGCGAGTTCCTGCCGCACGACACCGAGGAGGCCTGGGCGGTGCAGCGCGAGGACGGCTCGTGGTTGCTCGACGGCCTGATCCCGATCGTCGAGCTCAAGGACCGCCTCGGCATCAGGACCGTGCCCGAAGAGGACAAGGGCCGTTACCACACGCTGTCGGGCATGGTCATGTGGCTGCTCGGCCGCCTGCCGGGCACCGGCGACATCGCCACCTGGGAGAACTGGCGGCTGGAGGTGATCGACCTCGACGGCAAGCGCATCGACAAGGTGCTGGCGAGCCGCCTGCCCGAGCCGGCCGACGAGATCGGCGCCGAGCAGGAGGCCAGCGCCGAGGATCGGGGCGAGGCCGCATGATCGATCAGGTCGCCGAGAAGGTCGTCCGTCGCGTCATCCTCGGCTTCCTGCTCGGCGGCCTGTTGCTGCTGAGCTATGCGGTGCTGCACCTTTTCATCGTGCCGGTGGCCTGGGCGGTGATCATCGCCTACGCGACCTGGCCGGCTTACCGCCAGTTGCGCAAGCGCTTCACACGCTATCCCACGCTCACCGCGCTGCTGATGACGCTCTTGCTGAGCGCCGCATTCGTGCTGCCCGCCTTTTGGATCGGCATGTTGCTGCGCACCGAGGTCGGGGTGGCGATCGCGGCGGTGACGGCGCAGATCCGCGAGGGGGTCTTCGCGCTGCCCGAGTTCATCCGTGCGCTGCCGTGGATCGGGGACGACCTGCAGGCGATGGTGGATGCGCTGACGCGCGATCCAGAGGCGCTGCGCGCGCAACTCACCGAGTGGGTCGGCCAGGGCAGCAACTTCGTGGTGGCGCTGATCGGCGACGTCGGGCGCAACGCGGCCAAGCTCGGCTTCGCGCTCATCACGGTGTTCTTCCTCTACCGCGACGGCGAGCGCGTGCTCGAGCAGGTGGTGGTGGTGCTGCGCCGCTTCCTCGGCGAGCGGCTCGATCCCTACCTCGCCGCGGTGGGCGGCATGACCAAGGCGGTGGTGTGGGGCCTGATCGCCACCGCAGTCGGCCAGGGCGTCGTCGCCGGGCTGGGCTACTGGTGGGCGGGCGTGCCGGCGCCGGTGCTGATGGGCGCGATCACCGCGGTGATCGCGATGATTCCGTTCGGCACGCCCTTTGCGTGGGGCTCGATCGGGGCGTGGCTGCTGGTGACCGGCAACACCGTCGAGGGCATCGGCCTGCTGCTGTGGGGCGTGCTGGTGGTGAGCTGGGTGGACAACCTGGTGCGCCCGCTGGTGATCAGCAACGCCACGCGCATCCCCTTCCTGCTGGTGATGTTCGGCGTGCTCGGCGGCCTGGCCGCGTTCGGTCTGGTCGGCCTGTTCCTCGGCCCGGTGGTGCTGGCGGTGCTGATGGCGGTGTGGCGCGAGTGGCTTGAGGAGTCCGAACTCGGGCGGCCGGCGCCACCGCGCTGAAGGCCTGCCACGGCGCTCAGGCGCCGTACTTGCGTACCAGCGTGTCGTGCAGCGCGACGAACTCCTGCGACAGCTTGTGCCTGGGGTCGAGGTGGATCATCGGCTTGGCCTGCTCGTGCGATTCCTTGATCCTCACCGAGGCCGACAGGTAGGGCTGCAGCACCGGCAGGCCTTCGTCGATCAGCTCCTGCACCACCTTCTGCGGCAGGGAGGCGCGCGGCTGGAACTGATTGACCACGATGCCTTCGACCTGCAGGTTGCGGTTGTGGTCGGCCTTGATCTCCTGCACGTTCTCGAGCAGCGAATACAGCGCCTTGCGCGAGAACTCGTCGCAATCGAAGGGGATCAGGCAGGCATCGGCGGCGATCAGCGCCGAGCGGGTGAAGAAGTTGAGTGCCGGCGGGGTGTCGATGTACACGCAGTCGAAGTCCTCGGCGAGTTCTTCCAGCGCGTCGCGCAGCTTGTAGATCTTGTAGCGCGATTCGAGCTTGCCCTGCAGTTCCTCGAGCAGCGGATGCGAGGGCATCACGTGCAGGCCCTCGAACGGGGTGGCGACGACGAACTCGGCGGTGTCGCGCGGATTGAGCTTGAAGTTGAGCGTCTGGTCGAAGAAGTCGGCCAGCGTGGCGTCGAGGTTCTCGCCGGCGGCGCCCAGCAGATACTGGGTGGAGTTGCCCTGCGGGTCGAGGTCCACGACCAGCGTGCGCTTGCCCTGCTGGGCGCTGATCGCCGCCAGGTTGCAGGTGATCGTCGATTTTCCGACGCCGCCCTTCTGATTGAACACCACTCGCCGCATGAAGCTCTCCCCGTATTGTTTGCAGGCGTCGTGCGATCGCCGCGCCCGGAGCCGGCATTCTGCCAAAAGCGCGCCAATCCGGGGCGCTTGCTGCATGCACGGTGATAAGCGTCATTACGCGGCGGTCCTGCCAAAGGCGGGGCGGCTGCGCTAAACTTGCCCGACGTCAATCGAGGCCGTTCCCGCGTCACGCTGGCGCGAACAACAACAAGCAAGCCCTTGCGAACATCCCGAACGATGCACCCGTGTCCGTGCTGCCCGGCCGGCACGTGCCGCGCATGGCCGTCGCGACCTGTGCGGCGTTTCCACGCAGTCACAACATAGACCTCAGCGTACAAAGAGGGGAGAACATGGATCAGGACTTCATCACCGCCGCGCTCGACTATCACCGCTCGCCCACGCGCGGCAAGATTTCGGTCGTGCCCACCAAGGGCCTCACCAACCAGCGTGACCTCGCGCTCGCGTACTCGCCTGGCGTGGCCGCGGCCTGCGACGCCATCGTCGCCGACCCCGCCGAAGCCTTCGAGCTCACCAGCCGGGGCAACCTCGTCGCCGTGGTCACCAACGGCACCGCGGTGCTCGGCCTGGGCAACATCGGCCCGCTCGCCTCCAAGCCAGTCATGGAAGGCAAGGGCTGCCTCTTCAAGAAGTTCGCCAACATCGACGTCTTCGACATCGAGCTCGCCGAGAACGACCCCGACAAGCTGATCGAGATCATCGCCGCGCTCGAGCCCACGCTGGGCGGCATCAACCTCGAGGACATCAAGGCGCCCGAGTGCTTCTACATCGAGAAGAAGCTGCGCGAGCGCATGAAGATCCCCGTCTTCCACGACGACCAGCACGGCACCGCGATCATTTCCTCGGCGGGCCTGCTGAACGGCCTCAAGGTCATCGGCAAGGACATCGGCAAGGTCAAGCTGGTGTGCTCGGGTGCCGGTGCGGCGGCGATCGCCTGCCTCGACCTGATGGTCAGCCTCGGCCTCAAGCGCGAGAACATCACCGTCTGCGACTCCAAGGGCGTGATCTACGAGGGCCGCGAGTCCAACATGGAACCGACCAAGGCACGCTATGCGCAGCGCACCGACGCGCGCACGCTGGGTGACGCGATCGTCGGCGCCGACGTCTTCCTGGGGCTTTCGACCGCGGGCGTGCTCAAGCCCGAGATGGTGGCGAAGATGGCCGACAAGCCGCTGATCTTCGCGCTCGCCAACCCCAACCCCGAGATCCTGCCGGCCGACGCCAAGGCCGTGCGCCCGGACTGCATCATCGCCACCGGCCGTTCGGACTTCCCGAACCAGGTCAACAACGTGCTGTGCTTCCCGTTCATCTTCCGTGGCGCGCTCGATGTGGGCGCGACCACGATCAACGAGGAGATGAAGCTCGCCTGCGTGAAGGCGATCGCCGAGCTGGCCGAGGCCGAGGCGAGCGACATCGTCGCCAGCGCCTACGGCGGCCAGGAGCTGAGCTTCGGCCCCGAGTACATCATCCCCAAGCCCTTCGACCCGCGCCTGATCGTCAAGATCGCGCCCGCGGTGGCGAAGGCGGCGATGGAGTCGGGCGTGGCGACCAAGCCGATCGCCGATTTCGACGCCTACGTGACCAGCCTGAACGGCTTCGTCTATCAGTCGGGCATCGTCATGAAGCCGGTGTTCTCGGCCGCCAAGGCGGTGCCGATGGCGCAGAAGCGCGTGATCTACGCCGAGGGCGAGGACGAGCGTGTGCTGCACGCGGTGCGCGTGGTGCTCGACGAGGGCCTGGCGCGCCCGATCCTGATCGGTCGCCCCGAAGTCATCGAGATGCGGATCAAGAAGATCGGCCTCAACCTGGTGCCCGAGCGCGACTTCGAGGTCGTCAATCCGGAGTCCGATCCGCGCTATCGCGAGCTGTGGACCGAGTACTACAAGCTCATGAGCCGCGACGGCGTCACCCCGGACGTGGCCAAGGCCAAGATCCGTCGCGACACCACGCTGATCGGCATCATGCTGCTGCGCCGCGGCGATGCCGACGCGATGGTGTGCGGCACCTTCGGCACCTACGACTACCACCTCAAGCAGGTCGCCGACGTGATCGGCCTGGCGCCCGGCGCCAAGCACTTCGCGGCGATGAACCTGCTGCTGCTCACCAAGCGCATGCTGGTGGTGACCGACACCTATGTGAATGAGAACCCGAGCGCCGAGGAAGTCGCCGAGATCGCCCGCATGGCGGCCGACGAGCTGCGCCGCTTCGGTATCGAGCCGAACGTCGCGCTGCTGTCGCACTCGAACTTCGGCAGCTCCAATTCGGCGTCGGCGCGCAAGATGCGGCGTGCGTGCGAGATCCTGCACGCGACCTGCCCCAACCTCAACGTCGACGGCGAGATGCACGGTGACGCCGCGTTGTCGGTGGAGATGCGCGACAAGCTGCATCCGGACTCGCGCCTCAAGGGCGAAGCCAATCTGCTGGTGATGCCCAACCTCGACGCCGCCAACATCTCCTTCAACCTGATGAAGATGGCCAACGGCGACGGCGTGTCGGTGGGCCCGATCCTGCTCGGCGCGGCCAAGCCGGTGCATATCGTCACGCCGTCGGCTACGGTGCGCCGCCTGGTGAACATGACCGCGCTCGCGGTGGTGGACGCCAAGGAGTCGCGTAACGCCGGGCTGTAATGCGGTCGGGCGGCACGTGTTTTGCGCCGCCCCTGCGCTGTCGTCACCGCTGCGATCAGCCGTGACGGCAGCGGTGCAATTTTCGGGGGCAGTCCTGCGAGGGGCTGCCCCGCTTTGTTTCGTGCGTACCGGAAGTGTCCGATGAAGAATCCTCGATCGTTCCCCCTGCGCCCGCCACTGCTTGCGGCCGTGCTCCTTCTGACCGCGCCCGCGGCGCTCGCCGCCGACTGGCTGCTGGCGGCCCCCGAAACGCAGGTGGTGCCCGGCCAGCGCTTCGAGGTGGTAGTGATCGGCGACGGCAGGGCGGCGAACTGGCCCGCGCGCCTGCCCGCGAGCATCGCGCTGCCCGGCGGCGGTCCGCGCATCGCGGTCGAGCTGGTGGCGATCGGCAAGGCAGACGCGAATGCGCGCCAGCGCCGCTACTTTGCACGCTGGCCGACCGAGGTGGTGGGCGTGGCCACGCTCGCGCTCGCCGACCACCCTTCGGCGCGCGTGCTGCTCGATGGCGGCGCGGCGACCCGGGTGGTTTCGGCGCCGACCCAGGCGCCTGCGAGCGGGGTGGCCGCGGGTGAGGCGTCCGCAGCCCCCGCGCCGGTCGCGGCGGCGCCCGCTTCCTCGGTCGCGCCAATGGCGCGCGTCGCCGACATGCCCGCCGATCCGACGCCGGTCGAACCCTCCGCGCTGGGTTTCCACGAGCCGATGTACTTCCTCGTCGGCGGCAAGGACCCGGTGAGCGCGCGCTTCCAGTTCAGCTTTCGCTACCGCATCTTCGACGAGCAGGGCGTGGTCGCGGAGACGATCCCGGTGGCGAGCGGGGTGTACTTCGGCTTCACGCAGACCTCGCTGTGGGACCTGCAGGGCGAGTCGAAGCCCTTCCGCGACTCGAGCTTCCGGCCCTCGCTGTTCTACCGCTGGGGGCTCGACGACCCCGACCAGCGGGGTTCGCTCGCCCTCTATGGCGGCTACGAGCACGAATCCAATGGCAAGGAGGACATGCCCTCGCGCAGCATCGACACCCTGTTCGCGCGTGCCGATGCGCGCATTCGGGTGGACGAATCCGGCACCTACTTCGGCGTCGCGCCCAAGTTCTGGACCTACCTCGACCGCGAGGACAACCCCGACATCGCGCGCTACCGTGGCCATGCCGAACTCGGCCTGCGCCTCGGCCGCGATGACGCGCTGATGTTCTCGACGCTGATCCGGCGCGGCAGCGCGGGCAAGATGGGGACCCAGTTCGACCTGTCCTATCCGCTGCGGCGCAGCGTGTTCTCGGGCGTCGGGGCCTTCGTCCACCTGCAGGCCTTCAAGGGCTACGGCGAAACCCTGCTCGAGTACGACGAGAACAAGGAGACGCAGTACCGGCTGGGGATTTCGCTGGTACGCTGAGCGCCCGTTCCGCCCCCTGGCCGCCCCCCATCGTGCCGCTCGTGGGCGGCGCAACAAGACCGACGAGGAGATCACCCATGAACCATGCGATCCGTTTTCACCGCACCGGCGGTCCCGAAGTCCTGCAGTGGGAGGCGGTCGACCCGCCGCCGCCCGGCCCCGGCGAGGTCCGCCTGCGCCACCATGCGATCGGGCTCAACTTCATCGACACCTACCACCGCAGCGGCCTGTATCCGCTGCCGCTGCCCTCCGGCCTCGGCATGGAAGGTGCCGGTGTGGTCGAGGCGGCGGGCGAGGGCGTCAGCGAGGTGAAGGCGGGCGATCGCGTGGCCTACACGATTGGCCCGCTCGATGCCTACTCCGAGGTGCGCAACATTCCTGCCCGCCATCTGGTCGTGCTGCCCGAGGACATCGCCTTCGAACAGGCCGCGGCGATGATGCTGCAGGGCATCACCGCGCACTACCTGCTGCATTCCACCTATCCGGTGACGGCGGGCGAGACCATCCTGGTGCACGCGGCGGCGGGCGGTGTGGGCTCGATCCTGGTGCAGTGGGCCAAGCTGCTCGGCGCCACCGTGATCGGCACCGTGGGCAACGACGACAAGGCGGTGCGCGCGAAGGCGCTCGGCTGCGACCACGTGATCGTGTACTCGCGCGAGAAATTCCCCGAGCGCGTGCGTGAGCTCACCGGCGGCAAGGGCGTGGCGGTGGTGTACGACTCGGTCGGTCGCGACACCTTCCTGGACTCGATCGCCTGCCTGCAGCGCCGCGGCACCATGGTGAGCTACGGCAATGCCACCGGCCCGGTGGCGCCCTTCGACTGCGCGCTGCTGCACAAGGCGGGCTCGGTGTATGTGACCCGCCCCGGGCTGCCCGACTACATCGCTACCCGCGAGGAACTGCTCGAACGTGCGGCCTCGCTGTTCGAGGTGGTGCGCAGCGGCAAGGTGAAGGTCGAGGTGATGCAGCGCTACGCGCTGAAGGATGCCGCGCAGGCGCATCGCGACCTGGAAGCGCGCCGGACCACCGGCTCGACGGTGCTGCTGCCCTGAGCCCCTGACGCTCGGGCACCGCGCCTGCGGTGAGGCCCGGCAATCGCCGCGGGCGGCAAAGCTTGGAAAGGGCTCGCGGCTGGCGCCGCTCCTACAGGATCCGCAGGCCGTCGTGCTGCTGCAGGAGCGGCGCCAGCCGCGAGGGATTTGTGCGGGCCGGCGGCGGTCGGGGTCGGGTAAAATCCGCGCCATGAATTCCGCAGCCCATACCCCGGTCGAGCCGGGCCTCGTGTCGAGCGCGCCGCGCTTCGTCCACCTCCGCCTCCACTCCGAATACTCGATCACCGACGGCATCGTCCAGCTCGACCAGGCGATCGCTGCCGCGGCCGACGACGGTATGCCGGCGCTCGGCGTCTCCGACCTCGCCAACCTGTTCGGCATGGTCAAGTTCTACAAGGGCGCACGCGGCAAGGGCATCAAGCCCATCGTCGGCGTGGACGCCTGGATCCAGAACGAGGTCGAGCGCGACAAGCCGCAGCGCGTGCTGCTGATCTGCAAGAACCGCGCGGGCTACGGCCAGTTGTGCGAGCTCCTCACGCGCGCCTACCTCGACAACAAGCACCGCGGCCGCGCCGAGATGCGGCGCGAGTGGTTCGAGAACGGCGCCGCCGCCGATCTTCTGTGCCTGTCCGGCGCGATGAGCGGCGACATCGGCGCGGCAATTGCCGCCGGCAACGTCGAGCAGGCGGCTCAGCTCGCCGCCGACTGGGCGCGGCTGTTCCCGGACGCGTTCTACATCGAGATCCAGCGCGCCGGTCATCCCGGCACCGAGACCTACATCCGCCACGCGGTGGACATCGCTGGCCGCCTCGGCCTGCCGGTGGTGGCGACCCACCCGGTGCAGTTCCTCAAGCGCGAGGACTTCAAGGCCCACGAGGCGCGGGTGTGCATCGCGCAGGGCTACGTGCTCGCCGACAAGCGCCGGCCGCGCGACTTCACCGAGGAGCAGTACCTGAAGAGCCAGGCGGAGATGTGCGAACTCTTCGCCGATCTGCCCGAAGCGCTCGAGAACGCGGTCGAGATCGCCCGCCGCTGCTCGCTGACGGTGCAGCTCGGCAAGAACTTCCTGCCGCTGTTCCCGACCCCCGAGGGCATGACGCTCGACGACTTCCTGGTGCAGGAGGCCAAGGCCGGCCTCGAGCGCCGCCTCGCCCAGCTCTACCCGCATCCGGACGAGCGTGAGAAACAGCGCCCGCGCTACGAAGAGCGCCTCAAGTTCGAGACCGACACCATCATCCAGATGGGCTTCCCCGGCTACTTCCTGATCGTTGCCGACTTCATCCGCTGGGGGAAGAAGAACGGCGTGCCGGTCGGCCCGGGCCGTGGCTCGGGTGCCGGCTCGCTGGTCGCGTATTCGCTCGACATCACCGACCTCGACCCGCTGGAGTACGCGCTGCTGTTCGAGCGCTTCCTGAACCCGGAGCGGGTGTCGATGCCCGACTTCGACATCGACTTCTGCCAGGACAACCGCTACCGCGTCATCGAGTACGTGCGCGAGCGCTACGGCAAGGACGCGGTGAGCCAGATCGCCACCTTCGGCACCATGGCCTCGAAGGCGGTGGT